>Ga0105049_10011434_pt1 | contig 10168 bp, 8 predicted proteins | sample MAT06_FD_78087 | JGI IMG/M metagenome (GOLD analysis project Ga0105049, IMG submission 78087) | Freshwater microbial communities from Lake Fryxell liftoff mats and glacier meltwater in Antarctica - MAT-06 | ecosystem: Environmental > Aquatic > Freshwater > Ice > Liftoff microbial mat | place... | reverse complement strand
TGGCAAGAAAGGTCCGGAAAGATCGCGGATAGAACCAGGGATCGATGCCATGATGAATGGCCCGAAGCATCTTTGTATCGATGTCATGAATCGCGTGATTATCGCGGACGCAGAAAATCATCTGATCCGTCGCTATGACCCCGTCGACGGAAGCCTAAGTCGTAGTGCGGGCACGGGAACCGCCGGACCGGAAGGAATCGGAGGTCTGCCGACAGACTGTCAGCTCACTCGGCCACATGGGGTTACGGTGCATCCAAAAACCGGCGAATTATTCATCACCGACAGTTACAACAACCGTATCCTGAAAGTTACCGCGCGCTAAGGCCAACTCCAAATAGGCCTATTCCAAATAGGTTGTCCCTTGCGCCGCCAAAACGTACTGCTGAATAAGCTCTTCGACTTTTTCCGGAGGGCAAATACCCGACTCCGCAGCTTGTTTGACCCGTTTCGAAAACGCCTCTTTCAAGTGATGCGCTTCGTACCTTGCAAACGCGACCATGTCCTGAATGCGACTTCCGGGTACGATTTTCGAAACATGAAATCGACCATCGGTTTCCATGAATACTTGAGCTTCGTTGGGTAGTCCAAAGAGATTGTGATACGAACCCATCACTTCTTGATAGGCCCCCAACAAGAACAAACCAATGTAGTACTCTTCGTTCTCTCGCCATTCGGGTAGCTCCAGAGTCTCCTTGACGTCCTTGAGATCGACGAACTTATCAATCTTGCCATCGGAGTCACAGGTGACGTCGACCAATGTGGCGAAGTCTACTTTAGCGTCCTGCAACCGATGCAGTGGAACGACGGGAAACAGCTGTCCGATCGCCCAGGAATCGGGAGCTGACCGGAAAAGAGAGAAATTGCAAAGGTATTTCGCCGCCAAAACCCGCTTTACATCTTCAAACTCTTCGTTGGGTGTACGAGTCTGCTCGGCTTCACGCAACGCTCGCGCGCATACTTCCCAATAAAGAACCTCCCCTTTGGCCCGGTCCTCGAGCGAGATCAGTCCTAAATTGAACTGAGTATGCAGCTCATCTTTGAGCTCGACCGCATCGTGGTAGTATTCGAAATAGTTCTTGCCGTTGATGTCGTCGCACAAACCCTTGAGTTCCGTAATGACCTGTGGGTCGTCTTCATCGATCGTCACTTCGGGTTGATCGTCGGCAAAGGTCTCAATCTCTTCGCGTATCGAGGTGACGAGTACCGTGTGGTACGCGGTCATCATCCGACCACTCTCGGTAACGAGGTTAGGGTGAGGCACGCCCTCTTCTTCGCAAACGGTTTGCACCGTGTAGACGACATCGTTGGCGAACTCCTGCACGGTGTAGTTCATGGACGACTCGAAGCGAGTCTTAGAGCCGTCGTAATCGACTCCCAATCCGCCTCCGATATCTAGGAACTCAACCGTCAGACCGAGCTGATGGATTTTGGCGTAGACTCTCGCCGCTTCCTTCATTGCGTTTTTGACACGTTTGATGTCGGTGATTTGTGAACCGATATGGAAGTGCAACAGCTTGAGGTACTTTTCCTTTTTCTGTTCGCGCAACAGCCGGACGCATTGAATGATCTCGGAGGTCGTCAACCCAAACTTGGCCGAGTCACCGCCGGAGCTGGCCCATTTACCTGACCCACGGGTGTAGAGTTTGGCTCGAAGCCCAATGCCAGGGCATACACCTGTTTCGTTCGCGACCCGAAGCAACATCTTGAGTTCATTGAGTTTTTCGACAACGATCACGACCCTCTTCCCAGACTGGACTGCCAACGAGGCGAGCCGACAAAACGATTCGTCTTTGAAGCCATTGCAGATCAAAAGTGATTCGGGGGTCTGTTCCAAAGCCACCGCAGCGTACAACTCCGGTTTCGATCCGCACTCCAAACCCACACGGCATCGATCGCTTTCCTTCAAAAACTCTTCGACCACTTCCCGACGCGGGTTTACTTTCATCGGGAAAACGGGGTAGTGCTTTCCTTGAAAACCGAACTGCTCGATAGCGTCACGGTAAGCGCCTGTTAGAACGCGAAGTTGGTTGGTCAGAATCTGAGGGAATCGCAGCAGGATCGGCAGCTGCATCTTTTTGTCGCGAACCAGATGATCGACTAAATTCTTGAGATCGACGCTACGCGCATCATTTGCACTGGGCCGAACGGTGATGTTTCCGTCGTTGTTGACGTCAAAGTAGCCGGCTGACCAGTTCTCGATTCCGTATGTTGCGTGGATACGTTGAATCGTTTCTTCATTCATTCCGGAGTGCTTTCAGTAGGAAGATCTGCGACGCTCATTGCGGTAGGCAGATTCTAGCTTGTCTGGCAAGCGGCACTAGTGCTTTGTCCAGCTTAAGAATTGGGGTCAAGCCGCTTTTAAGAAACTGCTATTACGGTGTCTCCATAGCTTGCGCGAACTATGTTCTGCGAAAGCCCCCAGCAGTCTTGGAGGCCGTCTCGCTTTTATTTCAGCGAAAACAGACAACTGTAGCTTGGGACCATTGTCCCGAGCGAAATTGGGAGGCAGGACGGGACAGATGGTCCCATCCTAGATACGGGCAGGATTAAGTCCCCTTAACCCTAATTCGAGCCCCTATCTTCTGGTGCCCGTCAAGTCGATGCTCGGTTGGGACCAGATCTTGCTGTCCGAAACCGATTCGACTAGCTGGTTGAGTTTTGTCTCTGCGAGTGGCTCACCAAGCCCTTCCAACCTCGGACTGCTTCCCCAAACAAAACGCGGGCCCAAGGTTTCAATCTCCAAAAGCCATTTCGACTTGCCCGAATGTTTCGCTTTGTATACGTACACGCTCCTAATCTTTGCGATTGCACGGTATGGCAACAGGAGATTGCACAACTGGACCGCTTCCTCGACTCGAGGATCACCGATCGGCTTACCCATCACTCGCGCGGAATCCACTTTTTCTCCTTCGACAAAGATCGTGATGTACTGCGGAACATCGTCGCGGGTAAAATTCTTCGTGTCCAAAAGCACCCCGTCGGAATCGATAGGCAAATAGCCCTCCTCCTTTCCCATCGGGTTGGATTCGTCTGGACGATTGCAATTCACCATGGCTACGGGAATGCGGTACTCCAAATCTACTCTTACAATCCCCGCCATCATCTCGACTCGACGCGTCTTTCTGACGCAGGGGTGCGCCGTAAAAACGCGGAACAACTCCTCCGGGGTTTTCGAGTCCAGCCGCGACCGCCTAGCCAAGGAACTTTCGTCGAAGACCTCATCGAGTACGCGTGTCTTTCGCAGCCATCCGGGCTGTTGCGTAATGAGGATGTTTTCCTTGGTTAAACCGTAGTTGGCGATGTCCAGTTTAGGCGCACCGTAATACAGCCAGCCAAAATAGCTGAAAATGCAAAGCAGAAACGGACCGACCATGCTGAGAATCGCCGTTCGAGGAATAGTTCGAACCAACGATACGACTTGACTCCAAAAGAGCGGTGGTGGAGCCTGTTGCGAACTTCCTGCCGCTGTCGCCATGCGCGCTAAAACCCTCCGATATGCACCCTCGTTGACACCGACCAACGCTTGGCCAGTTCTAGACAGCTTACCAGATCTGCAAATGCAACTGCAATTGCACTCCAGACCGATCACTTACCCCTTCGCGCACACGTTCGGCCAGTGTTAGCAATTGCGTGGAGGTCGCGCCATCGCTGGCGATAAGGTAGTTTGGGTAAGTGGAGCTCAAGCGCACGGCCCCCTCGATTGCCCCACTAAAGCCCGCTTGTTGCAATAAATCGGAAGCCTTGTACCCGTCCGGATCCACGAATGCAATCGCAGATCGCTCAGGAAAACTCGGTTGTTTGCTCCTTTTGACAATCCAAAATGTCTGTTCTCGCTTGGTGAGCGCCCTGACGTCACCAGGCTCTAAACGGAACGTCGCCTCCAAAATAACCAACTCGTCCAAACTGCTAACGCGGTGCGAAAACGCCAAGTCAGGTCCGGACTCCTCGGTCACTCGACCGTCTTTGGTCAGCAGCTTGGCCGAAGCCACTAAATGTCCGATATCGTCGTCGTCGGTTCCTGCATTGCCTCGGAGAGCTCCACCCACAGTCCCGGGAATTCCAATCAAGTGTTCCAAGCCTTCTAAACCCGCTCCTACGCTGAATTCTATCAAGTGAGATAATTTCGCGCCACCCCCGCAAGTTATCGTATTTCCGTTGCGAGATATCTCGCCAAACGCGGGTGAACTTAGCGCCAACGTCGCGCCATCAAAACCGGATTCGCGGATCAAAAGATTGGAGCCGCCACCCAAAAGTCGCATGGGAATCGAATGAGCAGCACAAGCGATCACAACCTCAATCAATTGCTGGAAATCGTTGGGCTCGATCAAGAAACGGGTCGGTCCGCCAATGCGAAGCCAAGTAAAGGGAGCGAGCGGTTGATTCTCTCGAACGATTCCGCCAAATTTTTCCAAGACTCCACTCGCACTTGAACCCATTTCCTACCCTTATTCTCGGGGACCATTGCCATGTTGATGTTTCGCGTTGAACTCCAAGGCCGTCGCCGAGACTACCGACGGCCTTGGAAGAGTTTGCGAAAACTATGCGTGCGAAAACACTGCTACCGACGTCGGGGGATAATCTCTGACGCCGTCCGAATCAATTCCCTGACTCGGCGTTCGCTCTGTATACCTGTCAGTGAAAAACGCTTCCAACCTTGGTCTCCTTCACAGAAAACCACGATTTGTGGGAGCATGTTGCCCTGCATCACTTGTTGAGCAATCTCCGGTTGCCCGTCTTTGTCGATTTGAGTGAAGACGACCTCTTTGAATGCCCCAGCATCCTTCATGCTGTGGATCGTTTCCGTCTTCATCGTCTTACAAGCCGCGCACCAATCGGCACCGACCAAAACAACCAACGGTTTTTTTTCCTCGTGCGCTTTACGATAGGCTGCGTCATATGGAATCGACTCCTCCGAAGTGGTGGGAGCTGAAATCACAGCCAAAAGCGTCAATGCTGCAACATGCAACATCGTGGACCCCTTTCCTTGTTAGCAAAACTAAATTCATCACTTGAAGCTGCGAAGTCCATCTCGCCACCCGCGAAAATCCGTTCGCGGACGTGCAGGCAAGTGCGTTGCTGCCAGTTGATCCCTGTGCAAAAAGTCAAGGATGAAGATCGTAGTCCAGGGCCGACAAGTGTTAATTTGTACGGCCTAGGCAAGATCAACCGGCGTCCGATAAGTTCGCAGAGTATAGGCGTCCATCCTGCCTCTGCAACCGCTTGGCCTGCGTGATGTTAGCTAGCATCGCCCTAAATGGCTCACCAACTTAGGGCAAACTGTCGCGTTTGCTCCATTGACAATTGAAACGACCCATACCCGCGTCAAATCGGTTAAATCTTTGCAGTCAATCAACTTACCGAATTATGGACTCTAGCATCAATGAGGTACTAGATACCCACCCAAAAGAACTATATGGCTTATGTGGTTTGCCGCCGAAAATCTTTGTTAGAAAACTAGAAGAAGCTCTGAAAAGCTTAGCTAGCTTTCCCAGTAGCCCTGTTTCGAGGCAAGAATCCAATGAAGAAACAGACCATCATGATCAGCCAGAATCCGAAGCACTCCGGGCGTCGGAAGTCGTGAAAGTCCAATAAATGTGGCGTACGCACAATAGAGCCGGCTTTATGCGCATGTTCGGCCATGCCCAATGGCCATGTGTTCATGAGCCAATTTTCGTATCCAGCAACCCAGACCAAACGGGTCTTTTCGATTCCGGCGAACCATGGCTGCCAGTTTCCAACCCAATTGGCCTGCGCAAAACTCCAGTCGCTATTGAATGCCCAATCCGCAAGCAGTTTTACGCCAATGACGGTCACTAGCAGGTAGGCTGAGACTTCAAAACGAGGATACTTTTCGAGAAGTTTGACGAACCAAGCCGCGGCGTATCGCATTAGGATCACTCCCAAAATCCCCCCCGTAACCACCACCCAGAGCTTGGAGGGCTCCGATCCCGCTAGCGCCATGGCTGCGAGAATGGAGTCGACGGCAAAGGCGATGTCCGTAAGCTCGATCACCAAAACGGTTTTCCAGAACAGCGAGTTACTATGCGATTTCACGTCGCAAGCGTCTCCGACCGCATACTCCTTCCCTGTATTCATCTCCACTCCATCTTGTGTTACCAAATTGGCTGCAATGGGAACTCGCTGTTCAATTTCCATGTTCTCTCGAGCAATGTCGAGGCTTTCCCCGGTAATTGCGTCCACCAGTTTCGGGTTGCCTGCATCGTCCAGTACTAATTTTTCGTCGACACCGTCAGCATGTTCGAAAAACAAATGCTTGACCGCGATGAACACTAGATAGCCACCTCCCAGAAATTTGACAAAGGTGTACATGAGCAACCAACTTGCACACGCGATCGCCAACACGCGAAAGACGAATGCCCCGATTAATCCATAGGAAAGCGCCCGGGCTCGCATGTGTTTTGGCAAGCGTTTGGCCAACATTCCCAGGACCAACGCGTTATCAATCGAGAGCAAACCCTCTAACACGACTAACAAACCAACAACTATCAAGTCCGCTGGGACGAAGTCCTGCCCAAGAAGAATGACGCAAAAAAGACTTGGTATTTGCAAATCGAGCATTAGCTCACATGATTTCGGCTAGGTGGGTAGCAACCCACGGTTGAATCGTATTCAGAAAGAATATCGCAGCCGTCCTGCTAGGAAAGCCACCAAACAGAAGGTTCCGGAAAAAAGGCTTCTATGTTCAATCTTGCTCACAAGAAGATCGAAAAACCCTAGAATATTGGGTTGTCATTGCTACACTTAGCCGCAGCGGATTGCAAACCACCACTTCCGTTGCTCCATTTCGACTCTCTCTTTATACCCAGTCCCATGACCGACTCGCAGAACCAAAACGATTCCACGGCCGCACCCCCTTCGGCAGCGGCGATCTCGGTTGAGAAAACCGAAAGTCCCTCGGCTCCACAGTCGGGTGGCCCAATCAATCTGGAGCAAATTCGGCGAATGCGGGAAGCCCAACAGTCGCGAATCGCCCAAGACAAGAACCGCCAACAGCGAGGGAGTGATGCCAAGAAGGATCGCCCAGCCCGCGATCCATCGGCTGCCCCCGCGTCGATCGTGGGCGAAGCGGCCAGCGCAGGAGCGGCACCTGAAAAGATCGACGCGGAGGCATCCGCACCGCGATATCGATCCAATAAGGACTCAGCACCTATCATGGCCAAAGTCCCGGTTCCGAGCGTTCGTGTTCGCCCCTCCGACGAACAATCGTCCCTCGACGCTGACTTTGAAGGGGCAGATCTAGATGGTCTCATGATCGGCGATCGCATGCTGCGCGTCGGCCGTCTCCTGGAGGATGGCTCCCGACACCATGGGAAAGTGATCAAGGTTCATAACGCCAACGTCTTCATTAGCCTTGGCGGCCCAGACGAAGGAGTTGTTCCCATCCTGCAATTCGATGCGCCACCTACCGAGGGTCAGCAGGTCGACTGCTTGATCCGCTCCTTCAACCTGGAAGAAGGGCTTTATGATCTCGCCATCCCCGGCGAGACCGTAGCCGTCAATGACTGGGACGATCTCCACGAAGGCTCTGCCGTCGAAGCCAAAATAGAATCTGCCAACACCGGTGGCGTCGAATGCAAAGTCGGAAACGTTCGCGGCTTTATTCCCATCAGCCAGCTCTCCGAATTCCGCGTCGAGTCGGCTGCCGATTACATCGGCCAAAAACTTATCTGCATCATCACCGAAGTCAATCAACGGCGTGGAAATCTGGTCCTCAGCCATCGCGCCGTGCTCGAACGAGAAAAAGCGGAAAAGCGAAAAGAACGTTTGGCGTCGCTCGAAGTGGGTCAGGCCTGCGAAGGAACCGTTCGAAAAGTCATGGACTTCGGTGCCTTTGTCGATATCGGCGGGCTTGACGGCATGATCCATATCAGCCAACTCTCCTGGGATAAAATCAAGCACCCGAGTGAAGTGGTCAAAGAAGGGGATAAGATTCAAGTTCGAGTCGAGAAGATCGATGCAGAAACCGGTAAGATCGGACTGTCCTACCGTTCCCTGCAAGATAACCCATGGTCCGATGTCGATGCGAGATTCCCCATCGGAACGCTGGTGCGAGGTACCGTAACCCGGCTGGCAAACTTCGGTGCCTTTGTGCGTCTGGCCACGGGCATCGAAGGGCTCATCCACATTTCCGAGTTGGCTCACAGACGCGTCGCAAATGTCGCCAACGTGATCAAGGAAGGAGATGAAGTCGAAGTCAAAATCCTGACCGTCGAGCAAGACAACCAACGCATCGGTCTGTCCCTCCGAGCAACCCAAGCGAAACCGGAATCAGCCAATTCTGCCAAAGAGAAGCTCGAACAAGAGGATGAACCGAAGCGAGAGCCCGCAGTTCGCAAGTTCCAAGGAACACTCAAAGGTGGAACAGGCAATAACAACGGGGGCGAGATCTTCGGCCTTAAATTGTAAACGCCCTGACTACTTCAGTTCCCCACAATCTTTGATCTTGATGATAGCGGTAGGAGTTCCTGCGTCGGTCCCCTTCCGCTCGATCTTCTTGACTACCGACATGCCCTCAATCACTTTCCCAAAGACCACGTGCTTGCCGTCGAGATGCTCTGTAGGCACCGTTGTAATAAAGAATTGCGAACCATTCGTGTTTTTGCCTGAGTTGGCCATGCTGAGCAAACCCGGTACGTCGTGATTGTGTAGGAACGCCTCGTCGGCGAAACTCCTGCCATAGATGCTCTCGCCACCCGTTCCATCGTTGTTGGTGAAATCTCCCCCCTGCAACATGAACAGCGGAATCACTCGATGGAACCCACTCCCTTTGAAATGCAAAGGTAGTCCGCTCTTCCCCAAACCCTTTTCGCCGGTGCATAGGCATCGGAAGTTTTCCGTTGTTATCGGCAGATCGTCACCGTACAACCCCATCACGATCCTGCCCACATCCTCGTCTCCGATCATGATATCGAAGTAAACTTTCGACGTGATCTTGCCCGCCGGTGAAAAGTTGCATCCCGTCGCACTGACGAGAACCGCTAGCATTAAAACACAACAGAATGAAGAAGAACGCAACATAGTCAACGGTTCCTAAGACCCAAAAGATGGTTGCCGAAAGAGGTTTGTGCGATAGTAGGTGGGAAACGTTTCCACGGTGTGAATTACTATCCGCCGATCTGATACATGGCTCTCTCGGGCGGAAGAAAATCAGCCTCGGAGATTCCGTGCGCTGCATGCTTGTTCCAGATGCACTCCGCAATCACTGCGTGAATCTGTTCATCTGAAGCGTTCGAATCGCAAAGGTTTTTGAGCTCCCATTCCTCCCGACCGAACAAGCAATTGCGAAGTTTGCCGTCGGCCGTCAATCGAACTCGGTTGCAAGAGCGGCAAAAGGGTTGCGAGACGGGATCGATGAACCCGATCCCGCCTCGTCCATCCGCAAATCCAAAATCAGTCGATGGCTGGGATGGATCCTCTCTCTTCTTTGAAACCAGGGGACCAAAATGGGCTTCCAGAGTGGTCTTAAGCTCACTGCCCCGAACCACTTGATCTTGACTCCACTGCCTGTCCGCATCCAGCGGCATGAACTCAATGAAACGGATAAACAAATTGCGAGATCGCGCAAAATCGACCAGCGGAATGCAATCTCTTAAATTGATGTCGCGGAGCACTAGAGCGTTCAAACGAACCTGGAGTTTACTGGCTACCGCGGCGTCGATCCCCGAGAGCACCTGATCCAGTCCGTCGCGACGAGAGATTTCTTGGAACGCCTCTTCTCGCAACGTATCCAGCGATATATTGACGTGGGTCAGCCCTGCGGACTCCAATGCCGCCATTTTGGTTGCCAGTAACATGCCGTTGGTCGTCATCGCAATCTGTTGCAATCCTCCGATTCCTGCCAGTTGATCCACCAAACGTTCGAGATTTGGTCGCATGAGCGGTTCGCCCCCGGTCAAACGCACTTTGCGAACTCCGGCACGAACCATTACCGACACGATTCGGGTGATCGCTTCAAAGCTCAGAAGTCGGTTTTGTGGCAAAAATCCGTTCACGATCTCCGGCATGCAATAGCGACAGCGTATGTTGCATGCATCCGTAACGCTGACGCGAAGCGATTCGTGCACCCGACCGAATCGGTCCACCAACGGGGGTAGCGACGCCATCTGATACTGGGGCTTGTCGGTTTCGATGGTCGGAATCATGAGTT
>Ga0105049_10011431_pt1 | contig 10169 bp, 13 predicted proteins | sample MAT06_FD_78087 | JGI IMG/M metagenome (GOLD analysis project Ga0105049, IMG submission 78087) | Freshwater microbial communities from Lake Fryxell liftoff mats and glacier meltwater in Antarctica - MAT-06 | ecosystem: Environmental > Aquatic > Freshwater > Ice > Liftoff microbial mat | place... | reverse complement strand
GCGGCACATCGCGGCTGAGGCGGCGTATCGGGAGCACGCGACGGCGGGGGTGAGTCGCGACGCGTTTCTTGAGGATCCGACGCTGCAGCGCACCTGAGTCCGCAGCTTCGAGATCATCGGCGAAGCGACGAAGAAGATTCCGGGGCAACTCCGCGCGGAGCCTCCCGAAGTGGCGTGGCGCGCAATGGCCGGCATGCGCGATCGATTGATCCACGATTATTTCGACGTGGATCTCGACTTGGTGTGGGATGTCATCCGCGAGAAAATCCTGCTTCTCCGCCGCCCGATCGACGCGATCCTTGCCACTGCCCAACCTGACGCTGCTGCAGACAGCGGCGCGGTGGTGCACCGTGTAACTGCGCCGCTGGCGCGGCTCCGTTCTCGGCTTCTTATTGAAGCCACTGAAGCAGAGCTCTGCTTTAGGTTGCTCGATTTTTGCTGACTTGCGGTAGCATACCTGCCGTGCTACCATGCTATGGTGATCCTCTCGTTTCGCGGCTCTGGCGGCGAAGACCTCTTCAATGGCATCGATTCGAAGCCGGCGCGTCGTGTCTGTCCGTCGCGCTCATTGAAGGTCGCGCGTCGGAAGCTCGAATGGATGGATGCGGCTGGCGCACTCAGCGACCTCCGATCGCCGCCGGCCAATCAACTCGAGGCGCTGAAGGACGATCGTCGTGGCCAGCATGGTATTCGGATCAACGATCAGTATCCCCTCTGCTTTGTATGGACCGACAGCGGCCCGGATCAGGGCGAGATTGTTGACTATCACCCGTAACCCAGCGCCAGTTTATGGTCCGCATCCCGACCCATCGTGAACCCACGCATCCGGGCGAAATGTTGCTCGAGGAGTTTCTCACTCCCATGGGATTATCGCAGCGCGAGCTCGCCGACGGTATCCATGTGCCCTATCAGCGCGTGAATGAGCTGGTGAATGGGCGCCGCGGCGTTACGCCGCACACGGCGTTGCGACTCGCGAAGTTTCTGGGCACGACGCCCGAGGTCTGGATGAATCTGCAGGTGCGATGGGATCTCTATCATGCCCAGCTCGACGAATCCGCAGCGCTGCGGCGCATCACCCGAGTGCGCGTGAGCTGACCGCGGGTGTACCGACATCGCAACCTAACATCGCATTGCTGCAGTCATCGGCGCATCGGTGCGCCGTGTAACTCGCGCACTCGTTCACGGCTTCCTAGTTGCAGCCGCTGCAGCAGAGCTCAGCGTTAGCGAGCGGAAGACCATTTACGTAACACGCACGACATAGTAGATGTTTCGCGTGGCGACCGTGAAAGTATGCGCCGGTGCGTCACGTCGCTCGCGCAAAGGCGGTGTGCCTCGGCAACCCTCGGCGGCCTTGCGCTCCAGACGGTCATGCACACAGCTCCCGGTGGTGTGGTAGTTTTCGCATGGCGGATTCATCACCCACGAAGGCTCCGGTGCTCTTGACCCTCGAAATCGAGCAGGACGTCGACGTCAGCCCCTTGTCCGGATGCAGCACAAGGTGACAATCGGGATTCACGAGACGGTGTGGAAGGAGTGATTGGGTTAGACAAGCGAACCCACGCCTCACGCACGACAACCACCACGCAGGCCATGACCTACGAACAGGAAATTTCGGCAACCGAACTGGCCGCACGACTCGCGCGCGGCGATGCGATCACCGTGCTCGATGTCCGTGAACAGTGGGAATACGAGATGGCGCATCTCGAGGGGAGCCTGCTGCTCCCACTCTCTGAACTCACGCACCGTTCGGCCACGCTCGACCGGAACGTGGAATACATCGCGCTCTGCCATCACGGTATGCGGAGCGAAATGGCCGCGAGTTGGTTGCGCAACCAAGGGTTCACGCGCGTGATCAACCTCGTTGGCGGAATCGACGCATACAGTGTTGAAGTCGACCCATCGCTGGAACGCTACTAGCCCGCGAAGTGGTCGCGTCGTCGTGACTGCGAGTTGGCTCAACATGAGCGCACGCAACCGCGCCATCGCTGAACGCTTCGAGCGCGAACATTCGGCACGCCTTCCCTTGGACCCTGACGGCATCGTCATCGGGGCACAACCGATTCGACTGGAGGCGAGTCGCACACACGCGGTCCTGTTGGTGCACGGATTCAACGACACACCGCAATCGGTTTCACCGCTGGCTTTGGCGCTCCACGCGGCGGGGTGGACGGTCGTGGCACCGTTGCTCCCAGGTCACGGTCGGAGTCTGCGAGTGCTCGCGGCCGAATCCCGCGCCGACGCATGGCTCGCCTACGTGCGCCAAGCCTACACTGCGCTCCGGGCGTCACACGAAACCGTGGTCCTCTCTGGACTCTCGATGGGGGCCGCACTCTGCACGATCCTTGCGGCTGAGCATCCGGACACGCCCGCGCTCGTACTCCTCGCGCCCTACCTTGGCACCTCCTGGTGGCTCGACCTCCAGCTTTTGAGCGCCTGGTTGGCACAACCGTTCACCCCCTATTTCACCGGCCGCGGCGGCATCCGGTCCATTCGCGACCCGGAAGCGCGAGTCGGAGCCTTGGGCCCTGGCGTGAACACGGCCCGCACCCTCACCGAGCTGCGGAAGATCGCCATCGCGGCGGAATCCGCATTGCCATCGCTCTGCATGCCAACGCTCTACCTGCAGTCCCGCGAGGACAACCGGATCACGGAATCGGCGGCCATCCGACACTTTGCGATGCTTCGAGCCCCGGTGCGCGAGCAGCGTTGGCTCACCGGTTGTGGCCACATTATTACGGCGGACTATTGCCGAGTGGAGGTCGCGTCGCAGGTTATCGAGTGGTTTGGGCGGTACGCGGGGCCGGCCGATGGGCAAAAATTGAAGGGTGTAGCTGGGAACGAGTAAACCTTATCTTCTGGTTCATCGCGAACCGGTTGCCTTGATCGGCTCTGATTTTCACTTTTTTCTGGAACGCCATGCGAATCTGCGTTGCCGCTGAAACGGCTCCTCGCGAACACCGCGTCGCGCTGGTCCCCGACAGTGTAGCGAAGCTCGTGAAGGCGGGGCACGAGGTCGTGGTGCAGACCGGTGCCGGTGCGGCTGCATTTCATGACGATGCCAGCTACGTCGCCGCCGGTGCCACCATCGCGGCGGATGAAGCGTCTGCGTATGTGGGTGCCCATGTCGTCGTCCGGGTACAGCGGCCTGACGAACGCGAAGTCACGCTGATCCCTGAAGGCGCGACCGTCATCTCGCTCATGGCGCCGGCCTCCGCCGCGCCGATCGTGGCCGCGCTCACCGCTCGCAAAGTCACGTCACTGGCGCTGGAACTCGTGCCGCGCATTACGCGGGCGCAGAGCATGGACGTGCTCTCGTCGCAAGCGACGGTCGCCGGTTACAGGGCTGTGCTGGTCGGTGCCTCGCTGCTGCCGCGCTTTCTGCCCATGCTCACTACGGCGGCCGGTTCGATCACGCCCGCGAAGGCGTTCGTGATCGGTGCCGGTGTTGCCGGCCTCCAGGCGTTGGCAACCGCGCGTCGACTCGGCGCCGTCACCAGTGGTTTCGATGTGCGCGCTGCCGCAGCGGAGCAGGTGAAGTCGTTGGGTGCGACGTTCGTGCAGTCTGATGTTGTCAGCGCCGCCGCCGAAGACAAAGGCGGCTACGCGAAAGCGCAAAGCGACGACGAGGCGACCCGTACGTTGGCGACCATCGCCAAGCACATCAAAGATCAGGATCTCGTCATCACCACGGCGGCGATTCCGGGACGCGCGGCACCAAAGCTGATCACCGCCGACATGGTGCATTCCATGCGCGCGGGTTCGGTGATCGTCGATCTTGCGGCCGACACCGGCGGCAACTGTGAGCTGACGAAGCTTGGCGAAACGGTGAACGAAAACGGCGTACTCATCATCGGCGCATTCAATCTGCCCGCGACGATGCCCACGCACGCCAGCCAGATGTTCAGTCGCAACGTGCTCACCTTGCTGCAACATCTGGTGAAAGATGGCGCGCTCAACATCGATCTCGCTGACGAGATCACGGGCGCAATGACACTCACTCACGACGGCCAGGCGCGGAAGTAGTCGCCGCTCGCTGCTGTCCCACGTCATTCATTCGGAGAACGCGCCATGTCCGGTACCGGCATCATTCAGCTGTATGTGTTCATTCTCGCCGGCTTTGTCGGCTTCCTGCTCATCTCCAAAGTGCCGCCGCTGCTACACACGCCGCTCATGGCCGCCACCAACGCCATCAGCGGCATCTCGCTGGTGGGTAGCATTGTGCTCGCGGGTGGACAGTACGGTACCGTCGCGACAATTCTCGGCGTCGTTGCGGTCGCCTGCGCAATGACGAACGTCGTCGGTGGTTTCATCATCACAGATCGCATGCTGAACATGTTCAAGCGCGGGGACAAGAAGCCGGAAGCGAAGAAGGACGGGGCCGCGTGAGTATGATGGCACTCCTTCCCGAGTCGTTGCCGCTGCTTCGTGCCATTTCTCAGGAGGCAGCCGAAAAAAGCGAAACGCGTGAACTGATCATTCAGGTCACGTATCTCGTCGCATCGGTGATGTTCATTCTGGGCCTGCGCAGTCTCACCAAACCGGACCAAGCGCGACGGGGTATGCAGCTCGCCGCGGTCGGCATGCTGCTCGCCATCATCGGCACCATGATCCATCAGGAGATCCTGACGTACACGTGGATCCTGACGGGACTCGTGATCGGCTCCATCATCGGCTACCCACTCGGCAAGTTCGTGCCGATGACGGCGATGCCGCAGCGTATCGCGTTCTCGCACATGTTCGGGGCACTCGCCGCGACGCTCGTTGGCGTCGGCGAGTTCTATCATATGTACCAGGCCGGTGAACCGGCGCCCGCCGACGCCGATGTGCGCTTCAAGATGGCCGCGATCGGCTTTGAAGTGCTGTTCGGTGCGCTGACGGTGTCGGGCAGCTTCATGGCGTTCGGCAAGTTGCAGGAGTTCATCACCGGCCGGCCGATCACGTACAAAGGACAGAATATCGTCACCGCTGCGCTCTTTCTGCTCGCGGTTGGCGCCTTCGTCACGCTCATCATCCATCCGTCGAACGTCTACGCGTTCTATACGATGGTGGCCGTGTCATTCATCATCGGCTTCCTCTTCGTTTTGCCGATCGGTGGCGCAGACATGCCGGTCGTGGTGTCGTTGCTCAACTCGTACGCTGGTCTCGCGGCAGCGGCCACCGGGTTTGCGATCGGCAACAACGTCCTGATCATCGCCGGTGCACTCGACGGCGCGTCGGGCTTCATCCTCTCCCTCATCATGTCGAAGGCGATGAACCGCTCGTTTGCAAACGTGCTGTTCGGCGCGTTTGGATCAGGCGGCGGTGCGGCGAGCACGCGCACCTCCGAAGGGCTTACGGCCAAGAGCATCACGACTGAAGACGCCGCCGTACTGCTCGCCTACGCCGGCAAGGTGATCGTCGTACCGGGCTACGGCATGGCCGTCGCGCAGGCGCAACATCAGGTGCGCGAACTCGCCGAACTGATCGAGAAGAAGGGTGGCGAAGTGAAGTACGCGATTCACCCGGTCGCGGGCCGTATGCCGGGGCATATGAACGTGCTGCTCGCCGAAGCCAACGTGCCGTACGATCGCATGTACGACATGGAAGAGATCAACGATCAATTTGCCGAGGCGGATGTGGCCGTCGTGGTCGGCGCCAACGACGTCGTGAATCCGGCAGCGAAGACCGATCCGGGAAGCCCCATCTACGGCATGCCGATTCTCCGCGTCAGCGAAGCGAAAGCCGTGATCGTGCTCAAGCGCTCGATGAACACCGGTTTCGCCGGCATCGAGAACGATCTCTTTTTTGACGAGAAGACGAGCATGCTCTTTGGTGATGCCAAAGCTTCGCTTTCCAAACTCGTCAGCGAAGTGAAGGCGTTGTAGCGCAGTCGTTCGATGCGACGTGCGTCGGTTTGATGCCGCAGCGCCGCATTCGACTCGCTATTCCTACAAACGAGCCAACCGCTGAAAAAGTGATCGTTGAGATCAAAGTGGCGGAGCACATCAGTGCTGCTCACGAACGCCAAACGCTGAACTATTTACGGGCCTCCGGCCTTTCGGTCGGGCTCGTTCTCAACTTCGGTCCGAAGGTGGAAACACGTCGGATGTATTGGTCCGGCGATCGAGTCCGGGAGAAACCTTACGGTTCCGGCTGCGGTCGCCGTTCCCATCCCCGCAATAGGGTTACGGAACAGTCCGCGGGTGGCGTGCGCTGGTAACCCGGATAGCTTTCTCCGTCTGCGCGCTGACACAGCGCAGCCGCGTACGTCATCATCTGGAGTGCAGTTAGATGCCCGAGTTCGGAAGTTGGGGAACCGACTGGTGGAAGCCACTTGTCTTCATTTTGGTAGCAGGACACATCACCAACGTCTGCGTGACGCTGTTCCTGCATCGCGCACAAACCCATCGTGGTGTGAGGTTTCACTACATCGCTGAACTGCCGATGCGGGTGTGGCTGTGGCTCACGACCGCTACGCGCACGAAAGAGTGGGTCGCCTGCCATCGCAAGCACCACGCGTTCGCCGACCGTGAGGGCGATCCACACAGCCCCCTCGTGGAAGGGCTGCGCAACATCCTGCTCAAAGGCGCGTTCTACTACCGCAATGCTGTTCGCCAACCCGGCGTCCTCGAGAAGTACGGCAAAGGCACTCCCGAAGACTGGCTGGAACGCCATCTCCTCGACAAGCGCAGCTCGCTGGGCATCGTCTTCATGCTTGGAATCGATATCTGGCTGTTCGGATTCTTTGTCGGACCGCTCGTGTGGGCCGTGCAGATGATCTGGATTCCCCTTTGGGCCGCTGGCGTCATCAATGGCGTCGGACACGCGCTGGGCTATCGCAACCACGACGTGAAAGACGCCAGCCGTAACATCTCTCCCATCGGCATCTTCATCGGCGGGGAGGAGCTGCACAACAATCACCACGCTGATCCCCACTCCGCGAAGTTCGCGCACCGTTGGTTCGAATTCGACATCGGCTGGATGTATATCAAGCTGTTGTCGTTTGTCGGACTGGCAGAAGTGAAGTACGCGCGCGTCGGTGCACACGTCCGCGTGAGTGAGTAACCGCACCCATGGCTGATGTAACCTGTGCCCGCTGCGGGCAGACGCGCGAAGGCTTCGAGCGGCCGCCCTTTCCCGGCGCCGTCGGCGCCCGCATCGTTGGCGAAGTGTGCAAAAACTGCTGGGGCGATTGGCTCAAACAGCAAACCATGCTCATCAACCACTACGGGCTGAACCTCATGGACCCACAGGCGCGCACCTTTCTCACGCGCAACATGGAAGCCTTTCTCTTCAAGACAGGCTCCACGGACGACGTTGACACGACTAAGCAGGGAACGATCACGCACTAAGCGCCTGCTGAAAAACACATACCAAACGAAAAGCGCCTCACCCGCAATGCGAGTGTGGCGCTTTTCGTCCGGAGCAAGCCAAGTCGGTCACTGCGCAGACGGCGCGCCGACCGCGCCATGCCCGCAGCGGTGAAAAATCAGTTCACCCCAGCGATGTAACGAGCCAACCGCCCGCAGCTCGTGCACTTCAACGTCACGTGTGAATTTGGCGGTGCCGGCGTCGATACAGGATCGCGATCGACGTGCCCAGAACAGGATGGGCAGCTAAGGGGCAAACCGGTACGGTCCGCTGCAATGAGGTGCAGCGCCTGAGCCGGATTGAAGGTGTTCGGTCGTGGCTTACGCATCCCGCCTCCTCGCGAAAAGTGCCGGGCGCAATCCGCGACCGGAACCGAAACATAAAACATCCCGGTTCGGATCGGCACTGGCAGGGCGAAAAAGAGGGCAACATCAATAACTGCCGTCGCAAAATTTCGCCAGCTATTCAGAAGAAGCGTCACAGCCCTGTGGCTGCCCTCTACTCCCAGGCGTTGGGGCGCCTCCAAAGCCGACGCCCCATCCGCCAAGACCGCTTCGCGCTGAACTCGTTTGTTCCGCCGGGGGGAAAAAGATCAGGGTCGGCGAACTCATCGAGCATGTCCGTGGCTTTGGCCGAGGCCTCGTCCGCCCAATGGACGATCTCGGCCTCGACCGTCATTGGTTGCACCGGGCTGCCAAACTCGAGCGCCCCGTGGTGCGACAGAATGAAGTGCAGCAGCTCGTCACGCTGCGCCGGAGGCAGGGTCAAATCCGAGGCGATCAGGCGGCGGTCAAACATCAACGCACCGATCGCCACGTGCCCCAGCAACATCCCCGGCGTCGTATGCGAAAAGCCGTCCGCCGAAACGCCATAGGCCTCCACTTTCCCAATGTCATGCAGGAGCGCCCCGGCAACCACGAGATCGGCGTTGGCCTGGCGCACCGTCCGAGCGATATGGCGCGCGATCGAGGCCACCTCATAGACGTGCAGGAGCAGACCGCCCAGCTGCGAGTGATGCCCATTCACCGCGCCCGGCGCACGCTCGAACTGCACCCGAAACGCATCATCGGCAAAGAAAAGATCGACCGCCTGACGGACCGCCGACGACGTGATCCCCGCCCGCAGCTTGTCCATCGCATCCCAGACCTTTTCCGTCTCGACGTCGATGCGAGCCAGAAACGACTCCGGGTCGAACTGCTCCGCCGGCAAAACCCGGAGTGGCGCCGAAAGCTGAAGCTGGCGCTTCTTCGAGCCCTCGTCGCCAAAGGTCGCGATGTCACCAATGACTTGAACCACGCGCCCCTTATCGGCCCCCGCAGCCCAGTCGAGCTTCTCCGACCAGATCGGCGCCGTGTCGATGGTGCCGGTGGCGTTGCCAAGCGTCAGCACAACAAAGGGGAGTCCTGCCCGGGTCGTCCGTTCGGAGCGGTCGCGGACGAGAAATTCGTTCTGAACACGGTCGCCCACAGACGCGGCACGAAGATCAAAGAGTGGCATGTGGAATAGTCGAGGCGTCGGGTCGCTCACAGCAACCCCTCCCAGCGCAACTCTCACCAATCCATCGCGCGCAGCCACGCTTCCGCTGCCTTCCGGTCGCCGATGGTCGCCACGCCAGCGCCGCCAGCCCCTTGCGCCCAACTACTGGCATGGAGAGCCTTCTACATGCACACTCCCCAACTCGCCGCGCACGACGAGCTCTCTCCCGAAGCGACATCGGCGCTTCGGCTCTGGGTCATTCTCGCCCGGGCTCATGCGGCAATCTCGGCCCACGCGACCGACGATGCCGCGCGCCACGGTCTGACCTTGGCCGAATTCGGAATACTCGAGGCGCTCTTCCACCGCGGACCGATGCTGTTGGGCGAGGTGCAGCGACGAATCCTCGTGTCGAGTGGCGGGATCACCTTTCTCGTCGATCGCCTTACGGCGAAGGGTCTGGTTGAACGTCGGTCCTGCCCAACCGATCGTCGGGCGCGTTACGCGGCCCTGACGCCGCGCGGCGAAACTTTGGTCGCCGAGATCTTCCCTGCCCACGCTGAAGCAGTTACCGCGGCGGTGTCTGGCCTCTCCTTAGACGACCAAGCGCATGCCGCCGAACTGATCCGCACACTCGGCATTCACGCCGCCGAAACGCCCCTCCCCGCCCACTCGCTCGCGGCCGCCAAAAGCGCCTGAGCATACTCAAAAAACCCGGCCCACGTCGACCACCTCGACGCGAGCCGGGTTTTGCGCATCCGACGGTGAACTGGGGGTCCGAGGATCCTTCGGGGCAACCAGAGGTCTCCGCAACGCCCGAAACAAAGATCACGCCCAAGGACGGGGATTCGTCTGGAATGCCGCACTCGAAACCGCCGACTGCTGGTGAGCGACAAAGTGAATCTGTCGATAGAGGTGCAGCCGGCGGCGACTCCCGGACCGATGCCTCCACAGACCGGGGTACAGTCGCAACACATGGTGCTGTTGTGACGCAACATGTTGTGGAAAATCACAACGAGAAGAAACACAACTGATTGGAACGATTGATGTTACGCGCGAGATATCACGGGCACAGAAAATGCTAGCAGCTCGAGTGGCTACAGTACGAGTCACTGGTCAACGTCTCCCTTCCCGCAAGGTGCCCACCAAATGAAGCTCAGGATCACGCTGTCCCTCGCCCTCTTTTCCGCTGCACTGTCGGCCGCGCCCGCAAGCGCGCAACTCGCAGGGCCGCTCCCCGCAAATTCCTACATCTTTTTCGGTGGCTTCGACTGGGCTTGGGCGAGCCCTTGTAACACAGGTGGGTTCTCCCGTGGATGCAGCACGCTGACCCTTCAGGACAACTT
>Ga0105049_10011430_pt1 | contig 10169 bp, 6 predicted proteins | sample MAT06_FD_78087 | JGI IMG/M metagenome (GOLD analysis project Ga0105049, IMG submission 78087) | Freshwater microbial communities from Lake Fryxell liftoff mats and glacier meltwater in Antarctica - MAT-06 | ecosystem: Environmental > Aquatic > Freshwater > Ice > Liftoff microbial mat | place... | reverse complement strand
TTAAGCTTTCTTCGATCAGTTGTCTCTGTTCTCTTTCATGTTTTAAGTAAGAGCCAGTCGCTGGCGAAGCAGCGGCGCGCCTTCCTACGTAGGTGAGTGGAATATCGAGGTCGAGGAGGCTCAGTTTCATCATCATCCAAGCGCCCATATTCTTAGGTTCTTCTTGAACCCAGCGCCAATCTTTGCACTTTTCGTACTTTTGATGGAGAGCTTTTAAGCCGGGCTTATCGAGAGGGTAGAGCTGTTCGACTCGGATAATGGCGACGCGATCCTGAACCTTCTTTTCTGCCGCCTCTTTTTTAAGATCCCAATAAACTTTTCCGGAGCAAAGTAAAACCCGCTCGGCTTTCTCTGAGTGATCTACAAGTAAGGGCTGAAATCCGCCTTTCAAAAAATCCTCTTTTGGCGAAACCACTTCTGGCATTCGCAAGGGACTCTTGGGAGTCATCACGATCAAGGGCTTTCTAAAGCTGCGCCGAACTTGTCGACGCAAGAGGTGACAGTATTGTGCGGGAGTCGTGGGGTAAGTGACTTGCATATTTTCTTGCGCACAAAGCTGCAAAAATCTTTCAAGTCGAGCGCTAGAATGTTCAGGCCCCTGACCTTCGTAGCCATGGGGTAACAAAAGCACGAGTCCATTCATTCGGTACCACTTGGCTTCGGCCGAAGCGATAAACTGATCGATAATGACCTGTGCGCTGTTTGCGAAATCTCCAAACTGAGCTTCCCACATGACCAGAGTTTGAGGTTGAGCTGCGGCATAGCCATATTCAAAACCCATGACCGCTGCTTCTGAGAGCGGGCTGTCATGAATCAATAGGCGCGCACGACCTTTCGCCAACGGATCTAAAAAGAAATAACGCTCGCCGGTTTCTGAGTCACGCATTGCAGAGTGGCGATGGCTAAAAGTTCCCCGCACACAATCTTGTCCGGTGAGTCGAACCGAGTTTCCTTCTAAAAGCAAAGAGCCCATCGCGATCAACTCGCCTGCAGCCCAATCAAACTCATTCTTTTCTTCAATTCGCTTCATGCGAGTTTCGAGCATCTTTTGAAACTTGCCGAAAGCTTTACGGTTCTGAGGAATAGAGTGAATCGCTTTAATCGTTTGATCTAAAAATTCAGGAGCAATCGAAGTGTCAAAGGTCGAAACTAATTTTTCTCGAGAAGGAATCTCCAAGCCAGCCCAAAGGCCGCGAAACATATCGAACTCAATTTTGCGGGGACCTGATTTTACGATCTCACGCTTTTTATTTAAGTCCTCTTTAAAGCCTGCGGCAAATTGATCGACTTGCGCATTGTCGACGCTCTTGTCGAGAATAAGTTTTTGAGAATAAATTTCTAGTGGCGAAGGATGACTCTCAATAAGTTTGTACATTAAGGGCTGAGTGAAGCGAGGTTCATCGGCTTCGTTATGGCCATATTTTCGGTAGCACCAAATGTCGATAAAGCAATCGAGCTGAAACTTCATTCGAAATTCTGTAGCCAAGCGCATGGCATGAACCACATCTTCAATCTGATCGCCATTTACATGAAAGATGGGAATTTGAAAGGCCTTACCAAAGTCAGTACAATAGAGCGAAGAGCGAGCATCCTCTGGCAGAGTGGTGAACCCAATTTGATTATTAATCACGATGTGAATTGTGCCGCCGGTTTTATAGGCTTCGAGTTGCGCAAGGTTTAAGGTTTCGGGAACCACTCCTTGGCCAATCACGGCCCCGTCGCCATGAATCAAAAACGGAACGACGCTAGAGCGATCGCAATCGTATTTGGTGTCTTGCTTTGCTCGAGCCACGCCTTCGACCACCGGGTTCACCCACTCTAAATGAGAAGGATTAGGGGCCAGAGACAAATGCATTCCTACGCCCGAGCTGGTGCGAATGTCTGACGAATAACCATTGTGATACTTCACGTCCCCAGATGCTTCGATATTATCGGGAAGTTCCGCTCCTTCAAACTCTTTGAAGACGTCTTGATAGGGTTTCTCCATGACGTTAACCAAAACATTTAAGCGGCCGCGATGGGCCATGCCGATCACAACTTCTTTCGCTCCTAGATCGCCGCAAGCTTGAATTCCAGCTTTCAGTGCGGGAATGAGGGCTTCTCCACCTTCTAAAGAGAAACGTTTTTGTCCGGTGTAGCTTGTTTGCAGAAAGCTTTCGAAAAGCGAAGCTTTATAGACGTGCTTCAACATTTCAACTTTCTCAGACGGCGAGAATTCAGTTTTATTCTGCGATTTCTCGATGCGCTCTTTCAGCCAAGTGCGGATTTTTTCATCGCGAATATAGTGATACTCCACACCCAAAAATTGGCAGTAGGTTCTCTCTAGATGATCTACAATTTTATTCAAAGAACAAGGGGGCAGGCCGATGTCCTTCGCCGCCTGAAAAACGCGATCGGCTGGAATTTTATCTAAACCAAAATAGTTTAATCCCAAATGGGGATCAACCGGCGATTTATAAACTCCCAGGGGATCAAGTTTGGACTTGAGGTGCCCGCCCTGCCGATAGGCTTCAATGAGTTCTGAAACTCGGAGTTCATCAGCGACTTCCCATGAAGACTCGGAAGGCTTTCTACTGCCGTCTTCCATTTCTTGGCGCGCTAAATCGAGAGCATCAAAAAAAAGCGCAATGTCCGGAGAAAGGCTGTCTGGATTTTCGAAATAGATACCCTCTAGATAATCTAAATAGTCGGGCGATAGACTTTGTAAAAATTTAAGGCGGGGACGAGCTGTAGGTTCGTCAGATTGAAATGCAGTGCTCATGAGAAGAAAAATCCTTCACTACAAAAATAGAAGACTTTTGAATTAAATAGAAGGTGTCAGATGGGATTGACGCAGCGCTCTTACTTAAGCCCAAGCTTTTCATTCAGAACTCCCTGACGCTCTAGCTCCATCATGTTGTCATAACCCCCGATACACTCATCTTCGATGAAAATCTGAGGCACGGTTCTAAAGCCGGTTTTGGAAAAGAGCTTTTCAGCGGTGGCGGTGTCACCCTCGATGTTTTGCTCCTCAAAATTTACCGACTTTTGTTTTAAGAAGGCTTTAGCTCGCTGGCAATACGGACAATAATCTTTGGTGTAGATCTTAACGGCTTTCATAAAGCTTTCTTTCGTCTGGAGCTAAACGCCCTGACTGGCTGGTTTCGAAAATATTTTTTGTAGTTCGCCGGACTGCAACATTGAAACAACAATATCGTGTCCACCAACCAACTCACCTTTTAAGTAAAGTTGCGGAAATGTGGGCCAATTCGAATAAACTTTTAAGCCGGTGCGAAGTTCTTCATCGGCCAAGATGTCATAGGTTTCGAAAGTCACATTCATTTTCTCTAATACATCTACAACCCGAGCCGAAAATCCACACTGCGGAAAGCTTCGATCGCCTTTCATAAAAAGAACGACAGGGGCCGAGTTTAAGCTATCTTCGATTTTTTTTATGGTTTCAGGATGTAAATTTTCCACGATGGATTCCTTCATTTTCTATTTATCTCCAGAAATTTCTGGAAGATCTTCGGTTTCTAATTGCAAGGCATGTAGGGGCCCACTAAGGAGCTCGCTGAGTGCCGCGTAAACTCTTTGATGTTGTTTAATGAGGCTTAAGCCTCGAAAATGAGACGAACGAATGTGCACTCGATAATGGTCGCCACCGCCGGTTAGATCGGTGATTTCGAACTGACTGTCCGGAAAGTCCTTACGCAATTTTTCTGTGATGGTTTCTGATAGCACGATGTTCTACTTCTTCCACTTTCGTCTTAAGCACTAATGAGCAAACTCTTGCTCTATTCAAACCCTCACTCGATCGTTGCTTAGAGGGTTGAATTCGTACCAGAAAACTAAATTCAGGGTTAGAGGTTTTTTCTTTCCTCTGGCCTATAAATCAGAGAAAGTTCAGCCACTTACCATGAGCATTATTTACGATTTATTAGGCCGGTCGATAGAGCCCTCGCAAGTGAAGCTGGGAGTCGAAATTGAGAGATTTGGCAAAGACGCTACTGGAAGAATGATTCGCTACGAAACTCATCTCAAAATTTTCTTTAAAGAGATGATCGAGAGCCGGGGATGGTCTCCTGCATACCAAGTGGGCGATGAAATTATGGCTATCGAACGCTTAGGAGACCAATGGTCTTTGGAGCCGGGGTCGCAATTGGAGTTGAGTGCTGGTCCATGCGCCAGCCTTCATGAACTCAAAGAACAACAAGAGCGCTTGGAACACGAAGCTGCCACTATGAAAAGTGCAGAAGGTTGGAGTTGGAATTGGTTGGGTTTAAATCCCGATGAAGATGCAGAATCGATAAAAATTATTCCCTCCCCCCGGTATGCCATCATGACGGAGTATTTTAAGAAAAATGGCGGTCGTGGTTTAGACATGATGAGGCTGACTACGGGTTGTCATGTGAATTTTGATTACTGGTGCCCAGATCACGCCATGAAAATTCTTAGGGTCGGCGCCATGATTGCTCCTACTTTTGTAGCTTTGTTTGCGAACTCTCCATTCTTTAAGGGGCGATTTTCGGGAAGGCTTTCCGAGAGAGTGGGTATTTGGCAAAAGACAGATCCTTTGCGCTCTGGGATTCCGGAATTTTTATTTTTGAAACAGGCTTGTCAGAATGGTGCTGAGGCCTCCATGCATGATTATGTCAACTTAGTCGAATCCACACCGCTCATGTTTTATTTCGATGAGAGCGATAAGGCTCATCCGGCTTTGGGTAAAAGTTGGCGAGATCTTTCTAAAGATTTGCAAAAGAAGAATGCGCTGCCGGCGATTCGCCAACAGTTTTTAGAAACTCGGTTGAAGCCTTGTTGTGTCGAGCTTCGGTTTTTAGATCAGAATGAGCCCGCGATTCGAATGAGTTCATTTGCGATGTTGGTGGGGCTTTTGCAAGATCCACAAACTTTAGAAGTCCTAAACAAAGAGGCTTTTAATAAAACTGCCAGTGGCATTTTAAAAGAAATGGATCAAGCTTCTTACGTCGGCCTAAAAGACGATTACTTTTATGAAACGGCCAAAAAATATCTTCAACTCGCAAGTCGAGGACTCTCAGAGCGAAAACTGGGAGAAGAAAAATTCTTGCAGCCCATTGAAGAAATTTTAAAACTTCGCAAAAATCCGGCTCAACAATTGCTAGACTCCAAGATGGCGTTAGAGTTTCAGGGATGAAGTTAGATTCTAAGAAATTTAAGCTTCTCATTATTGCTGATCCGGTGGCGGGTTTGAATTCGCAATCAGATACCACTCTTTACTTGATGCGGGCCGCAGTGGAGCGAGAAGTTCCCAGTGTCTGGGCAGAAGCTAACTCGTTGTCGTGGCTATCCGAACAAGTCGTGGTGATGGGCGGGCAGATTTCACAGGGCGGATCGCGTTTTCAGTTGCCAATTCTTTTGTCGAAGACTCGGCACTTTATTTCTGATTTTACTCATATTCTAATTCGCAAAGAGCCGCCCTTCGACGCGAGCTATCAGCGTTTGTGCTGGATGTTGCGGGGCTATGAGAAGCGAGTTTCATTTTTGAATGCTCCAAGCACTTTGTTGCTGGAGCATGAGAAGATGATCGCCCTTGATGCCATAACCGACGGCGTGATTAGTCTCGAAGAAAGTATCGATACTTGCGTGACCGAGGATCTGAGTCTGGCCCTTGAGTTTGCCGGCAAATTGAAGTCTGAGAAACTCGTTATGAAACCTTGGATGGGTCACGGGGGCCGAGATATTTTGCTTTTCGATCGACAAGAGTTTTTAGGGAGCCCTCAGAAATTTTGGCGGTCCGAAGAGTTAACGATGCTCCAAGCTTTTCAAGATGCAGTTTTGAAAACGGGAGATCGAAGAGTTTTGGTAATGAAAGGCCGATTTATTGGCGATGTCGTGCGATTGCCGCCGGAGGGTGGATTTGTTTCGAACTTGGTTCGGGGCGGGCGAGCTGTCTCGGCACCACTCACTTCTAAAGAGCAAAATATTATTGACCGAATTTCACCATGGCTTTGGAATCGAGGAATCCTCTTTGCTGGCTTAGATTTTATTGATTCGCGTTTGAGTGAAGTGAATGTGACTTGCCCAACAGGTTTGGGAGCTTTTGAAAATCTTAACCAAAGAAATTTGGCGCCAGAAATTCTAGACGCCTGGATGGGGCCTTCGTGAGCGTTTCTAGTGCCCTCAGCATTCGGAATCTAAACATCGATTACGTTTTGAAGGGAAAGACTCTTAGCGCAGTTAAAGATTTGAGTTTTGAAGTTAAAGAAGGAGAAATATTTGCTCTCTTAGGTCCTAATGGCGCCGGCAAGAGCTCGGTGATCCATGCGCTTTGCGGGGTCCTCACTGGATTCAAAGGCGAGATCGATATCTTTGGTTCTCCCGCCGGCAGTATCGAAGCAAAACGAAGTGTGGGGATAGTTCCGCAGGAGTTAGTGAATCACGGATTTTTTTCGGTGCAAGAAGTTCTAAGATTTTATTCTGGCTATTTTGGGATGAGGAATAACAAAAAGCGAATTCAGTTTTTGATGGATCGCTTACAATTGACCGAGCATCAACATAAGAAGATGGCCCAATTAAGCGGCGGAATGAAGCGACGGGTGATGATTGCCAAGGCGCTTCTCCATTCGCCTAAGCTTTTGCTTTTGGATGAGCCTTCGGCGGGAGTCGACGTAGAACTTCGTAATTCTCTTTGGGAGTTTGTTCGCGAACTGAATAAAGAGGGGACAAGTATTCTTTTAACGACTCATTACCTAGAAGAAGCGGAGCGTCTTTGCGAGCGCATCGCGATTATCAATCGCGGCAGTCTCATCGCTTTCGATCGAGCGGATACCTTGATTCGAAAACTTGCCGAACGGAAGTTTGTGATTAGCCTCTCAAATCAAAAATCGATTTCGAGCACGGATAGCCGAGTGCAAGTGAGCTCCAAAGATGAAAAAGAATGGGTCGTTCGAGCTCCTCAAGCTCTTTCGATTCGCGAGCTCTTTAAGAGTTTGAATCTTGAGCTTTCAGAAATTGATGATCTTCATATTGAAGAAGGGGCTCTCGAAGACGCCTTCTTGAGAATTGTAAAATCATGAGGCAGTTTTGGTCATTCTTTACTTTGTTCGAAAAAGAAGTCCTTCGATTTATGAAGGTATGGACTCAGACCTTGATGAGTCCCCTGATAAGCTCGCTTCTTTATATGTTTGTTTTTGGAGTCAGTCTTACTCGAGTGGTTGGAGACCATTATTTTGAGTTCTTGGTTTCAGGCTTAGTCGCTATGGGAGTGATGAATGGTGGGGTGAACAACTCGGCAAGTTCGATCATGACCAGCAAGTTTCATAACGATCTGCAAGACTTGCGTATCATTCCATTAAATATTTGGTGGCGGAGTCTTGCTTACATATTGGCAGGTACGGTTCGAGGCTTTGTATCTGGATCCATGGTCTGGTTAGCAGGGGCCTTGATTTTTTATATTTGGAAGGGGAGTCTTCTTCCTATCGCTAATTTTCCGATTTTCATCTTATTTGCCTTTATTGGGGCGATGCTTTTTTCATGTATTGGGATTTGGGCTGGTTTTCGAAGCTCTAGTTTTGATCAGCTGAATGTAGTTTTGCAATTTGTGTTAATGCCTTTGATGTATTTAGGCGGCGTCTTTTTTTCTATCCAAGATTTGCCTGCTAGCTGGCAATTTGTTTCGCATCTGAATCCAGTATTTTATCTGATTAACGGAATGCGTTGGGGCCTGTTGAATCACGCCGACGTAGCCATTCTACCCTGCCTTTTAGCCAGCTTTGCTGCCATGACTGCGGGGGTTTTAATGGCCGCTCATGGCGTTTCAAAGGGAAATTACTCTCGCTTCTAAGCCCTTATAATGCGTCTAAACTTTCGTCTTTTGACATTTAGCAAATTGACCCCACTTTATAGAGCCAGGCTATAATATTGGGAGAAACAAAATGCCCTTAGATCCAAATAAACTTACTCAAAAATCTCAAGAAGCTCTTCACGAAGCGCAGGGCTTAGCGACGTCTTATGGACATCAAGAATCAGATGTCGAGCATCTTTTTTTGGCACTTCTTGATCAAGATGAGGGCATTGTCTCGGGTTTGTTGCAAAAAATGGAGGTTCCGCTCAAATCCTTTCGAGAGGCTTTAACAAAAGAATTAGAAAAGCGACCCAAAGTAAGCGGGGGCTCTCGCGAAGCGGGTAGCGTCTATGTGACGAATCGACTCGATCAAGTCTTCAACCGCGCAAGAGAAGAAGCGCTCCTCTTTAAAGACGAATATATTTCTGTCGAACATTTTCTTTTAGCGATTCTTGAAAAAGAAAAACTTGGCAGCACGCTCGGAAAGATTCTTCAGAATTTTAGTATCACTCGAGATCGAGTTCTAAAAACCTTGAGTACCGTAAGGGGCTCTCAACGAGTGACGAGTCAGAATCCCGAAGCCACTTACGAAGTATTAGCAAAGTACGGGCGAGATTTGGTGGCCGAAGCAAAGCGGGGTAAATTAGATCCGGTGATTGGTCGTGATTCTGAAATTCGGCGAGTCATTCGAATCTTATCGCGAAAGACAAAAAATAATCCGGTTTTGATTGGAGAGCCTGGCGTCGGGAAGACCGCCATTGCTGAGGGTTTAGCGCAACGAATCGTTAGAGGAGATGTTCCTGAAGGCCTCAAAGATAAAATTATTTTCTCTTTAGATATGAGCTCTTTGGTGGCGGGAGCAAAATTTAGAGGTGAGTTTGAAGAACGTCTGAAGGCTGTTTTAAAAGAAGTGAAAGAAGCGGATGGTCGAATCATTTTATTTATCGACGAACTGCATACGATTGTTGGCGCCGGCAAGGCCGAAGGCTCAATGGATGCCGGCAATATGTTAAAGCCAATGCTGGCTCGCGGAGAGCTTCATTGCATCGGGGCCACCACTTTGGACGAGTACCGAAAGCATATTGAGAAAGATCCAGCCTTGGAACGTCGTTTTCAAACCGTTCTGGTTGAAGAACCGAGCGTTGAAGATAGTATTTCGATTTTGAGGGGCTTGAAAGAGCGCTTTGAAGTTCATCACGGAGTGGGGATCCAAGATAATTCTTTAGTTGCAGCGGCGGTTCTTTCGCATCGGTATATTACAGATCGATTTCTTCCCGATAAGGCGATTGATTTGGTTGATGAAGCTTGCGCGATGATTAGAACTGAAATTGACTCTTTACCCGCTGAGCTCGATGAGATCACGCGCCGTAGTATGCAGCTCGAGATCGAAGAAGCGGCCTTAAGCAAAGAAAAAGATGCACAAAGCAAAGAGCGATTGGTCAGCTTAAGAAAAGAGTTATCAGAATTTCGAGCTCAAGAAAAAATCATGCGCCTTCAGTGGGAAGAAGAGAAAAAGGGCATCAACCGATTGCAAGACATTCGCAGTCAGATTGAAAAAGTTAGAGCTCAGATCGAAACCGCAGAGCGAAATTATGATTTAAATACTGCCGCAGAGTTAAAGCACGGAAAGCTTCCGGTCTTAGAAGCCGAATTGAAAAAAGCCGAAGAAGGAGAAAATCGGTCAAGCAAGAAGCGCTTACTAAAAGAAGAAGTAACCGAAGAAGAAATCGCAGACATTGTTTCAAAGTGGACTGGAATTCCAGTAAGTCGCTTGGTCGAAGGCGAGAGACAAAAGCTTTTGCGCTTAGATGAAATTCTTCATGAGCGAGTGATCGGCCAAGATGAAGCGGTACAATTAGTGGCTGATGCCGTCATTCGCGCACGTTCGGGCATTAAAGATCCTAAAAGGCCAATTGGGTCGTTTATTTTTCTCGGGCCAACTGGAGTTGGAAAGACCGAGCTTGCGAGAGCTTTAGCGGCCGCACTTTTTGATTCTGAAGAGAATATGATTCGCATCGATATGAGCGAATATATGGAGAGACACTCCGTATCTCGCTTAGTCGGTGCCCCTCCCGGATATGTTGGGTACGAAGAAGGGGGTCAGTTGACGGAGGCAGTTCGAAGAAAGCCTTATTCTGTCGTGCTCTTTGATGAGATTGAAAAAGCTCACTCCGATATTTTTAATGTAATGCTGCAGATTCTTGATGATGGGCGAGTGACTGATTCTCAAGGGCGAACCGTAGACTTTAAGAATACGGTTATTATTATGACTTCAAACATCGGATCGCCATTCTTGCTCGAAGGCTTAAGTAGTAAGGGCGAGATAAAAGAATCAGCTCGTAATTCGGTCATGCAAGAGCTTCGT
>Ga0105049_10011428_pt1 | contig 10169 bp, 6 predicted proteins | sample MAT06_FD_78087 | JGI IMG/M metagenome (GOLD analysis project Ga0105049, IMG submission 78087) | Freshwater microbial communities from Lake Fryxell liftoff mats and glacier meltwater in Antarctica - MAT-06 | ecosystem: Environmental > Aquatic > Freshwater > Ice > Liftoff microbial mat | place... | reverse complement strand
GAGCCGATATCATCGCGCTCCATCGTGGTCGTCGCCGGCAGCACGATGTCGGCATGGCGGGCCACCGGGGTCCACCACGGCTCGCTGACGATGATCGTCTCTGGCTTCGCCCAGGCGCGCAGCAGCCGGTTGATGTCCTGGTGGTGATGGAACGGATTGCCTCCGGCCCACCAGACCAGCCTGGTGTCGGGGTAGGTGATGCGGCGCCCGTTCCACTCCACCACGTCGCCCGGTCGCTCCAGCATGTCGGTGATCCGTGCCACCGGAATGTAGGAATGCGCCGGGTTGGGCAACGCCGGCAGGTTCACCGAGGGCACCATGACGCGCGCCCCGCCCATGCCGTTCTCGCTGCCCAGCCCGAAGGTGAAGCCCTGGCCCGGCAGCCCCACCCGGCCGAGCATTGCGGCGAGCGCCGTCAGCATCCAGTACGGCTGCTCGCCGGCCTCGGCGCGTTGCAGTGACCACGCCGCCGTCAGCAGATGCGGCTGTGCTGCCAGCGCGCGGGCCAGCGCCACGATGTCCGCCGCCGGCAGCCCGGTTTCCGCCGCCGCCCATTCCGGGGTTTTGGCGATGCCGTCGGTGGCGCCCGTGACATAGTCCCGCAGCCGCTCGTAGCCCACTGTGCAGCGCGCCAGGAACGCTGTGTTCACCAACGCCTCGGCAACCAGCACCTGCGCCAATGCGAGCATCAGCGCCGTGTCGGTTCCCGGGCGGATCGGCCACCATTCGCAGGCCACGTCCGCCGGCACGTCGGCACGGATCGGCGAGATATTGACGATGCGCACCCCCGCCGCCGCCGCGCGCCGCAGCCACACCCCCATCTCGTGGCGCGCTCCGCCCCCGGCATTCACCTGTCCATTGCGCAGGGTGATGCCGCCGAAGCACACCAGAACGCGGGCGTTCGCCACGATGTCGCGCCACGCCACCACGGGCCGGTCGACGATTTCCATGCCGCCGACGATGTGCGGCATCAGCGTCATGCCGGCGGCGTAGGAATAGTTGGTCACCTGTCCGGTGTATCCGCCGGCGGATGCCAATAACCGGTGCAACTGGCTCTGCGCATGATGAAACCGCCCCGCTGAGGCCCAGCCATACGAGCCGCCGAAGATGCTCGCCGGCCCGTGGGAATCGCGCACCCGCGCCACCTCGCCGGCCACCAGACGGATCGCCACATCCCAGGTCACGGGCACGAATGCCTCAGCGCCGCGCTGCGTGCCGCCGCCGCGATCGCCATCCAGCCAGCCCTTGCGCACATGCGGCCGGTCGATCCGCACCGGGGAATGCACCGCATCGGCCATCCCTTGGAGGATCATCGACGGCGCCGGATCGCCCGCTGGCGGCACCACCCGCACCAGCCGCCCATCTTCCACCACGCCGGTGAAGGCGCCCCAATGGGCTGCATGATGAATTTCGTCCGTCATCGCCATCCGCCGCTGCACCGTCGCCGAGAGATGGACCGCGGTTCCCCCGCGCGCAAGACAGCCCTAGACTGGGCGTAACCATTCAGCCAAGGAGCTCGCCCGATGAACCCCCCGCCGCGCGCCAATTCCGCCGCCGCCCGCGACATCGCCAACGTTCTGCATCCCAACACCGACCTGAAGATGCACCTGGAGACCGGCCCGATCGTCATCACGCATGGCGAGGGCGTGCGCGTTTTCGACGACACCGGCCGCGGCTATATTGAGGCAGTTGCCGGCCTGTGGTGCGCCTCGCTGGGCTTCTCCAACGAACGCCTGGTGGAGGCAGCCGCCGCGCAGATGCGCAAGCTGCCGTATTATCATGGCTTCACCAGCAAATCGCATGGCCCGATGATCGACCTGGCCGAGATGCTGATCGAGCGCGCGCCGGTGAAGATGAGCAAGGTGTTCTTCGCCAATTCGGGGTCTGAGGCGAATGATACCGCCATCAAGATGGTTTGGTACTTCAACAACGCCGTCGGCCGGCCCGCGAAGAAGAAGATCATCGGCCGCATCAAGGGCTATCACGGGATCACCGTGGCGTCGGCGTCGCTGACCGGGTTGGCGACCAATCATCGCAGCTTCGATGTGCCGCTTGATCGGTTCGTGCACACGATGACGCCGCATTACTATCATGGCGGGTTGGAGGGCGAGAGCGAGGAGGCGTTCGCGACGCGGTGCGCGGATGAGCTGGAGGCGCTGATCCTGAAGGAAGGGCCGGATACGGTGGCGGCGATGTGGGCCGAGCCGGTGATGGGCGCGGGCGGGGTGATCGTGCCGCCGGTGGGGTATTTCGAGAAGATCCAGGCGGTGCTTCGGAAATACGATGTGCTGTTGGTGGCGGACGAGGTGATCACCGGGTTCTGGCGGACCGGAAATTATTGGGGGTCGGGCACGCTCAACATCAAGCCGGATATCCTGACCTGTGCGAAGGCGCTGTCGTCGTCGTACCTGCCGATCTCGGCGGTGATGATCAACGATCGCATCTTCCGCGCGCTGGCCGAGGAAAGCCACAGCATCGGCACGTTCGGCCACGGCTACACCTATTCCGGACATCCGGTGCCGGCCGCGGTCGCGGTCGAGACGTTGAAGATCTACGACGAGATGAAAATCGGCGACCATGTGCGGGCCGTCGGCGCGGTGATGCAGGCCGAGTTGCGCCGCCGATTTGCCGATCATCCGCTGGTCGGCGAGGTCCGCGGCGTCGGGTTGGTTGCGGCCGTCGAGCTGGTGGCGGACAAGGCCACCCACAAGAACTTCGATGCCGCGCACAAGATCGGCGCCCGCGCCGCCAAGCTGTGCGAGGCCAATGGCGTGATCAGCCGCGGCCTGCCGGGCGATGCTCTGGCGTTCAGCCCGCCGCTGATCATCACCGAGGCCGACATCCACGACATGATCGACCGCGCCGGCCGGGCGGTCGACGAACTCGCGGTGCAGTTGCGGCGCGAGCAGATTGCGGTGGTGGGGTAGCAAGGGCAGGGGGCGCCACAGGCACGAGGATAAGGGAGGCTGGGCTCTGCCCAGACCAACCAGGTCCGGATTGCGCCGTCGCGCGACGGGCCAAGCCCCTGGACCTTAACTGTTTATCATAAAACGGGTTTCCAACGGCCGTCGGCCTTTGGTTGGTCCAGGGGCAAAGCCCTGGCCCTGCCTTCCTCATCGGTCAATCGTCAGGTCTTTTGGTGTAAGAACGCCAAGAGCGTCCGAGGCGCCAGCAGCCCCCTGGTTGACGTGCGGGTGCGACTGGTGACCGCGGGCACGGCCCCTAAAGGTAACGGGATCAAAGGGTCTCTGACCCTTTGCGGGTCGAGGGCAGAGCCCTCGCCTTCCTACCCCAGCAATGCCTGCGCGCAGGCATCCAGGATGGCGTCGGTGTCCATGCGGTGCTTGCGATACAGGTCGGGAATGTCGGCGCTCTCGCCGAAACGCTCCGGCCCCAACGGCACCACCCGTTGGCCGCGCACAGCACCCAGCCATGAATGTGCTGCCGGGTGCCCGTCCAGGATCGTCACCAGCGCGGCATCTCGGGCCAGCGGCGCCAGGATCGTCTCGATATGCGCGCGTGCTGTCCGCTCGCCGGCGCGGCGGGCCTGCGCTGCCGCGGTCCAGCCGGCATGCAGCCGGTCCGGGCTGGTGATCGCGAGCAATCCAGCCCCCGGGACTTCTTCCAATAGCGCGGCAAAAGCCTCCTCCGCCTCGGGCGCCACCGGGCCTTGATAGGCGATTGCGATGCGCGCCCCCGGCGCCGGCGGCACCGCCCAGTGGGCACCTGCGATCACCGCCGCCGGATCAAGCGTGCGCGGCTTCTGCTCCAGCCCGCGCGTTGACAGCCGCAGCCACACCGACGAGCCGTCGGGCTTTTGCATATGCTCGAAGCCATAGCGCATCAGGATTGCCAACTCGTCCACATAGGCCGGCTCGAAGCTGGCCAGCCGGTCTTGCGCCATGCCGATCAGCGGCGTGTTGATCGATTGGTGCTGCCCGCCCTCCGGCGCCAGACTCAGGCCCGAGGGGGTGGACACGAGCATGAACCGCGCATCCTGGTAGCAGGCATAGATCATCGCATCGAGTCCGCGATTGACGAACGGATCGTACACCGTGCCGATCGGCAGCAGCCGCGCCCCGTGCAACTGCGTTGCCAACCCCGCTGCTGCCAGCAACAGGAACAGATTCTGCTCGGCGATCCCCAGCTCGATATGCTGGCCGGATGGGGTCATGCCCCAGCGTTGGGCCGACGCCACCTTGGCGTCGCGGAATACGTCGTTGCGCGTATGGCGGTCGAACACGCCGCGGCGGTTCACCCAGGGGCCCAGGTTGGTCGAAACCGTCACATCCGGCGAGGTCGTCACAATTCGCTCGGCCAGCTCCTTCAGCTCGCCGGTTCCGCGCCCGATCTCGGCCAGGATGTCGCCGAACCCCGACTGGGTGGACGATTTTCGTCCCGAAACCCGCGGCATCGGCAACAGGGCTGGAACATGCACCGTGGGGGCAGACAGGCTGCGCCCCTCGGGCGTCAACGGCGTCGCGAAGGGCACCGAGGCGACGAAGGCCGCCATCTCGTCGGCCGATGCATCCAAGCCTTCGTATTGGTCCCATTCATGGCCGTCGCGAATGCGGTTGGAGGCGCGGAACACCTCCATCTGTTCCTTCGTCATCAGGCCGGAATGGTTGTCCTTGTGCCCGGCGAACGGCAACCCCATGCCCTTGATGGTGTAGGCGATGAAGCACGTCGGTTGGTCGCCGAGTGCGTCGGCCGCACGCAGATGCTCGATGATCGTCTCGATATCGTGCCCGCCGAGATTGGTCATCAGATCCGCCAGTTCGCCGTCTGACAACGGATCGATGATCGCCCGCACCCCCTCGGCGCGCGACAGGTCGGCCAGCAACGCTTGCCGCCAGGCCGCGCCGCCTTGGAACGTCAATGCCGAATACAGCGAGTTCGGGCAATCATCGATCCAGCGCTCCAGCGCCTCGCCGCCCTCGCGCGCAAAGGCCGCCAGCAGCCTGCGGCCATATTTCAGCGTGACGACGTTCCAGCCCATGTCGCGGAACAGCCCCTCGATGCGGCCGAACAGCCGGTCGGGCAGCACTGAATCAAGCGATTGCCGGTTGTAGTCGATGATCCACCAGACATTGCGGATGTCGTGCTTCCACCCCTCCAGCAGCGCCTCGTAGATATTGCCTTCGTCCAGCTCGGCATCGCCTGCGATGGCGATGTGCCGCCCGGCCGGAATATCGGCCCGCCCCAGCCCATGCAGTCGCACATAATCCTGCACCAGCGCCGAGAAACTGGTCAGCGCCACGCCCAGCCCGACCGACCCGGTGGAAAAATCAACCTCCGAGCCATCCTTGGTCCGGCTGGGGTACGACTGGATTCCGCCCATTTGCCGCAGCCCGGCCAGCTTGGCCTGCGTCTGCCGGCCGAACAGGTAGTTCAGGGCGTGGAACACCGGCCCGGCATGCGGCTTCACCGCCACCCGGTCTTGCGGCCGCAGCACCGAGAAATAGAGCGCCGTCAGGATCGAGATGCACGACGCGCACGACGCCTGGTGCCCACCCACCTTCAACCCATCGCGGTTGGGGCGGATGTGGTTGGCGTTGTGGATCATCCACGACGACAGCCACAGCAGCTTGCGCTCGATCTGGTGCAGCAGCGTGACATCGCGCAGGTCCGAGCCAACCGGCACGAGCGGGGCGATCTTCAGCGGAATGTCGTTCATGGTTGTTTCTCCTCCTCAGGGCTTCAGCAGGCGGCGAATGGCCGGGGCGGCCCGGCGTTTGCCTTCGCCTGCATAGTCCTCGTGGCATTGCTCGATATCGGTGGGATCGTAGAGGTAGTTGACCATCAATGCTGCTGATTCCTTCACCCCCTTGTCCGACACGTCGGCCATCGGGCACAGCCGCTCAATTCTCGCGCCGTTGGAAAGGTGGAAATGTGCCACCGGGTCCGCCGCCCGTTTGTCACGCCCCTCATGCAGCAAGTAGTGGGCGCATAATCGCAGCAAAATCGGCTCCAACACCTTGGCGGTCACCGAGTCCCGCACCCATCCAGGCCGGGCAAGCAGCGCAGCCAATGCCGCGGCCCCACTCGCTGCCGCCGGCTCCACCGCCCGCAGCAGCGATGCCTCGCCGGCCCGCAACAGGTCGGGCACCTCGGTGGCGATCGCGCGGTCCAGCCACCGCCGGAAGCCCGGAACCGGCGACAGCGTGGCGAAGGCCCGCAGGTTGCGGAACTCCGTGCCCAGCACTTCGACCACCCGCTTGATCAGGAAGTTGCCGAAGCTGATGCCGGCCAGCCCGCGTTGGCAGTTGCTGATGGAATAGAAAATGGCGGTATCGGCGAGCTTGGCGTCCAACACCGGCGCGTCCTCGTCCAGCAGCGCCTGCACCGACCCCGCCAATCCCTGCACCAGCGCCACCTCCACGAAGATCAGCGGCTCCTGCGGCATGCGGGGATGGAAAAACGCGTAGCAGCGCCGATCGGAATCGAGCCGGTTCTTCAGGTCGCGCCAGCCGCGGATTTCGTGCACCGCCTCATAGCCGATCAGCTTCTCCAGCAATGCCGCCGGCGCGTGCCAGTCGATCCGCTGGAGGTCGAGGAAACCGATATCGAACCAGGCCGCCAGCAGCGTGCGCAAATCCGCCTCCAGTCCCGCCAGCGCCGGATCGCCATCGCGCACTGCCAGCAGGTCGGCGCGCAAATCCACCAGGAACTTGATGCCATCGGGAATGGTGGTGAACTGGGTCAGCAGCCGCAACCGCGGTGGCTCCAGCGCGCGGCGCAACGCCGCGGTCGCCATTGCCCGCGCGATCGCCTCGCTCGCCGCACCCAGCCGCGCGGCCGCCTGGGCGATTGCGTCCGGCGTGGCATCGAACCCTGCCATATGGGCCAGGAACGAAAGCCGCTCCGCCGCATCGGCGGCGAGATATGCCTCCCCCAACTTGGCCGCCCGGTTGCGTGCGCTCACCTCGCCGCCGCGCGCCGCAAGGCAGGCGCGCATCTGCGCCGGGATACTCTCGTCCTCGGACGGCACGACGGCCGAGGCCATGTCGCGCCAAGCATCGGTGATGCGCCGTATCGCACGGTCGAGCAGTCCGGGCGTTGCGAGTTCGCTCATGGATCCCCCTGCTGGCGGCAGGCACCGACGATAGCGAAGCGGGCGGGCATCGCCAACGTGGCTTGCCGTGGGCCAGCGGTATCGGACGCTGGGTGGCGCGCGTTTGCGTTCGCGGCACTTTCCACCGCCTGCACCCTCAACGACGGGGCCGGCACACCGCCTGGCCTTGCGGCGATCCGCCTGGCCCTGGCCGCCCGAGCGCGCCGACCAGATCGTCTGCCACCAGCCCCGGTCCGACGTTTCGCGCCGCAGCGCCATGCAGCCAGACGGCGGCACAGCTTGCTTCCCAGGGTGCCATCCCCTGTGCCAGCAAACCGGCAATGGCGCCCGCCAGCACATCGCCCGATCCGGCCGTGGCCAGCCAGGCCGGCGCGGAGTCATTGATCGCCACCCGCCCGTCAGGCGCCGCGATGATCGTGTCCGCCCCCTTCAACAGCACCACCGCTCCGGACTGCGCTGCCGCCGCGCGAACCGCGGCCACCCGGTCGCCTCCCGGCGCGCCGAACACGCGGGCGAATTCGCCGCCGTGTGGCGTCAGCACCGTCGCACCGCGCAAGGCCTCGGGCGCTCCGGCACTGGCGGTCAGACCATCGGCATCCACCACCACCTGCCTGCCCGCTGACAACAGCAGCGGTAGCACTGCGCGGGCTGCCGCCACCCCCAATCCGGGTCCACACACCCATACTGCCCGCCTGGGGTCTTCCAGCAGCACCGTCAACGGCGCGGTGTTGACCAGCACTGCGGCGTCGCCCGCCCGATACACCGCCGCTGCTGCTTCGGGTGCCGCGATCGTCAGCATCCCAGCCCCCACCCGTTGTGCCGCCCCCGCCACCAGCCGCGCCGCGCCGGTCATATCGGCACCGCCAAGCACCGTTACATGCCCGCGGGTGTATTTATGGTCCGTGGCGCCTGGTGCCGGCAGCGTCCACAGCGCCGGCGTGTTGCGCCAGCATTGGACCGGCGGCACGCCACCTGGAATGCTGATTTCCGCCAGCACGAGCGCGCCGCATAGTGTGCGCCCTGGCAGCAGCAGGTGCCCTGGCTTGCGGCGGTGGAACGTCACCGTCACCTCCGCCGCGGTGACCGCCCCGCGTGCCGCCCCGGTCGATCCATCCAGCCCGCTCGGCACATCCACCGCCAGCACGCGCCGCGCCGCGGCCAATACCGCCGACACCGCAGGATCGAGATCACGTGCCAAGCCCGCGCCGAACACCGCGTCGACCACCAGATCGGCCCGAGCTGCCTCGTCTGCCGCGAACGCCACCATTCGTCCGCGCCACCGCGCCGCCGCCACTGCTGCATCCCCGCGTGCCGGTGCCAACGCGGCGACTACGACCGGCCAGCCTGAATGGGCCAGCAGCCGCGCGGCGACATATCCGTCGCCACCGTTGTTGCCGGGGCCGCACAGCACCAGCACGCGGCACGGCCGGAACCGGGCGCGCAAAGCCTGGGCCACCGCCCAGCCCGCGCGCTCCATCAACACCTCCACCGGCGTGCCACGTGTCACCGCGTTGGCATCGGCCAGGGTCATCTCGGCTGGGGTTAACAGTTCCTCCACGCGCCCTCCTCCAAGGCGGTTAACCCGCCCATTCCCATCGCAGATACGCTACCATCTCCGCTGTCATCTGGAGCGATTCGCGATGTCGGTGGTGATCACCGTGGCACAGCAGAAGGGCGGCGCTGGCAAGACCATGCTGGCTGCAAACCTCGCAGCCCTGATGGCCGAGGGCGCCCATGTCGCTGTGCTCGACATCGACCCGCAGCGCAGCCTCACCCGCTGGCACGCTCTGCGAACCGCCCGGGGCACCGCATCGGCGATCACTCTATCGGATCTCTCCGGGTGGCGCCTGCCGGCGGAGATTTTGCGGCTCCGCCGTACGCACGATGTGCTGATCGTCGACAGCCCACCCCAGCTGGAAACCGATGCGCGGATCGCCGTGCGTGCGGCTGATTTGGTGTTGGTGCCGCTGCAACCCAGTCCGCCCGACCTTTGGGCTGCGGAAGGAACGCTGAAGCTGGCGCGCGACGAAAGGTCCGTGACCCGCTTGCTGTTCAACCGCACACCGGCTGGTGGCGCCCTGCGCGCGGCCGTGGCGGCCGAGATCGCCCAGCGCGGTCACGCGATGTTTGCCGCTACATTGGGCAACCGGATCGGCTTCGCCGCGGCGTTCGCAAAGGGCCTCGGGGTCACCGAAACCGCGCCGCACTCCACCGCGGCCCATGAACTGCGGGCGCTGCTCGATGAAATCAAGGGAGTGTTGGAATGACCGGTCTTGGCGCAATCAAGGCGCTGCACCTGCTGGGTGTGGCGGTGTGGGTAGGCGGCATGTTCTTCGCCTTGCTGGTGCTGCGACCCAGTCTTGCTGTACTGGAACCGCCGCAGCGCCTGGCGTTGCACGGGCAAGTCTTCGGACGCTTTTTCCGCGTCATCTGGCACGCCATGCCGATTGTGCTGCTCAGCGGTTATGCCCTGATTTTTCTGGGCTTTGGTGGCTTTCGCTTGTCGCCCTGGACGGTGCATGTCATGCACCTCACCGGGTTGCTGATGTCCGCGATTTTCGTGTTCATTTTCTTCGGCCCCTGGCGCGCCCTGCGCGAGGCCCTGGACGCCGGCGACCGCCCTGGCGCGGCTGCGAGCGTGGATCGTATCCGCAAGCTGATCACCGCCAACCTCGCACTGGGCCTCGCCACCGTCGCGCTTGCCGCCCTTGGCGGATAGCAGCGCGGCTAGCGGCTTGGCCCCGCCTCCAGCAGCGCCAGGTTTTGCCGCGCCAGATCGGCCGCCGCGGAATCTGGTGCGCGTTCGATAATCCGCTCCCAGTCAGCCCGTGCCCCGGCGTCGTTCCGGTCGCGCTGGCGCAGGATGCCGCGCTCCAACAACGCTTCTGGGTTGTCGGGGTCGAGCGCCAGGGCGGCGGTGACATCGGCACGCGCCTCGGTTGTGCGTTCAAGCTGCCGCAGTGCGGCCGCTCGCAGCACCAGCGCATCGGCACGTCGCGGATCCAGCCGCAGCGCCTGCGCCAGGTCCGCGACCACCTCGGCGTGCCGCTCCAGCTGCGCCGACGCCGTGGCGCGCTCGATGAGCAGCGTCGGG
>Ga0105049_10011427_pt1 | contig 10169 bp, 6 predicted proteins | sample MAT06_FD_78087 | JGI IMG/M metagenome (GOLD analysis project Ga0105049, IMG submission 78087) | Freshwater microbial communities from Lake Fryxell liftoff mats and glacier meltwater in Antarctica - MAT-06 | ecosystem: Environmental > Aquatic > Freshwater > Ice > Liftoff microbial mat | place... | reverse complement strand
ACGGCGCTCAAAGCCAGCGGACCGCTCGTGCTGGGCACGCTGGCCGCGGCGCAGGGCGATGTGCTCATCCATGCGCGAACCGTGGCGGCCGCAACCGGCTCCAGCGGTATCGACGTGAGCGCACGCTCGCTGCGCATCTCAGCCACCGGAAGCGGTGCGGCCGACGGCCTGGGCAGCGTTGCCGATCCCCTGACGCTGGCAGTGGATCGCCTGGCGCTGTCCGCGCCGGGCGCCGGCGGTGTCTTTCTGTCCGAAATCGACGGCCTGCGCTTTGCCCCGCTGGCGGCACTGGACGGCGCGCGCGTGCAGCGCGACGGCAGCGTGGCGGCCAACCCTGGCGCGCTGGCCGCGCTCGGCGGTGCCAGCAGCGGCGGTGCGCTGGTGATCGCCGCCGGCGGCGCCCTGCAGCTCGACGCTGGCCAGCCGATGTCTGCCGTCGGCGGCCTGCGCCTGAGCGCGGGCGAGATGGCGCTGGCCGCCCCCGTGGCCAGCACCGGCGGTGCGCTGACGCTGCAGTCCAGCGCCACGATGCGTGTCGACGCCGCGCTGAGCGCGCCGACCGGCATCGACGTGCGTGCTTCCGGCGGCCTGCTGTTCGGCGCTGGCAGCACTGTCAGTTCTGCCGGGCCGGTGGGCTTGGCTGCCGGCGGAGACTTGCTGCTTTCGCGCGTCAGCGCCACCGCAGTGGGCTTGAGCGCCGGCGGCAACATCATTGACGGCGACTTGCCCGGTGCCGGTGGTGTCGACGTGAACGCCGGCACGCTGGTGGTCTCGGCGGGCGGCGGCATCGGCAGCGCAGCCAACGCGCTCGAGGTGGCGGTCGGCACCCTGGCCGCACGCGCCACCGCCGGACTCTTCGTCACCGACAGCGACGCCCTGGTGGTCGCCAGCGGCAGCGTGGCGGCCATCGGCGTCGGCACCAGCGGCGCCAGTCAGCCGGTCACGGCGCTGAACCTTCAGGGCGTGGACGGCGGCGGCGGTGCGGTGGTGCTCACCAGCGCTGGCGCTGAATTGCGCATCGACGCCGCAGTGCGCAGCGCCGGCGGCCCTTTGCGGCTGGACGCTAGTGCTGGCGCGCTGGTCCTCAACGCGGCGCTGGATACCCGCGCCTCGGCGTCGGCCACCGGCGGCGGGCCGGTCACCCTGCTGTCGGCCGCGGCCATGAACTTCGGCGTGACGGGCTCGCTGGCGAGCGGCGGCGGCAGCGTGGACATCCAGTCGGGCGGCAGCTTCACGATGGCCGACGGCGCCTCGGTCGCCAGCGGCGGCGCCGTGCTGCGCGTGTACGCCAGCGGCGCGGCCACTCTCACCGGCGTGGATGCGGGCAGCGGCCCGGCCAGCGTCGAAGCCGCCGCGCTGCGCGATGGGGGCGCCACGCGCACCGACATCAGCGCCGGTGCCCTGCGCCTGCGCGCCTTCGGCGCCGAGGCTGACGGCGGCATCGGCCTGCCGGCCAACGCGCTGGACATCAGCGCCGGCCGCCTGGGCGCGATCGCCATCGGCGCCGGGGTCTACCTGCAGCAGACCGGTGCAGTCTTGCTGACGCTGGTCGATGCGCCGGCTGCTGCTCGTGTGCAGGCCGACGGTGCGGTCGCGGCGCTGGTGGTCGACGAACGCGGCGTGCCCGGCCTGAGCAGCGCCGAGAACGTGGTGCTCGACGCCACCGGCAGCATCGTCAGCACCTTGCCGGTGGCCGCCTACAACGGCAATCTGCGCCTGGCCGCCCACGGCACTGCGTCCGACCTGGCGCTGCTGGCCGATGCCTACGCGCGTGTCGGCCGTGACGCCTCGCTGATCGCCGGGCGCGACCTGGTGGCGACCAACCTGATGGCCGACTCGCCGCTGGCCGCCGACGGCCCGCGCGCCTTGAACCGCGTCGACATCGCGGCCGGCCGCGACATGTGGCTGAAGGACGGCGGCATCGTCTGGGGCGGCAGCCAGGTCATGGTGCAGGCCGGCGGCGTGCTCGCCTTCGACGACCTGCGCGCCGACACCGGCGTGCCGGGCATCGAAGGCGCCTCGCCCGGCCTGATGGCTGTGATCGGCGGCGTGGCGGTCTACGACGTGGGCGGCGACGCCGCCGGCGAGGCCGACATCCGTGCCGGCCAGGTTCATCTGCGCAGCGGTGGTGCCATCGGCGACGCTGCGCAGCCGATCGCGCTCGACACCGCGCGTCTGGCGCTGCGCGCCGGCGCGGCGGGCGCCTTCGTCACCGACAGCGGCGACCTCGCCATCGGCCGCGTGCAGCCGACCGCGACGCTGATCGCCGGCGGGCGCGTCGGCAGCGACGGCCTGCCGCAGGCGCTGGCGCCCGAGGCCTTGTTCGGCGCGGTCGGCACGGGCGCGCTGCGCATCGACCTGGCGGGCGCGCTCACTCTCGAAGGCGGCGCCGCCAGCGACGGGCCGGTGGTTCAAATCGGCACCCACCTGCGCTTGTCCAGCGGCGGCGCGCTCAACGTCAATGGCCCGGTCATGACGGGGGCCTCGGCCTCGCTGCTGGCCGGCGGGGCGATCGCCTTCGCCGCCGCGGGCGATGTCAGCGTGGCCGGCATCGGCACGCTGGACGTGCAGTCGGCGGCCGCCATCAGCATGGCCGATGGTGCCGTGCTGCAGTCTGCCGCCGGTGCCGTGCGCGTGGTCGCGGCCGGCGCGATGACGCTGGGCAGCGTGCTCACCAGCGGCGCGGTCAGCCTGCAGGCGCTGAGCATCGGCGATTCGGGCACCACCGACGTCGACGTCGCGGCCTATGTGCTGCGGCTGGTGACCACCGGCAACGGCACCACGCAAGGGGCCGGCACCGGCGCGCAACCGCTGCAGCTGAACGTGGCGCTGCTGTCGGCCGACGTGGCCGGCACCGGCAGCGGCGGGCTCTTCATGCGCAACGCCGGCAGCTTCGTGGTCGGCCCGACCGGCGGCCCGATGACCGTCGAACGTATCGGCACGGCCGGGCTGACGCTGGTCAACGATGCCGTCATGGAGGGCCTGCGCTCGGCCGGCAATGCGGTGCTGGTGGCGCCCGCCAGCAGCGACATGCTGGTGCGCGGCGACGTGCTGCGCGCGGCCGGCAACGTGCTGTTGTCCGGCGGCGGCATCGTCGTCAACGCACCGCTGGAAAGCACCACCGGCAGCATCAGCGTGAATGCGCCGCTCGGTCTCTACGTGAATGCCGATTTGAGCGTGAAGAGCGCACAGCGAAGCATCGACCTCGCCGGCGGCCCGTTCGGACTGGGCGCGCAGGGCAGCGTCGTCACCGCCGGCGGCGACCTGCGCATCGACAGCTCGGCCAGCATCGTGCTCGAAGGCCGGCTGCGTGCGGTCGGCGGCGTGGTCTCGCTGCAGGCCGTGGCGTTGGTCGTCGAAGGCCCCCTCAAGGATGCCGGCGTGCCGACCATCGAGTCGCGCGCCTTGCGCGTGGCGGCGGGCCAGGCCATCGGCTCGGCGGCCGACCCGCTCGACACCGCAGTGGCCACGCTGGGCGCGCGCAGCGGCGCTGGCGGCGCCTGGATCGTCGATCAGGACGCGCTGCGCGTGGACAGTGCCACCGCTACCGTGCGTCGTGTCGGCGCCGCAGGTACGACGACCGACCTGAACGACCTGGCCCTGGCCGGCATCACCACCAGCGGGGGCGGCGGCATCGGGCTGGAGACGCGCACCGGGCCGCTCGAGCTGTCGGCCAACGGCATCTTGCGCGCCCCCGGCGGCGAGGTCGCACTGCGCGCCGCGGGCGACCTGCAGCTGGGCAGCGTGGACACGCGCAGCAACGGCGTCCTGGCCGGTGCGGTGTCGCTGGTCAGCCGCACGGGCGTCATCACCGACGCGGCGGCCGACGCTGCGGTGAATGTCTTCACCCAGTCGCTGCGCCTGGACGGGCGCGGCCCCTTGCTCGCGCCCGGGCAGACGACGATGGCCGGCGCCATCGATGTGGATGCGAACAGCATCCGCATCGACACCACGCCGGGCACCGTGGCACGCGACACCGGCACCGACGGCCGCACGCGCTTCAACCTCACGCAGGGCACCAGCACCTGGCAGTTGCTGGTGGCCGAAGGCGGCGCGGGTCGCAGCTTCGGCAGCAGTGCAGCGCCCGGGGGCGCGGCCGCGTTGTCGGTCGAGGGCTTGCCCGCCGAGCCGGGCCGGCCCGACCCGCGGGCCTCCCTGAGCGCTCTCACGCTGGCGGCCGGCAGCATGGACCACGGGCTGATCGACGCCGGCCCTGTCGATGCCGGGCGGCTCGACCGCGCCTGGCTGCTGGGCGCCACGCCGGGCCAGCCCTGGGCTGCGGGCGTTGAACGCAGTCGTCCGCTGTTCGAGTACTGGAGCGACACGCTCAGCCTGTGATCCCGCCCGCGCGCGGGCACGCCGTCAGGAGAAGCCGGCCACCGCGTGCGGCAGGTAGGGTGCTTCGAGCGCGGCGACCTCTTCGGCGCTCAGCTCTAGGGTCAGTGCGGCCACCGCATCGTCCAGATGCTGCAGCTTCGTCGCCCCGATGATCGGGCTGGTGATGCCGTCTTGCTGCAGCACCCAGGCCAGCGCCACCTGCGCGCGCGGCACGCCGCGCTGCGCGGCCAACTGCGCCACCGCGTCCACCACGCGGCGGTCGGCCGCTTCGTTGGCGGCGGGGTAGAGCGTGCGGCTGAAGGTGTCGGTCTCGGCGCGTGCCGTCTGCGTGTCCCATTCGCGCGTCAGCCGGCCGCGCGCCAGCGGGCTCCAGGGCATCACCGCGATGCCTTCGGCGCGGCACAGCGGCAGCATCTCGCGTTCTTCCTCGCGGTAGAGCAGGTTGACGTAGTTCTGCATGCTGACGAAGCGTGTCGAGCCATGGCGCTCGGCTACCTGCAGCGCCTGTGCGAACTGCCACGCGTACATCGACGAGGCGCCGATATAGAGCGCCTTGCCGGCCTTGACCACGTCGTGCAGCGCCTCCATCGTCTCTTCGATCGGCGTGCCGTAGTCCCAGCGGTGGGTCTGGTACAGGTCGACATGGTCGGTGCCCAGACGCTTCAGGCTGGCGTCGATCTCGCCGAAGATGGCCTTGCGCGACAGCCCCGCGCCGTTGGCGCCGGCGTGCATGCGGCCATGCACCTTCGTCGCGATGACCACCTGCTGGCGGCCCGCGTACTCCAGCAGCGCGCGGCCGACGATCTCTTCGCTGCTGCCATCCGAATAGACATTGGCGGTATCGAAGAAGTTGATGCCCAGGTCGAGCGCGCGGCGCAGGAAAGGCCGGCTCGCTGACTCGCCCAGCGTCCACGGGTGCGAGCCGCGATCAGGTTCGCCGTAGCTCATGCAGCCCAGGCACAGGCGCGAGACCTGCAGGCCGCTGCGGCCAAAGCGCAGCGAGGGGACGGCGGCAGCGGTGCTCATGGCGAACCTCCTTCGATCGGTGATCCATCGTAAGCGCCGCCGCCACGCCGCCACCACGCCGCCGATGCGGTGGCCGTTCCTACAATCCTCAGCACACCACAGGAGCGCCTGAGTGATCGTCGAACGCATCTGGACCGGCAACGCCTACCGCAACTACAACTACCTCATCGCCTGCGCCCAGACCGGCGAGGCGCTGGCCATCGATCCGCTGGACCATGGCAAGTGCCTGTCGACCGCCAAGGCGCGCGGCTGGCGCATCACGCAACTGTTGAACACGCATGAGCACAACGATCACACCGGCGGCAACGCCGCGGTGGTGGCGGCCACCGGCGCGAAGGTCATCGCGCATCACCTGGCGGGGCGCAGCATCCCGGGCGTGGACCGCGGGGTGAAGGGCGGTGACGTGATCAAGGTCGGCAAGACGGTCGAGCTGGAATGTCTCGATACGCCGGGCCACACGATGTGCCACATCTGCCTGCGCGCCCACGGCGACACGCCGGCGCTGTTCTCGGGAGACACGCTGTTCAATGCCGGCGCGGGCAACTGCCACAACGGGGGCAACGTGGAGGCGCTGTACACCACCTTCGCCGAGCAACTGGCGCGCCTGCCCGACGACACCCGCATCTACCCCGGCCACGACTACCTCGAGAACAACCTCAGGTTCACCCTGGCGCGCGAGCCCGACAACCAGGCCGCGCAGGCGCTGCTGCCGCAGGTGGCCGGCCACGACGCGGCCACCGCGCCGGTCACCACGCTGGGCGACGAGAAGCGCCTGAACACCTTCATGCGGCTGGGCAGCGCGAGCCTCATCGCCGCGCTGCGCGAGGCTTTCCCCGACCTGCCCGCAGAGCCCGACGCGAAGACCGTCTTCGTCAAGCTGCGCGAACTGCGCAACCGTTGGTAAGGCGCTGATCAGGCGCTGATCAGGCGCTGATCAGGCGCTGGTAAGGCGATGGTAAGGCGGCTTCGCGCGTGGGCTACTGCCCCGGCGGGCGCGCGTCGGGGCGGAAGCAATCCAGGTTCATGAGCTTGCCCCAGGCGGCCACGAAGTCGCGCACGACTGCGCGCATGAAGGCGCCGTGTGCGTCGCTCGACGCGTAGACCTCGGCCAGCGCGCGCAAATGGGAGTTCGAGCCGGAGACCGGGTCGGCGGCCGAGCCGGTCCGCTTCAGGTGGCCGGTTGTGCGGGCGCGGCCCTCTAGTACGCCCAGGGTGGCGGACGGCTGCCACCCGCGTGCCCCGGTCGCCATGCAGCCGGAACCACCGGCAAGGCCCTGGTGTCACGCTGCGAAGGGTTGTAAGCGGAGCCTTCGGTACGCCATCACGGCGCCCTGGTGCGACCGGCAAGAATCGAACTTGCGACGCAGCCTTCGGAGGGCCGCATGATATCCACTTCACCACGGTCGCCAGGAGGGCGGATTCTAGCCGCCGAGCACCCGACGGAACTGCATCGCCTCGGCCACGTGGGCGATGGTCACGCTGCTGCTGTCGCCCAGGTCGGCGATGCTGCGCGCCACCTTCAGCGCCCGGTGCATGCCGCGCGCTGACCAGCCCAGCCGCTCGGCTGCGGATTGCAGAAAGCGTGCGGCGGCGGCCTCCAGGGACACCACGGCGTCGAGCCCGGCCGCGTCGAGCTCGCCGTTGATGCGGCCCTGGCGGGCCAGCATGCGTTCTCGCGCGGCCGCCACGCGCAAGCGCACGGTGGCGGAGGGTTCGCCGTCGCGCTGCGCCAGCAGTTCGGCCGGGGGCAGGGGCGGCACCTCGACCTGCAGGTCGATGCGGTCGAGCAAGGGGCCGGACACCCGCCCCTGGTAGCGCGCCACGGCGTCCGTCGTGCAGCGGCAGTGGCGGCCGCCGGCGGTGGCCACGCCGAGCCAGCCGCAGGGGCAGGGGTTCATCGCTGCCACCAGCTGAAAGCGCGCCGGAAAGCGGCTTGACCGTGCGGCGCGGGCGATGGTGATCGAGGCGTTTTCCAGCGGCTCGCGCAGCGCTTCCAGGGCGCGGCGCGGGAACTCGGGCAGTTCATCGAGGAACAGCACGCCGCCATGCGCCAGGCTGATCTCGCCCGGCCGCGGTGGCGATCCGCCGCCGACCAGTGCGGCCGCGCTGGCCGAGTGGTGCGGTGCGCGCAACGGGCGCAGACCGAAGGTCGACGCGTCCCAGGTGCTGGAGGCCAGGCTGTGGACCGCCGCGCTCTGCAAGGCATCGTCCTCGGCCATCGGCGGCAGCAGGCCGGCCAGCCGCTGCGCCAGCATCGATTTGCCGCTGCCTGGCGAGCCGACGAGCAGCAGGCTGTGGCCGCCCGCAGCGGCCACTTCGAGCGCACGCTTGGCGCCGACCTGCCCCTTGACGTCCATCAGATCGGGAATCGGAGCGGCCGCGCCACGTGGCGGCGCCGTGGCCGCGGGCAGCGGCACTGCGGCATCGCCGTGCAGCAAGGACTGCACGACCTCCGTCAGATGCGCCGCGCGGCGAATGTCGAGCCCGCCGCCCACGCGCGCCGCCTGCTCGGCGCTGCCGGCGGGCAGCACCAGCACACGCTTGCCGCCCTGGCGGCGCACGGCCAGCGCCAGCGCCAGCGCGCCGCGCACCGGGCGCAGTGCGCCGGCCAGCGAAAGCTCGCCGGCGAACTCGAAGTCGGCCAGCCGCTGGGTGTCCAGCAGCCCCGAGGCCGCCAGGATGCCCAGCGCAATCGGCAGATCGAAGCGTGCGCTTTCCTTGGGCAGGTCGGCGGGCGCCAGGCTGACGGTGATGCGCTTGTTGTGCGGGAAGGAATAGCCGCTTTGCTGGAGTGCTGCGCGCACGCGCTCGCGCGACTCTTTGACTTCCGTGTCGGCCAGCCCGACCAGCGTGAAACTCGGCAGCCCGTTGGCCAGTTGCACTTCCACCTGCACCGGCGGGGCGTCGAGCCCGTCGAGTGCGCGGCTGTTGACGGTGGCGAGGGTCATTTGGCTGAAGGCTCCGGTCGGGTGAGCCATTCTGTGGCGCCGACTCTGGATTCGACGCACCCGAACGGTGCACACCTTCGGGTGTCCTCTTTGTGGTGCATCCATTTGGGGGTGCTGGCGCGAATCGCACGCGCGTTCGGCGTGGGGAAGGGCGCTGACGGGGCATGGCATGGAAGCTGCAGAACGTTTGCCGATCCCCTAATTTCTTCCCAAGTCTGGAGCCCAAGATGAAGAGAACCCTGCTTGCCGTGGCCGTCGCCATCGTCCTGCCCGTGCTGCCGACGGTCGCCTCGGCCGATGTGTCGTTCAACATCGGCGCGTTCACCGATTACCGCTACCGCGGCATCTCGCAGACGCGCCTGAAGCCAGCCATCCAGGCCGGCGTCGACTACAGCGACGGCGGCTTCTACCTCGGCGCCTGGGCCTCGACCATCAGGTGGATCAAGGACGCCAAGGGCGACGCCGGCATCGAGATCGACCTTTACGGCGGCTTCAAGGGCGAGATCAGCAAGGAGCTGACCTATGACGTCGGCATCCTGACCTACCAGTACCCGAGCAACAAGCTCAACCCGAGCGCCAACACGACCGAGATCTACGGCGCCCTGACCAGCGGGCCTTTCACGCTCAAGTATTCGCATGCCCTCACCAACACCTTCGCGGTGGCCGACAGCAAGAACAGCTACTACCTCGACCTGACCGCCGGCTTCGATCTCGGCTTTGCCACGCTGACGCCGCACATCGGCTACCAGAAGTTCAAGGGCCCCTCGGCGAAGGACGCCACCTACACCGACTGGTCGCTGACGCTGGCCAAGGACTTCAGCGGCGTGCTCGTCAGCGCCGCGCTCGTCGGCACCGACGCCGACAAGAGCTTCTATGCGTCGCCGGTCAACGGCAAGTTCATGGGCAAGAGTGGCGTGGTGCTCGGCGCCAAGGCCACGTTCTGACCCCGCCCCCAGCACACCCCACAGTTCAGACACAAGGGAGATGACCATGAAGATGGTGACCGCCATCGTCAAGCCTTTCAAGCTTGATGAAGTTCGTGAGGCGCTGAGCGGCATTGGCGTTCAGGGCGTCACGGTGACCGAAGTCAAGGGCTTCGGTCGCCAGAAGGGGCATACCGAGCTGTACCGCGGTGCCGAGTACGTCGTCGATTTCCTGCCCAAGGTGAAGATCGAGGCGGCGGTGGACGACGCCATCGTCGACCGCGTGATCGAGGCCATCGAGGCCGCCGCGCGCACCGGCAAGATCGGCGACGGCAAGATCTTCATCACCACGCTGGAACAGGTGGTCCGCATCCGAACCGGCGAGACCGGCAAGGACGCCCTCTGAGGCCACCGCCATCCAAATGAAGACCACCATCATGAAGAAACTGATCACCATCCTTGCGCTGGGCATTGCCGCGCTGGGCTTTGCCGGCGCCTCGCTGGCGCAGCCTGCGGCGTCGGCGCCGACGGCCGAGGCCTCTGCGCCGGCTGCACCGGCGGCCCCGGCTGCTGCACCCGGGACCGCGGCAGCGGCTTCCGAGCCTGCTGCAGCAGCCGCGGTGCCCGTGCCCAACAAGGGCGACACCGCGTTCATGACGCTTGCCACTGCGCTCGTCATCCTCATGACCATCCCGGGCCTGGCCCTGTTCTACGCTGGCCTGGTGCGCAGCAAGAACGTGCTGTCAGTCTTGATGCAGGTCTTCGTGGTGTTCTCGCTCATCACGGTGCTGTGGGTCGTCTACGGCTACTCGATGGCCTTCACGGCCGGCAATCCGTTCTTCGGCACGCTGGACAAGATGTTCCTCAAGGGCGTGACGCCGGAGTCGATCGCCGCCACCTTCAGCAAGGGCGTCTACATCCCCGAGTTCACCTT
>Ga0105049_10011426_pt1 | contig 10170 bp, 4 predicted proteins | sample MAT06_FD_78087 | JGI IMG/M metagenome (GOLD analysis project Ga0105049, IMG submission 78087) | Freshwater microbial communities from Lake Fryxell liftoff mats and glacier meltwater in Antarctica - MAT-06 | ecosystem: Environmental > Aquatic > Freshwater > Ice > Liftoff microbial mat | place... | reverse complement strand
GCAGCGTCTCCAACAGGTAGTCCGCAGTTTCGGTCGTGCTCGCGTACGGCGTCGTCTGCGTCGAGTGTGATAAGACAAACTGTTTTTTGCCCTTAGCGGCCAGTTCCGCGAATCGCAGAAACTCTGGCATGTCTTCGCGCGAGACAACTCGCGCTGGCGTTTCGGTGTCCAGTCCTGCGTAGATGGAATCCGCAGTGACGATCGCCTCGATTCTTTCAAAGCTTTCGGGTGACTTCAGAATCTCACGAATCGCCCCGTAGCCCGCGCTGAATGATGACAGGATGATTCTCGGCGGCTGTGTTTGAGTCGTATCTTTGTCCGTTTCCGTCGCATGCTGAATGATCGTCTGAACTAGCTTTGGATTGTCGATGAACGGTTTTGAGTAGGCTGAAGACAAACCCGGAAAATTCACAATCACCAGCGTACCTCGATACTGACTGCGAGCCAGCGCGCGGCGAGTCGTTTCAGTTGCACCATGAAAATGGATCATGATCTGATTTGATGATCTTGCTGCGTTCGGTTGTCGAACGACGACCATCGAGCCGTTTGCGATTCTGATAGACTCGCCAACTTGCTGAGGTCGCTCATCGGTGAGTTGTTTTTCCGTCAGCAGTTCGTCGCCATTCGAGGCAGTGGCTCCGCTATGCAGCAGCACTACAGCAGCGATGCAGTTCGCCAGAAGAATCCGCAAGTACTTTTGATTTTCAGGCGGTGGATCACTATTGATCAATTAACAGCTCCGTTGGAAACGCCGATTTCGTACTTTGCCACACCGTGTCGGCCATGAACTGATGCCCGGATTGAGACAGATGAATTGTATCAAGCGTGGATTCACTGCCAGCAATGACGGATAAGAAAACTCGCTTTGGAATGAGCGTCACATTGTGCTTCGCTGCCGCCGTTCGTTGAATTCGGCCGAATTCGTGACAGAACGGAGGAAGTGGCAACTCGAACATGATCACCTGACGATCAGGAGATTCAAGAAACGCCAGTAGTGCTTCGAGATCACGGGCGAAATCAGCAGTCGTTGTGGAACCCAAAATGTCATTGCCGCCAATTTCCACAACCACGACGGCCGATTCAATGGACTGCGTTCGCGCTCGCTTCAACGCCGACGCAGCTGTCTCACCGATGTGCGAGATGTCCTGAACCTCAATCTGATGCTGTCGAGCGAAGAGGCTTGGCCATGTTTCCGATGTTTCATCGCCATCGACGCCGGCGGTCACCGAATCGCCGATGACCGTCATCGTTCGCGTCTTCGCTGGGGCCAGCGAATGAGTCAAGTGAAATGGCAATTCAAACAATGCCATTATCAGCCAGATACATCCCATCGCGATGGCGGCTGGCCGACGCCATTTGACTCTGAAAGCAGATGCAATCCAAGCCAGCATTGTTCCACTGGCTACGCCATAACACCAATACGGAATTGCTGTCGATGAGACCACGACTGCGATGACGCCGATCAGAAACGACAGTACGGTGATCCGTCTGAAGACCGGCCGCGTGCGCGTCGAAGCAAAAGCCGCCAGCATAAGCAAGGCAACCCCAGTGAAGAATGCTTGTCCGCTGACGATGTGATAGACGAGCCCGTTCATGGGAGCCTCACGTTTGAATGCGACGTTACGTCTGGACTCATGAGTTACTCATAGTTCAAACCAGAGGAGCGCTACGGCAAACTTTTTCGTCTATCGATTGTAGAAAGTTTTAAAGCAGAATTTGTCATTAGTTCTTTAGCTCACCATCACATTCACCGATCCGGGCAAGCCGGATGGGGTCTTTGACAGAAACCTCGAGGGCTCAACGCATCGCATGGGTGGCCGGGGCTGGACGCAGCGCAGCGAAGGAAGCCCCGGAAGGTTCGGTGTGCCACATTGCAGAACACCGGGGTTTCGCTCCGCTCCAACCCCGGCCACCCGCCGATGCAAATCTCTTAATGCCCTTCAGCATGAGCCGTTCTTGCTGCCTCGGCACCTCGGATCATCTGGAACTGTGGACTGAGGACGATCGTTTCCATCGCGACCGAGAACCGGTAGTCGTGCTCTTTGAGCTGACTCATCATTTCTGCAATCAGAGGCTCGTCGGAAAGTTGAACTGACCGGCCCAGGGCATATCCCAGCAACCGTCGACAGAATGTGCGCAGGAACGCATCACGCCGAGTATTCAGCAGATAGTTGCGCAGACCATCCAGTCCGTTGACTGGCGTTCCGTCGGGCAGCACAATTTCGGTATCAATGGCGTGGCCGGATTTGTCTTCGGCTCTAAAACGCCCGATCGTGTCGAAGTGCTCAAGAGCAAAGCCGAATGCATCGATTCGCTGATGGCATTTCATGCACGCAGGATCGCTGCTGTGCAGTTCCGTCAGTTTGCGTTCCGTCAAGTCTGCCGGCACTTCTTCGGGTAATACGGGAACGCCCTTTGGAGGACGTGGCAGTTTCTCGCCAAGCAAAAATTCAGACACCCAATTGCCGCGCAGAATGGGACTCGTGCGTGATGCGCCGGATTGTTTTGACAACGTTGCGGCCATTGTCAGAATGCCGCCGCGTGAGACGGCTTTTGTGCCGTTAACGCGTTGCCAGTCGTCGCCTGCAAGACCCTCAATGCCGTAGAACTTTGCCAGCTGAGAGTTCACAAATGTATGATCGGCGTCCAACAGATCCAGGACCGAGCCATCGTTGCGGAACATATCTTCGAAGAAACGAATGGCTTCTTCGTACATCGCACCGCGAAGCTCTTTGAACTCCGGATAATGCTGTTCGCTCTTTTCATCAAGCTGATCAAAATCCCGAATGTGCAGCCACTGACATCCGAATTCAATCGCCATACGACGAGTCTTTGCATCTGCCATCATGCGTCGCATTTGCGAACGCAGAACTTCTGGCTGATGGAGCGTTCCGGCCGCGGCAGTATCACGCAATTCTGCATCGGGAAGAGACGACCACAGAAAGTAGCTTAGGCGATTCGCCAATTCATAGTCACTGACTGGCGTCGCTGCAGTTCCCGGCTGAGCGTGCTCGCCGCGATACAAAAACGCTGACGTCACAAACACGCGAGCCAGCAACATGCGAATCGCCGCATCGTGCGAAAGTTCCTGCTCACGAAGTTTGTGATACAGCAGCGTCAGCTGATCACGTTCCGACTCTGAAACCGGACGCCGCCAGGCTCGATCTGCAAAATCCAGCACCGCTTGCACATGCACGGGCTCCGTATCCTTCATCAATTTGCGGAACTCATCGGCCCGTTGCATGATGCCGTCCTTCATTGGCGTGAAGGCACTGGGGTCAGCGTCCTGAGTCGCAAACTGCCACAATTGTTCGTACGCATCAACAAGGGCCAGTGGATCCTGGCTGACGAAGTGCATGTCGTCCCAGAGTCGATCAAGTTCTGCAGCTTCAGCGTCATTCAGCATCAGGCGCTTGAGGTGATCGTCCTCTCGATAATACAGCGTCAGCGTCACGACTTCATCGACCGGGACAATCTTTGTATAGCAGAGTGCTGCGGGAAAGATATTTCGGAAGTCATTGAATTGGTTCAGCAGACGTTCGCGCGATTCGCTGCTTTCGCCGACAATAATCGGAGCATCGTAGCTGACTGGCTTATCACCATCTGACCATGTGGACTTGCCACCTTTGATCGTCGCCGAACCTGCGGCGAGGCTGGAAAGACGCTCTGGTTCTTTCGTCAGCACCTGCAATTGCACGGTTCCTTCAGCCCCCATCGCTGTGTCCAGCGAGCCCGTGGCAACGAACTCGCAGCCCTCAATGATGTCGGCGGGGATGACGACTTCAAGAACTGACGGTGCCTGGACACACAGATTTGCGGCGTCGATCAATTCGCCATTGGGACGCTTGCCGAACAACGCCGGATCAAGACCAACGTTCGACTGCGATCCATCGGCTGGATCAGATTTTTGAGCGAGCAGTTTCTTGCGTACGACTGCGAACAGAGGCCCGTTGAGCGATGTTAACTGGCGATGCAGCACGGCATCGGGTGCATCAGCGGCAAGGTCGCCAATGCCATTTGTCAGTTGAGTCTGCAGCTTTTCAGCCAACTGTTTTTTGGCCTCAGCATCCGCAGCAACTTGCCATTGAGCGATGAGCGAACCGACTGGAATAATCGATTCCGCTCCGCCACCGCAATCCGGCTCACTATAGAAATGCCAAACCCCGGCATTGCTATGTCGATCGGCGTGCGGGTTGCCGGCCAAAATATCGGGCGAAATGTCTTTGGCCAGATCCCATGCGGCAGCCGCATCATCCTTTGCCGTGACACTCAAATCAATCGCCGTCATGTCGCAGGAATGTTCCCCATCGCGCGGGCTGATGATCAGCGAAAGTAGATCTCCGGGTTGCACGACCAGGTTTTCATACGGACCGAACTTGTGTTCCTCCGCGCCGCCCGCTGTGCCCGCCGCCAGATGCTGCCGAGTGTTACCTCGGCGCAATTCCAGCAGCCACGTTACGCCATTGCCGCAACCGATATGAGCCCGCTGGACTCGACCAGTAACGTTGACTGCACCGCCGATCGGACTTCGCCATCCGACGATCACACGCAGCTTTGGCGTGGGATGGACACCAACACTATGCGGCTGCATGTCACCGGGAATTCGCACCAGATCATCTGATGAATTCGCAATGACGCTCAACGCATCCGGGCCAATCCAGCCTTTGACAAAATCATAGTTCTCCGCACGCTCCAGTTTTTGCGTGATGTACGAATCAATGCGTGCTTCGCCCGCGCCGATACCGAGATATGCGAACCACGCCGCCAGCACTGTCGGATCAATCTTGCGCTTTGCCGCCAGTTCATCAATCTTTGCCTGATCCGCCGAAGCACCGGCTTCCGCGGCAGCTTCCAAACTAGCTGCCGCACTGCTGATCACAAGTTCGCGATGAGCATTCAATGTTGCGACCGCATGACGGACATCTCGCAGCAGCAGATCCGGTTGACCGGCGGCCACAAAGCGAGGATTTTCCCAGACTGCAACGTCATGCTCGTTTCCATCCGCAGCGTCGGACGTCGCAAGGTACAGCGTAATGTTCTTGCCATCCTGTGGAGCCGGAAGTTTAGTGCGAATTTCCTGTCGAGCCGCCAGCGGCTGCGCGGGAACCTGCCACGCTTTCGGGCCGTCGCGTTTCCCGATATGCCCGATCGTAGTGAATCGCCACAACGTCTGCTGCCACTGTGCGATCGTCGCAACGAGCGCCGGCGTTTCCTCCGGCTTCGCTTCACGCCACTGTGCGCGGACCATATCCAGCACCAGTGATGGTTGCTTATCGTTCAGTGCAGTCCAGAGCGTGGTCAGATATTGTGCGTTCAGCGAATGTTCTTGCGCGACTTCGGCCAGCGATTTTGAACCAACAAGCAACGTATCACGTTCGCTTAGCGTTGCCCGCAGATACAATTCCAGCGGAAGTCGTCCACCGCCGTTTGTTTCAAACTGAATGCCTTGCAGATTGACTGCCGTCGCGCCGCCATTGTCGGTGAATCGAGCGTAGAAGCTGCGTATTTCGTCGAGCCGTTGATTCGTCCAGTCACGTGACGTTGACTTGGAAGAAAACTCAATCCCATGCGGAAGCAGCATTGCATGGCTGGCGACATCTTTGCCCGCATCCAGATACTTCTGAACCAACGCCGGTGACATCACAAGCGCGTTGCCGACGTTTGTGAATCCTTCTCCAGCGGCGCTATCGACAGGAAATTCGCGAGCTGGTGCCAGCGGGACGCCGGTGAGGTCCTGAATTGTGTATGTGAATTCGGCATTGTTCAGACGTCGCAGCACAACCGGGCCTGGATCCCCGGCGTTCGCTTTGGCATCCGCGTCGAGAACACTGCGCACCCAGTTCCGCAACGAGACGTGTTCAGCCTTTGTTGGCTGAGCCTTCGCATCCTTCGGCGGCATTTCGCCATCATCCATCATCTCAACAACGCGCTGCCATGGAATCACATCGCGGCGCATGTCGGCGACCGAATGAAACTGTTCAAGATCGAGTTCGCCCTGCTTTTCAGCGGTTGAATGACAACCAAGGCAATAGGATTTCAACGCGGTCGCCTGAGCTTTTTCGTACTCAGTCTGCAGTCTTGAAAACTCCGCCGAATCGTCTTGCGCGAACAGGATGGCGGGCATGAACAGCAGGCTGAAAGTCGAGCACAGGAAATGTACGTACGACTTCATAAAGGACTCCGACGTGAAACAGGATGGGCTAAGAGGGCGGGATTCTTGAGCGGGCGGCGCCAATCGGCGGTCCCGTCTCAGGTTCAGCGTAGCCGCAGTCGGAAGCGAATTGCAACTGATGGAGGAAAAGAAAAACGTCCGGAAGGCTTGAGTCACAGTCGAGACTCAAGCCACCGGACGTTGGAGATTTTTTTCTCTGGCCTGGATCTCAGGCGTTGTAGCTATTCTCAGCGTATTGCGACATAACTTCATCAATCATGCCAGGACGAATGGTGCGGGACGACCGAGTACTCTGAACAACAACGCTGGAGCTGGATTCAACACTTTCATTGCGACTAATTACAGTAGGCTCAGCCGTGACTTGTTCTTCGGACTGTACGTCCTGATGGCTTGGTGCTGCGTCAACTTCAGGTGAATCAGCCTCGTCTCCTATCAGAGGCGAGAGGCTTTCGAGCCCCGATGTTTTGTCAGAGTTGTGTGCGATTGACTGCAACTGCGATTTCGAACGTTTTGGCGTCGATGAAGATTTCGTTCCGATAGTGCTGCCGATAGGTCCGCCGTCGGACTGTGACGTCAATGCAACTCCGATCGCTGCTTTGTCTCGGGAAGAATTGAACAGTGAGTTTGAAGCTACCTGTTGAACCGGCATAATGTCTGTTGGAATAGATGACTGCTGAGTCAGTGCAGCCATTGGCGGTGCCGTCGCGGCGGTTGCAGGTGCCGCAGGTGTCACGGCAACCATGGTTAATTCAACTGCCGGTGCGCTGCTTGTAAGCATTCGCTGCGCTTCTGAGCCACCTGCTGCACTGAAAGAGCGAATCTGCAGCCTTAAAGAATCGTCGCTGACCGCGACTGGGGACTCCATGTTCTCGAAGTCGATCACTTCATCAACGGGATACAGATACAGTTCTTCTTCAACTCGCGGGTCCTTTGAATCCACTACTTCTTTGGTCTCGCCATCTGCACCTTCGATCCCCGCATCTTCTGGACCATCGACTGAGCCGCCAAACGACATCAATATGCTGGGATCGAACGTGCCATCTGAGTCAAATGGTTCAGCTACGAAGTCATCCGGCAGACCATGGCCGTCAGAATCGACTGGCTCTTCGTCGGGCGAGTCGAGCGTACGCCAGGCCCATGATTGATCCCAGCCGTCCACTTGAGTGACATCTTCAGGAACAGTAACTTCGCCATCCACAGGTACACCATCTTCCAGCACGATGTCGTCAATCTTCACTGCATCATCAAGGCCACCATCGGGCGAACCAGTAAACGAACGATAGAGCCATGGCGGATCCCATCCATCCACTGGCGGTGTGTCTTCAATAGCAACCAATTCTTCAAGGACCACACCGTCTTCAGTCACGTTTTCGTCTGTGTATGCAAGCTCATCGAAGCCCGTTTTTTCAACTGGAACACTGTCATCCGCGATTCCGGCGTCATCAACAAATGCAGCTTGGTAAAACATCAATCTCATCGGAGGCACGTCGCCGTCGGTCGCATCACCTTCCATCCCATCAAACTCGGTCGGCATAAATCCGTCACACGGGATCAGACAACCCCAGCCCTGATCGACAACATCACTTATTTTTCCTTCAGCGCCACCGGCCGTCGGTGAGTCATCTGAAACAGTACCAACTTCGACTTCGGTTGCGTCACATGGAGCTGCTTCTGCCAAGCCCACAGTGATCGCCGATGCCGACAACAACGCACGCAACTCACACGGTTCCGCTTGAGCCGCGACATTCCTGCGATTGCTTCTTCGGAATTTTGACTGACTGCTTCGATAAGACTTGAACGACATGCTTGAGATCTTCCTTGGTGGAACTTTAACCGCAGAGAAAATGAGAGATCGTTGAGACGTCAAATTCGCGACAGTGAGGAATATAGGGATATTTGCCAGGAAATCGATCCTGATGCAAGGGCAAAACCAGCCATGGAAGTGAAATGGGTGAAGGGGATGCACGAGCTGGATTTAGAAAAATCCCGCCACTGTAACTCTCCGTCTTCGAAAACACGTCCAACATCTCCAATGGGGACATTGCAGACGCAAAATTCCACAAGATTTGGTGTTTCTTTAGATTTACGAGCACTTCGGCAGGAAATCGCGGAATGCATGATCCACAAGTCAAAATCTGCTGATCTCATTGCAACAATCAAACGACGAGCGCGCGGGCAGCGAACCGCAGCTGAAAAGACTGCAATAGTAGGCGATCTTCAGCGTTGCGCGATGAGTCAGACCGACTCGCGGATCACGTCAGCCCGGTCAGCACGCCGTCCTTGCAGTACTCTGGGTTGCCGAACGTTTCGATGTGATGACCGAAACCTTGAGCCAAAGCAACGAGCAGGCGATTGTGTGGAACATTTTTGTACTTGAGCGATCGTCCCATTTTGAAATCCAGGCCACCGCCGACCATCAAAAACGGGATGTTGTCGAGCGTATGTGAATTCCCCTGGCCAAGTTCATTGCCCCACACGACAAGAGTGTTGTCCAGCAACGAACCTTCTCCACCGGGTTCAGAGGTCTCGGACAAACGTCGCACAAGATAGGCCATTTGTTCGGCGTACCAAGTGTTAATCTTTGTGAGCTTCTCATGGGCCTCTTTGTTTTCATTTGGCTCATGTGACAGTTCGTGATGACTTTCATCGATACCCAGCCAGTGCATTTTGGGGTTGCCGACGGAATTCGTAATCTGGAACGTGGCAACGCGCGAAAAGTCGTTGACGAAACTATTCACCATCAGATCCATCTGCATCTTTGAAATCTGTGGGATGTTGTCGTTTTCTTCTTTCACACCGGGTTCCAGTTCCGGCACCGCGTGTCCCAGATCTCTGGATTGCGACTGCTTGAGTTGTTCTTCCATGGATCGCACAAACGTGGCGTGCTCATCGATCAAATGTCTGTCCGCTGCGGAGACCACTTTGCTGATCCGCTTCAGATCTTCCTGCACGCTGTCGAGAACACTCGTGAGAACTTCACGATCTTTGACTTGTCCATACAGCTTCTTGAACATCTGATATGGATCGTCTGTCGGTGCGATTGGTTTGTTGGCACCTGCGTAACTCATACGTGTCCATGTGTCCGCGCGATCTGGCACCATGACACCAAATTCCAGTGACCCAAATCGAGTCCGCGTTTCTTCCTTTGACTGCAGAAAGTTGGCGATCTCCTGATCAATGGAGATGCCACTGGCCCAGCCAGCCGGCGTATCTGATCCGCCCTGGATATTTCCGGGGAACAGCTCAGCGCCTGTCAACAGGCAGCCCATGCCTCGCATGTGATTGTCGCCGTCGCCACGGACTTTGTCGCACACGCCGTGCATTACCAACATCCGTGATTGAAAATCCTGCATCGGTTCCAGGATGCGTTTGAGCGTGAATGTTTCGCCTTCTTCGTCCGGCCAGAAATCCCACGGCACGGTCCCGTTTGGGCTGAACATAATAACGATTCGCTGCTTTCGCGATGTCATCGCCGAGGGCGAAGCAAATGCACTCAGGTTGGAAATGAACGGCATGGCTGCCGCGCCGAGGCCCAGCGTCTTAAGAAACTGTCGTCGATTATTCATGATTTGTAATCCGCAAAAGCCAAGCTTACTTCTGTTCTGTTGCTGCCACTGGTTCAGTATTTACCGTCCATCCATGCACGCTGGAACGGCAGGCGATTTCGACTGCCAGATGATTTATATTGTACTGGTGATCTCTGAAGAAGGCAGATAATTCAGCGATTGAATTCGGTCCGTACGCCAAAATCGGTTGCTGAACCATATGGTGGAAAAACTGTCGTCCAAATGCACGATGTGTTTCTTCGCTGCGAGCCATAAACGCGGCAAGTTCTTTCGCTCCATCGAACCGCACAAACTCGCCATTGCGCTGCAGATACTGTCCTGCGGAATCGATCCCCTTCTCTTTTTCCTTGTCGCGGAATCGGCCAACCGCGTCAAACTTTTCCAGGGCGAAGCCAAGCGAATTGATCAAGCCATGGCAGTTCGCACACACTT
>Ga0105049_10011424_pt1 | contig 10170 bp, 6 predicted proteins | sample MAT06_FD_78087 | JGI IMG/M metagenome (GOLD analysis project Ga0105049, IMG submission 78087) | Freshwater microbial communities from Lake Fryxell liftoff mats and glacier meltwater in Antarctica - MAT-06 | ecosystem: Environmental > Aquatic > Freshwater > Ice > Liftoff microbial mat | place... | reverse complement strand
TCTCTTATCAACAAAGGAATTGATGTGTTCTTTGCCTTACCTGACAACACCATTTTTTCATCCTTCGAAACAATTGTTAAGTCATGTGATGCAGCAAAAATTCCTATTCTAACTTCAGAAGCGGGCTTGGTTTCTCGTGGAGCATTAGCTGCTTTTGGCGCAGATGTTTACGCTTGGGGCTACGAGGCAGGTTTAGAAGCGGTGTATTATTTGAAAACACATAAAATTAGAGCTCCAAGAAAACTATTAAAGCGGCAGCGTGTTTACAATCCGGCGAAAGCAAAAATGTACAATATCATTCCTGATTCTACTTTTCAACTTCTGCAATAATGCAGTATTATTTAACCGCTGTTAGTCTGGCACTTGCACTCTCAGGGCTTGCTTGGGGTATTTTTTTATCCATAAAAATATTTAATATTCCAGATATTACAACAGACGGAAGTTTCACTTTGGGAGCGGTTGTTTCTGCAGTTCATCTTTTTAATGGAGGTTCTTGGCCGGTTGCTATTTTACTTTCAATAGTTGCGGGAAGTTTAGCCGGTTTGGCTACTGGAATAATTCACACTAAATTAAAGGTAAATGCCTTATTATCTGGCATTTTGGTAATGACAGCTTTGTATTCCGTGAACCTTCTATTGCTCGGAAAATCGAATTTGCCCTTGTTGCAAACAGACAACATGTTTGCCACTACAAATCCTATTTTTAGTTTTTTCAATTATCAATTTTTTGTTCTCATTATCATCGGAGCTCTTTTATTTTGGGCACTTCATTTAATGTTGAAAACAGATTTTGGAATTGCCATGCGCGCTACAGGAAATGCCGAAGAAATGGCGCAAGCATTTGGGGTGAATACCAACAGAATGAAAATTCTAGGTTTAGCTATTGCCAACGGTTTAACTGCACTTTCAGGAAGTTTGGTCGCACAAATTCAACAGTTTGCAGATATCAATATGGGCGTTGGAATTGTTATTGTTGGACTCGGTTCTGTTATGATTGGTGAAGCCATTATGCACTTTGTTGGTAAAAATGGAATTGCAGCCAAATTGCTAGGTGTTTTATTGGGTTGTATTTTATTTAGATGTGTTATCGCATTTGTTCTTGCTTCCGGCGTTGACCCTAATTTCTTGAAGTTAATTACAGCCGGAATTGTGCTGCTTTTTGTTGGTCTTGCTAATTTTTCTTTCAAAAAGTCGGGATGATTACATTAAGCAATATAAATAAGACCTTCAATAAAGGTAATCCTTTGGAAATTAAAGCATTGAAGGATATTAATTTGGAGTTGAAAGAAAATTCATTCCACATAATTATTGGTGCGAATGGTTCTGGAAAATCTACACTGCTCAATCTTTTAGCAGGTAATATTTTTCCAGACTCGGGCCAAATTCTATTGAACAACGCATCTATTGAACACTTACCTAATTATAAAAGAAGCAAATTCATAGCAAGAATATTTCAAAATCCAGTGCTAGGAACAGCTCCAGACCTTTCCTTACTCGACAATTTTAAATTAGCAGCAGCAAGAACGCATCCTAAAAATTTGTGGATAAACAATGATGCTGCATTTAATAAAAAAGTAATAGAAAGTGTTGCCAGTTTAGGTACAGGTTTGGAAAATAGAATTAACCAACCCATGAGTTCCTTTTCTGGGGGTCAACGACAAGCGCTTTCTCTGTTAATGGCGACATTCGATGAGCTTCAACTTCTTTTGTTAGACGAACCAACCGCAGCACTAGACCCTTCTGCATCTAAAACAGTAATGGAACTTGCAAAGAAAATCATTGAAGAAAGAAAACTCACTGCTATTATGGTCACGCACGATTTAAAACACTGCATAGATTACGGAACGAACATTCTGCAAATGCAGCAAGGACAGATAATACGAAGTATTGAAAGTACTCAAAAACAGAAGTTGAGCCTCCATCAATTATACAGTTTTTTTGAAAATGAGAATTAACCTTTCTATGAACAAATAGGTGTTTTATGAGTTAAGTGTAGGTTAACACACGGTTTTGTTTAACTTCGCGTTACGTTTCAAATTTTTGTTTTTTATTTAATGAACATCATTCCAGGAGAACTATTAGCCCAAATCAACAGCCCCGGTGATTTGCGCAGATTTAAAGAAGACGATCTCATACAGATTTGTAATGAATTGCGTCAATATATTGTTGATATTGTTTCTGTTAAAGGTGGCCACTTTGGTGCTAGTCTTGGAACGGTAGAACTTTCTGTTGCACTTCACTACGCATTTAACACTCCTACCGACCAGCTTGTTTGGGATGTAGGACATCAAGCTTACGGTCATAAATTATTGACTGGCCGCCGAGAAGTGTTTCATACCAATCGTGTTTATGGCGGAATTAGTGGTTTCCCAAAGAGGAAAGAAAGTATATACGATACTTTTGGAGTAGGACATAGTTCCACTTCTATTTCTGCGGCGCTTGGAATGGCAGTTGCTTCTAGAATTACAGGTGATACCGAAAAGCAGCACATTGCTGTAATTGGTGATGGCGCATTAACGGGAGGAATGGCTTTCGAAGGACTGAACAATGCCGGTTCTGAAAAAAATAACATGTTGGTTATTTTAAATGACAATTGCATGTCAATTGATCCTAATGTTGGTGCCTTAAGAGATTACCTAACAGACATTACAACTTCTCAAACTTACAATAAAGTTAAAGATGAGGTTTGGAATTTATTAGGTAAAATTTCAAAATTTGGGCCTAATGCGCAAGCGATTGTCCAAAAGATGGAGAATGCAATTAAAAGTGCAGTGCTTCAACAAAGCAATCTTTTTGAATCTTTCAATTTTCGGTATTTCGGTCCAATTGATGGTCATGATGTAAATCGCTTGGTTCAGGTAATGAACGATTTAAAACACATTCCCGGTCCCAAATTATTACATGTATTAACGGTAAAAGGGAAAGGCTATAAATTAGCAGAAGAAGACCAAACGCTTTGGCATGCGCCAGGTTTGTTTAATAAAGATACCGGTGAAATTTTAAAAACACCAAAAAAAGGTCCAGAACCACCAAAATATCAAGATGTTTTTGGCCACACTATAGTAGAATTAGCCAAGGAGAATAAAAAAATTGTAGGTGTTACACCAGCAATGCCTTCAGGTTGTTCTTTGAATATTATGATGAAAGAGATTCCAGAACGTGCATTCGACGTTGGAATTTGTGAGCAACATGCAGTAACATTTAGCGCCGGAATGGCCACACAAGGCTTAATTCCATTTTGCAACATTTACAGCACTTTCATGCAACGTGCTTACGATCAGGTGATTCACGATGTTGCTATTCAGAATTTACACGTAATTTTTTGCTTAGACCGCGGTGGAGTTGCTGGAGCTGATGGCCCCACACATCACGGTGCTTATGACATTGCTTACATGCGCTGCATTCCTAATATGATTGTTGCCGCTCCTATGAACGAACACGAATTGCGGAACTTAATGTTTACCGCAATGGAAACTCCTGCTCCATTTAGCATTCGCTACCCCAGAGGGAACGGCGTTTTGGTAGATTGGAAAAACAACATGCAGAAAATTGAAATCGGAACAGGGCGCACAATTAGAGAAGGAAATGATGTGGCAATTTTGAGCATCGGTCATATTGGCAATATTGCAACTGTTGCGGTAAACGATTTGATTAAAAAAGGCATAGATCCAGCCCATTACGACATGCGTTTTGTGAAACCGTTGGATGAAGCATTATTGCACCAGATTTTTAAGAACCATTCAAAAGTTATAACGGTGGAAGACGGTTGCGTGCAAGGTGGATTTGGATCCGCAGTCCTAGAATTCATGGCCGATAATGGGTATTCTGCTCAAGTAAAACGTTTGGGCATGCCAGATAAAGTTATTGAGCACGGCACACAACCTGAACTTTGGGCAGAATGTGGTTACGATGAAGCAGCTATTGTAGAAACAACTCTCCAGCTTCTTGGTATCAAAGAAACGGTAGCTTCATTTTAAGCTTTTAGTAATTTTTTTTGAATAGTTTTGCCGACTTCCATTTGGATGCGAGCAAAGTGAGCCTACTTTTATTTTCTTTAAAAAGATACTTTTCCGATTGGAAGAGTCAACCCTTGAGTGCTTTACTGCTCTTATTGGTTTTCGCCTTTATTATAACTAAAGCATTTTATATTTCTTTTACTTGGGACGAGGCAGCAAGTTATCTCTACTTTGTACAATACAAAACCTGGAAGCCTTACGATACTGGCATATTGGACGCCAATAATCATTTGTTAAATACCTTTTTCATGATTTTGGAAGATAAGTATTTACCAAAAGGAGTGTTTTTTCTACGCATCCATTCGGTGCTTTCCATTCTCATTTTTGGAGGAGCCGCATTTAGCATTTGCAAAGGATTGATTAAAAACGGTAATGTATTTTTAATTTTTGCTATACTCTTGTTACACCCTTATTTTTTGGATTTTTTCTCTTTAGCAAGAGGTTATGCAATGAGTTTCGCTTTCCAAATGTTAGCCCTTGCTTTATTGCTTTCTTTTATCAATAAACCAAAGTGGTATACCCCTCCAATTATTGCCCTTGTTTGCTGTTTCGCAACACTTTGTAATTTTAGTTTGCTCAATTTTCAACTCGCACTTCTAGGAATTACTTTACTTTTTTGTTTGATACAGCTTTATCAAAAAATATGGTCAGTTAAGACTTTTTTACTTGCAATTCTTCCAGGCTTGCTGCTTACTGCATTATTTTTCAAAAAATTACTGCCGCTCTTGTTTAAAATGAAGAGCCTTGGAAACTTCTACTATGGTGGTGACAGCGGTTTTTGGGAAAATACCATCACTTCTCTTGCAGCTAGTTTGAGCTACAACTCTAGCACAAATAATCATACTGAGCTTTTTATAAAATTTCTAGTCTTAAGTATTTTTCTTAGTGTTCCCATTTGGCTTCTTGTAAAGAAAGAGCGCATGAATCAAGTTCATTGGAAGAAATTAATTGCCGTTTATTGCATTTTGCTGCTCATGATTGCTTCTACCATCATTCAACATTATTATTTAGAAACCCTGTATTTAATAGAAAGGACAGCCTTGTTATTTCTTCCCGTATTCTTAGTTATAACAATTGTTTTATTAGTAAACACTAGAGCTATTGTTTTGCAGCTCTTGCTCTTTGTTGCTGTAAGTTTTCATTTTATAACCACAGTTTCCGCTTCAAGTGTTTTCGAGTGGAAAATGAATGCCAATAACGAAAAGGCAATTTCTATGTTTAACAAAATTCCACCACCTGAGGGGCGCTCCCAGATTAATCTTTCTACCTCTTTCGAGTATTATTCTGTCGTTAAATTTTATTGTTTGTATTATGGCGTAAAGAAAATTGCGCCTTTACACATAAAGCTAAACGGAATTGATGCTTATGGTGATTATTTTATGTTTTCTAAAAAGCGTAAAAATGAAATGAAACTCCCTCCAATAAAGGAAATATATTATGATGAAGTGTCTGATTTTGTGATAGCAAAACGCCTACAACCGTATCAAAACAAAATTATATCAACACATGTAATGGTTTTAAATAATGTTGTACAACCGTATAATGAGCAAGCAATTAAAAGCGACACTGGCTGGACAATGAAACCAGAGAACATGTTTTCCAATGGGTTTAAAGTTATTTTAAATGCCTCAAATACCAAGAAGAACGCGTTTATAGAAGTAGACTTATTAATGAAAATAGACCGACCTTTGACCAAGGAAATTGGAATTTCTTATAGTGCAGAAAGAGGTACTTTAAATTTGGATTATAAATATTGCGAACTTTACTCCATTCTTAACGCTCAATTAGGGCAATGGGTTCATATAAAATACGCTTACCCATTGCCCCAACCTTTAAAAGAAGGAGATGTTGTTTCTTCATTTTTATTCAATAACAACGCCCAATACATAGCCTACAAACAATTTAATATGAGTTTATTTTATTACCAAAATCCTTAATTATGATACTTAAAGATATTTCAACACGCGCTCCTAAAGAATTTGATAAGAGTGAAACCAAAATTGCCACAGAAGTACTATTAGAAAAAATATCTAAACTGCAAAATGTGCTATATGCTCAAGGCAAATACAGTTTATTAATACTTCTGCAAGGACTTGATGCTTCTGGAAAAGATGGAGCAATAAAAAATGTTTTTAGTGGAATTAATCCTTTGGGAACAGAACTAAAAGCGTTTAAAGCCCCAACAGAAGAAGAAGCAAAGCACGACTTCTTATGGCGCATCCACGCAAACACTCCCGAAAAAGGAATGATTCAATTGTTCAATCGCTCGCATTACGAGGATGTGTTAGTGCCCAAAGTTCACAAATGGGTAAGCAATGCAGTAATTGAAGAACGTTACCTTCACATCAACAATTTTGAAAAACTATTACAAAGCAATGAAACTCAAATCTTAAAGTTCTACCTACACATTTCTCCGGAAGAGCAACAAATTAGGCTTAAAGAAAGAACAGAAAATCCCGAAAAATTTTGGAAACACCACGCTAAAGATCAGAGAGAAGCCGCTCTTTGGGAACAGTATCAGGAAGCTTACGAAGCTATTTTTAAAAATTGCAATGAGGTAGCAAAATGGACCGTTGTTCCTGCCGACCAAAATTGGTACAAGGATTTTATCATTGCCACAAAAGTGGTGGAGTGTTTAGAAAAATTAAAATTGGAATATCCTCCGCTTCAAAAATAAAAGAAAAAAAAAGGCTACCATTTTGCAAGTGGTAGCCCTTTTTTACTGGAAGAAGTAAATTTTAGATTAACCTCTTTTTACTACTTTCCCTTTTTTCATCAATTTCATTTCATCTACAATATTTCCTGCTCCGCCTAATTTATCAATCAAGAAAAGAACGTATCTAATATCAACAGAAATGGTACGTTGAATTTTATCTTCAAAGAAAATATCACCGCTCATTGCTTCCCAATTTCCATCAAAAGCACAACCAATCAACTGACCTTTCCCATTTATTACGGGACTTCCAGAGTTTCCACCTGTAATGTCGTTGTTGCTAATAAAGCAAGTATTCAACGTTCCATCTTGTCCGTAAATACCATAATCTTTAGCATTGTAAAGTTCTTTTAGTTTTGCAGGAACTATAAATTCAGGATCATTAGGATCTTCTTTTTCAATAACACCTTTTATAGTTGTGTATTCTTCGTACTCAACCGCATCACGTGGTTCGTATTCCTTCACTTGACCATAAGTTAAACGCATGGTAGAGTTTGCATTTGGATAGAATTTCTTTTCTGGCATCATTTCACGCAAACCTGCAATAAAACTGCGGTTACCACGCTCAATTCTAGCTTGTATTTCTGTTATTTTAGGTTGGAATTTCCCTCTGTAGTTACCAACAAATGAAGTAGAAGTAATAAAAGCAGGGTCACTTTCTAGTGCCTTGAGAGAAGGATTATCAATAAATTTATTGAAATTTTCAAGTGAGCTGAATATTGATCTCTTGTAAACATCCTCAGCAAAAGCAACATAGTTATTCGCCCATTTTAATTGTATGGTATCAAAAATTGGAGGAAGTTGGTCTTTCGGTAAGCCTTCTGCATACAACTTCAACATGGCAGCAAACAATTTCTGGTCTGTAGGCTTGTTGTAATCCTTGTACATTTCTTCACCGTTGGCTCTCAATTCTCCTAAAGCTTCTGCCAATTCTCCCGTTTTAGTGCTATCAGCCATTAACTCTTTCATTTGCCCCATTTGAAAAGAAAAGAGCATAATTGCAGCTCCTTGAAAAACTCCTTCGTTCAAATAAGTTCTGTTCAATGTTATCTTTCTTATTTCCTCATAGCCTTTTTCAATATCGCTCAACGCTGATCCATATTTTGCTTGGCGTTGCGGGTCTTGACCAGCCCATTGGTTAAATTTGGTTTCAATGTCTTTTTTCTTTTGCACCACATTGTTGTTACGCAATTGCTGAGATTGACCAATAAAATACTTCCAGTAATTGGCAGTTTGCGCATATTTAGAAGCATATTTTATGCGGATGTCAGTGCTTGCATCCATGTCTTCACGCATGATTTTTAATTTCTTATCGCGAATTTTTATCACTGCAGGATTGGTTAAATCTAAAGCCGTTTGTACTCCAAAAGAAGTTAAATAACGGTCTGTAGTTCCTGGGTAGCCCATTACCATTGTAAAGTCGTCTTCTTTTACACCGTCTAATGAAATTGGTAGCGAATGTTTTGCTTTGTAAGGAACATTCGTTTTAGAAAATTCTGCAGGTTTGTTTTCAGCATTTGCATAAACACGCAGCAGCGAAAAATCTCCCGTATGTCTTGGCCACATCCAATTGTCTGTATCTCCTCCAAATTTACCAACGCTTTCTGGCGGAGCACCTACCAAACGCACATCTGTAAAAGTTTCATACACAAATAAGTAATACTCATTTCCATTAAAAAAACCTTTCACTGCCGCATTGTAGCCATTTCCGTTTGTTGCTTCCCCTTCAATTGTTTTCCCTAATTGCCTCACTTTTGCAGTTCGCTCCGATTCGCTCATCGATGCATTTACCTCTGCTAAAATTCGTGCAGTTACATCTTCTATTCTCACTAAGAAGGAAGCGGTAATGCCACCACTAGGCAACTCTTCTGCCTTAGATTTTGCCCAAAAACCATCTGTTAAGTAATCGTGTTCTACCGTACTATTGGTTTGTATGGCTTCATATCCGCAATGGTGATTGGTAAGCAACAAGCCTTCTACCGAAATTACTTCTGCCGTGCAAGAACCTCCACTCAACATTACTACCGCATCTTTTAAAGAAGATTTGTTAATGTCATAAATTTCTTCTGGTGTAAGCTTGCAACCTTTTTTCTTCATGTCCTCGTAATTGAGGCGTTTCAAGAACAAAGGCAACCACATTCCTTCGTCTGCTTTTAGTGTTTGCTGACACAAAACGCCCATAAGCGCGAGACAGCTTAAAATTATTTTATTCATTTAGTGTATTTTTTCTGAAAGCACAAAGAAACTCAGATTCCGCTCAAATCACAATAAAATTCTTACTTTATTACCAATCATTTTTATCGATTTTGTAATTCTATAAACCATTCTCCTGTAATTGAACTTGCGTTTTCTTCAAAACAACAAATCAGGTTTACTTTGTTAACTTTGCTTTCACTCAAATTACAACACCCATGAGCGATTCACTTAAACGTCGAAATTTCCTTGGCCGCCTATCTGCAACGCTTTCAGCAGCTTTATTGGCTCCTTTAACTAGCATGTCAAATAATATTAAAAACTCTATTCCTCCACAAGATACCAACGTGAATCCAATTAAATCTATAAAACCTCTTGGTTTTCAATGGGAAACGCAAGATCCATTTTTGTTCTGTGTACACCACGAAGACAAGTTTCCGCAAGGTAATGCTGCTATGGGGCCGGCTCAAACGCATTTCAAAGGGCGTCACCTAGGCGATGATTTTATTATAAAAGATGGATTTCGCATGTACCACGGTAAAACGGTTCCTGGTTTTCCGGGGCATCCACACCGGGGTTTCGAAACCATTACCGTTGTAAGAGAAGGTATTGTAGACCATGCCGATTCTCTAGGTGCTGCTGGTCGTTACGGCAATGGCGATGTACAATGGATGACCGCCGGAAAAGGCGTACAACATTCAGAAATGTTTCCTTTGCTCCAAGCAGAACAGGAAAATCCTTTAGAACTTTTCCAAATTTGGCTCAACCTTCCCAAGAAAAACAAAATGGTAAATCCCCATTTTAAAATGTTGTGGAGAGAAGAAATTGCCAACTATACCTTTACCGATGCACAGCAAAAAGTAAGTTCCGTTGAGGTAATTGCTGGTAAATTGGGAAATGTAAAAGCTCCTGCGCCTCCACCAGATTCTTGGGCCGCTGATCCTAAAAATGAAGTTGGCGTTTGGAACATTAAAATGCCCGCCAATGCAAGTTTTGTGCTACCCAAAGCAGCAGAAGGCATTAACCGTACGGCCTATTTTTATGAAGGAAACACCCTAAACGTTGCAGGACAAGAAATTCCAAAATACAGCGCCATCGAGTTAATTGCACATGTAGATGTAACGCTAAAATCGAGCACCGAAACCAGCATTTTGATTCTCCAAGGTAAACCAATCGGCGAAGTTGTAATTCAATACGGCCCTTTTGTAATGAACACCAAAGAAGAAATCAATCAAGCTTTCGAAGACTA
>Ga0105049_10011422_pt1 | contig 10170 bp, 9 predicted proteins | sample MAT06_FD_78087 | JGI IMG/M metagenome (GOLD analysis project Ga0105049, IMG submission 78087) | Freshwater microbial communities from Lake Fryxell liftoff mats and glacier meltwater in Antarctica - MAT-06 | ecosystem: Environmental > Aquatic > Freshwater > Ice > Liftoff microbial mat | place... | reverse complement strand
GCTGAAAAGCGGGGATCGTTTGCGTTTCGGGGGGGTATGTCACCAGCCGATGGCAATAAATTTCGGCCCGAAGCTGCCGTTGAACCGGGCGTCAGCACCGCGGCGCGTCATGCCCGAGCGGCCAGTCAGTACACCAACGCTCGCCGCGCCGCAGGGACTGCACCTCGGCCGCCACCGTCGCTAGCATGGCCGAGGTTCGCTTGGCAGGCAGGGCCTTGCAGCCGAGGCAACGCCGCAGGCTTGGGTGGCTTGACCTGCATGGTGTTGACGGCATTGGGGCGGACATTGAATTCCGTCGGCGACGTACTCTCGCAAATCCCCAAGCAGCGCGGCGTTGCACGACCGCGTTCGATGCCTCATAGTCTTTCCCAGGGTCGGCAGGCTGATCGCGACGACGCTGAAACAGGACATGCTTCGACAATCAGGCTGCAAGACCAAGCATGTAAAAGGTGTGCAGGACACAACCATTGCAGTCCCTTTCGAGGTGGCACAGATCAAAAACACGTTCCTGCAAACTCGCGAAGCAAGGCGCTTGAACCCGAGTCTACCGTGCTAACGAAAACTTCGGGCCATGATTTTCCTTTGCGCGACAGGCAAGTCCTGTCAGCAATCATGTACACTGGGCCTTTTGCAGGTAAGACTGCTTTACATGACTACATACGATGAGCTTACCGTGGCTTCCTACAACATCCACAAGGGCGTGGGCACGGACCGGCAGCGCAATCCGGCGAGGATTGCCGCCGTGATTGCGGAAATCGGAGCCGATATTCTGGCCTTGCAAGAGGTCGACATGCGGTTTGGCAACCGCGAGGGGCTGCTTGATCTGGAGGCTCTGCGCCGCGATCTCGGCCTGATCGCGGTGCCGGTCGACTCTGTCCGCGATGCGCATGGCTTTCATGGCAACCTGCTGATGGTGCGCAACGGGCTGGTGCAACAGGTGCATCACCTGATCCTGCCGGCGCTAGAGCCGCGCGGCGCGTTGATCAGCGATCTGACGATTGCCGGGCAACCTTTGCGCGTTGTCTCCACGCATCTGGGGCTGCTGCCCGCTTCGCGCAGGCGGCAAGCGCGCGCCATTCTGGACAAACTGAGCACACTTGACGCCCGGCCTATGCTGCTGATGGGCGATCTGAATGAATGGCGACACGATAGCCGCTCGCCACTGGAGATCCTGAATGCACATTTCACCATACCACCAAAACTGCGCAGCTTTCCGGCGCGCTATCCGTTGTTTGCGCTGGATCGGATGATGACCAATGCGCAGGCCGAACTGCATGGCGTTGACGTGCACGACACGCCCTTGGCGCGGCGCGCGTCAGACCATCTGCCGATCAAGGCGCAGTTGCGGCTGATCGGTTTGCAACCGACGGCGGGCCCGTTGGCGGATGGGACATGATCCACTGGGGCGTTGGCGTGCTGGTCTGGGTGCTGGGGGTGACGGCGGTTGTGGTGCTTGCATCTTTCCTCACGTTCCGGTCGTGGCGGCGCTTTGCCAAAACGGCGCGCGGCATGCCGGGAAAATCGCTGCCCCGGACCGGGCCTGACACCCCGCTGGACGCGCTGTATAGCCCGTTTGAAGCGTCGCATCCGGGGCAAAATGGCTTGCTTGGCCTGTTCGATCCGCGTGAAGCTTTCGCCGCCCGTGCCTTTTCGGCGCAATTGGCCGGGCGCAGCCTTGATCTGATGTATTACATCTGGAGCACCGATCTGACCGGCTGGCTGCTGGTTGCCGATCTGCTGGCGGCGGCGGATCGCGGCGTCCGAATTCGGCTGTTGCTTGATGATGTCAATGTACAGGGCCTTGATCCTGCCTTTCTGGCGTTGAATCAGCATCCAAAGATCGAGGTGCGCCTGTTCAATCCGACCCGCAACCGGGGCCATGCGCTGCGGCGTGGGCTGGAAATGATACTGGGTCTGACACGGTTCAACCGAAGGATGCACTGCAAGGCATGGATCGCCGACGGGCGGCTGGCCATCGTTGGTGGCCGGAACATCGGCGATACCTATTTCGGCGCGGTGGGTCAGGGCGGGCGGAACTCGATCGACGCGGACCTGATGGTGGTGGGACCAGCGGTCGCCGAGCTTGAAACCCATTTCGATCTCCTTTGGAACCATGGCCTCGTGCTGCCCATCCTGGCGCTGTGGCCGAAGTTCAGGGTCGATATGACGCGGTTTCGCCTCAGGCTTGCACGGCGCCAGGCAGAACCGCGCGCCATGGCTTTCCGTACGCAGGTTCTGGAAGCACGGGACGCCAGAACTGCGCTGAGCGCGGGTTTGCGTTGGACCGATACAGTGCGCATCCTGCACGATCCGGTCGGCAAGGCTTACGGCCTGCGCGACGCGCCATGGATGTCCGAAACAGTGGCCGCCGTTCTGGCAGAGGCCCGTCAGGAGTTGCGCCTTGTAACCCCTTATTTCGTTCCCGGCAGCACCGGGATGCTGCCCTTGCTGGCATTGGCAGCCCGGGGGGTGCGCGTCAGCCTGCTGACCAACGGATTATCCGCGACCGATATGATTCTGGTGCATGGGGCCTACCGCCGCTATCGCTGGCCGCTGCTGGCAGCCGGGGTGCAGATCCACGAATTTGCCCCCCCGGCAGAACTGAACCGGGGCCGTGATGTCCTGCATGCCAAGATTTTTCTGATCGACGGGCGACAGGCCATCATCGGTTCGCTGAACCTTGATCTGCGATCCGCCAATACGAATACCGAAATGGGGGTGCTGTTCGAAGAGCCCGAAATCATCGCCGAACTGACCCGGATCATTGACCTCAGCTCCACGCCCGAGCGCGCCTATGCGCTGTCCATTCAGGGCCGTGCGCTGTGCTTTGCGGTCAGCCGACCGGGCCTGCCCGCGCAGATGGGGTTTGAGCCAGAGGTTCCCGCCCTGCGTCGTGCCATTTCCTGGGTGTTCGGCCGATTGCCTATCCATTCCTATCTGTAGGGTGTGCCATGGATGCAGCCAAGTGTGGATACATCAACCGTTGGCCTTGCTTTGCGGACTTTGGCCATCGCTTAGCCCAAGCCGTATCTGCTTTTCTATTTCGAGGATGGCGAAGAAGACCGCACCGATAGCGACGATCAGAATGCCGTCAAGGTGCGGCACGGACTGCGTGCCCAGCACAGCCTGAAGCGGCGGCAGGTAGGTGATGGCGAATTGGGCGGCGGTAATGACGATGACCACCGTCCAGACCACCCGCGTCCCGCGCGCAGCCGCCCAGGTCAGCGAGGTGCTGTGGATGTTGCGGATGAAGAACAGATGGAAGATCTCCAGCACCACCAGCGTGTTCATCGCCATGGTCTGGGCAAGCGGCAACGGATAGCCCTTGTCGGTAGCATAGCTGAAGATGCCGAATACGGCGGCAAAGAACAGCCCCGACACCAGAATGACATGCCAGACCAACGCCCCTGACAAGATCGGCGCATCACGGCGGCGGGGTGGACGGGCCATGGTGCCTGTTTCGGTCGGCTCAAAGGCAAAGGCCACGCCCAGCGTGACGCCGGTGATCAGGTTGACCCACAGGATCTGAACCGCCGTCACCGGCAGGGCAAGGCCCGCAAGCAGGGCCAGGACCAGCACCATCGACTCGCCTACATTGGTCGGCAGGGTCCAGCTGATCGCCTTCTTGAGGTTGTCATAGACCGTTCGGCCTTCGCGCACGGCGGCGGCGATGGAGGCGAAGTTGTCATCGGCCAGCACCAGATCGGCGGCCTCCTTGGCGGCCTCGGACCCTTTCAGCCCCATCGCGATGCCCACATCCGCCCGTTTCAGCGCGGGGGCATCGTTCACCCCGTCGCCGGTCATCGCGACCGACAGACCACGCGCTTGCAGCGCGGTCACAAGGCGCAGCTTGTGTTCGGGGCTGGTGCGGGCAAAGACATCGACATCGGCCACTTCCATCGCCAGTTGGGCATCGTCAAGCTTGTCGAGATCGGTGCCGGTCAACACGCGGTGGGGGTTCTGCAGCCCGATCTGGGCGGCGATGGCGGCGGCGGTTCCGGCATGATCCCCGGTGATCATCTTGACCCGGATGCCCGCCGCCCGGCATTCTGCGACAGCGGCAATCGCCTCGGGGCGCGGCGGGTCGATCAGGCCGACAAGGCCAAGGAATGTCAGCCCGCCTTCCAAGCCGGCGGCGTCGATGCGTCCGCCTGCCTCGGCCCGTTCGGCCAGTGCCAGGACCCGCAGCCCGCGCCGCGCCAACGCTTCGGCCCGGTCGTGCCAATGGTGCTGGTCGATACCTCCGCACATTCCAAGCACCCGTTCCGGGGCACCCTTGACATGCGTCATACGGCCCGCGGGCCCTTCGGTCAGGACGGCCATGAAGCGGTGACGGCTGTCAAAGGGGATGGCATCCTCTCTGCGGGTGCTGTGGTCGCCGCCGACCTTGCCGGCAAAGGCCAACAGCGCGCCTTCCATCGGGTCGCCCTCGACCGTCCAGATCCCGTCGCGGTCATGCAAGGCGGCATCGTTGCACAGCGCCGCCGCGCAGGCGAGGCGCGCGAGGTCCCCCGAGGGCGCAATTGCTCCCTGTGGCGCGTAGCCCTCGCCAGACACCTCAAACGCGCCCTCGGGTGTTTCGGCGGCGGCCACCACCATTTCGTTGCGCGTCAGCGTACCGGTCTTGTCGGTGCAGATGACCGAGACCGAGCCGATTGATTCAATCGCTGGCAGGCGGCGGACGATGGCATGACGCCGCGCCATGGCCTGCACGCCGATGGCCAGCGTGATGGTCATCACCGCAGGCAGGCCTTCGGGGATCGCTGCAACCGCCACGGCGACCACGGTCATGAACAATTGGGAGAATTCATGGTGGCCGACGTAATAGCCCCAAGCCAGCAGCAGACCTGACGCGAGCAGGATCAGGAACGACAGCCAGCGCGCGAAATGGTCCATCTGCGCGACAAGCGGCGTGGTCAGCGTTTCAATCCCCGCCAGCAGTCCACCGATCCGCCCGATTTCCGTAGCCTGTCCGGTTGCCACCACCAGCCCGCGCGCGGTGCCTTGGGTGACCAGCGTTCCCGACCACAGCATCGATTGGCGGTCGCCCAGGGCTGCGTCCGCCGCAACCGGACCTGTGGTCTTTTCCACCGGCACGGATTCGCCCGTCAGGATCGCCTCCTGCACGGCAAGCCCCCGCGCCTCCAGCACCCGCAGGTCGGCGGGCACCTTGTCGCCCGGCTCCAGCAGAACGATGTCGCCGGGAACCAGATCGGCCCCGTCCACCGTCACGCGCCGCCCATCGCGCAAGACAGCGGCCTTTGGCGCGAGCATATCGCGGATTGCGGCCATCGCGGCCTCGGCCTTGCCTTCCTGAATGAAGCCGATCACCGCATTGGCCAGCACCACGGCGACGATCACCCCGGTATCGACCCAGTGCTGCAAGGCCCCCGTCACCACGGCGGCTCCCAGCAGGACGTAGATCAGTACGTTGTGAAACTGCACAAGGAACCGCAGCACCGGCCCGCGCCCCCGCTCCTCGGGCAGGCGGTTCGGCCCGTCTGCGGCCAGCCGACGCGCAGCCTCATCCGCGGTCAGTCCTTCGGGACTTGCGTTCAGATCGGCCAGGCAGGCAGCGGCGGGGCGGGCATGCGCGTCGGTCAGCATCATGTCATCGCGCCGTATAGCCGCCGCCCACCGCCAGTTCGGCCCCGGTGACGAACTTTGCCTCGTCCGACGCCAGATAGACCACTGCCCAGGCGATGTCGTCCGGCTCGCCCATATGGCCGACGGGGTGAGCCGATCCGGTAGCAACCTTTGCCGCCTCGGGGTCATCCGACATGGCGCGCAGATGGTTTTCCACCATCGGCGTCCAGATATAGCCGGGATGGATCGAATTCACGCGGATGCCTTCAGGGGCATAGGCGATTGCGTCGTTCTTCGTCATCAGCCGCACGGCACCTTTCGAGGCGTGATGGGGCGCAAGGCCACCGCTTCCGACCAGGCCAAGAATCGACGAAAGGTTGATGATGGAAACGCCGCCTGCCGCGCGCAGATGCGCGATTGCGTGTTTGGTGCCAAAGAACACACCCTTCACGTTCACCACCTGTACCCGGTCCCATTCCGCCTCGGTCACCTGATCGGTGGGCTTGGGGCTGCCGGAAATACCGGCGTTGTCAACCATCACGGTCAGCCCGCCAAAGCGCGCCGCCGCCGCATCAATGGCGGGTTTGAACGCGCCCTCGTCGGCGACATCGACACGCCAGAACGCCACTTCATGCCCCTTGGCGGCCAGTTCGGCGGCCAGCGCTTCGCCTTCGGTCGTCAATATGTCGAGGATTGCGACTTTCGCGCCCTCCTCTGCCATCCGCTCCACACAGGCCCGGCCGATGCCGACGGCACCCCCGGTGACCATGGCTATCCTTGGGTTGAGGCAATTCAAGACGGCTCTCCTTTGATATGGCGGTTTTGATAGGGCGGTTTGAATGATCGGGTGGCGGCCCCGTCTGTGCGCCGATTCCAGCGAGACCCTGACGCGGGCCGCCATCCGTTTGGTGGGTGCGCCTGCAGTTGCCAGATGAAATGGCGGGACAACGGCAACGGGGAACGCACCCGTTTTCTGGTGCCAGCCGGTTACTCGCCGCATCTGGTTGGCCGCCGGGCAGGCGCTTTCATCGCGCCCCGATCTAGCGCGCAATGATCACTGTGCATGGCGCCCGGTTCGCCACATCCGAGGCCACGGATCCGAGAAACAGGCGCGACAACCCGCTTTTGTCACCAGTGCCCAAGACGATGGCATCAATGTCATGCTCGATCGCATGGTCGATGATCCCGCCGGATGCCTCGCGGGCGTCAACAACCGTCGCGCCAGACACCTTCTGTCCGCTTGTGGAAACCAAAGCCGCGGCGGCGTCGAGGATCGCCTGCGCTTCGTCCTTGGTCCAGACCAACGCCTGTGGCCCACGGGGCGATGCGCCGAAAGCCACGTTCACCGTGACAAGCGAAAGTTCGGCCCCGAGCTTGCCAGCAAGCTCCATCGCCGCAATCAAGGCAATATCTGCATGGTCCGACCCGTCAACACTGCATAGAATCCGTTTCATCCGTTTTCCCTTCGTTGTTCAATTTGTGCAATTCGGTTTACCGGTTGCATCGTCGTCGCCATGATCTTGGCCATCCCTGGGCCAGACAGGAAGCCCCCCGGCAAGGCGGTTGATCGTCGTCATTTTCAGGGTTTCTGCGGCCCCTGCAGACCACCCGGACCGGCGGACGGATCAATGGCCTGTTTGCGCGGAGCCGTCTCGTGCGCCTTGAGGAACCGGGCGAGATCGGTATCGGCGATGCGCCAGCCCTTGCCGACATGGATGGCGCGCAGGTCCCCTGACTTGATCCACAGCCGCACGGTCGCCTCGGCGACTTCAAGCCGTTCGGCCAGCTCCTGTACGGTCTGATATTCGTCTTTCGGCATCCGATCTGCTCCTCCACATGACGCAGAATAATGACGTTTGGTCATCTTTTGTTGATCTGGATCAACTTCAGCGTTGGTTATTCGTGCGAGTTTTGATGTGCCATGAGCGTCCCGCCGAGGAACCTCGCAGTCTTTCGGCGCGATGGATTACGGTTCGAACGAGGAGTCAGCCTGATGAAGACCCGCATCGCCTACATGCCCTTGAACACATATCCCGACGCCGTTTCCGACGATGCGGTTCGGGCTGCTGTCGGCTTCGCAGCATCTTTGAGCGCGGCGCTACATGTCACGACCTTTGCCGTCAACATCCCGCAGATGCGCTCGCCTCTGGGCGGTCTGGTGCTGGACGTTCCGGGGATGGTGCGCGTCGCCGAAGAGCGCAGCCGGGCCGAGTGCCGCCGCCTTGGGGGCGTTGTGCAGGAGGCGGGATCTGCGATTGTTCTGGATCTGGACCAGCGCGAGGTCGTTCTGGGTGCAGCACTTGATGCGGCCGCGGACGAGGCGCGCTACCATGACCTGTCCGTGCTGCCTTTGTCGGGCGACAGCATCGCGGCACAGGACATGACGCAGGCCGTCGTCTTCGGGTCCGGGCGACCCACAATCGTCGTGCCGCCTTCGGCTCACATCGAAACGCTGCATCATCTTGCAGTCGCATGGGATGGCAGCCGGGTTGCCGCTCGCGCCCTTTGGGATTGTCTGGCCCTGCTCCCTGAGAGTGGCCGCATCACGGTTCTGACGGTGCAGGACGAAAAGCCGCTCGTCGGGGCGGGGATCGCCCAGATGCTGGCCTCGGCTCTGGAAAAACGTGGGTTTGCGGCGCAGGCACAGGAAATTGCGCTTGGAAGCCGGACGATTGCCGCAGCGTTGCAGGACGCGGCCCTTGACGCAGGGGCATCGGTGCTGGCCATGGGCGGATTTGGACATTCACGCATCCGCGACTTCGTCCTTGGCGGCGCGACCAAGGGTGTCTTCTCGGACCTTCGTCTGCCCGTGCTAATGTCGCATTAACCGGCCAAATCAACACTTTGTGAACACTCGAAGGAAACCCGACATGAAGAGCATTCTTGTTGCAACCGATCTGTCAAGCCGGTCGGACCGCGCTGTTCAGCGGGCCTTGCGGCTTGGCGCAAAGCTCAAGCTGCCCTGCCATATCGTCTCGGTCATCGACAACGACATGCCGGGTGACATGCTGGCCAATCTGCGGCAAGACGTGGAGCTTCGATTGAAGCGATTTGTCGAAAATCTGGTGGCGCCAGGGCAAAGGGTGACGAGTGCTGCGGTTGCGGGCGACCCCCATCAGGCCATTCTCGAGCAGGCCGAGGCCCATGACGCCGCCCTGCTCGTCCTTGGGCTGCACCGTGCGCGGCCCTTCCTCGATCTGTTCCGCGAAACGACGATGGTGCGGATCGTGCGTGGATCGCTGCGGCCGGTCCTATTGGTGAACGACCCTGCCGATCATGAATACGCACGGGTGCTTGTTCCGGTCAGCTTTTCGCCAAGTTGCGCTGCCGCTCTGAGGATGGCTGCAACCGTTGCACCCGGGGCGGAACTGCGATCGTTCCACGCGGTAGCAGTTCCGTTTTCCGGCCTGACGGGCGAAGGTCCGGGCAGCGCGACGGCCCGTGAATTGTACGACCAGGCGGAGAAGGAGCGCGATGCCTGGATTGCCACGTTTGGCTCGATGCCAGCCCTGCCTGAAATAGAAATCATCAGTGACGGAAGGATCGAAACCATGGCACGCTTTCTGGCCGCGAAGCCCGACCTGATCGCAGTTGGCGCACATACCGGCAGCAGGTTTTCATCAAGTGCGTTGGGCGGCTTCGTTACCGATCTGATCAATGCGCCGCCCTGCGACGTATTGGTCGCTCGTGGATGACGAAAAGGCCGCACACTGATCGGTCAGAATGCTCGCGACGACTCCCATCATGTTATCGCCCCCGCTTGTCGGCGACCGACCACACCACCGAACCGATGGTCAGCAGGGCACCAATCAACGGTTCGATGTCGGTGGCCTGGACATAACCCTTGGCGACCAGCGCGGTGCCCACGACGTTCAGGATCTGGCGCACGAGGGCTATGATGGCAGGTTTCAGCATGGTGTTCTCCAGTTCAGATTTCATTGGTGGTGGTGAGGAATTCGCCCGGTTTCATCGTCGAGAGGCGTTGGAGACGGAGCGGAAAGATCGTGGGCCAGCGCGCGCCCAAGAGCCGCGACTTGGCGATGCGGGCGATGGTGACGGCGTCGGATTGGTTGCCGCCCAAAACGAAGAAGTTCGTGTCGTCCTGGCCGATGGCGAAGCCGACATGGCCACCTGAGCCGCGCTCAAAAATCAGCACCGCGCCGGTGATGGACTGAACCGCCTGCCCGAACAGCAGCCAGTTGCGCGCCCAGTAGGGATTGGTGCCTAGCGCGCCGAGAAGGGGTTCATCGGGCAGCGCCATGCGAATGCAGGTCTCAACGAAGTCGCCGCACCAGGGGTTCTTGCCCGGATCGCCCAAGCTGCGGCCATCGCGTTTCAGCCAATCCATCAGCCAGGTGCGATCGCGCGCCTCATTCCGGCCCAGCGCGGTTTTGGCCTCGGTGATCCACGGCAAGGGGCCCTGTGGTGATAGTGATGCCGCGCGGCCGTTGGCGGCGATCAGCTGTCTGAGGGCGCGGGCGGTCCGCACGCCCCATTCACCGTCGATGGCGCCGGGGGCGTGGCCTAGCCTGTCCAAGCCGCTCTGGATCAGGCGGATGGCGTCATTCGAATCTTTGGTCATGG
>Ga0105049_10011421_pt1 | contig 10171 bp, 8 predicted proteins | sample MAT06_FD_78087 | JGI IMG/M metagenome (GOLD analysis project Ga0105049, IMG submission 78087) | Freshwater microbial communities from Lake Fryxell liftoff mats and glacier meltwater in Antarctica - MAT-06 | ecosystem: Environmental > Aquatic > Freshwater > Ice > Liftoff microbial mat | place... | reverse complement strand
TGGCGTTTTTACAGGGAACAGTCTTCAGCTGGCAGTCAACAGTTTTGTTCAATTGAAATGCCTGTCGGTAGTCTGTTTTCTTTTGAAGAATTAACTTGGGAAAGGTTTAACGCTAATTGGAAATAACTGTTGGCTGTTGGCTGCTTCCTGTTTACTGACCCATCGTGGCTAAAATCAAAACTTCTTATTTCTGTCAGAGTTGTGGGCAGCAATCACCCAAATGGTTGGGGCGTTGTCCGTCCTGTGGAGAATGGAATACATTTGTAGAGGAGGTTGTCCAGAAAGATGAACCCGAAAAAGGCGACTGGCGCGTAACAACTGGCAGCACTCAGAAAGCCGCTCCCAAACCCAAAGCCCTCCATGCTATCAATTACGAAGAGCAACCCCGTACGATTACCGTTGATGCTGAACTCAACCGAGTGTTAGGAGGAGGTATTGTACCCGGCTCGCTAGTGCTGATTGGTGGAGAGCCGGGTATTGGTAAGTCGACATTGATGTTGCAGATTGCCATGACACTGCCGGGTACGCGGGTACTTTATGTGTCGGGCGAGGAGAGTGAACATCAGATCAAGATGCGGGCCGAACGCCTTGACGCGCCAACGAGCGATTGCCACGTAATGACCGAAACCTCCACTCAGAATATCTTCCGGGTAGTGGAGCATTTTGAGCCGGAAGTACTCATTATCGACTCCATTCAGACCATGCACTCATCGCTGGTAGAGTCGGGGGCCGGGAGCGTGTCGCAGGTGAGGGAGTGTACGGCGGAGTTTATGAAATACGCCAAAGAGTCGGGGGTGCCCGTGTTTATGATTGGCCACATCACCAAAGAAGGGACCATTGCCGGACCCAAAGTCCTCGAACACATGGTTGATACCGTGTTGAGTTTCGAGGGAGATCGACACACTACGTACCGAATTCTCCGCACCACTAAAAACCGCTTTGGCAGTACATCGGAACTGGGTATTTACGAAATGCTGGGGTCGGGGCTGCGGCAGGTGACCAACCCCTCCGAAATTCTGATTTCGCAACGTGATGAAATACTGAGTGGGGTCGCCATCGGCTCCATGCTCGAAGGAAATCGCCCGCTGATGATCGAGATTCAGGCGCTCGTAGGTGTTTCAACCTACGGCACTCCCCAGCGGAGCAGCACGGGTTTCGATACTAAGCGCTTACAGATGTTACTGGCCGTGCTCGAAAAGCGGGGTGGGTTTCGCTTGGGTCAGCAGGATGTTTTTCTGAACATTGCGGGTGGTCTCAAAGTCGAAGACCCAGCCATCGACATGTCGGTGTGCGCGGCCATAGTATCGTCATATGAGGACATAGCTATCCCGTCGACCGTGGCTTTTGCGGCAGAGATTGGCCTTGGGGGCGAAGTGCGGGCTGTCAGCCGAATTGAACAGCGGATTTCTGAGGCCCAAAAACTCGGTTTCAAAGAGATTTTCGTATCCAAATACAACCTCAAAGGCGTAGAAGCAAGCCAGTACAAAATCAAAATCCGACCCGTAGCAAAGTTAGACGAAGTGTTTCAGGGGGTGCTGATGGGGTAAAGGTTAGCCTGTGTAAAATAAACAGTCAAAATAGACTAATATCATATATATAAATTGACAATTGTTATTTCATGGGTGGGATTATTGGGTTAGAATCCCGATTTTTGGGCCATGCGCGTACTCATTGCTCCAGATAAGTTTAAAGGGTCACTAACAGCAACAGAAGTTGCGTGTTGCGTGAAGAAGGCATTATTGGCTTATCAGCCGACGCTGGAAACTATTCTCAGACCCGTAGCTGATGGGGGAGAGGGTACTGCTGAAGTCCTTGCTACGGCCACTAATGGGCAACTCTGCACGGTCAGGGTGAGCGATCCTCTGTTTCGACCCGTGGATGCGACGTACGGTATTTCGGGAGATGGGCAAACGGCATTTGTCGAAATGGCTCAGGCTTCGGGCTTAAATCTGCTGGCACCAGAAGAGCGTAATCCAATGCTAGCCACAACGTTTGGTACCGGCGAATTGATTCGGGATGCGATTGGTCGGGGAGTTAAAGAAGTCGTGTTATGTATTGGAGGTAGTGCTACCACCGATGCCGGTATGGGTATGGCAGCGGCTTTGGGGTACGAATTTCTAGACAAAAAGAACGTTCCTCTGCATCCCGTCGGGCAGTCTATGCGGTATGTCGATCGTATCTGGCGGGCATCTCTCGATATTGATTTGCGGAGTATTCGGTTTCGGGTGGCCTGCGACGTCGAAAATCCACTGTTTGGGCCAAATGGAGCGGCCAGCATCTATGGTCCCCAGAAAGGAGCAAGTCCAAAAATGGTTAAGGAACTGGACAAAGGCCTGCAAACAATTGCCAATGTGCTAAAGCGCGATTTTGGCATCGACGAAGCTGACAAGCCCGGTAGTGGCGCTGCCGGAGGGTTAGGCTATGGAGCACGGGTTTTTCTGAAAGCAACCTTTCAGAACGGTTTTGATTTAGTTTCAGAAATGCTGGATATTGCCGGAGAAATAAACCGTACTGATCTGATTATCACCGGCGAAGGTAGTCTGGATGCCCAAACGCTGGAAGGCAAAGTAATAGCGGGTCTGGCCCGATTGGGACTATCTCATGGGGTTCCGGTAGTGGCGTTTTGCGGTCGTCAGGCATTAAGTCAGGGGCAACTACAGCACTTGGGTTTAGCGGAAGCAATTGCTATTACGCCCGTTTCGATGGCCCTCAGTGAGGCTATGGTCCAGGCACCTGCTCTGCTCGATATGGCTACTCGCTACTGGGCCACTACCCGGCTTGGGCTATACGATAAAACGCAGTTCTCCTGCAAACCAATCTAAAACTATTGTTGTAAGGTAGAGTTGATAGAATGTATTACAAACTTACAAACGTTTGCTAAGCAGTTAACAGTGAGTAGTTAACTGCTCACTGCTTTAGGTTTCCACAACCTTCGATTTTAGCCCTGCCCGGTCGCCCTCAGTTGTTCGGCCAAGTAAATAAATATCAATTTCAGAGTCGCCCACCCGGAACACTTGCCGAACACTGAGGTGGTTTTCAATCACCTGCTGAAGTTTACAGAACGTTTCAGTACGTTTTTTCTCTTCTTCTTCGTACCACTCCTCCACTGTGGTTACTGGTTTCCAAAATCCTTCTTCGGGAATTTCTTCTACAAATACGGAAGGTGGTAGCATGAGCCATTCTTCAATCTGACTCCCCGTTAGTGGGGTTTCCTGCTTCAGATAGCACTGGGTAAACAATATCGGTTCGTCAGATTCGCTGGGGTACAGCAAATCGGCTATCAGTGGTTTTACAAGTTCTTCAAGGCTGGATGATGTCTCTGGGGCGTTACTCTCTGGTGTTTCGTTCGTCATAGTGGCTCCGGTCGATTTGGTGCTAATTTACGACGCAAGTATTGAGCTGTTACCATTTTATGCCTACTTTTCGCCCGATGAACGAATACCACAACTTGTTATTTTAATCCTTTTACAGACATCTGTCATGTTAGAGACTTTAATGAATTTAGTGCGTCAGCAATCAGGCGACGCAATTGTGAACAACACTGCAATACCGAACGAACACAACGAAACCGCTATGCAGTCGGTGATGGATGGAATCATGGGTGGTCTGAAACAACAGGCACAGGGCGGTAATGTTGGTGGTTTGCTTAGTACAATCATGGGTCAGCAGGGTGGTGCCGGCAATATGCAGAATCCAATCATTGGTGGCGTAATGAACAACGTAGTGGGAAGCCTGATGGGCCGTTTGGGGGTGTCGCAGGGTGTGGCCAACGGCGTTGCGGGTGCAGTGGTCCCAATGGTGCTCGAAAAACTCTTCTCAAAGGCAACGGACCCCGCTGACTCAAGTGTGGAAGTGGGTGGTATTATGAGCCAGGTAACGGGCAATGAACAAGCCGCCAGCGTGGACTGGATGGGTATGGCCTCAACGGCAATGGCCGACGGCAAACTCGACATGAGCGACGTAATGCGCGTAGCAGGGGGCTTTACGGGCGGTGGCGGTCAGCAGGGGGGCGGTGGCCTCGGCGGTATGCTGGGCGGCCTGTTTGGTAAATAACTGAACAGTGATCAGCTAACAGTGATCAACTAACAGTTCAAATACTGTCTGTTCACTGTTGGCTGTTCACTGATAACTGTTCATTGCCCCCAGGTTCCACTGCTCTCCAGGCTTGTAGCTGATCTGGCCGTTTTCAGTATGCAGTGGACTGTCGAAATTATTATGATAGAGTTGCCCCGTACCTAAGCCCTGAGGAAGCAAATGACGGTATTTGGCCGTGTACTGGGCAATTGCATTAAGGCCTATATTTGATTCCAGCGCAGAAGTAATCCACCAGCCAATGTTGAGTCGATTGGCCAATTCGATCCATTCGTCGGCGTGACGAAGGCCACCTAGTAGCGTTGGTTTCAGCACCACAAACTGGGGTTGGATTTTTTTGAGTAACCGAAACTTATCCACATATTCCATATGCCCAATCAATTCCTCATCCAGTGCAATAGGTAGGGGCGAATGTCGACACAACTCGGCCATGAAGTCGTGGTTTCCAGCATGGATCGGTTGCTCAATAGAATGCAGTTGGAAGGCCGATAAACGAGTCAGTTTATCCATTGCCTCATCGGGGCTAAACGCTCCGTTAGCATCTACACGCAAGGTAATTTGTTCTGCGGTGAACCGCTCTCTTATCGAAGCCAGCAGAGCTAGCTCCTGTTCAAAGTTGATGGCACCAATTTTTAGTTTCAGCGTTGTGTAACCCGCAGCCAGCTTCTCTTCGACCTGGCGTTGCATAAAAGGAGCGTCGCCCATCCAGACTAGCCCATTGATGGGTAAACTACGCACTCCGCGTACAAAATCGTTATCCGCAATAATCCGTTGCCCTCCCGACAGATAATCGAGCATGGCTGTTTCAAAGCCAAACAGAACACTGGGTAATTCCTGTCCGATCAACTGATTTAAAACAATCGGAACATTCCAGGAAAATAATTGAAGATCGAGTTTACTAAAGTATCGGCAGAGGTCGCCAAGCCGTTGTTCAAAATCGGGTTGGTCGTCTAAACTTAAACCCCTGAGTGGCCCACATTCGCCCAAACCCATGACCATGGGGTTCTCATCGTCGTAAATTCGAACGATGTACGAATCTTTTTCCGTTAACACGCCCCTCGACGTACCGGCTTCAAATCGAAATCGAAGCGTATATTTCAGGTAGTCGGATACTAAGGCCATAGAGACTGTTGGGCGGTGTCAGTGGATAATTGGGACGTAGAATTATGGTACTTTTGAATGCGAATAAAACAAAGAAATCTCAGATTTGTAACTAGCCGTTTGTATCAATGTTTCTTTTACGTCCATTCAGTGCTTTATATGGTCAACTACTCGACTATCGTAACTGGTTGTATGATAGACACATAAAACTTGTTTTTCAACCGCAACATAAAACAATCAGTGTCGGAAATTTGACGGTTGGCGGAACTGGTAAAACGCCAATGATTGAGTATCTGGTACAGAAGTTACTGAATGGTGCCTCGTCGGGCGCAGGGCAATCAGAACACCTCACGTTACAACTAGCTACGCTGAGCCGAGGTTACGGCCGTCGATCAACCGGGTTTCATTTGGCAAGCCTTACTGACACCGCTGATACTATAGGGGACGAACCGCTTCAACTATACCAAAAGTTTGGTGATCGACTCGTTGTTGCCGTTGCCGAACGCCGGGCTGAAGGTTTACAAAAACTTGCAGACCAATGCCCCGAAGTTAACGTGATTCTGCTTGACGATGCATTCCAGCACCGCGCCGTACAACCCCACCTCAATATACTGCTCACCGACTACAACCGACCCTTTTACCGTGACCATCCATTTCCGGAAGGCCGGCTACGCGAACGGCGTCATGGGGCAAAACGAGCTGATATAATTGTCGTCACCAAGTGCGCTGACAACCTGTCATCTAACGAAAAGCAGCTGATAATAGACGAGATTACCCCTTACAAAGTTACTCAAACCCCCATTTTTTTTTCTGGTTTATATTACCAGATTCCCAAAACATTTGGAAATCAACAGCTTGAGCTAAACAAACAAACATCAGTCGTACTGGTGTCAGGACTGGCTAACGCTGATCCATTAGAAATATACGTTGATCAAACGTTTTTGCTGCTACGGCATCATCGCTACAATGACCATTTTGCTTATAGTCGTAAAGATGTTAATAAACTGATTCGAGAATTGCCAAATGGGACTATTTTGCTTACCACCGAAAAAGACTGGGTAAAACTAAACCCTTTGTTAACGGCCGAAGAACGGGCATCACTACCCCTCTATTATTTGCCGGTAGGCGTTCGTTTTTTAGACGGCGAAGAGGCCTTTATAGAACTGATAAAAGCAGTAGTTAATCCTAAAAATACTTAACCTGACCACGTGGGACACTCCTTCCGGTGTTTTGCGTTAATTTTGCACAAGGTAGCAAGCGGATGACCGTAAACTATCATCCATTATCATCAACTCTAGTTTCCGTTGACTACGTTCTCCCTCATTGCCCGAATCATTTTCTTTTCTGTTAGCTGTGTACCCCTTGTTTCGCTTACAACCGGAGCATTAGCACAGGGGTTTCCCGGTACGACCTTGCCAGGCCGGGCAGGCGGCTTTGGCGGGCAAACAGGTGGGCAGCCGGGCGCTGGACGGTCGTCATCTACGGGTAGGAGTACCATCGACGATTCCACCAAGGTGATTTATGGTCCCCGTACTACCCGTTATTTTCTGGAAGCTGATGTATTGAACAATCGTAAAACCTTATTTACGACTGATACGCTGCTCGATGGGGTGCATCTGTACAATTTTGTGCAACGAAATGGGAATCTTTACCAGGACCTGGGAAATCTCGGCACCCCACTACGACCCGTTTTTTACCAGGAGCCTACTCAGATTGGAGCGCAAACTGGGTACTCGGTCTTTGCACCCTATGCGTATCAGCTCAGTCAAATTAAATACTACGATACCAAATCGCCCTTCACCCGGATGTACTTTGTGCTGGGGGGACGAAATCAGAATGTGCTGAACTTCGATTTCAGCCAGAACGTGAATCCGCGTCTTAACTTCGGCTTCAATGCGCAACGGGTAACCTCGCGTAAGCAGTTTGGAGTGGCAGCAACCACATCAGCTAGTTCCAACGCGATTTTTCTGGTGCAAAGCTGGGCGTTTGTCGGCCATATGAATTACCGCACGAAGGATGAAAAATATACGCTGCTCCTTCATTTTAACCACCTTAACCACGATCTGCCCGAACAGGGCGGGCTGTTGCCCAACCCCCGTACTGATGGGACAAAGGATTTTTTTTACTACGATGGTAACCCCAGGTTGAATAATGCCGACGGAAAGGAACTCCGTAATAGGTGGCATGCCTATCAGCAATATAAAATAGCCGAGGGTTTCCAGTTATTTCACCGGCTCGATTATCTCCGGCAGATCAACAGTTTCAACGATTATAGCCTGCAAACCGACTCGACTCTGACTCGTTTTTACCCAACCGTTATACGGTCGCAATACCCCAACACCGTCCGTCGGGCCGAACTCGACAGTACGGCTACGTTTCAGGATAACCGCTACCGACTACTCGAGAATCAATTTGGTATCAAAGGCGATTTCAAGGGGTTTAATTATCGGGCCTACGTTCGCAATCGGGTTTATGGGCAGGAAGGGCGTTATAATCGGCTGCCCAGTAAGCAGGACTCAACCTCATTCTGGGGAACCTACAATAACCCCAAACTACGGCAGGAGACGTTTCTGGGCCTTTGGCTTGGGTATTATTTCCCTGATAGCCTGACGCGACTGACCGCTGAGGGAGAGTATCTGGTTGGCCGTGACCTTCGGCTCGAAGGGCAACTGGAAACCCGGTTTGCCACGGTAGGGTATCGTAGCGTGTTTGCATCGCCTACCTTGCTTCAGCAGCGATTTGAGAGCAATAACTATAGCTGGGCCAATAACTTTGGTTTGTGTGGCACCCAGCATGCTTATGGCACGCTGAACCTGAAATACAAAACGGTACAGATTCAGCCCGGATTAGACTATTTTCTGCTGAACAACTACGTGTATTTCGATGAAGATGCCCGACCGCAGCAGTTGGGCAGTGCGTTCAGTATGGTGCGTGTTGGCCTGGGGGCATCGGCAGGCAAGGGTCGCTGGAAAGCCCAAACACAGGGGTATTACACGCTCATATCAAGAAGTGACATCATGCGAGCCCCCAAATTATTTATGAATGCACGGGCCACGTATGACTTTATTTTTAAGAAAGTTCTGTTTATTCAGACAGGGGTTGAACTACATTACAAGTCATCGTATTTTGCCGATGCCTATATGCCCCTGACGCAGCAGTTTTACCTTCAGAACAAGCAGAAAGTTGAAGGTTACGTACTAGCCGACGTGTTCGCGAATTTCCGAATCAACCGGACGCGCCTGTTTGTGAAAATGGCACACGTAAATCAGGGTGTACTGGCCCCCGGCTATTATGTCACACCCGATTATCTGGCCATGCGCCGGAGCTTCGCCTTTGGCGTAGACTGGTATTTGTTCGATTGACGTTATCGCTTCAGCACCTTGAGGGCCATGTTACGTCCCTGTCCCTGTATCATGGCCCTGGCCCAGCGTTCGGTCAGGGCTCCGCCCACATTTCCTGTACCAATAATGGCGATGTTCATAGTTTTGGGGAGTAGAAATTAATTAACGTGAGGCCAATGTAAGCTGATTTCATCGGTTTTATTCGCCTACAGACTCTTTGGCATATTGTTAGTGTCATGCGCGAGTATGGCCTTGAACTCATGCGCGATGCCGGTATCGAGGGGCATTGACACTTGAGGCAGGCAAACTAACGCAGTCTGCCGAAAGCATATGCTAATTTCGTAGTATCTTTGAAGATACCTACTCGAACTGGGGCATCGATTTTACTGTGACGTTTCTTCAACAGACAGCTCAAACAATTTTTAAAAACCACCCTAATGGATTCGACCACGTTTGGGTGATTTTACCCACGCGCCGGGCTGTTTCGGTGTTCTTAGACGAACTGGGCAAACTGTCGGATAAGCCGTTCCTGGCCCCGCATGCCACCGCCATCGACGACTTTGTTACCGAAGCCGCTGGTGTACAACTGATTGACCAGGTGGGGCTTCTGTTCGAATTGTTCGAGGTGTTTCGGGTGATAGACCCCGAGGTTGAGTTCGAGCAGTTTATTGGCTGGGCCCCAGTGCTGTTGGCCGACTTTGACCGTATCGATCAGCACATGGTAACGCCGGATTACCTGTTTGAGTACCTTACCGAAGCCAAAGCCCTCGAACGCTGGCAACTCGACTTGCCACCTGGGGCGCGGGCTATCCATACCACTGTCGGCACCTCACGGTACTTCCGGCTTTTCGAAAACCTTAAAGCCGCCTATCATGCGCTGCACGAACGTCTGGTTGCTCAGGGACTCGCGTATCGGGGCATGGCCTACCGCCAATTAGCGGAACAAGTGGTGGAGCGCGTTCGCGATAATGCCGATTATGAAATGGTCTATTTTGTTGGTTTTAACGCCCTCAGCCGGGCCGAATCCGACATTATGGAAGCGTTGCTCAAGGGTAAGAAAGCCCGGATGATCTGGGATGTTGACCGGTATTATTTAGAAGACAAAAAACAGGAAGCCGGGTTGTTTCTTCGACGATACCTTGAAAACGGCTGGTTTTTTACCAAAGACAACCGCGAACATATAGGCCGCACCCTGACCGACCTGCCCAAGCATATTCGCATTGTAGGTGTTCCCAATGCCAGTATGCAGACTAAGGTTGCGGGGCAGATCTATAAACAGTGGAGCGGTCCGACGGGTCGGAGTGAGGGGAAAACCGCTATCGTTCTGGCCGATGAATCGTTGCTGGTGCCGATGCTGTACGCGCTCGATGAAACGGTGACGGATTTGAATGTGACGATGGGTCTGTCACTTCGCAACTCGCTGTTGTTTACGCTTGTTGACACGCTGTTTGAAATGCAGCGGACGGTGCATGAGTTCAGGACGAAAGATGGCCGCGACTTGCGGATTCCGAAGTTTCACTACCGGCATGTGGTCAAGGTGTTGAACCACCCGTTTGTGCAGCATTACGCGCGCATTCGCAACCTCCAGGCGGTGGTCGATGCGAAAGGCCAACTTGAAATTGGAGCACAAACCCGGC
>Ga0105049_10011420_pt1 | contig 10171 bp, 5 predicted proteins | sample MAT06_FD_78087 | JGI IMG/M metagenome (GOLD analysis project Ga0105049, IMG submission 78087) | Freshwater microbial communities from Lake Fryxell liftoff mats and glacier meltwater in Antarctica - MAT-06 | ecosystem: Environmental > Aquatic > Freshwater > Ice > Liftoff microbial mat | place... | reverse complement strand
TGCGAGACCTCGCCGAGCGGTGCTCTCGCATTCGCCGATGGTTCGCCGAGCCGTGGTGCTGATGCCGGCGCACCCCTCGAGGCGCATCTTGACTTCGCCGAGGTTTCGCCGAGCCATCTCGCCGACCTGGCGACCATCGCAAGCCTGCTCGCGGACGAAGACCCGTGGGTTCGCCGAGCCGCCATCCGCGCGCTGGTGACCTTGTCGACCGAGAGTGTGAGTCTGCCGGCTGCGTTCGGGGCATTCGCCGATGCCGACCCCGGCGTTCGCCGGATCGCATGCGAGTTGCCTGCCACGGAGAACGGCGTGCTCGCGCGCGTCGTCGCGCTGACGTTCGACACCGACGAAGGCGTTCGCGCCGCGGCGTCTGAAGCACTCGAGCGGGTGACCAACTCGGACGACCGCGTCGATGCACTCCTCGCCGCCGAGCTCGACGCGACCACTCGCACCGCTGCCTACGCGTGGCTGGTGCGCCGCCTCGACGATGCCGCACACGCGCTCGCGATCGAAGCACTCACACGCGAGGATGCTCCGCAGCCGCGTGCGCTCCTCGAGAACGTCGCCAGCGCGCTCGGCGAGCCTGTTCGCACGGTTGGCGTGGAACCTGTCGTCCAGTCGATCCCGGCGATCCAGGCGATCGAGCCGACGCCTGTCGAAGTCGCCATCGTCGACCGTCGTCCGTTCGGCCGCGCCGGCTTCGACGTCGCGCCGCTCGCGATCTCCGGCGCCTTCGACCTGCCCGTCGCCGGCCTCGAGCAAGCGGTCGCCGCCGGTGTCAACCTGATGTTCTGGGAGTCCGGCTACGACCTGCTCGGGCGCTTCCTCCGACGACGTTCCTCGTTGCGCGTCATCACCGGCACCTATCACGCCGACGCGAAGTCGATCCGCGACGATGTCGAGCGCGCGTTGCGCACGCTCGGCCGCGAGACGCTCGACGTGTTCCTGCTGTTCTGGACCCGGTCCCCCGCGCGCCTCGACGCCGCCGCGTACGCCTGCCTCGACGCCCTCCGCCGGGCCGGCAAGATCCGCGCGATCGGCTTCTCGACGCACCATCGCGATCTCGCCCGTGACGCGATCGAGACGCGCGCGTGGGACGTCGTGATGATCCGCCACAGCGCCGCGCACCCCGGCATCGAGACCGAGCTCTTGCCGATCGCGCGCGTGCGCGGCACCGCGATCGTGACGTTCTCGGCGCTGACCTACGGCCGGATGACCTCGGGAATCAACGCGCCGACGCCGGCCGAGTGCTATCGCTACTCGCTCGCGCAGCCCGGCGTCACGGCGTGCATCTCGGCACCGCGCCGGATCGAGGAGCTGACGCAGAACCTCGAGGCCCTCGCCGAGCCGTCGCTGCCCGCGACCCGGATCGCCGAGCTCCGCGCGTTCGGCACCGGCGTGCGCGCCGAGAGTCAGCGGTTCAACACGCTGCTCCGTCAGCCGACCCGCGACGCCGCCGCAGCCGCACGCGAGATGCTCGCATCGGAGCCCGCGCCCGAGGCCGAGCTCCGCGCTCCGCTGCCGACCGCGGCGCGGCGCTCGCGCACGCGCCTCGGCGGCCGTCGCCGTCGCTAGATCGCTAGATCACTAGATCACCAGGTCTCGAGGTTCTGACGCGTCGTTCGATTCGCGCGGGGCTTGCAGCCCTTGCGAGGCCGGAGGATTCTGCAGCCTCGTGCTCACACTGGTTGAACTCTTGCTCGAGCTCAAGACCCTGGCGTCGGCGAGCGGCGGCGCCGGCCAGCTCGCGCGAATCAACCAGCTGTTCTCGAATCCTCGAGCGCCGGCGGAGTTTCAGGTCGGCCGCCACTACATCGCGCGCCAGCTGGTGCCGCACGCCGAGGCGTTGCTCGCCAGCTTCGATCCGGCGGATCGGATCGTCGCGATCGAGACCTGCCGCACCGTGTTTCCGCGCAGCGTCGCCGCGCGCCTGCTGCGCCGCGTGATCAAGGATCCGCACCCGAAGGTTCGCACCACCGCGAAGCGCGCCGTCCAGGCCCTCCGACTCACCGACGTCGCACCACCCGACATTCGCTACCGCGTCGAGTTGGGCTCGCCGCTCGGTCGCCACAACCCCACCGGCTGGGCGTTCGGCATCTTCCCCACCGACGATCATCCGCAACGCAAGACCAAGAAGGCGACCCGCCAAGCAGCGCTCGATGCCTACAAGCTGCCCGCGCTCGCGGATCCCGCGGCGGTCGCGAAGCTCGTCGGCATACCCGCCGATCAGCTCGTGCGGATGATGCGGCCGGGCGTCGAGGCCGGCTCCGGGTACGTCGAGTTCGAGATCCCCAAGGCCAAGGGCGGGACGCGCAAGATCGCCGCGCCGCGCACGCCGCTCAGGAAGGTGCAGCGCAAGATTCTCGACGAGATCCTCGCCAAGATTCCGCTCCACGACGCCTGCCACGGCTTCGTCCCGAGCCGCTCCACGGTCACCAACGCGACGCCGCACCTCCGCGCTGCGATCGTCCTCAAGCTCGATCTCAAGGACTTCTTCCCGACGGTGCACTACCGTCGCGTCAAGGGCCTGTTCCAGTTCCTCGGCTACAACGAGGAGGTCGCGGCCACGCTCGCCGGCTTGACCACGTACCGGCCCAAGCTCGACAACGGTCACGTCGTGTGGCCCGGTGTGTTGCCGCAGGGTGCGCCGACGTCCCCCGCGCTCGCGAATCTGGTGTCGCGCCGCCTCGACGCACGCCTTGGCAAGCTCGCCGAGAAGTACGGCGCCGCGTACACGCGCTACGCCGACGACCTGACATTCTCGTTCCGCGAGCAACCCGCGATCAAGCTCGGTCGCTTCCTCTGGTGGGTCGACGGCATCTGCCAGCAGGAGGGCTTCACCGAGCGCGCCGACAAGCGCCGCATCCTGCGCAACAAGCATCAGCAGCGCGTCACCGGCATCGTCGTCAACCAGAAGATCAACGTGCCGCGCGAGGACCGGCGTAAGTTCCGCGCGATCCTGCACAACTGCGCGAAGCATGGCGTCGCCTCACAGGCGGGCGACCACGCCGACTTCCCGGCATATCTCGCCGGCTACGCTGCGTACGTCCACATGGTCGACCCCGCGCTCGGCAAGAAATACCTCGACGAGGTCGCTCGCCTGACCGGAGACACCAATGGCTGACATGATGGCGATCATCAGCAAGCTGGTGTTCGAGAAGGCCGCCGGCAAGAGCCCCACCGTCGGCACGCAGCTGCGGATGGAGCGCTACGTCAGCGCCAACAAGAACCTCGAGCGACTGAGTGACGGCGGCAAGCTTTATCTGGTCACCGTGCGGCCGCCCGATGAAGCGCTGTGGTTGGTCGCGATCCTCGAGGATCCCGAGTTCGACGGCAAACAGTGGGTCGCGAAGAAGTGCACCACGCCGATCACCGACATCAGCGCGCTCAGGAGCAAGCTCGAGCTCGAGTCCGGCAAGGGGCTGGCTGCCGCCAAAGGTGCGCTCGGGATGTCGCTGCAGACGCCGCGCGCGGTCACCGCCGGAGACGTCCGCTTGCTCGACAAGGCCGCCGGCGTCGGGGCCGTCGAGCCACCGAACCAGTCCGTGCGCGAAGGCTTTCCCGCCGCGCCCGAAGGTGCGGTCCACACCGGCAGCGGAAATCGCCGCTCGCTGCTCCTCAGCGCGGTGCTCTCGGATCCCGAGAACCATGACGCGCGCCAGGTCTACGCCGACGCCCTCGTCGGTGCGAACGACCCGCGTGGCGAGCTCATCCTCCTCGACTGCGCGCTCGCCGGGCCGCTCTCGATCCGCAAGCGCGAGGCGTTGCGCACGCAGCGTGATGCGCTGCTCGCGACACACGCGAAGACGTGGTGGCCGTACATGGACGTGCAGTACCGCGTGCATCGCGGCTTCGTTTCGGCGATCAGCGGTGGTCCAGGCAAGATCGACGCGGCCGCCGCGATCTTCGACGCCGAGCCGATCGTCGAGGTCGAGGTTCGTGGTCTGCGCGGCGTCGAGGGCGTCGAGCAGCTGCTCGAGATGAGCTGGCTCCCGCGCGTCCGCCACCTGATCATCCGCGGCAAGATCGGCGACGACGGCTTCAAGGCGCTGATCGCATCGCCCGCGCTCGACAACGTCCAGGCGCTCAACGTCACCGGCAACCGGATCGGCGCCGAGGGCCTCGCCGCCCTCGAGGACCACCTGCCCGCGTGTCGGTCGCTGGTGCTGAGCAACAACAAGCTCGAGAACGGCGCGATGCCCGGGCTCACCAGGTGGAAGCACCTGTCGCAGCTCGAGATGCTCTACCTCGGCAACTGCAAGCTCACCGCGGCCGGCGTCGGTCGGCTGCTCGATGGTCCGCCACTGTCGAAGCTGGTCAAGCTCGCCCTCGCCGATAACCAGCTCGGCAACGACATCGGCACCACGCTCGCCGGCAAGCACCAGCAGCTCCGTGCGCTGCGTCACCTCGACCTCGTGAAGACCGGCGTCGGCACCACCGGCGCCAAGGCGCTCGTCGATGCGCTGTTTCCCTCGCTGAAGAAGCTCGACCTGCGGGCGAACCGGATCGACGTCAACGTGGTCACCGCGGACCCGCGGATCTCCGCCTGACTCGGTGAGGCGCTGAGCGCACCCCGACGCACATCGAAATTCCCGCAGGGGGTACCAAAGTCTCCGGTGCGGCCGATTCCTTCCAATACGCCATGGCGACGCTGACCGGACCGATCGAACCCGCGAGGCGGCGTCCGTCATTGCCCAACCCGCCGGCGACCGAGCACGAGGAGCTGATCCGGCTCCGGGCGATCGTCGAGCTCGGCCGAGCGATCGGCGTCGAGCACGATGTCGAGCGGCTGCTCGAACGTGTCCTCGAGACCTGCTTCCAGCTCCTCCGCGTCGATTGCGGCGCGGCCGTGATCTACGAGTCGCAGTCGATGGCGCCGTTCATGGTCGTCGCACGCGATCGTGAGGGCCTGCCCTACCCGGTCTCGAGCCACGTGTTCGGACATGTGATGCAGAGCCACCAGCCGTACTTCCAGCACGACGGACTCGACAGCGACACCTCGGAGCGCTCGGTGATGGCCGTGCCACTGTCCTACCAGGCCGGTGACACCGAGTGGCTCGGCGTGCTCCTCCTCGAGGGCGGCGAGCTCCAGCCACGCGACCTCGAACTCCTGCAGGTGATCGCCGGTCCGGCCTCGCTCTCGATCAAGAACGCGATGCTGGTCCGCCACATCCAGTCGGTGATCGGCGACGAATGGCGGCGGCTCGAGCGCGTCGTTCGCGACCTCCCGATCGGCGTCATCGTGCTCGACCATCGTCGCCGTTGCGTCCTCGTCAATCACTGGGTCTCCGAGCGCGCCGAGCTCGGTCAGTTCCGCACCGGTGACGTCACCGAGGCGGTGGCCGGTGTGGATTCCACGCAGTTGATCAGCAGCGACACCCGCACGACGGTGACCACCGAGTCCGATCGCATCCTGTCGATCACCGCGAACGCGATGACCGATGGCCGCGAGACCGTGATCGTGATCGCCGACCTCACCGAGGAGCGCGAGCGCCAGAGCCAGGCTGCACACAAGGACCGTGTCGCGCTCGTCGGCCAGCTCGCCGGCGGCGTCGCACACGACTTCAACAATCTCCTCCACGTCATCCTGACCTACGCGAACATGCTCGAGGAGTCGCTCGCGGATCCGGATCAGCGAGATGACGCGCACCAGATCACGCACGCCGCGACCAGCGCCGCCGAGCTCACCAAGCAGCTGCTGACGTTCAGCCGTCGCGAGCTGGTCAAGCCGAAGGTCCTCGACGTCCGCAACACGATCGACGCGCTCGACCCGCTGCTACGCCGCACCGTGGGTGCGCAGATCGAGCTCGACATGGCGGTGACGTCGCGGATCCCGCACATCTTGATGGATGGTGCGCAGCTCGAGCAGATCCTGATGAACCTCGTCGTCAATGCGCGTGATGCGATTCCCGGGCAGGGTGTCGTACGCGTCGCGGTGACGTCGATCGAGCTCGATCGCGAGCACGCGGCGACCAAGAACCTGGCGCCCGGCCGCTACGTCGGCATCGAGGTCACCGATACCGGCAGCGGCATGCCGCCCGAAGTGGTGTCGCGGATCTTCGAGCCGTACTTCACGACCAAGGCGCGCGGCAAGGGCACCGGGCTCGGCCTCGCGACCGTGCATGGCGTCGTGCAGCAGGCCGGGGGCGAGATCCGCGTACACTCGATGGTCGGCCACGGCACGTCGTTCCAGATCCTGCTGCCGGCGACCGAGCAACCCGCCGAGCAGGCGCGGATCCTCGATCCCGCCGCGTCGACGGCGACGATCCTGGTCGTCGACGATGATGACAATGTGCGTCGCGCCACCGAGCGAATCTTGCGGTCCGCCGGCTATGCGGTGCTGTCCGCGAGCTCGGGCCCCAACGCCCTCTCGTTCTTCCGCGAGCACGCCGGCACGATCCACCTGCTGCTCACCGACATCCTGATGCCCGGGATGTCGGGCCGCGATCTCGCCCGCGAGATCCTGGCAACCAACGCCGCACCCCGGGTGCTGTTCATGTCGGGCTACCACCAGCACGCGCCGATCGGCGACTCCGAGTTCATCTCGAAACCGTTCCAGCGCGCGGATCTCCTCGAGAAAGTCCGCACCGTCCTGTCGACCGAAGTGTCCCGCGCCGGGTGAGAAATCCTTTGCCCAGATTCCAGCCCGTGGGCCTCGTTCGTGATCGAGACGGCCAACCACCGCGTGGTCTGCTCCGGCGACACCCGAGTTCGAGGAGGTGCGCGTCAAGTTCGCGCCGTTCGATCTCGTCATGCTCGAGGTCGGCGGCTTCACGCGATCCTGATCAGTTCGCGACCACGAGGCGCTGCTCGCAGGGCTTCGCATTCTCGTCCTGGCCGCGCCCCGGAATCTTCATCGGGTCCGCGTCGAGCGACGCGAGCTCCTGGCGAACCTTGCGCATGATCAGCTGGTCGAGCTTGCCGCTCGAGAAGTCCTGGTGTGTGCCACCACACGACGACTTCGGATCGCCGCCACCGACCGACTGCGGACCGGCACCGCCGCGCAGCACGAACATGTTCGAGCCGCCCGTGACCTGCGACATCTGGCGCATCACGACCTGACCGAGGTTGTCCATCCCCGACGCTGCGACGGTGTAGAGCTTGATGCCGCGAGTCGCTGCGCGCTTTGCTGCGTTCGCATAGTCGTTCGACTGGGCGTAGAACTGCGGCGGCGCGTCCGCGATCACGACGACCATGCGCGTCGCATCGCCGCGCCACTGGAGCTTGTCGAGCGAGGCGTCGAGGCCCTTGTGCAGGTCCTCGGGCAGGTCGCCGCCGCCGGAGGCCGAGATGTTCGCGACGCTCGCCGAGAAGGCGCGGAGGTCGTTCGAGAACGGGAACGTGCGGGTGAGGAGACAGTCGCTGCGGTCCTTGTACTCGACGAGGCCGATGCGAACGTCCGTCTGTGCGTTGGAGAGCTGATCCGAGACCGCCTTGATCGTCTGCTTGACGGCGTCGATCTCCTCGGCCATCGAGCCGGTGGTGTCGAGCACGAACGCGAGATCGACCCGGCGCTTCGCGATCACCGCGCGCTGCGTCGGCAGCTCGATCTTGATCACGCCGTCGACGGTGGTCGCGAGCCTGGCGGTCGTCGTCTTGCCGCCGTACGTCGCGGTCGCCGTGAGGTCACCGCGAAGACCGAACGCGGTCGGGAACACGATCGCGCGGCCCGACGCCATCGTCACCAGCTTCGCGGACGTGCCATTCGAACCGTTGATCGTGAGCGAGACGTTCGGCATCGGCTTGCCGGCGGTGTCGGTGACGACGATGAACTGGCGGCCGGTGATATCGATACGACCCCTGGTGGTGCTGCTCGCGAGCCACTTCACGTAGTCGCGATAGTTCGCGTTGTCGTCCCATTCACCGGCGCGCACGCCGCTGGGCTGCTCCATCGGGGGACGCGGACTGATCCCGGTGGTCGCGATCCGCGATGGCGGCGGAGGTGGGGCCCCCGGACGACCACCGACCGCTGCGCCACGCGTCGTCGTGGCTGGCGCATCGGCCGACGGCGCCGGCGACGGACGGCTCGGCGCGCGCGCGTCCTCGGCGCCGCCCTCGTGATCCAGTTTGTCGACCGCGCCCTTCGAGCTCCTCGGGCTCGGCCGTGGGCGGACATCGCCGTCGGCCGCGATCTCCTGGTCGACGCCGCAGCCGCTACCCTTCTCGATGATCGGCTGGTTGTTCGGCGCAGCGATCCGTTGCTGGGGCTGGGTATCGGCGCTGGAGACCGTGCAGGCGAGGGGGAGAAGACCGAGTAGAAGCTTGCGCATGTTCTGTGTGAAACGCGCTGACCCTGCCGACGGTCTGTCGCGCGATCGGCCCGCCAACCCCGCGGAAGCAGGTAGGCTTCCTGGCATGCGCTGGTCCAGCCTGTGCCTGGTCGCGAGCCTCCTCGCGACGCAGCCCGTGCGCGCCGAGTCGCATCGACTCGATCCACAGCCCGCTGGACTTGACGGCTGCGGACGTGCCACGAAATGCTCCGACGCCAGCGGCCCGCGTCGCGCCGCGGCCGTCGCGCTCTCGGTGACCACCGGCCTGCTCGTGCGTGGCGTCGGCTCCTACGTCGTCGGTGAGAAGCGGGCAGCGAAGCGCCTCGCGCTGATCAGTGGTCTCGGGCTCGGTAGTGCGCTCGCCGGCGGCCTGCCGATCGGCATCTCGGGCGGCTATCCCCCGACCATGACGCTGACGCCGTTGCTCCTTTTCGGAGCTGGCGCGTTGTTCACCGCGTGGTGGGCCGACATCGGCGTCGCCGCGGGCATCTCGCGTGTCGGCGCCGCGCGCACGCAAGCGCCGTGGTCGCTCGAGCTCGCGATGCTCTATCTCTCGGACCCCTATCGCCAAGCTGGCTTGATGCGGCTCGGTGGCAACGTCGAGCTCGGGCGCGTCCGGCTCGGGGCATCGGGCATGATCGACGCCGAGAACGAGCTCCGCACCGGCGAGCTCGACGTCCGCTTCCGGATCTACGGCGCGCCCGCGACCGGTGGCGCTGTCGGCGATGGCTCGCGCCTGATCGTCCGCACCGGCTTCCGCGGCCACGACGACGATGGGGATCACGTGTCGCTACTGACCGCCGAGCTCGAGGTGAGCGGCCGCCTCGACCTGCATCGCATCGAGCGCGCGCTGCGCGGCACGTTCATCCAGATGTCGACCGGCATCGGCGTCGAGCGCGCCGGGTTCATCGATGATCACGACAACGGCAGCATCCTGCTCGGCAGCTTCGGCTGGGGGGTCTATCTCGGCAAGCGCGGCGAGCTCCAGCTGTTCTACGATCACCGTCGTGACTCGATGGTCGGCGGGTTGTCCGCCGGTCGCGCGGCCGGCTTCGTCGGCAGCCTCGGTGGCTCGCTCGACTGGCTCCTCGATCGCCGGTTCGCTGCGCATCTCCAGCTCGAGATCGGCAATGCGTGGCTGACCACCCTCGGGGTGCGGTACCGCGGAGGTATGAAATGAAGACCCTCGTGCTGTTCGCGCTCGCCGCCTGCACCCGTCCCGGCGAGCAGCGTGCGCTCGACGAGCTCGCTGTCGGTCATGCCGAGATCGAGTTCGCGAAGATCGAGGTCTCCGGGGGGCTCGCCGTCGTCCGCGAGCTCGCCGACGGTCGCGTCGATCTGTGGTCCGGCGCACCCGTGCTCGACATCCAGCTCACGCTGCGCGATGCCGGCGACTGGACGATCATCGCGCGCAATTCACTGTCCGATGCACAGCTCGTCGTCGACGGTACGCCGGTCATGCGGATCCCCGGCGATTCGTCGACGATCGCCACGTTCCAGGTCGCACTCACCGCGGGCGCGCACACGCTGCGCATCGCACCGCCGGATGCCGAGGTCGTCGAGCCGTTCCGGATCGTCGCGATGGCCGACATCCAGACCGCGCTACCGATCGTGCATCAGGTATTCGAGAAGATCAACGCGGTGCCCGGTGCGCGCTTCGTCACCGCGATGGGTGACATCACCGAGCGCGGCCAGATCGACGAGTACGACCTGTTCGATCGCCAGCTCACCACGCTCGACATCCCGTTCTACACGACGCTCGGCAACCACGAGCTGTGGGGGCCAGCGCAGCGGTTCTACGATCGCTACGGCCGCGCCAGCTTCCACTTCGACTTCAAGGGCACCGCGTTCACCTTCGCCGACACCGGCGATGCCGGCATCGATCCGATCGTCGAGGAGTGGAT
>Ga0105049_10011419_pt1 | contig 10171 bp, 9 predicted proteins | sample MAT06_FD_78087 | JGI IMG/M metagenome (GOLD analysis project Ga0105049, IMG submission 78087) | Freshwater microbial communities from Lake Fryxell liftoff mats and glacier meltwater in Antarctica - MAT-06 | ecosystem: Environmental > Aquatic > Freshwater > Ice > Liftoff microbial mat | place... | reverse complement strand
GCCCGCGAGCCCGGCCCCGCGTGCCGATTATGACAGCCGCTACACTCCAGAGGCAGAAAAGGCATCATCGTCGCTGATGAACAATTTCGGCGATGTGCGTGCCTGGCTCACCCTTTCGGATGCGCTCATCCGCGCCGGGCGCGCCGAGACTGCTGTTGTGGCGCTGGGGCATGCACAGGACGCCATCCCCGGCAACGTCGATCTCTGGGTGCAGACCGGTGTGGCTCTGGTGGCGCACGCCGATGGCGAAGTGGTGCCGGCGGCACGGCTGGCCTTCGATCGGGCCGGCCGGCTTGCACCCGCGCATCCGGCGCCGGCCTATTTCCTCGGGCTAAGCTGGCTGCAGTCGGGCAAGCCCGAGATGGCGCTGAAAGAGTGGCAAGCGCTGGATGCGCGCACGCCGGAAGCCGCTCCCTACAAGGCCCTGCTTGCCGAGCAGATCGGCGCGGCGCAGATGATGATTGCCATGCAGGCGGGGATGAATTCAAAAGCCGGCACCCAGGGAGCTTTGCCATGATCACCGTGCACCATCTGAACAACAGCCGCTCGCAGCGGATCCTGTGGCTGCTCGAAGAGCTTGGCGTGCCTTACGAGATCATGAAGTATGAGCGAGATGCCATCACGAATCTGGCACCGCCCGAACTGCTGCAGGTGCACCCTCTGGGAAAATCGCCCGTTGTTGTGATGGATGGCCGCACGATGATCGAATCCGGAGCGATCATCGATGCCATCATTCGCCATCATGGCAATGGCAGATTGTGCCCCGCGCCGGATGGCGCCGACTATGACGCCTATCAGATGTGGCTGCACTATGCGGAAGGGTCGGCGATGCTGCCATTGATGCTGCAGCTCTACACCAGCCGACTTGGAGAAGCGGCTGCCCCGCTCAAGCCGCGGATCGACAGCGAGCTCGCCAACCATCTCGGCTTCGTCGAGGGTGCGCTCGCCGGGCAGGACTGGCTGGTCGGCAATGCGCTGTCTGGCGCCGACATTCAGATGAGCTTCGTGGGCGAGATTGCTGGTGTGTTCGGGCAGCGGGCCCGATATCCTGCAATCGATGCGTGGGTGAAGCGATTCCAGGCCCGCGAGGCATACCGGAAGGCGCTGGAAAAGGGTGGCGCCTACAGTTTCGCCTGAGCGCCGTGCAATGCGTTGCCGGACTGCCGATATGCTGCTAGCGCGCGGCATCCTGACCCTGCCAAGGGCCGTTGCTGTTCGGTGAAACCTTGATACCAGTTGCCATCAAGCAACGCTTGCGACGCCCATGAGCGCCTCTGCACCGGTGGCAGGCAAGGCCGGAAATGCGCATGGCAAGGACGGCATCGGCAAGCTGATGCTGGGCGCACTCGGGGTGGTGTTCGGCGACATCGGCACCAGCCCGCTCTACGCTTTGCGGGAAACCTTCACCGGCCACCATCCGCTGCCGGTCGACAGTTTTCACCTGTTCGGGATCATCAGCCTGATTTTCTGGACGATGATGCTGATCGTAACGGTGAAATATGTCGGCATCATCCTGCGTGCGGACAATCGCGGCGAGGGTGGCGCAATCGCCCTGCAGGCGCTTTTGATGCGACATGGTCACGGCAAGGTGTGGGCGCCATGGGTGGTCGTGCTCGGCATTCTGGCAACCGCGCTGTTCTTTGGCGAAAGCATTATCACACCGGCGATTTCCGTGTTGTCGGCGGTCGAGGGGCTGACTATCGTCAATGCAGGCTTGCAGCCGCTGGTCATGCCAATCGCGATCGGCATAATCGTGGTGCTGTTCCTGATCCAGGGCTTCGGCACGGCGCGCGTCGGCGCCTTCTTCGGACCGATTACGCTCGTGTATTTCGTGACGCTCGCGGGCCTTGGCATCATGAATATCGCCGAAAACCCCGGGATACTGGCGGCACTCTCTCCGCATCATGCAGTCAATTTCTTCCGCACCGATGGAATGCTTGCTTTCCTGGCGCTGTCATCCGTGGTGCTCGCTGTGACTGGTGCCGAGGCATTGTACGCCGACATGGGACATTTCGGCCGCAATCCGATCAAGCTTTCGTGGATGTGGGTGGTGATGCCGGCGCTCATGCTCTGTTATCTGGGGCAGGGCGCCCTGCTGATCTCGACCCCGGAAGCCATCCGCAATCCCTTCTTCCTGCTCGCCCCGGAAGAGTTCCGGCTGCCGCTGGTCATTCTTGCGACCATGGCAACGGTGATTGCCAGCCAGGCGGTGATTTCGGGGGCTTTTTCGGTGACCCGGCAAGCAGTGCAGCTCGGGTTTCTGCCACGCCTGCGCATTCTGCACACGTCGGCGAGCGCTTCGGGGCAGATTTACATCCCGGTGGTGAACTGGGCGCTGCTGGTTCTGGTCATCATGCTCGTCCTCGGATTTGAAACCTCGTCCAATCTGGCCGCAGCCTACGGCATCTCGGTTACGGGCACGATGTTCATTTCCACCTGCATGATGGCGATATTGATCATCTCGGTGTGGAAATGGAACAAATGGCTGGCGGGTCTGGTGATCGGCACATTCCTGATCGTCGACGGTGCCTATTTTGCCGCAAATCTGACCAAGATCCCGGATGGCGGCTGGTTCCCGCTGCTGATCGGGTTGATCGTGTTCATTTTCCTCACCACCTGGGCGAAAGGCCGATTGCTGATGCAGGAGCGGCTGAAGGAAAGCGCCATGCCGATGGAGATTTTCATCAAATCTGCCTCGCGCGCTGCCACCCGGGTCTCGGGCACCGCCGTTTTCATGACATCGTCGCCGCAAGGCGTTCCGCACGCGCTGCTGCACAATCTGAAGCACAACAAGGTGCTGCACGAGCGCATCATAGTGCTGACGGTGGTGATCGACGAGGTGCCGTTCGTCGATCAGGAAGATCGGATCGAAGTGCTCGACCTTTCGGAGAACTTCTACCGTATGGTCTTGCGCTATGGTTTCATGCAGCAGGCCGATGTGCCTGCGGCCCTGAAGCTGGTGGAAAACTGTGGCCCACAGATCAAGATGATGGACACGAGCTTTTTCCTGGCGCGGCAGACCCTGCTGGCGTCGGAGCGACCAGGCATGGCGATCTGGCGGGAAAAGCTTTTTGCCTGGATGCTCCGGAATGCGGAAAGCGCAATGGAATTCTTCAAGCTGCCGACCAACCGGGTGGTCGAGCTCGGGAGCCAGGTGGAGATCTGAAGGCGGGTCGACGGGTCGACCACGAGTCCGGAAAAGACGCTGAATACAACAAGGGCCGCGGTGTTTCCACCGCGGCCCCTTTTGTATCGAGAATGATGATCTGGCTTATTTGGCCAGTTCTTCACCCTTCGCCTTCATGGCGTCGGCAGCGGCAGCCATCTTGTCGGCGCCGGCAGCCATCTTGTCCGCACCAGCGGCCATTGCACCACTAGCAGCGGTTGCAGCGCCGGCAGCAGTCGCGCCGGTGGCGGCAGCAGCGTCGGTCACGGCAGCGTCGGCACCCATAACAGCGGCATTGGTCGTGGCGTCAGCGGCAACGGCGGTGTCGGTGGCGGCAGTTGCCATGGCGTCGGCAGCAACTTCGGTGCTGGCGGCAGCGTCGGTGGTTGCGTCGGCGGCCACGTCGGCTGGCTTCTTTTCGCCGCAGGCGGCAACCAGTGCAAGGCTCGCGACAGCGGCGAGCGTCAACATCTTGTTCATCGAAAAACCTCCATAGATGGCATGATTGCCGAAAAAAGTTTGCTGATCACAGCAGGCCCAAAGATTTTTGGGCCGACAGTGGGCGGCAAGCTCTTTCTCTGGCCACCCGAGGTGGCAAAGTCCGAAGCAAGCGCGCATTGCAATAGCGTGAATGAAATTGCAAGCCCCGTGATTGAGAAATGATCGGGCGCAGAAAAAGCCCTGCAGGGGCTTGGCGCATGGACGGCGAGGCGGCATGGAAACCGGCATTGTCTGCAACTCGAGGAGTGTTCCTGCGTGAAGCCTGTCCTGCGCATCGGAACCCGCGGTTCACCGCTTGCGCTCGCACAAACCATGCTCGTGCGCGCTGCGCTGATTGCAGCGCACGGCCTTGCCGAGGATGCCATGGAAACTGTCGTCATTTCGACCGAGGGGGACCGGGTGCAGAATCGGCCGCTTGCCGAAATCGGCGGCAAGGCGCTGTGGACGCGCGAGCTGGATCAGGCGCTGCTCGATGGTCGCATCGATCTTGGCGTGCATTCGATGAAGGATGTGGAAACCCGCCTGGCGGGCGGCATATCGCTGGTCGCCTTCCTGCCGCGCGCCAACCCGAGCGACCGGCTTGTGGGTGCAGCATCGCTGGCCGAGATTCCGCACGGTGCCACGGTCGGCACATCCAGCCCACGCCGCGCCGCGCAACTGTGTGCCAGGCGGCCGGACCTTGCCGTCGTGCCGCTCAGGGGCAATGTCGGCACGCGGCTGCGCAAGGTTGCCGATGGCGAGGTTGCCGCCACCTTCCTCGCCAGCGCCGGGCTCGATCGCCTGGGGATTGCAGCAGGCGTCGAGCTGGCGATTGCCGATTGGCTGCCGGCGAGTGCTCAGGGCGCGGTGGGCATTACCGCGCGATCCGATGATCTGGCTACCATCGCGCTGTTGCACCCGCTCGATGATGCGCCGACCAGGGCTGCCGTGGAAGCCGAGCGGGGCTTGCTGGAAGGCCTGGGTGGCAGCTGCCATACGGCTGTCGCAGCGCACGCCAGCTTCACGCCCGGATTGCAGATTGCAGCCGAACTGCTCAGCCCGGACGGCAGCGAGCGGATTTTCGGCCATCGATCGAGCAATGGCGAAAGCCCGGCCGACATGGGCCGGGCCCTGGCGGCCGATCTGATCGCAAAGGCATCAGCCAGCCTGAGGGAGACGCTTGGTTGAAGCCGGTTCTGCTGATCACCCGACCGGCCGAGGATGCCCGTCGGACAGCGGCGGCGGTGGCGATTGCCGGGTTTCAGCCACTGGTTGCGCCGTTGTTGCGGATCGATGCGCTTGATTGGAAGCCACCGGCGGGCGAGATCGACGCGCTGCTGTTCACCAGCCCGCAAGGGCCGCGCCATTGCAGCGGCCTGCACCCGTCGCTGGCGCAGCTGCCGGCCTATGCGGTGGGCGCGGCCACGGCGCGCGCGGCCACCGCAGCCGGGTTTTGCGTTGTATCGACGGGCGACCGCGATGGTGCGGCCAGCCTTGCGCTGGCAGCGCACGACGGCCGGCGGAGGCTGCTGCACCCCTGCGGCGAGGATGTGACGGATACCGCCGTGCCAGTTGATCTGGAGGTGGTGCGCATTCCGGTTTACCGGGCGGTTCTGGCCGACGCGTTGCCGCCGTCGGCAAAGGCTGCGCTGGCTGGCGCTGCTGCCTGTGCGACGCTGCTGTATTCCGCCCGCACCGCGCAATGCTTTGCGGCACTGGTGGATTCGGCGGGGCTATCCCGCAAATTGCTGCGAATTGCCTGCCTCAGTTCGGCCGTTGCCGGCGCTGCCGGACCGCATTGGCTGGCAGTGGCGACCGCGGAACGCCCCAGCACGGATGCCCTACTGGCGGCAACGGGCACGCTGTGGCAAAGCCGGGCGCATGGTTGAGCGCGTTCTGGACAGTGTCGATGATCCGGCGGACCGGCCGGGTGCCCGTTCGCTTGCTGCCGGCGAACGGCCGCCCAATGGCAAGCCGCAGCCGGCGCAGCGCGCGATTCTGCCGTGGGTGCTGACGACCGGCGCAATTGCCTTTGCGCTTGGTATGATTGCGAATCCGTGGTTCGAAGCCAGCGTTCGAAGCCGCTTGCCGGTCCAGTTCCAGCATCCGCCGAGCATGGCCGACACCGAAAGGGCCGGCCGGCTGGACGCGCTGGCCGGGCGGCTCGAGAAGCTCGAGACCGGGCCTGTTGCAGCAGAAGCGCGGCAATCTGCGGTGCCCGATGATCTGGTGCAGCGCATTGTCGGCATCGAGGCCGAATCCGCGCGCCTGGCGGCCGCCGATGCGGGCATTGCTTCACGCCTGGATCAGTTGGTTGCAACCGCTGCAAGCAGTGCAGCCGGGCAGGGCCAGATGCGGGATTTGTTCGTGCTGTCGGCAGCGCGGCGCTTTGTCGAGGTGGGTCGCTCCTTCGGTGTCTACGAGGGCATTCTGACGCAGAGATTCTCCGCGCTCGACCGGACGGCAACGGAGGCTCTCGCGGCATGGTCTGCCGCCCCGCAGTCGCGCGATATGCTGCTGGAGCGGCTACAGGAGCCGATCGAGACTGCGCCGACCGCGTTGCCGCCCGGGTCGGGCTGGTGGGATCGCCTTGTCGCCAGGCTGTCCGACGTTGTGCAGGTGCGCAGCGAGGACGCCCTGGCGGCCGATCCCGAAACCCGGCAGAAGGCGCAAGACGCGCTGGCGTCCGGCGACCTTTCGCGCGCCATTGCCACCTTCGAGCTGCTGCCGGCATCGCGGACCCGCGATCTGTGGTTGGCGGATGCGCGGCGGCTGCAGGCGGCCGAACAGGCGCTTGCTGCGCTGGAAACGCTGCTTCTGGCAGCGCCCTTGTCCCAGCCTGCCGGCCCTGTTGGCCCGTCGGTTGTGCCACCGCTGGATTCGTCGGGAGCAGCCGCTCCGGTCGCAGCAGCCAACCCCGCTGTCGCAGGCAACTAGAAACCCGGGAGACAGCAGCAATGCGCGTGGCAATGATCGGCTCTGGCTATGTCGGCCTGGTGTCCGGGGCATGCTTTGCAGATTTCGGCCACGACGTGGTGTGCGTGGACACGGATGCAGAGAAGATCGAGCGGCTGCTGGCCAACATCATGCCGATCTACGAGCCGGGTCTCGATGATCTGGTCGCCGCCAATGTGCGAGCCGGGCGACTGCGCTTCACAACGGATCTGAATGCGGCGGTGGACGGTGCGCAAGCGATTTTCATCGCCGTCGGCACGCCGTCGCGGCGCGGCGACGGGCACGCCGACCTTTCCTATGTGCACGCAGCAGCGCAGGAGGTTGCCCGCGCACTCACCGGCTATTCGGTCATCGTCACCAAGTCCACCGTTCCGGTTGGCACGGGAGACGATGTGGAACGGCTGATGCGGGACGCCAATCCGCAGGCGGATTTTGCGGTCGCCTCCAATCCGGAGTTCCTGCGGGAGGGCGCCGCAATTGCCGACTTCAAGCGGCCCGACCGCATCATCATCGGGGTGGAAGACGCGCGCGCGCAGGCCGTACTGGAGGAAATCTATCGGCCGCTGCATCTGAACCGCGGGCCGATCATGGTGACTTCGCGGCGCACGGCGGAGTTGACGAAATATGCCGCGAACGCCTTTCTGGCGACCAAAATCACCTTCATCAACGAAATCGCCGATCTGTGCGAAAAGGTCGGTGCCGATGTGCAGGATGTGGCGCGCGGCATCGGACTGGACAACCGCATCGGCCGCAAGTTCCTGAACGCCGGCCCCGGCTATGGCGGCAGCTGCTTTCCCAAGGACACGCTGGCGCTGATCAAGACAGCGCAGGATCATGATTCACCGGTTCGCATCGTGGAGATGGTTGCCAGCGTCAACGATATCCGCAAGCGCGCCATGGGGCGCCGGGTGATTGCCGCGGTGGGCGGCTCGGTTCGCGGCAAGACGATCGCCGTTCTGGGCCTCACCTTCAAGCCGAACACGGACGACATGCGCGACAGCCCGGCGATCGCCATCGTGCAGGCACTGCAGGATGCCGGCGCCAGCATCCGCGCGCACGATCCTGAAGGCATGGAGCAGGCGCGGCTCGTGTTGACCGATGTCGACTATGCCGACAGCCCCTATGCTACGCTGGAGGGGGCCGATGCCATGGTGCTGGTAACCGAATGGGACGCCTTCCGAGCACTGGACCTCGCGCGGGTAAAGGCGCTGCTCAAATCCCCGATAGTGGTGGACCTGCGCAATATTTACCGGCCGGAAGAATTGGCGAAGCACGGTCTTCAGCACATTGGCATCGGCCGATGAGGTTGCAGGTGGGCGATGGGCTGGTTATAGCCGCCCATCGTGCCAGGCTCGGAGTCGTGGGTGAGTGGCTGAAACCAGCAGTTTGCTAAACTGCCGTGCTGGGTAACCGGCACCGAGGGTTCGAATCCCTCCGACTCCGCCAACCTGTTAACCTAACGTGCTGATTTTACACCTAAAATTTTATCAATTCAGTTGGCCATACCACATTTTATCCCACACGGCGTTAACGCGACCCTTCCTACGCGCCCCAAATGGTCGATATTCTTACCTCCATTGATTCTCGCCCCGCTGCGCATTCTCCCACGAGGTTTCGCCAGACAAACCTACGCACGGAGACAGGATCGCGCAGACGACGCGCATACACTTGCGCAATCTCCACCGCGAACCAAAGCTCGGTGAAGGTATGCCCTTACCTCGCGCGTATTTATGTTGATAGCATTGCATCACGTCAGCCAGAGCGGGAGAAACAGCGATGACAGCCAACGAGAGACTCGATGAACTTGAAGAGCACTTAAGCGAATACCACGAATTGCTTGCAGAATCGATTGCAGAGCGTGATCGGCTTGCCCTTGATGCAGCGTGGGGCGTCCACGGACAGCTATATACCCTCATTGCGGTTTTCGCCATCATTTACGGATTTGAACGGTTTATCGGAACCAGCGGATGGATAGAACTGACTGGAGTCGTCATCGCGATCGTTGGGGCGCAATTGCTCGTGCCAATGTGGAGCAACAGTGAGCGGATGAAAGAGGTGGATCGCTTCGCGAGGCTGCCGGAATGGAAACCAAATAAAAATTAGGTTTGCCACCAGCCGCAAAATTCTGAAATTCGCATGCACTCGATCGAGGCAATAATTCATCTCGCGCACGCGCGCGCGCGCTACCAGCCGCTCATATGCCTCCAGCCAATTTGCAACGCCCCTTTGACGCCAGTAAAAATCCTGCAATTTTCATGCAGACTAGCTGTCTCCCAAACCTACACCTGTAGCACTGCGGTCCCCCTTATAGGGATGACCGCTACCGCTACCTTTGGCCGCCACCATTCTCTGCTACACCGATACCGCTACCGCTACCTTGCTTCGCCTCCGTGCAGCCCCGCCCGCCGCCGTCCGAAAACCCTCACATTCCAACTGACCGATTTATGCCCGACCGCTACCAAAGCCGCGAACCGCTACCTTGCTACGCCAGCGTCCAGCGTTTTGATCAGCCAAGCAACATATCCGCCACCCAAACGACGCCTAAATGTTGGCCAGTGGCGTTCCTAGCTTCAAGGGCTTTAGCGATCCGGTAGAATCCCGACTTGGCGCTTTCTGGCGTTTTGTCATCACCACCACCAGCCGCAAGATATGCCTCCAGCCATGCCCCCTTGGCAACCACATCATAACCCGCACCTGATGCCAGCATTGCGGCTGGTATCCCATCCGGCGGCGGGGTGCCGTGTTGCTTGATCGCTGCTTTCAGTGCCTTGATGGCCAGCTGCTGATTATCAGAATAGGGGGATTTCTTTGGGCCGACCTTGCCGACCGGCTTAAGCCCTGCCGCGTCCGCCTCTTCCACCACGCATGACGTTACCGTGTCGCCGTCATCATCGACGCCCAGTTCGACCACCAACAAATGCACCCCGATCAATTCGCCGGTTTCGCCTTCCTTCTGCTTCGTGACTTCAACCTGCTTGTAGCCGATGCAGCCGCCCTGATCAGACACCAGCAAGATTGTATCGACGCCGCCGGTCAAGCTGCCGTGGCCGCGCGGCGTGACGTTCTCCACGTTCTTTGGCCGGTGGTGGACTGGCATCGTGCAGCAGGCGTAGTCCGACGCCAGCCGACCACAGTTCGCCACATAGGCCGCCATGTCGGAGCCGTTTTCATCACCGCCGCCAAAAAGTTTTGCTGAGCGTGTCGATCACCAGCAGCTTCAGCGGCAACCCGGCCTTGATCACTGCCGCGTCGATCAGCGCCCGCAATCGGTCAAGGTCGCCATTGTTAGCATTGCCCAGATCAGCGCCGTGATGACCATAACCAGCGGCACAACCTCGGTTACACGATTGTGAATCTTCCACGCCGCAATTCGGTTCTGGAGTCCCGTAGCGCCTTCGGCCGCGATGTAAATTACAAGCCCTCCCACAGTCTTGCGACCGCGCCACGCACGCGCCAGCGCCACGTTCATGGCGAAATCAACGGTCAAGAATGATTTTCCGCTACCGGGCGAACCATAGACCAATGCCAGCCCGTTGGACGGCAAAAGTCCCTTGATCAGCCATTGCCCGT
>Ga0105049_10011417_pt1 | contig 10173 bp, 12 predicted proteins | sample MAT06_FD_78087 | JGI IMG/M metagenome (GOLD analysis project Ga0105049, IMG submission 78087) | Freshwater microbial communities from Lake Fryxell liftoff mats and glacier meltwater in Antarctica - MAT-06 | ecosystem: Environmental > Aquatic > Freshwater > Ice > Liftoff microbial mat | place... | reverse complement strand
CTCATACATGTTATAATATGAGCGTGCAAATATTAAGGAAGGCCAGCATTATGACAGAATTTCTTCTAGAGGGCGGTGGGATAATTACCGCTCTCATATGGGCCTTTGCAGTTATTAAAACTGCTGAAAAGGAGCCCCCGCCCGGGCCTCAGTTTCTGAAGGCTGAGTAAAAAGGGTCGCGCAACACGTTGCGCGACCCTTTCTTTTACACAGAACTTTATATCTATCGAATTAGTTTTTTCTATCCATGCCGTTAAAGACAGCATTTACGAGTGATAGGACAATCGCAAATATGAGCGCATTCCAAAAGCCGTTGACGTCAAATCCGGGGACAACGATATCTGCCAGAAGTACCATGAGGGCATTTATGACAAGTGAAAATAGTCCAAGTGTAACAATCGTAAGCGGTAGCGTGAGTAACGATATAACTGGTCTTATAAATGCGTTTATAATCCCCAGTACTACTGCCAGAAGAAGCGCACCGAGAAGCGTAACGCTTACTCCCGGAATAAGGTATGCACTTATTCCAATTGCGATAGCTCCGACAATCCAATGTTTAAGAATCATACGTATCTATTATGAGTAATCCCCTATAGTATACCCTTTTTAGAAAGACTTTTAGTTAGCAAAAGTAAAACTTGAAATAACTATATTTAGGGGTAAATTTTCCTGTAGCTGCTGTATGGGTTGGCGTTGTTTAATTATAAAACAACCATCTGGAAGAATTGCCCTATAGCTTGTGACGCGCTGTTCATTTTCTGTTCCTAACTGATCGAATGAAAATGTTTTCCATGTAGTGCTTCCAACAACGGTGTCCGCTAACATTTTTTCTGACGGATTAGCTTTAAGACACGACGTTTTTTCTTTAACGGTGTTATTTTGAGTAATGGATACACTGGATTCACCGAGCGTAAGTGAGGCGATGGTAATCTCGTTTGTTGTTATATTTGATTTATTTTTTGTTGTAGTTGCTTGTGTGTATGCGTCAGAGAGTACTGCAGCTTTTGGATACATAAACGAGAAGCCGTATTCTCCATTGGTATAAATACTGAGCATGGAGAGATCCTCTGGGACAGCAACCTCTTCTTTTTCTACTTCCTCCGGCGGTGCTACATTCTCGCGTGTTAAAAATATACCAACAAAAACAAGTAGAATAACACTAAATACACTAAGTGAGAGAATCCATCCAAACTTGGTCATAAGGTAGAGTATACTCGACTGGGCAAAATTCGCCACGCCACCTTTTATTTTATAGGAGTGTAAAAAAGCCGTGCAAGTCTAATTTCGTCAAAAGAATACAGGCCTTTGAAGTGTTCATAGAGAGGGGTTAGCTCCGTTCCTTTTCTTTTCTTGCACTCTTTAACAATTGTCTCCTTTGCTTGCAGTACTTCTTTTGGAAGAATTTTCTCAATCTCATTTAGAGTTATCGCTCTTTCTTTTGCTAATTTTTCTATATGAGTGCAAATAGTACCAAACGTAAGCTTTCTTTCTGCAACAATTTCCTGAATTGTTTTTTCTTGTTGTATAAGACTTTTTGTTAGCACATAGGTATTTTCTGCTGGTGCTTTTTTAATACCATTCTTCACCTTGCGTACTACAACGTTAGCAATAGTTCCTCCTGAAGCCTTTATAAAACGTTCCTCAAGCAAATCTCTTTCGCCGGAATCGTGGAGCCTGTCAAATGTCTCTCTCGCAACTGCTGACTGCGCGCGCTGATCTTCGTCACTCCCGGCAACTAATGGGTGTACCAAAAGTGCTTGTTCACTCCATCCTAGTATGTGAAGTCCAGAAAGGGTGCGAACACGAGAGAGCGCGACATATCCTTGCCCATATTCAAATGCACGAGAAAGGTCTATGGCTGCGCTATCCATGCTCATTCCCTGACTTTTATGAATAGTTATTGCCCAGGCAAGGCGAAGCGGAATTTGCGATACTTTCGCACGCGCCTTGCCACCTTCTTCAACAGCCCACTCTGCAGGCGAGACTGTAATAGTTACTCCATCATGACGTTCTATGATAGGGAAGTTAGTTCCCTTTTCAAATCCAATAACTACTCCGAGCGTGCCATTTAATAGTCCAAGAGCTGGGTTGTTTTTAGTCCCCATTACAACGGCGCCTTCTTTAAGCACCAACCTCTCCGGCGAGAGGCAACCACGCTTGAGTGCCTCAATGAGCGGTGGTGCTCCACTTACTTCCATGTGGAAAACTTTTGACGAAGTGGATAGCCTTCCTAGTTTTTCTTCGTTAATTCTGTCGACATCAACGTTGTGAGTAAAAAGTCGGGGAATGTCTTCATCTAGCTCATGCCCTTCTGTTTCGCGAGAAAGAATGGTGGAAATTGTTGAAGGGTCTACATCTTGCGCTCTAATTGATGCAAGCACGTTATGAAATTTAGAATCTTCGTGACGGTGCTGCTCACCTAAATAACAGACGAGGGGATTAAGTTTCGTCCATACATCCGATTGAAAGGCAAATGCAACAGGCTCTCCACCCCGCTTTGCAATTGGTGGTAACTGAAAAAAATCTCCAACAAGTACCACCTGAAGTCCTCCAAACGGTTCTGGTTTTTTGCGTACTTCTCTACAGACGGTGTCGACCATGGAAAGAACATTTGCTGAGAGCATAGAAACTTCGTCAATAATAAGCACCGACGTTTTTTTAATACGTTTTACGACATGCTCTTTGCTGGTGATAGCATCAAGATCTACTGCAGAGAGCGCGTCTTTAATTCCAATACCACTCCATGAGTGTATCGTCATGCCGTGAATATGCGTAGCGGCAATTCCGGTTGATGCAGTGATTGCAGGCTCTATAGCATGTGAACGGAGCCACTCTATGTAGGCGTTTACCGTATGTGTCTTTCCACTCCCTGGCTCTCCCGTAAGAAATACGTTGACACCAGTTTGTAAAATACGGAGCGCTTCTGTCTGCTTCATGGGTTCAGTGTATCAGCTCGCTCGCCTGTATGTCGCTGCAAAAGCATTTGCTTCTATAAGGTAAGGTTCACCACCCATATTATGACCTTGAGCGTCGCACGTATCTGCTATCATGCACTCCTTTTCACCGACTTGTGGCTCGCCCCATGGAGCAATAATCGTAATTGGTCGTTTGTAAATATTTTTAATTGCTCGACAGTAGCCAGTTGCAGCGTATATTCCATCTGAGTCTGTTGCTTCATATCTTTCCTTAAACTGTTCCGCGCTAAGTAAGTACTCCTCGCCAGAGGGATTTTTAATTACCCAACTAGATATCTTAGATATATTTGTCGTTTCTAAAAGACCGCTTGCGAGTTTTGTCACAATATTCTCCCCTATCTGCGCGGGACGGGCTTGCACTGTTCCTTGTTTTTTAAAGACAGGCGCTAAACTAAGTTGTGTTAAGACTAAAGGAGATTTTCTCTCGATAAACATGTATGTAATCTCATTACGTACGTCAGAAATATTTTTTGGAGAACTCTCGCGCATAAAGCAAATACTAACATAACGCGCTATACTTTATGGTAATGAAGCATATGCCTCTCGTTGATGCTGGCAAGCCACGTTTTCCCATGCGTATAAATAAATATCTAGCCGAAAAAGGATACGCAACTCGCAGAGGTGCTGATGAGTTAATTACACGTAACCGCGTCTTTATCAATGGCAAGATTGCCGAGCTTGGGAGCAAAGTTGAAGAAAAAGATGTCGTTGAAGTACGCCTTGGAAAAAAAGAGTCAGCAAAAAAGTATAGTTACTTTGCCTATAATAAGCCTCGTTCTATCATTACTCATTCAAGCCAAGATGGCGAAACAGAAATTCTGGAACTGCTTCCTAAAGAAGCACAGGATCTTGGTCTGTTTCCTGTCGGCCGCTTAGATAAGGCATCAAACGGCCTTATAATACTTACGAATGATGGACGCGTAACCGACAGGCTACTTAATCCTGAAAAAGAACATGATAAGGAGTATGTTGTACGCACAAAGATGCCAATTCGGGACAGTTTTAAAAAGTACATGGAAGCTGGAGTTAACATAGAGGGGTACCTGACTAAGCCAACGAAAGTTACTGTGCGCGGTGAAAATGTATTTGCAATTACCTTGACTGAAGGGAAAAAACATCAAATTCGCCGAATGGTCGTGGCTATGCATAACGAAGTTACAGACCTTTCTCGCACAAGAGTGCTCAACATAAAGCTTGGAACACTAAAGTCCGGTTTGATACGAACAATCGAGGGGGATGAGTTAGAAATATTTTTGGAAAAGCTTGGTCTTGGCGTTCGATCTAGGTAACTATCTCCCAAACATACGCATAAGTTGTATGAAAAAGCCTTGGTATGCTGGAGCTACATATCGAACTTTAGGATTATTTGACTCAACAGCTTGAATAATTTTTTTCACGATGCTTACAGTAGATTTTTCTTCAATACGTGCAAACTGTTTAGTCTCCTCTTTTTTCATTTTTGAAATATTATTATAGAAAAATGAGTGTTCATTCATCCATGCATATTTAGTTGCGAGCATTCTTTGATTAAATCCCGTTGCGTACGTTCCTGGCTCAATAAGTATGATATGAATTTCTTTTGCAATTTTTTTGATTTCTTTTTTGAGTGCTGCTACTCCGCCTGAAAGTGCAAACTTTGTCATACTGTAAGGATTTAAAAATGGCATGGGCGCACGTCCGGCAAGTGAGCTCACAAATATGACAGAACCGGTTCCTCTTTTTATCATCTGAGGCAAAACAAGCTGGGTGAGAGCAATAGGGGCGAAGACATTCACTTCAAAGCTTTTTCGAATAAGCGAAAGCGGAACTTCAGCCAAAGATCCACTTTCTCCAATTGCTGCGTTATTAATAAGAACGTCAATAGTATGGTTCAGAATCTTTTCTCGATCTTCTTGAAGTGTTACGTCAAGCTTCCAAACCCGCATCTTGTGCCCTTTCTGATGGAACTCCTTCTTTAGAGACTCCAGTTGTTCTTGGGTCTCCGTAGTTGCATGGACTCCGTAACCACGCCCGCTCAAAGCAATAGCAAGATCTTTTCCTATACCCGAGCCAGCGCCTGTAATGAGAATATTTTTCATGAAGGTTTTACATTGGAAAAAAGCACGGATTTGTTATTTTCTATAAGAGCGAGTATTTCAAAATAGTATCTTTGAATTTCTGAAGAGACTATTATCTGTGGTGATTTTTTGTCTATTAGCATTTGGAGTGTTACGCCTTGTTGCTTCCACGTGTTTCCTTTGTCATGGTACCCATGAAGCAGGGGTACGAGTTTGTTGAGAGCCCAAACAAATATGCTTTAAGGTCCTTGTTGAAGGTGAGCTTGTTGTTATCTATGTGGCGTGAAAACGTTAACAGCTTTTCTGTGGTCATACTGCTTGAAGAAGCGTGCGCTTCACAATTTCACTGCATTCAGCATTGCAATACGTTACCTGACCGGTTTTGCACTCACCACATACCATAAACTGTAGATGACACAAGAGATTTGCACAGTCTACGTATTCTTCAGTTTTTCCTTTGCACTTCATGCAGGTACCTACAATTTCTCGTTCGCCGCCAAAATGCATAGTCGTTCGTTGGTCGAATGTATAGAGCGTGCCTTTGAAATCCTTTCCCGGAAATTTCTGCATGTATGCATGAATACCACCATCAAGTTGGTAGATATCTGTGAACCCTTTCCCAAGCAAATATGCTGACATTGGCTCACAGCGTACGCCTCCCGTGCATACAGTAACTACTTTCTTTTTCTTTATATTTTCGAGTTTTGGAAGAACCATTGGCAAGTCGCGAGAATTGTTAAGTCCAGGGTGTATTGAATTTTTAAAGTGTCCTGAATCGTACTCGTACTCATTTCTCATATCGAGGACTACGAACTCCTCTTCATTTTGAAACCATGCACGGAGCTCTTCTGGACTTACATGCGTCGCGGTTTTCTTTTCTGGATCAGATTCCTCTTTGGTAAAACGAGTTCCGACAATTTGATCGCGCACCTTAACCGAGAGTTTGGGAAACGCCTTTCCATTGCCTTCACTTCTTTTTATAGAAATGTCAGAAAATTGAGGGATTTTTAAAAAAGCAAGAACAAATGCTTCAGTGTCTTCGGTAAGACCCTCTACTGTGGCGTTAATACCCTCTGACGCAACAAGTACGCGCCCTAGCAGGTTGTGCTTGTCGCAAAGCCTCTGGAGCTCTGCCCGTAGTGCTTCTGGATCAGAAATAGTGACGTATTTATAGAAGAGGAGTACCTGATGGACCATAGGGAAAATAGTACCCTAGCTAGAGTGCATTCTCAAGATGAAAAGAAATTAGCCTGATCAAAATTATTGTTTGCTGTCCCCATTATACCGCTACGTAACTTCTCCAAGCATGGGGAAGCCCAGTCTTCGCCTTTTAGTTTCACCCTTAAATCTATGCATGACCCTAGCCGGAACTTCTCCCCTATCGCCCAAATGAGCACCAAACTTCATGGCCATAAAACTACTGGCTAAAAATACCGAATGTTTACCATGTTTTATGGAGAGTGTGTCGAGGCTCGTTATGGCTCTCTTGAGCTTCTCTGATCGCTCCACTGCACCAAAGATATCGAGTTGAGTATTACCTCCAGCTGACAAATCAACAATGGTGATTCCCGTGGATCTGTACAGCGTATCCTTCATACATACCTGCGGAAAATACTTCTCTGCCATAGCGAGAATGTCTTGAGGCATGTTGGTGGGGTATGGCATCAAAATTTCACAGACGTGATACCTGAATTCCTGCGTCTTCAAGAAGATTACTGCTTTCTTGGTTACCAAGTTCCACCTTCTTGCTTTGATGCAGGCATTCTCCACATTCTTTGATAACTGTGAAAATATGAAAGTCCGATCCTTAGAGGGTGGCGTGAATGTCTTTGTCTTGCTTATTGATTTGTAAGAATGTCTCCCCTCAATATCCAATTCATGGACTATCTCGCCTCTTAATTCTCTCCATATCTCTTGGTATGGCTTAGCCATGTTTGCCTTGATCCAACGCTCATCTTTATGTACGTATTCACTTGCTGTATGTATGCCATGACTCTTTAGAAATGCAGATGTGTTGGCCCCTATTCCCCAAATATTCTGAGTAGGGGTAGCTTTTAGAAATACGGACACATCGGACAGGGGTATCAATGTCAGCCCGGATGGCTTTTTCCATTTGGATCCTATCTTCGCTAACGTCTTTGTACATGAAAGACCAATTGAAAATGTCATCCCCAGCTCTGTGTCTAGATCATGCTTAATTTTCGCCGCAATTTTTGGATAACTCATATGCAGATTACTCCGATGGCCAGTAAGTTCTGCAAAGCATTCATCGATGCTATATTCCTCGACTACGGGCGTATAGCGTCGCACGATTTCGAACATCCGTTGCGAGAAGAGGCTGTATGTTTCGTAATCGGATGGAAGTATAACTGCGTCAGGGCACACTCTCTTGACTTCAGATAAAGTCATACCTCTTTTGACACCCATTGCTTTCGCTTCATACGTACAGGCTGATACTATTCCTCTCTCCTTGCCTGTGATTACAGGTTTTCCCCTCAGGCTTGGATTTTTGGCCACTTCGCAGGAAGCAAAGAATGCGTCTCCGTCAATATGAATAATCGCGCGGGGATATGCATGCAATGAATTCCCCCATGCCATATCTCTAGTATTTACGAACAACCCCCGTAACTACAGCCTCTATGGTAAGCGTGTCCTTAGGGTAAATATTCTTGTAATTAGTATTTGCAGGTTCAAGATAAAAATCGTCTCCCCTCTTGCGGAGGTATTTCATTGTGTAACCGCCGTCGATCAATGCAATAACAATCTGACCTTGTTTGTATGTATGCTTGCGCTCAACTATCACCATATCTCCTTCGCAGATACCTGCATCAATCATTGAATCGCCCTTAACTTTAAGTATGTAGGTGGATTCCTTGTTTGGTGTCAGAAAGTCATCAAAGCTCATGATATCCAGAAGTTCCTCTTCAGCGGGCGATGGAAAACCTGCTTCGACGACTCCAAGCATCTTCGTACCAAAAAGATTCTTTGCAGGACTAATCTGTCCAGAAGTATTTTTAAAAAGAATGCCCTGATCGACCAACTTATTAATGAGTACGTGCACGGACCGTTTAGATTTATAGCCGGTGATTTGCATAAGCTCTTTATACCCAGGCATCCGACGGTGCTTCATATAAAAATTTATTAAGGTATCTTTGCTGATTGCTTTCATATAGTAATCAGTATAGAGTAAACTATAGTTTACTCCTAACACACACCTGTTCATAGTGCTTAGTTTCAAGCCACTTCGCAAACTTGTCCTACGACGTGGGGAACTTTATTGCACAGTAATTCCTATTTTTAACAAATCTTCTTTTGTCTCAAATTCAATGAAAACAAGGACAGGTTACTATTTTATTTAAAAATTTGTACTCTAGTATTTTTGGAGTGAAAGATTTTACTGTTCCGTTCGGTGCTGAGGGCATTGGACGAAGTTCGATATTGCTTAATTATAACCTGGCTGGCAGTCTCGGACAGGTTTAGAAATTTTTTAGTCAATTTAGATTATGCACTCTCCAAAACTTCGGTCTGAGAATGGCGGACTTCCCAAATTGGCCGTACCTCCTCTTTCCTCTTATCGCTTTCTTCTTGATACCAGTGATTTACCGAGCTTCCCACATGATAGGTAAATAGCGTATCAAGCACCTCTTTCTTTTCTGGATCATTACGCAATTCTTCTAAACTGTGAAAATTAGCAGCGAGGTAGGCCTCATATTCTTGAACTTCGATAGGCATACCTGGTGAACTTACTCCCTGCATGGCGTGTATTAGTTCGTGTTCCAAAACACCTAGACTCCTTGTGTATTCCCGAAGACTCTCATTACTTTTCACATCCACGACAATCCGCTTCTCGGGAGAATCATTAAATGCATCTGCATACGGATGTTCTTTGAAGAACTCCTCAAACTCAACCTTTGATCTGATGTTAGTTTTAAACTTTTTCGCGAGATCTCTGAGTCTACTCTCATACTGTGCAGGAAATATCCTTGCCATTGCTTCAGGTGGAAGATTATATTTTGCTCGAACCTTTTGCTTGTCTTCGATTAATCTCTCTAAAATGTTAGGATCATCTATCTTTAGTCCTGTAAGGTGTTCAAGTAGTTGTGTTCCAAAGGAAGAAATCTCTTCTTTGGATTCGATGGTTTCTTGCGCCCCTTCAGCCACATCAGTTTGATCAGTGAGCGCTTCCCCTGACTCTTTGTGTTTACTCTCATGCTCGCTTTCAGGTACCTTAGGAGGATCCTTCTCTTTCGGAGATCTTTTCTGATCAAATCTAAAATAAGCCATGTGTCTACTGTGCTTTAATAGTAAATTGATTTTGCGCTTGACGACCTCTGGCGATCATGAATTCTTCCGCTTCAGCAGTTGGTAGGGCATCAAGCAAGTCTCGAATAGTTGCACGTAGCTGATCCATCTTTTCATTTATAGCCGCACGTTCTTCTAAAGTTGCATTACCTCTTCCCTTATCGAGCATATCTTCAATATTGAGTAATATCGTGAGCCTATTGTCTGCTGTTGGTGAATCGGAAAAAGCTAGACCAGCCGCAGCAATACTAAGCACATGTTCTCCTAAAGTCATGAGTAGATTATACCTCGATTACTGGCAGTGTGGTTCGTAGTTGGAACTTTCTTATTTAATCTGTTCCTTATTTAAGACACCATATAACCTAATAGTTGAGGAACCGTAAATGGCCAACGGGGGTTGAAAAGGAGTATGTGCTTCGGCATATCAGAACTTCCGAGCTTACGCTAATTATCAGCGATGGAGTGTGTAAACTGCTTGAAATCATTACATACTCACAGCTTGAAGAGCAGTTGCCTGTCTTCTCACTGAGTCGACTTTCGAGATGCGTTCTTGAATTCATTAAGGAAGTCAATGATGAGATCTGTCCCGCGAAGAGGATTGACGACAAGCAACGGATGAAGATCTTTATTGCCGAGGCAATGTATAGGGATATCGAAATCCTGTTCACCGAGCTGAAGCAGAAAATGCGCACGTACCAGCCTGATAAGTTGTAAGCGATTCAGCACTCTATCCCTCTGCCGTCCGATGAACTCGGACGGCTTTTTTATAAATTAGATTCATTCTGAGACAACGTTGGAATTATTATTGTATAAAGCAAAAGGGCGAGAATTGTAGTTCT
>Ga0105049_10011416_pt1 | contig 10174 bp, 7 predicted proteins | sample MAT06_FD_78087 | JGI IMG/M metagenome (GOLD analysis project Ga0105049, IMG submission 78087) | Freshwater microbial communities from Lake Fryxell liftoff mats and glacier meltwater in Antarctica - MAT-06 | ecosystem: Environmental > Aquatic > Freshwater > Ice > Liftoff microbial mat | place... | reverse complement strand
GTGGCGTTGAAGGGCTGCGAGTGCGTCTTCGACTTTGGCGAGACGTTCGCGGGTGTCGTCGCGGGCGCCCAAGGCGCGGAGGGCCTTGCCGCTGTCGTCGTAGAAGGTGAGGGCGGGGCTGCCGTCGGGGCCGAGGGCGAGGGTGGCGGGGGGTGTCATTGTCGCCGAGGAGACGGAAGGCCGAGGCGTCGATGTTGGCGCGACCGGCTGAGAACCCGAGGCCAGCCGAGAGAGCGGCGAAGGCGAGAAGTGCGGCGGCAAAGCGGCGCTGGCGGCGTTCTAGGGTGGCGATTCTCTCGTCAGCCGTTGGACGGGGCGCGGGGGCTGTGGGGGTCGGGGTGAGTGGGGGGAGTGGGGTGGCCATGCGGCAACTATACCGGCTGTCCGGCGACGGAGAGGACGTTTGCGCCTCTAGTGCGATTGCGTGCACATTTTTTTGGGGAACTACACCGGCTGTCCGGCGACGGAGAGGGACGTTCTGCGGAGTTGACCGCAGGCGGCGGAGGCGTCGTCGCCGCGGGTTTTGCGGACGTGTGCGACGACGTCGGCGGCGCGGAGGGCGGAGAGGAACGCGGCGACGGCGGCTGGGGTGGGCTTTTCGTACACCTTGCCGGAGAGGCCGCCGCCGATGGGGTTGTGGGGGATGAGGTTGACGTGCATCCTGCGGCCGGCGAGGGCGGCCGCCAGGAGCGTTGCGTGCTCGACGGAGTCGTTGACGCCGGCGAGGAGGCAGTATTCGACGTTGGCGACGCGGCCGGTTTTCTCCTGATACGCCCAAGCCGCGTCGAGCGTGGCAGCGACGCCGTACTTTCTGCCGACGGGGACGACGCCGGATCGCGTGGCGTCGTCCGGACCGTGCAGCGACAGCGCCAGTCCGACCCGCAAGCCGGACTCGGCGAGGGCGACCATGCCCGGGACGATGCCCACCGTGGAGACCTGTACATTCTTGTATCCGAGGTGGCCGCAGTCGGGCGAGCAGATGCGGCGGAGGGCGGGGAGAAGCTCGGGAAGGTTGTGCAGGGGTTCGCCCATGCCCATGAAAACGAGGGTGGCGAGGCGCTTGGATTGGGCGAGGGCTTCGGCGCGGAGGTGAAAGAACTGGCCGACGATCTCGGCTGCGGTGAGGTTGCGGGTGAGTCCGCCGAGGGTGGAGGCGCAGAAGTCGCAGCCCATTGCGCAGCCGACCTGCGAGGAGACGCATCCCGCGACGAGGTGGGGCTTTTCGGCGGGCATGAGGACGCACTCGACGGTGTGCGCGTCGTGGAGTTCGACGAGGAGCTTGACGGTGCCGTCGGCTGCGACGTGGCGCGAGCGGACGGAGGTGGGGGACTTGGGCAGGGACTCGGCCCAAGCGGCGACGGGAGCTCCGAATCGGAGGGGGTCGATGGGGGTGGCGGCGTGGAGTTTCCGGAGGAGTTCTGGGGCGCGGCCGGTTCTCCACCCGCGTGCGGTCATCTCAGCCGAGAGGCGGGGGAGATCGAGGTCGGCGACGGTGGTCACGACTCGGGCCTCATGATCTGGCGTTCGTAAAGCTGCTGGTAGACCTCGGAGGAATCCAGAAGGTGCTTGTGGGTTCCGCGGGCGACGACGCGGCCCTGATCCATGACGACGATTTCGTCGGCGCTGAGGATGGTGGAGAATCGGTGTGCGATGACGAAGGTGGTTGTGCGGTGGTCGGCGTGGGCTTCGCGCATGAGGCCATCGATGGCTTGCTGGATGAGGTGTTCGGATTCGGCGTCGACCTGACTGGTGGCTTCGTCGAGGATGAGGATGGGCGCGTTGCGGAGGATGGCGCGGGCGATGCAGAGGCGTTGTTTTTGTCCGCCGGAGAGCTGTGCGCCGAGGCCTTCGAGGGGTGTGTGGTAGCCTTGGGGTTTGGCGGTGATGAAGTCGTTGGCGAAGGCTTTTTTGGCGGCTGCGACGACCTCGGACATGAGCTGTTTGGCGGTTTCTGAGGTGGCGTTTTCGGTGAGGAGGTGCGCGTAGGGGTGGCCGTAGGCGATGTTCTGGGCGACCGTGCCGGGGAAGATGATGCTCTCTTGGGTGACGACGGAGATCTGCCCGCGGAGGGAGGGGAGCGATGCGGACTTGATGTCCACGCCGTCGACGAGAACGCGGCCGGAGGTGGGGTCGTAGTACCGCGGGAGCAGGGCGAGAAGGGTGGTTTTTCCGCTGCCGTTTCTGCCGACGATGGCGACGACGCGGCCCTTGGGCACTTCGAGGGTGACTCCGGCGACGGCGAGGGCGTCGGTGCCGGGGTAGGCGAAGCTGATGTTGTCAAAGACGATTCCCTCGCGGAGGGTGTCGAGCTTGACGGGGCGGGCGTTGTCGCCGGCGAGGACGCGGGGGCGCTCGGTGGGGAGGTCGAGGATTTCGAAGACGCGGGTGGCGGCTGCGTTGGAGCGCTGGAGAAGGTTGTTGAGCTTGGAAAGACGGCGGAGACTTTCGCCCATGGCGACGAGGCAGGCCATGATCAGGAAGAAGCTTCCGAGCTCGAGGGACCGGTCGACGAGGACGAGGTAGGCGGCGACGAGGACGACGACGGAAACCACCATGAGGGTGAGGGTTTCCATGGTGGGGGTGGTGAGGGCCTCGGCGCGGGACATGCGGCGTTGTTGTTCGAGGAATTCGCGCATGATGGAGGTGTATCGGCGGCGTTCGTGGCGTTCGGCGTGGGCGGCTTTGACGACGCGGACGCCGGTGAGGGAGGCTTCGAGCTGGGCGAGCATTTTCGCATTTTTCTCGAGTGCGGCGCGGGTGGCGCGGCGGATCTTCTTTCCGAACTTGCGGATGACCGCGACCATGACCGGGGCGCAGACGATGATGAACGCGGTGAGTCGCCAGTCGATCCAGAGGGCCAGGCCCAGGGCCATGCTGGCGGTGATGGGGGCTTGGACGCTTTGACCGAGGAGCAGGCGAAAGCCTTCCTGTAGGTTGGCGCAGTCGGAGACGAGGCGGCTGGTGACGTCGCTCGTGCCGCGGGTGCCGTAGTACTCCAGGGGTAGGTGCAGGACGTGGTCGTAAGTTCTACGGCGGATGTCGAAGACGGCGCCGAAAGCGGCCATGTCGGCGTAATGCTCCTGGAAGAACCGGAAGCAGTTGGCGACCACCGCCAGCCCGAGCACGAACCCGAGGAGCACCGCGAGGGTCTTGACGGGGTTGACCGGAAGGCGGGCGGCGAGATTGCGGAGGGGCTCGGCGTACCACGGTGGCGGCTTGAGGACGATGATCGCGCTGGCGACGGGGAGGGTGGTGGTGGCGGGGTCGGCGAGCTGAGAGAGCGTGGCGGGGAGGACCGTACCGGGCGTCACACCGGCGGACTTGGCCGGGCCGGCGTTGACCCGGACGACGCGGACAACGCCGCTGACATCGGCGGGCTCCTCAGCCAAGACGACGCCGAGGCGCTTTTCCGCAACGGCGCGGTCGACGTAGTGGGCGACGGTGTCCTCGTTGAGCAGGATGCGCATGATCGGGAGGAGCATCGTCAGCCCGGCTGTGCCAGTGGCCCCGACGAAAACCGCGCAAATAATTGAAATAACCATCAGCCGGCGATAGGGCCCGATGAACCGGACGGCGCGGAAGAACGAACCCAGTCCTTTTTTCCTAGGTGGCGTGGCAGCCAGCACTTGCGAACTTGGGGGGTCGGTGGGTTTGTTCATGAATTGGCGCGGGATTCGACGATGATGAGGTCGGGCTGGGAGTCTATCCACAGCCGACCCCCCCAACCACCCTCACGACCAAAACCCATGCCCGCATCCATCCCACTGTCGTCGCCGGACATCACCCAAACCGAGATCGACGCCGTCGTCGAAGTGCTGCACTCGCCGACGCTGTCCATCGGGCCGAAGGTCGAGGAGTTCGAGGTGGCGTGCGCGAAGGTGGCGGGCAGGCGGTTCGGCGTCGCGGTCTCCTCCGGCACTTCGGGGTTGCACGTGGCGATGATCGCAGCCGGGATCAAAGAGGGCGACGAAGTCATCACCACGCCATTCTCGTTCGTCGCCTCGGCAAACTGCATCCTCTTCGTCGGCGCCAAGCCTGTGTTCGTGGACATCGACCCCAAGACCTACAACCTCGACACGACCAAGCTTCGCGCCGCCATCACGCCCCGCACGCGCGGGATCGTCGCCGTCGAGACCTTCGGCCACCCGGCTGGGATGGAAACGCAGGAGGCGGTGGCGAAAGAGCACGGGCTGGCGCTGATCGAGGACTGCTGCGAGGGGTTCGGCGGGGGCGCGGGAGCCCGGCCGATCGGGTCGTTCGGACTGGGCGGGGTATTCGCGTTCTATCCGAACAAGCAGATCACGACCGGCGAGGGGGGGATGATCGTGACGGACGATCCGGAGTTTGCGGCGATGTGCAGGTCGCTGCGGAACCAGGGGCGGGACGGGATGGGTTGGCTGGCGCATGCCCGGCTGGGGTTTAACTACCGGATGTCGGAGATCAATGCGGCGCTGGGGGTGGAGCAGGTGCGGCGGCTGGGGGAGATTTTGGAGGCTCGGCGACGGGTGGCGCACTGGTACATGAACCGGCTGATTGATTGCCGGCACTTGATCTTGCCGACGTTGGATGATGAGACGCACATGTCGTGGTTTGTGTTTGTGGTTCGACTGAACGACCTGTTTTCGCAGGGGGATCGGGACGTGGTGATGAAGGAGCTGCGGGCGGAGGGGATTGGCTGCAACAACTACTTCCCGCCGATTCACCTTCAGCCGTACATGCGGGAGAAGTTCGACTTCGCGGAGGGGGCTTTCCCGATCACGGAATACGTCTCGCAGCGCACGATCGCCCTGCCGTTTTTCACGAGAATGACCGAAGATCAGGTCGACCGCGTCGTGGGGATGTTGAACAAGGTGCTGGAGAAAACGCTGATGAAGGGAACGGAGCGGAGGTAGGCGGGGGACTCACCACCGAGACTCGTAGGGCTCCGAAAAAACGCGGATAAATGCGTTTTGATTACAGAGAACACGGATGAACACAGAGACAAGAGATGGGCTTGGGGGGGCTGGGACTGGGCATCGGTGTGGAGGGTGAATTACGGCCTGTCCCTTTTTTACTATAGATGTACCTTTTTTTCTTTTACTTTCGCTTCATCCCTGTATTCTCTTTGGTTCAATCGCATTTCTCCTTGCTTCTCCGAGTCCCCAGAGTCTCCGTGGTGATCACCTGAGTTGCCCATCGATCCGGGCAGCGAGGTCGGCGACGAGGCAGGTGGCTTCGGATTCGACGGTGAAGCCGCGGGTGAGAACGGCGATGGCGTAGGCGTTTTTCTCGCCGGGGCGGACGATTCCGACGTCGTGATAGTGGGCGGTGATGCCGCCGGTCTTGTGTGCGACTTTGACGTGTTTTCCCAGCCCGACGGGCAAGCCGTCGTTGAGCTCTTGTTGCAGGAGGACCTTAATCATCTCGGGCGAGCCGGGAAGCTCGCCCTTGCCGATGGCGTCCATGAGACGGCAGAGGCCCCGGGCCGTGCCGCGGTTGGTCTTGCCGGCGTCGAAGGCCTTGATGTCCATCATGCGGTTGCGGAGCAGCAGCGCCTCGGCGCCGCCGCCGAGGGAGGTCATCAGCGCGGTGACGTCCGCTGGGGAGACGTAATCCATGAGCAGGTTCGTGCCGAGGTTGCTGCTGCGGACAATCATCAGGCGGCCAATTTCGCGGAGGGTCTCATGTTCGCCGACGCGGGCGTACAAGGTTTTCTCCTCGTCGTCCTCGGCTGAGAGCTCGAACCGCGAGCCGTCGATCGAGCTGGGGGAGGAGTTGGCGATTTCGACCTTGTCGTCGAGGTTGAATTTGCCCTTATCGGCGAGGTGGTACAGCCCGGCGAGGAGGCCGACCTTGATCGTGCTGGCGGGGTGGAAGACGGTATCACCGGCAAAGCCGAACTCGCGGCCGGTGCCCCACTGCCTCACCCATACGCCCACTGCGGGGCCGACAGCGTCGTCGCCCAGCTTGCCGCTCCACACGGGCCCGGTTTTGACTTTGAGGCGATCCTCGACAAACGCCGCCAGTTGGTCGTTGAAAAGCATGGGGTCCTCCGGGGAAGGGTAGGTCGATGGTCCGTGCGGCGCGCGTAGAATGGGGCGAATCGGGGGCAGTTGGCAACCGGCTTTCCCGACGAGAGGCAGAGAGATTGTAATGAAACTTCCGGTGGTCGACACGTGGTACCGCGACGGGCTGTCCTTCGAGTGCACGCAGTGCGGCAACTGCTGCACGGGCGGGCCGGGGTATGTGTGGATGAGCGATGTGGAGGTGGGGCGCCTCGCGGAGTATCTCAAGCTCTCGGTGGGGGAGGTGCGGCGGAGGTACCTGCGAAAGCTGCAGGGGCGTGTGTCGCTGAGGGAGACGAAGACCGAGGCGGGGCTGTACGACTGCGTGTTTCTGACGACCAGCACGACGTCGCAAACACTTCCAGACGGAAGCACGCGGGAGGCGACGAAGCGCGGCTGCGCGATCTACCCGGTGCGGCCCCTGCAGTGTCGGACCTGGCCGTTTTGGGACGGGCTGTTGTCGTCGCGGGACTCATGGGAAAGGGCCAAGCGTATGTGCCCGGGGATGGACAAGGGCAGGGCGTACACCGCCGAGCGGATAGAGGAACTGCGGACCGCGAAGGATTGGCCGGAGAGCCCGCCCACCAGTGCGGCGACGTGAAAGGGGTCAGTGAGTCGGCCGGGGGACGGAGACGCCGAAGCCCCACCCGGCGGTGTAGTTGATGATCTTGAGCAGCAGGTGGTTCTTGCCGGCTTTGAGATAAACGGGGACCTGATCGTTGCCGGCGGAGTAGCCGCGGTGGGCGTCGTGGCGGTGGACCTCTTGGCCGTTCAGCCAGATCACCACGCCGTCGTCGCTCCCGACGCCGAGGACGGTTTCGCGGGGGTGGACCGAGTCGATCTCGGCGTAGGCGTAAGCGGCGGCGAACTCATGGCCGCCAAGAACCCCGTCCAGCGAGACAAAGCCCCGCTTGCCGCTTTGGGCGGTGATCCATTTGAGGGCACCGACGGGGGCGACGGTCTCGACCGCTGCTCCGCCAGCCTTGAGGTACGCCTGCTCGAACGGCGCGGCGAAGTTCACCGAAGTCTTCTCGCGCGAACCGATCTGGAACGGGCCGAGGATCTTGAACGACGGGATGAACTCGTCTTCCGATTGTTTCTGCGCGTCGTCCCAGCTTTGGCGAAGCTGCTTGGGCGTGGGCGGGTTGAACGTCTTCCCGCTCGACGGAATCAGCAATTTTTTTGCGTCCAGCGGGGGGAGGAAACCGCCCTTGCCCTCGAAGCCATGCCCGGCGATGAGCTCGTCGCACATGTCGACGATCTGGTCCAGCGTGAGCGTGGCGGCGGTGAGCGGGTCGAACATGGCGGCTTGGTAGATGTGGTCCCGGCGGCCTTCAAGGGCGGCGCGGATGAACAGCTCGTGCTGAGTGACGTGCGGCTGCATATAGCCGATGAGCTGGGGCGGCAGGGCGCCGACCGTCGTGAACTGCAACCCGGCGCGATCGACCAGCGTGGGCGCTTCGGCGATGGCGTCGTCGGGCAGGTTCGAGATTGCGCCCCGGTTGGGCATGTTGCCGTACACCACCGACGGCTTGCCGGTGGACATCGAGTGGATGATCGTCGAGCCGTACTCGGGCGACTTGTGCACATCCATGGGCGAGTCGTTCGCCGCGAGCGTCTTCATCCGCTCGAACTCGTCGACGATGCCGTCGCAGCGGCGGAGGTACTCGTCGATCGGAACGTCGTACTTCGCGTAATACCCCTTGCCGCGGGGGATGAAGTGCGGGGAGTACTCGGCGTTGTGCTCCGAGCTTTCGGTGACGAAATGGCCCAGCCGCTTCATCAGCTCGAACCGAACCTTGTTGGTGTTGTACACCTCCGCCCGACCCATCGCGCCAAAGAGCTTGGGGTAAAGGTCCTCCGCGCCCTTCATCAGCCGAAGGTAAAACGCCATGTGGTTGATCCCCGCGCAGACAAAGTCCACGTCTTCGGGGTTGACGTTGATGTACCCCATAATTTGATTCAGCGTGCCCTGCACACTGTGACACAAGCCAACTGCGCGGATGTCGCTCGTCCGCGTGATCGTCTGCATGTTCATCGACATCGGGTTGGAATAGTTCAGCAACACCGCCCGGGGACACACCGCCATCATGTCAGTCGTCAGCCCCTTGAGCAGTGGAAACGTCCGCAGTGCCCGGAAAACGCCCCCCGGGCCGGTGGTGTCGGCGATGGTGAAGTTCAAGCCATACTTCCGAGGGATCTCGAAGTCGACCAGCGTCGAATCGAATCCGCCGATCTGCACCATGTTGATCACGAAGTCCGCCCCCTCCAGCGCCTTCCGCCGGTCCGTCGTGGCGAGAATTGTCGGACTGGCCCCGCAGGCCTTGGCCATCTTGCGACACAGCGCCGCCCCCACCTCAAGACGCTCCTCGTCGATGTCCATGTAGCTCAGCGTCGCGCTCCCGAACTCGGGGAACGACAGAATGTCGCCGGTGAGGTTCTTGGAGAAAACCACGCTGCCAGCGCCGATGAATGCAACTTTGATCATGTCACTCTCCTGTGGGTTGGGGGCGGACACTACACCAAAAGAACAACGTCCGCACCCATGTCGAGTACGGACGTTGTTGAACCAGCGGAGGCGGGGGATGGATCAGCGGCGGCGGCGGACGAGCGAAAGTCCGGCGACGGCCAGGAGCGAAAGCGAAGAAGGCTCGGGGATCAAGCCCGGGGCGAACGCCGCTCCGGCGGAGGGGTTGATCCGACCGAGCGCCGAAGTGTTGTACTCGGGGTAGGGCGTCGGACCGAGAATCGAGAAGCTGCCCGAGGCGATGTCGTAGACGTAGTGGTTGCCCCCGTTGCCTTCGACGCCGGCCGTCGAGCCGATGTCGGGGCCGTCGGAAACAAGGTACAACTTCCCTTCGCCGGCGGCCAAGCCGTCGACATCAGTGATGATCGCCGGAAGCGCCGACACAAGGACCAACGGCGGCGAGGCGACCGCCGGATTGACGCTGTAGATGTTCCGCCCGCCCGTGTCATCCTCGTCGATAAGGTAGATCAAGTCGGTAAGCGGGTCGTAGTCGATTGCGCCGAAGGTGAACAGGCTGGTCGCGGTGGTTTCGTACTCGACGATCACGGCGGTCTCGCCGGTGACGATGTTGATGGAAACCAGTGCCTCGGGGCCGGTGGATCCGCCCGTGGTCCGCGATCCGTACAGCACCGAACGCCGCGTGTCATACGCCAACCCGTCGACCGACATGAATGTCGTCAGACCCGGCCGGCGAACTGTGGTAAGCCTCGTCCCCGCGTACCCCGCATACGCGATCGACCAGATGTCATCCTGGGCGCCGTTGCGAATCGACGCGAACAGCCGATTGTTCGGCTCATCCGCCGCCAAGCCCCCAATGCCCGGCGCGGTGGCCGGGAACACCGACGCCGTCGCATTAAACTGAAACACCGACGCACCCGTGGTGGTGTCGGTCAAAAACACCGCCGGGAGGTTGGTCCCGAAGGTCGGCTGGGTAATGCCATGAACGAACTGACCGTGCGACCAGGACGACCACAATGCCAACGACGCCATGCCCGACACAAGCAAATTTCTACTGCGCATCTTCTCTTCTCCTTTTTCAAACTATGGTTTCCGTTTATCTTGTACGAGCGGGAGACAAGATGGGTCAAGACAAAACATGCTTTTGAAAGCCGCAGCTCTCGCTCGATTGTTCAATCGAGGCGCATGGGAGTTCGGCGATGGGTCCTAACGACACCGAAGGTCAGTTCGATCCGACCGCGGGCGATGTCCCCGAAGCGGGTGCCGGGGTCGGCGGCAGTTCTTCGATCCGAAGGTCCGTCGGCCCGGGGAGAAGCTGGTGCAGCCGGCCGTTCCACTCGAAGTTCCCCGTGACGCCCGGGGGAAGGTCGATCCGCGCCGCCAGACGACCGGCATCGTCGCGGGCGAGCGTCGCGTGCACCGTGCCGCGCGGATGGGCGACGGTCGCTGACGCACGGCGAAGTTCCCCCATCATCGGGCGGATGATGACCTTCTCGAATCCCATCGCAGCCGGGCGAATGCCGACGATGCTGGCTGCAACGTGGTACATCGGGTGCGAGCTCCAAGCGTGGCAGTCGCTGCGGGTGTCGGCCCCGGGGCGGGGGAACGTTTCGGGCATGCTTCTGAAACCCATCGCCTGCAGGTC
>Ga0105049_10011410_pt1 | contig 10175 bp, 8 predicted proteins | sample MAT06_FD_78087 | JGI IMG/M metagenome (GOLD analysis project Ga0105049, IMG submission 78087) | Freshwater microbial communities from Lake Fryxell liftoff mats and glacier meltwater in Antarctica - MAT-06 | ecosystem: Environmental > Aquatic > Freshwater > Ice > Liftoff microbial mat | place... | reverse complement strand
CCGGCACCCGAGGCCTCGCCCGCGGCGGCGAACGGCTCGTAACCGGGCATTTCTCTGTCTATACAGGCGCGCCCCGCACAGTGGCATGGGCATCCTGCACATGCACGCCATCCTACGGATTCCGCGAGGATTTCCTGAATCCGGCATGGGCAAGACGCACCATGCTACTATGGTGCGCGACGCGCTGGGAACCTACTTCAGATTCTCTCTCAGCGCCGCCAGCCGCCCCTTCAGCAAGTCGCGCCTTTCCAGATCGCGGAAGATTCCCATCGCGGCCTCCCGCTGGCCCATGAGCCGCGCCGCGCGGTCGATGAAGCTGGCGACCCATTCGCTCTCCGGATTCAGGCGCGCCAGCGTCCCCAGCTCCTCCATCATGAACGGGAACTCGCCCATCAACTGGCGCGAGGTGATCGCCGATTCCAGCAGGCCGGCATCCTTCACCGCCTCCGCGCCGAAGTACCGCACATAGTCGTCCAGCAATCGCAGCGCAAGCTGGGGCCTGCCGTATAGATTCGCCGACTTGATCGCGTTGCCATAGAAGGTCGCCGGATCGATCTCCGGCCTCCCCTGTATATTTCGATACGCGATCAGGTCGTCCGCGGCCAGCCCCGCATATTGCTGGGTGCCGGCCGTGTCGCCCTTCGACCGGAAGTAGTCGGCAAAGATCACGCGCACCTCCCCGGAGCGCAGGAAGATTAACTGCTTCTTGTGGAACCCCGGCAGGGCGGCCTTCAATAGCGCCAGCCCCTCGTTGAGGTTGTCCAGATTGATCTCCCGCCTGCCGGTGTAGCGCTGGGCCTCCACTTGTAGAATCTGGTTCGCCAGGCGGAACTGGTTCAGCGGAACGTGGGGCGCGATCTCCTGTGCGCGGCGGAACTCGGCCAGCGCCACCGTTGCCATCTCGGGCCGCTTCGAGGCCCGGAAGCCCGTCTCCGAGACCACATCCGCCCTCAGGATCCGCAGCGAATACCGGAACGACAGCACCCCGAACGCCGCAAACCCCACCGCCACCGTCACACGCGCCGCCAGCCACAACCGCCCAGCACCATTGGGCATGACCGACCGCTGCTGCAACCGCTGGCGCGTATCCATTGGCCACAAATGCCACAAGCGCGCTGGCGCGCAATCCCATTCAGGGCGATGCCAGGCTCGAGAGACTATCTCAAAAGTGTGTCTTCGAAGGCACCGGACTCACGTCTTGCTGTCAAAGCCCCCAGCGGCACCCTTGATACTTCTATGGCAGTTTCATAATTTGCATCACCGGCTATTGTGAACCGGCGGGGGGAGAGGTGAACCAAAAACGACATGCACCACGGAGTCCACGGAGCGCACGGAGAAAGGCCCTGAAGGCAGCGTGCTCTCATATTTATTGTGAGAGGAGAAGAGAGTAGTCGAAGGCACGCCCGCCTCCGTCTTGCTGATCATCTGTATAGGCATCTATACAACCACTCCGGGCTGTCTCCGTGCTCTCCGCGCACTCTGTGGTGAATGTCGTTTTACGAGCGCCGGATCGGCCGTGACAAAACCGAAGATGCCCAATCAGTCGCGAAGCGATTTCCTCAGAGTGCTTACCATGTCCTCTTCCGCTGTTTTACTCTTCGACCCCAGTAGCCAAAAATTTCGCACCTGCGAACAGGCATCGAGGATGCGTGCCGTGTCTCGTGGTTCCTCTTCTGCGGCCTCAAGCAGGGACAGCAGGGACTCGACTTTCGCCGCGATGGAGTCATCATTCGGATAACCAGAAATCATCATTCTCCACGCGGCGCCGGTCGGATTTCTGACCGAAATGATGAATACCTCGCGGCCAGTGTTTGTCCGCGATTCTTCCGAAAGCTGATCACCGAGAATAGCCATGGCCTGCCCCAAGCTTTTGCCGGAGGCGCCCACTTTCACCGGCTTCGGCCCACCTTTGCGGTGGGGATTTCGCCATGTCAGGTGCTCCTTAGTTGTGACGAAGTGGCGGCCGTTCTTCCATCGGGCGTGAGTGCATTCAATGACTCTCATGGGGAGCCCTTTCTATGGGAAGTCGGTTGCAATAAGGTAGTATTGGGTCAAAACCCAAGCCAATTGAAAGGGCGAATATTTCACGAATCGCGACCCCCGCATCTCCTCCTCTCCCGAAAGTCCCGAGGTGAGGAGCCATTCCCCGCGTCTTCCTGCCGTATTCCCGTTCCCGCCTTTCCCTGCTTCTCCCTGCCGCTCCCCTGCCGCTCCCTGATTTTTTCCTGTCGTTTTTTCTTGATGTTGTTCCCGCCCCGAGAGCCATCGTCCTGTGAAAACACGCCTGCGGACCCTTCTTGAGGGGTTCAAAAGACCACCACTTCCCGTGTCCCCCGCAGCGTAGCCCCATTCCTCCAGGAGCCATACCGCATGAAAACCCTCAAGGCTATCACCCTTTCCGCCGTACTCGTCGCTGGCGCAATCGCAGGCGTCGGATGCAGTTCCGCCCAGAAGGGCGCCGCGGGCGCCGGCCTTGCCGGCGGCATCGCGGGCGCCGTGGTCGGCAACAACTGGGTCCCCATCGGGCCCACCACCGGCGCCGTTGTCGGCGGTTCCTCCGGCGCCGCCATCGGCGGTCTGGTTGGCGACGCCTATGACCAGATCACCGAGGAGGACCTTGAGCGCGAGCTGACGAACCTTCGCGCCGAACTCGCCTCCCGCGAGGCCGAGCTTGCCGCCCTTCGCAATACGTCGCCCTCCACGCCCGACACCGCCGAGATGCAGGCACTCCGCGACAGCATCGCCCAGCTTGAGAAGGACCTCGCCGCCGCACGCGAGGACGCCCGCCTTCGCGCGGTTGACGCCGGCGACGCCGATCGCCTCCGCCAGTCCCTTTCCGAGGCCGAGGCCCAGCGCGACGCCCTGCGCAAGGACATCGAGAAGCTCAACGAGCAGAAGGGCATTCTCGAGCAGGATTCCAAGAAGCTCGGCGACGAACTCCAGCGCCTCAAGGACATGCTGGAGAACAAGGAAGACATCCTTTCCAAGCTCAACGACGCCGCCTCAGGCAAGGACAAGTCCATCGCCGCCCTGGAGGCCGATCTGAACAAGAAGGCCGCCGACCTCGCCGCACGCGAGCAGGAACTGGCCCTCAAGGAGCGCAACCTCGCCGAACTCGACGGCAAGTACAAGGTCCTCCAGACATCCCTCGACGGCAAGGAGGCCGCCCTTGGCAGCCTTCGCGGCGAACTCGACAAGCTCAACGTCCAGCTTGAGGACACCAGCCGCGGCCTCACGCTCACCATCGTCAACTCGCTCTTGTTCAAGTCCGGAAGCTCCGACCTCTCCGACAGCGGACGTGTCCTCCTCGGCGACGTGTCGCGCATCATCCAGGACAAGTTCCCCGGCCGCGAGCTGCTGATCGAGGGCCACACCGACAACCAGCCGATCAAGCACTCCGGCTGGCGCTCCAACTGGGAGCTCGGCGCCGCGCGCGCGCTCAACATCCTGCACGAGCTCGTCGAGAACCACGGCGTCAGCCCCGACAAGGTCAGCGCCACTTCCTTCGGCGAGTTCCGCCCCAAGGCCGGCAACTCCACCCCCGAGACGATGGGCACCAACCGCCGCGCCGTCATCGTCATCATCCCGGAGAAGGTCGCCATCCAGCGCGAGGCGCTGGCCTCCGTAAACTAAGCCACCACGCAGGAAAACCCAACCGACGCGGGAAACGAAGGGAGCGCCCACCCACGGGCGCTCCCTTCGCGCAAGTAGCCCACCCCCAAACGGGATAGAACGCCATGCCGGGACTCAGAATCGCCGCCGCCTTCTGCCTGATCGCATCGCTGCTGGCGCTCGGCGGCTGCTACTCGCGCGTCCGCGACACGGGGTTCCTCGAGGGCGGATACACGGACTTCAACGCCGTTGACCGCTCCACGTTCAAGCTGCGCCTGGACGATGGCGAATACGCCCCGCTTCCCGAGCTCCCCGCGCTCCTGGCGGAGAACGATTCCGCCACCACGCGCGGCGTACTCTTCGTCATTCCCGAGGTGGAATGGGCCGCCGCGAAGCCCTTCCCCAGCGACGACCCGGAGAAGCTGGAGTTCACGCTCTTCACCGTGCGGGAGCGCTTCTACCGCTACCTCCTGCGCGCCTACCCCGCCCCCACGCGCGTGCGCTTCGCCTATCGCGCCACCGACCCGGTCCTCAAGGACCACATGGTGATCACCCTCAAGTCGCGCGTCACCGACTACACCGCCGGCTGGGGATTCGCCCGCTACTTCATCGGCTACATCGGCGAATCGCGCATCCAGATCGAGGGAGAGATTTTCGAGGGCCCCTTCGCCGAACGCAAGATCGGCGAGTTCGCCATCCGCCGCGGCAACGCCGGCTACGCCCAGATGGGCCTCAACACCAAGGTCCTGAAAACGGACTACTGCCTCCTCTACGCCGCCGAGGAAGCCATCGCCACCATGTCCCTCGAACTCCCCGAACACATCGCCGGCGTCGTGACAGGGACCGAAAAGCGGGCGGTGGCGACGGCGGGACGGTGAGGCCGACTGCGGCTCCAGCGGATGCGATTCCGCCGTGCCCCGTGTGTTGGAAGTCTACGGTCCTGCCCAGGGCGCAGAAGGGCCCCCGCGCGGGGAAGCAGTTCTGCCTGCGCAGGCTATCCCGATTGCAAGGGGATCGCGGAGGTTTAGGCATCGGTCGGATGCGACTGATCGGACTGAGCAATATCGCGCCCGCCGCCCTTTCCCGGGCGAGTCATGCGAAGGCACCCCCAACGCCCGGCCCAGATTCCGCTTTCACCCGTTCCACCCCGCGCCGTCTCCTCTCCCTTCGGGCCGCTGGTGGCTCCGTGACTCCGAATTGACAGGATGTTCTCCCGGCGATGCGTTTCTCCGTCCGTTGGCTCAGGCAATACCTCCACACCGACGTTCCCCTGAACAAGATCATCGATGCCCTGTATCAGTGTGGCCTCGAGGTGGAGGGGGTCATCGATCTTGGGATGCAGTCCGGCAAGGTGGTTGTTGGGCAGATCCTGCGCATCGAGCCGGTGGAGGGGGCGGAGAAGATTCGCCTTTGCACGGTGAAGGCCGACGAGCCGGAGACGTTGCAGATCATCTGTGGCGCGCGCAATATCGTGGAGGGCCAGAAGGTCCCCGTGGCGCGGTTTGGCATGACGTTTCCCGACGGCACGGTGCTGAAGCCGCGCAAGATCCTCGGCATCGAGGGGCAGGGCATGCTGTGCAGCGCCGCCGAGCTGGGCGTGGCGGAGGACGCGGACGGTATCTGGATCCTCCCCGACGATGCGCCGGTGGGGGAGCCGTGGGATGCACTGATCGAAATCAGCATCACTCCGAACCGCCCCGACGCGCTCTCGATCATGGGCGTGGCGCGGGACCTAGCGGCGAAGATTCCCTTTCTGGTCAAGGGCGCCCGCGCGACGCTGAAAGGCCCTGACCTTGCCGTGGAGGAAGGCGACGACCGCACGGAGACGCTGGCCCGCGTGACGGTCACGGCCAAGGACGACTGCCCGCGCTATACGGCGCGCGTTGTCACCGACGTGAAGATCGGCCCCTCTCCGCGCTGGATGCAGGTCGTGCTGGAGAGCGCCGGGCTCCGCCCGATCAACAACGTGGTGGACATTTCCAATTTCGTGCTGCTGGAGCTGGGCCATCCACTTCATTCCTTCGACCTCGACCTTGTTGCCGGCGCCCAGATAGTGGTCCGCAACGCCCAGCAGGGCGAGACGATCGCCACGCTGGACGGCGCGACGCAGAAGCTGGAGCCGACGGACCTGTTGATCTGCGACGCGCTGAAGCCCGTGGCCCTGGCGGGAATCATGGGCGGCGGCAATTCAGAGATCCGCCCAACCACCACGAACGTCCTGATCGAGTCGGCGTATTTCCGCCCGTCCACGATTCGCAAGACGAGCAAGCGGCTGGACAAGTCCACGGATTCCAGCTATCGCTTCGAGCGCGGCACCGACCAGCGCCGCCTGACCGCCGCACTGAATCGTTGCGCGCGGCTACTGGTCGAGATCGCCGGCGGCACCGCCAGCAAGGGCGTGATCGACATCGTTTCGCGCCAGCCCGAGAAGGACCAGATCCTTGTCCGGCTGCCGCGCCTCAACCGCGTGCTGGGCCTCCAGCTCACGGGGCGAGAGGTCGCCGACGTGCTCACGCCGCTCGGTTTCGAAATTCACCGCAGCGACCGCGAGGAGATGCTCGTCGAGGCGCCATCCCACCGCGTGGATGTCTCCATCGAGGCCGACATTATCGAGGAAGTCGCGCGCATCGTCGGCTATGACCGCATCGAGGAGCGCCGCCTCGCGCTCTCCAGCGAGTTCAAGCCACAGTCGCCCCTGGACGCCGCGCGGGAGGCGCTGGCGGATGCGGCGGTGTCGCAGGGTTTCTGCCAGGCGATCAACTTCAGCTTCGTCAGCGAGGGTGCCAATGCGATCCTGGGCGCCGACGACAAGCGCCAGGTCCGCGTGCTGAATCCCATCACCTCCGACCAGTCCGTGATGCGTCGCGGCCTGCTGCCGTCGCTGTTGCAGAACGTGCTCCACAATCTGAACCAGAGCGTGGACGACATCGCGCTATTCGAGCTTGGCTCCACCTACGAGTTCGAGTCCGAGGAGGCCGAAGTCCGCGAGGCCGGCGAACTGAAGCCGCCCGCGCGGGAGACGCCCTACTTCGCGGCGGCGCTGTGTGGCCACCTGCGCCAGAACTGGAAGGAGGGCGAGGTCGCCATCGACTTCTTCGCCACCAAGGGCATCGCCGAGCACCTGACCGCGCAGCTTGGGCTTCAGAAGCCCGTGCTGGAGATCGCGGGAGACGTGTCCTGGCTTCATCCCGGGCGCGCCGCGCGCATCCTCGTGAAGGGCGTGCCGGTCGCGCTCTTTGGCGAGGTCAACCCGCTCCTCCTCAAGCAGCTCGGCATCCGCAAGCCCGTGTACTATATCGAGATTCCGCTCCTCGGCGCGGTGCTCGATGCCGCCTCTCCGCGAAAGTTTATCGACATCGCGCGCTTTCCCGCGGTCTCCCGCGACATCGCGCTGGTGGTGGATCACTCCGCGCGGTCGCTCGATCTGGAGCGCGCAATCCGCAAGGCCGGCAAGGAGATGCTCTCCGGCCTGCGCCTTTTCGACGTTTACGAGGGCGAACACGTCGCCGCCGGGAAGAAGTCCCTCGCGTATTCCCTCACCTATCGAGCGGCCGACCGCACATTGAAGGAGGACGAAGTGAACACACGTCACGCCGAAATTCTGGAGGCACTCGCCCGCGATGCCGGGGCGGTGCTCCGTTGAGCGCCCTCCAAGACTGGATCAACAAGGCCATCGCCGCCTCGCCCCACGCGGCGATGCTCCTCGATCCGCCGCCGGGCGTCATCGGCGGGGGAGACGTCATCCTCGCCGCCGTCGGCCCCGCGCCCGACAAGGTTGTCTATCTCGGCACGCGCCATGCCGGCACCACGCTGCGCGTTGGATTTGCCGCGCGCGACCGCTGGGCCAACGAGGAAATCGAGGACGCCGTGGAGTCCAACGGCGGCACCATGACCGAGTTCCTCGAGGACGCGATGGAGGCCGACGACGAGTTGTCCTTCGAGGTGCAGCACTTCCATGACACCGGCTGGTTCCACTTCGCCAGCGACCTGCGCCTCTCCCCCGAGGACTTCGACACGCCCGCGGGGCACGAGCAAATCTGGTACGCCTTCGACGGCTACGCGCGCGCGATCCTTCCGCTCGTCTCCGGCAAGAAAGAGTAGTCCCCGCAATGGCCGGAACCCTCAGCCGCTTCTTTGCGCGCATCGCCGACGACGCCGCGCCGGGCGGACCCGCGGGCTCGCTGGCCCAGGCCACGCTCTCCGTCGCGTCGCCGTTCTATGCCGTGGGCGCGGCGATCAATCGCCTGCTCCACGACGCCGGAATCCAGCAGCGCGAATCGCTCCCCGCCATCGTCCTCAGCGTCGGCAACATCACCGTCGGCGGCACGGGGAAGTCGCCCTTCTGCGCGTGGCTGGTTGAGTGGCTCAGGGCCGAGGGGAAGCGCCCCGCTGTCCTGACGCGCGGGTATGGCCGCGCCGACGAATCGCGCCTCGTGGTCGTCCACAACGGCTCGCGCCTGCTCGCGCGGACCACCGATGGCGGCGACGAACCGGTGATGCTGGCGCGGATGCTCGGGGACGTCCCCGTGGTTGCCTGCGCCGACCGCGCGCGGGGCGGACGCTATGCGCTCAAGAAATTCGAGATCGATACTCTCGTCCTCGACGATGGATTTCAGCATCACGATCTCGCGCGCCAGGGCGACATCCTGCTCGTGGACTCCACGCGCCCGATTTCGTCGTTGCGACTGCTGCCGCGCGGCACCCTGCGCGAGCTACCGGGCGTGCTCTCTCGCGCCCACCTCATTGTGATGACGCGCTGGAATCAGGCCTCGTCGCCCAAGCGCACCCTGCGCGAGGTCATGCACCACGCCCCCGGCGTTCCCGTCGCGCGCATGTCGCTGGAGGCAACCGGCGCGCGCCGCCTTGCGGGTGGGGAATTGCTGCCGCTTGACGCGCTGAAGGGTAAGCGCGCCGTCGTCCTGACGGGCGTGGCCAATCCCGACTCCGTCCGCGCCAGCGTCGAGTCCGCGGGGCTCCGCGTCGCCAAGCTGCGCTCCCTCGGCGACCACGCCACGATTACGCGCCAAACGCTGGACGCCGCTCTTCGCATGATGCGGAAGATGCGCGCGGAGTTTGTCGTGGTGACGGAAAAGGACGCGGCGAAGCTGGAGGAACTCGGGTCCCTCCCGCCCCAGATCATTGCGCTGAAAACAGAACTGCGATTCGTGGAGGAGCGCGACCGCCGCACGGCGGAGAAGGCCCTTCGCGCGCGGGTTCAGGCGCGCGGCGTTCGCGGGCTGCTCAAGTAGCGATCTCCCGGCACAGCCGCCGCATCCACTCGTTGTCGATGTGCATCGCGTCAAAGGCGTGGGCGAATTCCGTGCGCCCCGCCGCCGCATAGGCCCCCGCCAGCGCGTCCACCGCAAGGCGATCCCCGGCGATTTCCCGCAGGCTGGCGCGCTTCGCCGAGCGCCACGTGTCCAGCGTTGCCGGATACGCGCCCCACGATCCACCGCACAGCTCCAGCAACTTTTCCAGCGCCTGAACATGTCGGACGCGATCCCACGCCAGCCGCGCGATGCGCTCGCGCCTTGCCGGCGAGAGCGAAGGATGGGCGCCCGCCCGCGAAAACAACTCCGCGCGGATCAGCTCTTCGTTCATCCACGCGTGCAACTCCGGCGCCACCGCTGCGTGGAAATCGACGTCGGGCATCGGCGCCGCCTTCAGCAGCAATTCTGGAATAGAGCCCATCAACGTCTTGTCCTCGATGCGCAGGAACTCGTCGCGCGCGGGGACTTGGTAATCGGGCGCTGGCGGGGTCTGTTCCTCCGCCGACCCCGGTGATTCTTCCGTGTCCAGCGCACTCCACTGCGTCCGCAATTCCGCGACCGCCGCAGAGAGGGATGCCCCGTCGCCCATCTGGTTCACCGCCTCCACCGCCACCATGCCGCCGCTGATGTGCTGTGGCGCCACGCGCATCAAGTCGCCCAGAAGCCGCGCCGTCGGCTCGTCCAGCAACAGGTTCGCCCCCGTAAAGTGGTCCTCCCATCGATCCACCAATGCGGGCTTGATGACGCTGTAGACGGCGCCGACGTATTTCCCCCACGTATCCAGCGAGCGCAAATGCGCGATCAGCGCCGCCAATCCCGCGGGCTCGTCCTCGTGATCGGCGCCGCCGAGTTCGGCAAGGCGCTCCTCCACGCGGAGGGCAAACGCCGCGTCCTCGCTGGCGTGGATCGCCAGCAACACCTTCACCTCCAGCGGCGCGGCGCCGGGCAACCAGCGCAGATGCAGCCGCGCCGTCTCCTCCAGAATGCGACCGTATAGCACCAGACGCGCGCGGCTCTCCTCCGACCCGAATCCGTGGCGGATATCCCTCCGATTGCGTAGCCTCTCGATCCTCATCGCTTCCTCCACGCGCCGCTTTCCGCGATGCCTTCGGCCACCATTGGCGCCCGCCGCCAAACCGTCAAGGGCATTGGAGTTGCCCGCGCGGATGTCCCCAATCCTTCACCCCGCCGCCCGCCCGGGCTCCAACGCCACTTTGCGCCGTGGGGACTGGGCCTGAATTTTGGGTGGGTATGTTTTCGCCTTCCGCTGCGCAAGCGGCCTTGGATTGCGGT
>Ga0105049_10011409_pt1 | contig 10176 bp, 9 predicted proteins | sample MAT06_FD_78087 | JGI IMG/M metagenome (GOLD analysis project Ga0105049, IMG submission 78087) | Freshwater microbial communities from Lake Fryxell liftoff mats and glacier meltwater in Antarctica - MAT-06 | ecosystem: Environmental > Aquatic > Freshwater > Ice > Liftoff microbial mat | place... | reverse complement strand
CTCCACTATACCCTGGCTGCGGGAGCGCGTCAACTTTTGCCCCTCACCCCCGGCCCCGCGACCCCCCCCCCCTGCCCCCTCTCCCTGAGCGGGAGGGGGGGAGCCGACTCTCTGTGAAGGAGGGGATGCAACCGACTGGCGCTCGACCAGATGGCAGGCAAGCTCGAGCCGGATGGGTGTGAGCTCGGGCGCGGCGATGCGCTCGCTCAGGCGGCGCACGGCCAGGGCGCCCAGCTCTTCACGCTCGATCCGCATGGTCGTCAGGGGCGGCACGATCAGGCTGGCGAGGGGAATGCCGTCGAAGCCCATCACCGAGACATCCTGGGGCACGCGCAGGTCAAACTCCTGAAGCGCGTGAACAACCTTGATCGCTGCGCTGTCGTTGCTGCAAAAGACGGCGGTGAAGTCGAGCGGGCGCCGGGCCAGGAAGGCGCGCATCGTCTCGCGGAAGTTGCCGGCGGTGCTGAGCACGAGCTCTGGATCGTAGGCGATGCCGGCGGCCTCTAGCGCAGCTTTGTAGGCCTGGTGCCGCGCCTGGATGGTGGTGCGCTCTGACGTGGAGATGTGAAGGATGCGCCGGTGGCCGCGCCCAATCAGGTAGCGGACGGCCCGAAAGGGCGCGTGCCTGTTGTCGGGCAGCAGCGTGTCAACCTCTAGGTCGGGGCAGTCGCTGTTCACGAGGGCCAGCGGGGCGCCGCTATCGCGGATCTGCGCGATCAGCTCCTGGTTGTCCACGCTCAGCAGCAAGAGGCCTGCGCCGTCACGCGGGCTGAGCTTGTTGAGGATGAAGGTGGCGCTGCTCAACCCAGGCTGACACATCGTATAGCTGAGCTCGATACCCTGACGGCGGCACTCCGACTCGACCCCGGCGATGATGCCCGTGTAAAACGTCTCGGCGGCGTGATCCACGCTCACATCGCTGCTACCGAGCAGCGTGACGCTGCGTAGCCGACCGTTAGGCTGGGCGCTGGGCTGGGCCGAGAAGGTGGGCCTCGGCCAGCAGAAGAACGCCGACGATGTGCTCGCCATGTTCACGGCCTTCGCCAAGAGCGACCCCGACGGCAATGGCAGCGCGGACACGTTCGGGCTCTCTAGCTCCTCGCCGAACCCGAACTTTGGCGTCGGCTTCACCGGCTCGCTCGGGCAGATGTTCGGTGTGCCGAACGTGTGGAGCCTGGGCAGCGACGGCGCCCTGGTGCATATGGTGGAGACCGACGAGTAGAAGCAGGGCCTAGCCTTCGCCCGCCAGCTCTGGGAGGCCGGGGCGTATCACCCCGACGCGGTGAACCTGAACTACTTCGCCGCGCCATTCGGCAGCGAGGAGTGGCGCTTTATGAACTTCGGCCTGGAGGGCGTGCATCACACGATCGTGGACGAGCGCCCCATCCTGACCGATCTGGGCAAGGCCGAGCGCGGCACGGGCACGCTGACCGGGCTTACAAACCTGCCGCCGGTGGCCTTCTACGATGTCCCCGGCAATGCCGAGTATATGCGGCAGCTCCAGCAGAAGCTGCTGGCGATCGGCGTTGATAACCCGACCTGGGGCTACTACGCGCCCACCGTTGCGTCCAAAAGCGCCGAACTGGCCCAGCTGGAGACCGACCGCAGGCTGGCGATCATCACGGGGCGCGAGCCACTGAGCGCCTGGGACAGCTTTATCACCGACTGGCGCAGCCGCAGTGGCGACCAGATCCGCAGCGAGTCCCAGGCGGCGCTGGCTGACAAGTAGTGAGGGAGACCATCTCGGGCGCCCACAAGGGGCGCCCCGAGCCGTCTGGACCGCGAAGGGCGCGAACGGGCACGAAGGGCGCGAACGCGAAACCGCGAAGGGCACCCATCCGCACGCGCGTGCCGGTTTCGCGGTGGTTCGCACCGCTTCGCGGCATTCGCGATCCAAAGGTTCCGGCGCCTAGCCCGCAGAAAGGAAGACCATGTCAGATCCATTCGGCCTGTCGGCCACGGCCATCGCCGGGCTGCTGCGGGCCGACGCCACGCTTTTTCCCGAGCTAGAGGCGGCCCGCGCCGACCTCGCGGCCCTGCGGGAGGCGCCGCAGACGAAGCTCGTTTTGGCTCAGACCGAGGCGTTGATGACAGGCCTGCTCGCCATCCCGCAGACGCCGTACAGCTACCGGCGCTTCTTCAACCGTAACGGCGACCGTGGCTGGTACGAGGCGCCCTACTTTCTGAAGCGCACCAGGCTCGCCGCAGCGGCCCTGCGCCTCTTCCTCGGCCAGGCAGCCCCGTACGAGGAGCAGATCGCCCGCGAGCAGGCCACCTATCTGGAGCAGGAGCCGAAGAGCAGCTCCTGGTCGCCAAGCTCGCGTACTCCACGGCCTTCGGCTTCAGCGTGCCGGTGGGGCGCTTCGGGCTTGCCCAGGCCGCGCCCGACAGCACGCTGGCTCTGAGCGACGACGGCCTGCACTTCTACGGTCGCGAGGCGCCGGCCGAGGCCCGCCTGGAAGGTGAGACGCTTTACAGCCGCTGGCAACCCTGGCATGATGTAAGCGTCGAGACCTGGCTGCTCGCTCGCCCACCGTGGCATATCCGCGTCCACCGGCTGCGCAGCGCCCGCCGCCGCCGGAGCGCTGAGGGCGACTTTGCCCTTGACCGCATAGCCGCCCATCCTGCCAGACTGGCTGGCGCGCGACTCAACGCCTGCGGATCTACTGCTGTACTACTTCCGCGTCGATCAGCCGGGCGGCTTCGGCCACACCCGCCACTACAGCCCCGAGCGCGGCTACGATAGCACCTACACTGTATGGTACTAGACATGTTTCGGCTGGACGGGCAGGTCGCACTCGTGACGGGCGGCGACAAGGGGCTGGGTCAGGGGATGGCAATCGCGCTAGCCCAGGCTGGCGCCGACGTGGCGTTCGTCTCGCGCAGCGGCCACAACGCCGCGACACTCGGGGCTATCGAGGCCACCGGGCGGCGCGGTCTCGCGCTTACCGCCGATCTTAGCAAGCCTGAGCAGGCCGTGGCAATGATGGAGCAGACCGTGCATGGGCTTGGCCGGATCGACATTCTCGTGAACAACGCTGGTATCGTCCGGCGCGCCGCTGCGGAGGCGACCGAGCTGGCCGATTTTCAGGCGGTGCTCGCCGTGAACCTTGTCGGCGTCTGGGCGCTGGCGCAGGCCGCAGGCCAGCAGATGCTCGCCCAGGGGCGCGGCAAAATCATCAACGTCGCCTCGTTGCTGTCGTTCCAGGGCGGCATCCGTGTGCCGGCCTACACCGCCTCGAAGCACGCTGTGGCGGGGCTGACGAAGGCGCTCGCCAACGAGTGGGCCAGCCGCGGCGTCAACGTGAACGCGATTGCGCCGGGGTACATGGCGACCGATAACACGCAGGCGCTGCGCGACGACCCTGTGCGCAGCCGACAGCTGCTGGAGCGCATCCCGGCGGGCCGTTGGGGCGCCCCAGACGACCTGGCTGGCGCGGTGGTGTTCCTTGCCTCACGCGCCAGCGATTATGTCAATGGACATATTCTGGTGGTGGACGGCGGCTGGATGGCGCGCTAGTACAGCGCTGCGCGCACCCGTGATGCCATTCCTCGTATGGGCCGGGAGTATACTCAACGCTGCTATCTGTGGCTGCGCTTCACGCCACATATGGCAGCGTCGCTCCCTATCACATCACGAGGTCGTGTATGACCCCCCAACCGATACGCATTCTCATCGTCGATGACACCCCCCTGAACCTGAAGATCATCAGCGCTGCGCTCGCCCCCAATGGCTACCAGCTCGACACAGCCGCAAACGGGCGCGCCGGGCTTGATCACGCCGCCATATTTCAACCCGACCTGATCATTCTTGACGTGATGATGCCCGACCTCGATGGCTATGAGGTCTGCCAGCGGCTGCGTCAGCTCGCCAGCTTTGCCCAGCGTCCCATCCTGATGCTCACGGCCAACGACTCGCTCGAGGAGCGGGCGCGTGGCCTGGACGCAGGCGCCGACGATTATATGAGCAAGCCGTTCCAGCCCGCCGAGCTGCAGGCGCGCGTCAAGGCGTTGCTCCGGCGCGTGCTGCCCGGCCCCACCACACCGCTCGCATCGCAGGGCAAGACGACCGCCTGCTTCTCGCTGCGCGCAACCTGGGGCGACCTTGCAACCGAGGCGATCGCAGAGATCGATATGACGCTGCTCGACCAGGTGCTGATGAGCCATCCGAGCGGGGTGCGGGTACTCGCCGCCGCCGCGCGGCCAGAGCAGTGTGAGCGGATCACCGGCGAGCATGTGCGTTACGTGCTGCGCCTGCTGCGTGGCCGCTATCCCTACACGGTGCTTGATCTCCCGCACGACTTTAGCGCGTCGACGCTTGCTGGCCTCGATAGCGCCGATGAGGTGCTGCTGATTCTCGCCCCCGAGCTGGCCTCGGTGCGTGCCGCAGTCTGTGCGCTTGGCGTGTTTGCCCAGCTCGACTACCCGGCCGACAAAATCACCCTGCTGCTGAACACCACCATTGAGCGGGGCGGCCTCGGGCGCAAGGCGATCAAAACGGCGCTGCGCCGCCCGATCCTCCGTCCTCCGTCCTCCGTCCTCGGTCGTCGGTCGTCGGTCGTCGGTCGTCTTATGTAGGGAGCTGTCCATGTCACCTTCCTTCCCGCTCCCAGCCAACGAGTCTGCTCGTCTGGAGGCTCTGGAACAGTTCAAGATCCTTGACACCGCGCCGGAGGAGGCCTTCGACGAGCTTACGCGGCTCGCCGCAGAGCTCTGTGGCACCCCGATTGCGCTTGTCAGCCTGGTCGACGCGCACCGCCAGTGGTTCAAAGCACGCGTGGGCCTGGAGGCCGACGAAACGCCGCGTGCGGTCGCCTTCTGCGCCCACGCGATCGCCGCGCCCGACCAGCTGTTTGTCGTGCCTGACGCAACCGAGGACGCGCGCTTCGTCACCAACCCGCTGGTAACCGGGGAGCTGCATGTCCGCTTCTACGCCGGCGCCCCCCTGGTAACGGCCACGGGGCATGCCGTTGGCACGCTCTGCGTCATCGACCATGTGGCCCGTGAGCTGACACCCACACAGCGCCGCGTGCTCCAGGTGCTCGGGCATCAGGTTGTCACGCAGCTTGAACAACGGCAGCAGATTGCGGCGCTGCAAGCCGCTGCGGCCGCGCGCGCGGCGAACGAACTGCAAACCGAGCTCCTCGCCGCCGAGTCGCAACGCCAGGCGCAGGCGCTGGCACTGCTCGACCACGAGCGCACACAGCTCTACGCCGATCTGCAGCGCACCGTGCGCGAGACTCTGGCGCTGAATCGCGTCATCTCGGCGACCTCTGCGGCACAGGACGTGTGCCAGGTCGTCACCATCATTTGTGCCGAGCTGGCGCAGATCTATGCGGTGCCCCAGGTGGCCTGCGCACTGCTTGATGCCGAGCGTGGACGGCTTACCGTCGTCGGTGAGTTCTGTGCGCCAGGTCGGCCCTCCGGCATGGGCGCTGTGATCGCGGTGGCGGGCAATGCGCTCACGGAGGCGCTGTTCGACACGCGCGCCCCGGTGCAGGTCTGCGATGTGCGCACAGACCCGCGGAGCGCCCCGACCGCCGAGCTGTACGCGCAGCGGGGCACGGCCGCCATCCTGCTAGTGCCGCTGCTGGTACACGACGAAGTGATCGGCACGATCGGCATCGACTCGCTTGTCCCGCGCCGCTTCACACTGGAAGAGGTGGCGCTGGCGCTGGCGGTCGCTGGGGCTGCGGGCCAGGCGCTGGCCACAGTGCAACTCACCGCCGCACTCCAGGAAGAGAAGGAGACAGCCGAGGCGGCGACGCGCGCGAAGTCCGAGTTTCTTGCCAATATGAGCCACGAGATCCGCACGCCCATGAACGCGGTGATCGGCATGACGGGCTTGATCCTCGACACCGCGCTGAACGCTGAACAGCGTGAGTATATCGAGACGATCCGCAGCAGCGGCGATGCGCTGCTTACGATCATCAACGATATTTTGGACTTCTCAAAGATCGAGTCGGGCAAGCTGGAGCTAGAACAGCAGCCATTTGATCTGCGCGACTGCCTGGAGTCTGCGCTCGACCTGATCGCGCCACGCGCTGCGGAGCAGCAGCTCGACCTGGCCTATCAGTTGGACCCGAATGTGCCGCACGCGCTGGTCGGCGATGTGACGCGCATGCGCCAGGTGCTGGTGAACCTGCTGTCGAACGCCGTTAAGTTTACGCCTTCCGGTGAGATTGTGGTCCACATGCAGGCAAGCCCAACGGACGACGGCATGGTTGAGCTCCAGATCAGTGTCCGAGATACCGGCATCGGCATCCCAGCCGACCGCATAAACCGGCTCTTCCGCGCCTTCAGTCAGGTCGACACCTCGACCACGCGCCAGTACGGGGGAACCGGGCTGGGCCTGGCGATCAGCCAACGGCTTTCGGTGCTGATGGGCGGCCAGATGTGGGTGGAGAGCGTGCTCGGCGTGGGGACGACGTTCTATTTTACGATCAAGGCACCGGCAGCACTGGCGCCGCCAAAAATCTATCTGCGTGGGGCAGTGCCGCAGCTGGTTGGCAAGCGGCTGCTGGTGGTTGACGACAATGCGACGAACCGGCGCATTTTGCAGGCGCAGGCAGAGTCCTGGGGGATGCACGTGCATACGGCGAGCTCCGGGGCAGAGGCGCTACACATTGTAGCTCAGGACGACCCGTTCGATGTAGCCATTCTCGATATGCAGATGCCAGAAATGGATGGCGCGCAGCTGGCCGTTATGCTGCGTGCGCTGCCCATCGCAGCAGCGCTGCCCCTGGTGTTGCTCACCTCGCTGGGGCGGCGCGCGGAGGACATGGCCGGTGGGCTGTTCGCAGCCAGCGTCACAAAGCCGGTCAAGTCATCGCAGCTGTATGAAACCATCCTGGATGTGGTGGGCGGGAGCGCCCGACTGCGGCCCCCTTCGACGCCCCGACCGCTGTTCGACGTTGGGCTCGCCGAGCGGCTGCCACTGCGCATTCTGCTCGCCGAAGACAATGTCGTCAACCAGAAAGTGGCCGTCAAGACGCTGGAGAAGCTGGGGTACCGGGTGGATGTAGCGGCCAACGGGCTGGAGGTGCTCACGGCGCTTGGGCGGCAGCCCTACGATGTCGTCCTGATGGATATGCAGATGCCAGAGCTGGATGGTTTGGGGGCGACCGCCCGCATTCGCCACGAGCTGCCTGCCACGCGCCAGCCGCGTATCATTGCCATGACGGCCAACGCGATGCAGGGCGACCGGGAGATCTGTATTGCGGGCGGTATGGACGACTACATCAGCAAACCGGTGCGGGTCGAGGAGCTGATCGCCGCATTGGAGCGCGGGGCAGCGCTGCCATTGGCGGCGCTAGCGGGGGCCGTTGCGACGAAACTGGCGACGGATGTGATCGACCGGACGGTGCTGGCAGACCTGCAAGACGCCCTTGGCGACGGGCAGCCGGAGATTGTGCTGGAAGTGATCGACCTGTTCAGCGCTGATCTGCCCGCCCAACTCCAGGCGCTGCGGGCACGTCTCGCGGAGCATAATCTGGTGGAGGTGCGGCGCATCGCGCACTCGATCAAATCTAGCGCCGACATTGTTGGCGCACCGACGTTGTCGAAGGAGTGCCAGGCATTAGAATCGCTGGCCGCCAGCGACACGCGGGCAGGCGCCGAGCAGTATCTGTCCAGCATCGAGCGCCTCGGCGGGGAAGCAGTTATGGCGCTCCAGCAGCTGCGAGCTAGCTTTGCGGTGGCTGGGTGAGCTGCTAGGGCTTCGTCCGGGCGCCCTTACGAGATTCGCATAGCCTGGGGCGCCCACAAGGGGCGCCCTTACGATTCTGTAGAAGTGCTGGGGCGCCTTACGAGTGGCCTGGGGCGCCCACAAGCGGCGCCCTTACGATCGATCCGCTCGGGTATCAGCGGCCCATGAACGTGACAGCTGCGGAGGAGGGCGCCGACGCGGCAAACGTATGTTCACGCAGCACTGGTCGCCCAGTAGCTGCGAGCTCCTCTAGCAGCTCGGCCGCCTCGCGGGGCGCATTGTGGCGGGCGTAGTCGGCCTGGATGCGTTGGGCGTTCGCGCTGTAGCTTGGGTGCTTAAGGCAAGGCTTCAGACAGGCTCATTGTGTGGTACGGTCTGCCGTGCGCCCTCACCCCCGCCGCTGGCGCGGCTTCCCCCGCTCCCGCGCGCGGGAGCGGGGGCCAGAGGGTGAGGGCCAGCGCGTCGAAGTGTAACGCACATCTGAAACCTCGTCTAAGGACTGTGCGCACGGCGCTTAGGTGATCGCCTGGTCGGTGTCGCCCTGGCGGCTCGCCATGGTGCCGAGAGCGGTGAGCGCGTTTGCGCGTGGCCGCAGCAGCCCGAGCGCCTGGCTCAGCGCCAGGTTTTGCTTGTGGAGCGTGATCGCGCAGGCCGTATCGCCCTGCACGGTTGCGAAGAGCGCGGCGGCGAGCTCCAACGCCAGCGGCAGACCATCGAGCTGAACGCAGATGCTGGCGATCGCCTGGGCGTTGCGCGCGGTGAGCTGGAAGGATGGGCTGTGGGCGCGGGCGCGGTTGAGCAGCAGCGCGATCGCCGGCACCTCGGCTAGCTCGTCGAGCGCAGGCAGCTGCGCGGGGTCGGCGCAAGGAAGCGGCTGGAGCGGGTAGACCTGCTCGTCGCGCAGATCGAGCAGGGCGCGGCTGGTCGCCAGCACACGCAGGCCCGGCGCAGCCGCGAGCAGCTCGGCCACAAAGCTGCGGGCGGCGAGCAGATGCTCGCAGTTGTCGAGCACCAGCAGCAGCTCACGGTCGCGCAGGGCGTCGCAGATAGTGGCGATCAGCGGACGACCGGGCTGCTCCTTCAGCCCGCAGGCCTGGGCGATTGCAAGCGGCACCTGATCGACCTGACGCAGCGGTGCGAGGGCAACAACGAGCGCGCCGTGAGCGTAACGTGCCGACGCCAAGCGCCCGGCGGTCGCCTACGGGCGCCAGTATGGCACGCCGCGCGGGGTGGCGCAATGGGACGAAAAGCGGAAGGGCGCGGGCCAGGCAGGTTGTCCACAGATGACACAGATTTCCGGGCTATTGCTAGTACTCCGACCGAGCAAAGCTAATGGGGGCGCACTCTAGCGCGCCGGTACAAGGGCTTCAGAAGTGCGCGGACGCTGTACTAGCCCTCACCCGCTGCGCCCAGATCAGCTTCCAGCGCCATAAAGAGCCGTGCATAGAGGAACGCGTCGGTGCCACGAACAACGAGCAGGTAGCCTTCGTCGGTGCGCCGCAGCTCGCGGTCGTTCGTTGCGCCGTGCGCTGCGCAGCCGGCCTCGAGCTGCGCCAGGCGCTCCAGGGCCGCGCCAACCGCCGGGTCGTCGCTAACCACCAGGATGTGGTAGGCCTCGCCCTCCAGCCAGAGGTGGGCATGCGCCCCGCGCAGCTGCGCCAGCGCCGCCTGACCTTCACCAGAGCTGAGCTCGCAGCCCGTCAGGGCGAGCAGGCGCTCCAGGGTCGTCTCGGCCGGCTGGTGGAGCGGATCGCCGCAGATGTGATCGAGCAGCTGCGCGAGCCGGGAGTCCTGCGCCGGCGCCACAGCGCCGTGCAGATCCTGGAGCAGGTGGGCCAGCTCGTGGCGGGCGATCAGCAGCGGGGTGAGCTGGCGCTCCAGGGCCACATAGCGGGCCTGAGCGATCTGCACCAGCGCCTCGTCGCCGCCGCCGGCTCGCCGTGCGGCCAGCAGCCCACGGATGTCGGCGAGCGAGAAGCCGAGCCGCTGGGCGCGTAGGATGAAGCGCAGCGCCTGCTCGGCGACCGCGTCGTACAGGCGGTAGCCACTCTCGCTGTAGGCGGTGGGCGGCAGCAGCGCCTGCTCCTCGTAGAAGCGCAGGGCCGAGGGGCGCAGGCCGGTGCGCTTGGCAAGCTGTCCAACCGTCATTAGCGCTGAGGCCATGGGTACCTTCTTTTCGTCTAGCGTACAGCTAGCGGTGTCGCCGCACGAGTGCTGGCGGCTGCGCTCAGTGCTTGATCGTATAGCTGTCAGCTGCGCCGCTGGCAGGCGTGTGGAGGGTAGAGGACACCGAGGAGCGGCAGGTGCCAGGCAATGCGCGTGCGGCCGACCCGTGGAGCACGGGGCGCGTTGGGAAGGCGCGATGGCCTGAAGGTTGCGCAGTGCGTGGTCGCCCGCAGGCCGACGCGTTTTGCCGGGTGAATCGCGCCCAGCCCACGAGCCGCGCCAGCGGTGTCTGCTGCACCGCG
>Ga0105049_10011408_pt1 | contig 10176 bp, 9 predicted proteins | sample MAT06_FD_78087 | JGI IMG/M metagenome (GOLD analysis project Ga0105049, IMG submission 78087) | Freshwater microbial communities from Lake Fryxell liftoff mats and glacier meltwater in Antarctica - MAT-06 | ecosystem: Environmental > Aquatic > Freshwater > Ice > Liftoff microbial mat | place... | reverse complement strand
CGTGATGGCGAAGGGCGCAGTTGAGATAGCTCTGCGTGGTCGCCATGAGAATGGCCGCGGGCAGGCCCTTGCCCGCTACGTCCCCGATGAAGAACGCCACGCGGTGCTCGTCGAGCGGGAGCACATCGAAAAGATCGCCGGCGACAAACCGGCCCGGGCGCAGCTCCATCGCGTACGAAAACCGCGGCAGCTCGCCCCGCGGCGCGGGGATGATTTGCCGCTGGATCAGCATGGCCGCGTCCATCTGCTCCGTCAGCCGCAACCGTTCGGCCTCCAGGCGGGCCCGCTGCATCCCGCTGATCGACAGCGAGCACATTTCGGCGATCGCCTGACAGAATGCCGCCGCGTCGTCGTGCACCGGCGGCTCGTCGCGCCTGGCGTCCAGATAGATGCACAACGCCGCCCGCGAATCGAGCAGGATCGGCACCGCCATCGCGTGCACCGTACCCATGCTCAGGATGCTCATGGGCGGGATCTCGCCGTCGTCGCGACGCAACTGCACCATCTGACCGGTGCAGGCCGCGGCGATCAGCGATCGGCTGAACTGGAACGACGCGTTGCTTGCCTGGCTCATCCGCGTCGAGAGCACGTCAATCCGCTCGTGGCTGTTGTCCACCGACGGGCGGATGATGGCTGCCCGCGGATAGCCGGTGCCTTCCAGGATCGCGTCCAGAACCGTCTCGGCCAGCCGCAGCTCGTCGGTTGCGAGCTGGATCTGTTTGGCGCATTTGATCAGCAGTTCGAGCCGGCGCCGATCGATCGCGTCCTGCCGCGGCTTGGGCACGGTGACCAACTGCCCGCCGCTCTGGCGGGTGTCGTCCATCGTCGGCATACCCATCGCCCGCGAGTCGTTGCCCCCCAGCCGAAAAGTCCAAGGGCCGATCCGCAGCGTATCGCCCAGCCGCAGCTTGTTAGCTTCCTCGGGGACCAGTTGAATCTCGTTGAGAAACGTCCCGTGCCGGCTGCCCAGATCGGTCACGTGCCACCCGTCGGGACGTAGCTCGAACCGGCAGTGCCGTCGCGAGACCGTCTTCTCCGCCTCTGGTAGGCGCAGCTGGCAATCCTCCAGGCGGCCCAGGATGAGCGGCTCGGACGTTCCCTCTTGGGCACCGGCGCTTTGGGCGAGTGTGAACGCTCGGATCTTCGGCCCGAGCACGGGCTCCAACAGAATCGGCGCAGTATGAAAAGTCGAGTGTGGCAGAGGATCTTCCCGACCGCCCCCCTTCGGGCTTTATGGCAATGGCCGCGCTCGCAAACGCCGTCATAACGGCTCCTGCAGGCCCGGATCGAAGCAGCGGATCATACCCGAAGAGCCCATCAACCGCCCGCGAGCGTCGGCGGCTTGATCCGCGCGATCAGCGCGTCGATCTCCCCCGGCTGCGTCAACTCGCCGAGCGACCCCTTCCAGCCCTTCTCCGCCAGCCACGGCTCCAGCGTCGCCTCGAACGCCCCCGGCTTCATCTCCGCGAACGCCGGCGTCTCCCGCGGCGCGTCCCGGCGAGGCCGGGCCGTGTCCGTCCGCACCAGCTTGTCGATCGGCTCCACCACCACCAGCGGCAAGACCGCCGCCAGCCGCCCCAGGGCCTCCTGATCCGCCCCCGCCCGCGCCCGGTGCGCCACCCACGCGGCCTGCGCTTTGCGGTATTGCGCCATGACCTTGTTGCGCCGCCCGCGGACGTCCATCTCCTTCGAATACACCACAAACACCATCGCCCCCGGGATGAACGCCTTCTCGCCCGTCTTGCTCGCCAGTTGCTCGATGCTCGATATCGACCCGCTGCGGATGTCGCCGCCCAGTTCCTGCACCGCGTTGTCGAGCACCTTCACCAGGCTGGCAATGATCGACCACTCCTGACGCGTCTGCGGCATGTACTGCGACACCACCGGCAGGTTCAGCGGCAACTGCACATACCAGCGCCCCTGCACCTTCTTCATCGCCAGCCCGATCGGCGGCACCGGCTTGCCGTCCAGCAACACCGCCGCCGCGTCGTCTGAAACAGACACCGTCGTCAGCCGCTCGGCGTTCCGCTCGATCCAGTTGAACGGGTCGGCCAGCAACCGCCCCAGCGTGTCCTCCACCGCCTCGCGCTGGGCCCGGTCCTCGGCCCCCCCCCCACCCCTGGACGGACGCTGGATCGCCGCCAGCACGTTTCGCGCCGCGGGCGTGCTCTTGGTCGCCTCCTGCCGGTACTTCTCGATTTCCGCCGGGAAGCGGGCCCGGGCTTCGACGGCCACATCCTGCAACGTCCCCAAAAAGCCCGACAGCCGCTGCAGCACCGCGTTGAACTCGGGGGATTCGGGATAAATCAGCGTCGTCAGCCGATCCGCCCGGCCATCCTTCACCATCGCCACGGCGGAGTTCACCGTGTCCTGCGGCGTGTCCTGGCTGTACTCATCCCCCTTGGAGCAGCCCGCCACCGCCAGCGTCACGCCCGTCCAGATCGCCAGAACCCAGGATTGAAGCCAGCGTCGATTGGTCATGTCGTCCTCGTTGGAATCCCAATCATGGTACCGCCACAGGGGCCGAGGGCTGCGAGCGGGGTCCGCCTCCCTGACGCTGGCTGCAACCAAACACCTATGGTTATCTCATGCAGATCATCGTGAACGGGGACTCTCAAGAAGCCGAACCGGGCCTGACCGTGGCGGGGCTGATCGACCGGCTGGGGCTGTCGAAACAGGCCTGCGCCGTCGAGTTGAACAAGCAACTGGTGCCCAAGAAGTCGCACGGCGAGGCCAAACTCGCCGCGGGCGATCGCGTGGAGATCGTCACGCTCGTCCGCGGGGGCTAAAACTCCTCACCATGGCCCAGTCGCAAGCAGCATCGATGGCGGATCCGCTGGTCGTCGCCGGGCGGACTTTCCCCAGCCGGCTCGTTCTGGGCACGGGCAAGTACAAGACCATGCCGCTCATGCGTGAGGCGCTGGAGGCCTCCGGGGTGCAGGTCGTCACCGTGGCCGTGCGTCGCGAGCGGCTCTTCAACGAGCAGGGCCAGAGCCTCCTCGAGTTCCTCGACCCGTCCCGCTACACCATCCTGCCCAACACGGCCGGGTGCTTCACCGCCGAGGACGCCGTCCGCGTGGCCCGGCTCGGGCGCGACTTGCTGGAACAACTCGACAACTCCGGCGCATCGTGGGTCAAGCTCGAAGTGCTCGGCGATAAAAAGACCCTCCTGCCCGACCCCAGCGGCACGATCGAAGCCACCCGCGAACTCGTCAAGGACGGCTTCCAGGTGCTCGCCTATACAAGCGACGATCCGATCGCGGCCGTGCGAATCAAAGAAGCCGGGGCGGCGGCTGTCATGCCCGCCGGTTCGCCCATCGGCTCGGGTCAGGGCATCCTCAACCCGGCCAACATTGTGCTCTGTCTCGAACTTCTCAAACAGGGCGACGCCAGCTTCCCGGTCATTGTCGACGCCGGTGTCGGGGCCGCCAGTGATGTCTCGGTGGCGATGGAGCTCGGCGCCGACGGCGTGCTGCTCAATACCGCCGTCGCTCACGCGCAGGACCCAGTCCTCATGGCCCATGCCATGCGGAACGCCTGCCTCGCCGGCCGACAGTCGTATCAGGCCGGGCGCATGCCCAAACGCCGCTACGCCTCCGCCAGCAGCCCGTGGGAGGGCGTGATCTCCTATGTCCCTGGCGAATGAAAAAGGCCAAGGGTTGCAAGTCCTGGCCTCGAATAGTCAACTCAAGCCTAATTCACCCATCGCCGCCGCTCAACTGGGCAGGCAGCCGTTGGGGTCCTCCGACTGCGAGAGATAGTTGGTACAGGAACCCGGCGGGTCTTCCAGGTCGAGAAACCCGCCGTTTTTGAAGTTGACGAAGCAGTTCACCTGCGGCACCGCCGCGGCGTTGGCAGCGATCACGGAGTCGACAGACGATCCGACACCGTGCGAGGGAACACCTGCCCTGTTCAAGTCCTCAAAAAAGACTATTTCGTCCAATTCGTCAGGTGGGCCCTTGCGGCCCAAAGTGTCTGTCGTCGCGAGCCGAGTGCAGCCGACCTCTGAACTTGTGGTATGCTCCCGTTGGGTACTCTCCTCATGGTCAAGCAAAAGACTCAACTGGGAACTTTTCTGAGCGGCGTTCTGCTGCTGGTTTTCGTTGGCGGCTTGGCACTATTGCTGTGGGCATGGCTTTTCTGAGGCCCGGTCCGATAGCTCGCGATGAGCACCCAGGGAACCGTTTCAATGAGCTTGAACTTTGAGGTCGGCCCTTCCCGCCCGAACATCGGAATCTGGGCGCTGGTGCTGCTCGCAGGAGCGACGGCCTCTTGCGCACCTAAGACGGCCGGGCCCAGGGCTTCCGACGCGGGCAGTCTCTTTTCCGCCCCCACACGCCCCAATGCGGTGGTGAACGGCCAATCGGTCCCGCGTCCAGAGATCCTGATGGGGGATCCTCGGATCATCGCCGCGATCATCCGTGAGGGACGCGACCAAACCCAGGTGATGAATCAACTCACCCACCTCAGCCAGAAGATCGGGCCGCGGCTGACGGGTTCGAGCCGCGTGCTGGCGGCCAACAACTGGTGTCGCGATCAGTACGCCGCCTTCGGCCTAAGCAACCCACGCCTGGAGCAGTATGGCACGATCGGGGTGGGCTTCGACCGTGGGCCCTCGTCAGGGAAAGTCCTGATGCGAGAGGACAAGAAGGGTGACGACGGGGCGACGACGTCGACGTACACGACGGCCCGGGAGATGCAGTTTTCCACGTTGGCATGGGCAGCGGGGACCAACGGGCCCGTGCGCGGCAAGGTGGTTTGGCTGCCCAAGGACGAAGAGGGCTATGCCGCTATCAAGGACGAGCTCAAGGGGGCGTGGGTGCTGATGGAGCCGCCGCCGCCGGTGGGGCAGCGTGGGATCCGCAGCCGCATGGGGGCGTCGTACGAGGCCCGAAAGGACGCGCGGGAAAAGGTGGCAGCGGGCGAGGACGTCTCCAAACTGTCCTTTGCGCAGCGTGTGATGTTCGACGGCGTGGCCGGTTTCATCTCGACCAGCCGCGACGAGCGGGTCTGGACGGGCGCGGTGCCGGGGTGGCGTGATCTGACCATCGATCGGGTGCCGCCGGACGTTCATGTATCGGTGCGCCTCTCGGATTACGACTTCCTCAACTCGCGTCTGGCCGACGGCGAGCCGATTGAGGTCGAGTTCGATCTGAAGCACACCTTCAATGCGGGCCCGGTGCCGATCTACAACACGATCGCCGACATCGTGGGCTCGGAAAAGCCGGATGAGTATGTGATCATCAGCGGCCACTTGGACACGTGGGACGGTCCCGGATCCGACGGAACCACCGACAATGGCACCGGAACGGCGGTGACACTGGAGGCCGCGCGGATCCTGTCGCGGGTCTTCGCGGGCACCGGCACGCGGCCCAAGCGGACGATCCGCTTCATCAACTGGACCGGGGAAGAGCAAGGCCTGCTCGGCGCTCGCGGCTATCTCGACCAGAACAAAGACCTATGGCCCAAGATCTCCGCCGCGTTTGTCGACGACGGCGGGACCAACTATCAGGGCGGCATCCCCGCTGCGTCGAGCATGGTGCCCATGCTGGCCGCCGCTTCCGCCTATGTCAACGGCGTCTTCTACAGCCAGACCGATGGCAAGTACCTCGACGTCAACATCCGCGACACCGGTGCCAAAATCGACACGCATAGCAGCAGCGACCACGCGGCGTTCAACTCCGTCGGCATCCCCGGGTTCTTCTGGGACGAGGTCGGCCGGGCCGACTACAGCTTCACCTGGCACACGCAGAACGACAAGCTCTCGGCGGCCATCCCCGAGTACCTGGTGCAGTCGGCCGTCAACTCGGCGCTCGTGGCATACAACCTCGCCAATGCGGAGACGCTGCTGCCGCGAGTAACACCCCCGCCCCCGCCGACGCCACGGGCCCCCGCACCGGCAGCACCCACGGCCCAACCGCCCGCGAGCACACCTGCGACAACGCCCGCCCCCACCCGGTCGGGTGGTTGAAAAGCACCCTGGGACTCGGTCACACAGCCGACCCCATCGCCACCCCCCCGTCGTGGGGATACGAGTGTTTATCTGTAAGGTGCGGCTGTGGGAATAATGGGCCCAGGAAGCGACCGCCGCCGTCAGGCGATGTGCCAGAAGCGGGCCCAGTTGTCGAAGGCGAAGCCGCGGACCTCGGCGTCGCTCCAACCGTCGGCGGCCAAGGCTTCGGCGAGGCGAAAGAGGTCGCCGGGGCCGTCGATTCCGGCTGGCAGCCGGGCGGCGGAAAAGCCGCCGTCCATGTCTGACCCGAGGCCGACGTGAGCGCGGTCGTTGGCGAGGTCGCAGACGTGGCGGATGTGAGCGAGCACGTCGGCGAAGGAGGCCCGGCCGTCTTCGGGCGTGAGAATCCTGGGATTGAGGAACTTGGAGTAGAGGTTGATCCCGACGAGCCCGCCGCGGGCAACGACGGCGCGGATCTGTTCGTCGGCGAGGTGGCGCTGGTTCTCGCCGAACGAACCGCCGCCCATGAGGGCGCGGCAGTTGGAGTGCGACGCGATCACCGGGCGATCGGTCAGTTCGAGCAGGTCGGCGAAGGAGCGATCGGAGAGGTGCGATGCGTCGTGAACCAGACCCGTGGCGTCCATGGCCTTTACGAGCGCTCGGCCCGCGTCGGTGAGCCCGGTGCTGGAGCCATTGCCGCCGGCGTAGCGAGAGGGCTTCCACCACGCCATGCCAACTGCGACGACGCCCTCGGCCCGCCACTCGGGCAGGTCGGCTGGGTCGAGGATCGGGTCGGCCCCTTCGATGAGGATGAGCGCGTCGGGGGCCTCGTCGCGAGCGGGCGGGCGGATGATGGCATCGGGATCGGCGCCGAGTTGGCGGCGATAGAAGTGGCCCGCCCCCCACTGCCGATAGCGCTTGAGCTGGCGCACCCCGGCGGCGTTGGCGGCCTCCGGATCGTGTGCGGGGTACGTGTGGGGCTGGCTTTTGTCGCCGTCGGCTTCGGTGAAGATCGTGCCGAGGCAGTGTGTGACCCGGGCGTCGGCGAGCGCCGGAAAGGTGACGGACGCGGGGAGGTCTGCGCCGCCGCAGACGCCCGGTTCGGCCTGCATATCGCGGCCCGCTTCCGCCATGTACGCGAGGTCGAGATGGGCATCAAACCAGCGGAGATTCATGGGCAGATGCTAAGCGCGTGCAGCATGACTTGACCACGGTAGAATGTGAGCATGGCCGACCATCGCCACGCTGTTGCCGACGAGCACCTCGACTCTCGGCTCCTTTGCCCCCGCGACGCGCAGCGGATGGAGAAGGAGACGATCGGGAGCGTCACCGTCGATCGGTGCGCCGGCTGCGGGGCCATCTGGCTTGACCACGGCGAGGTGGAACGGCTGCTGGCCGACACCAAGTTCGTGATCGCGGCGGACATCGGAGTTAGCGGGCCGGCGACGCGGGGACTGTCGCTGGGCGAGGTGCTCTGTCCGCGGGACAAGACGCCGCTGAAAGTCACTCGGCACCCAGGGCAATCGCACATCGAGGTCGATCGGTGTTCGAGCTGCCGCGGGATGCTGCTCGACACGGGCGAGCTCAAGGACATGGACCAGTTCACGCTCGTGGAGCGGCTCAAGGCGTTGATCGGCTCGCGGACCCCTTAAGCGTCGCGCGTTTCACGGCTTGGCAACGGGAGCCGGCGGCGGCGCGGCCGAGGGCGTTGCGCGGGGTGGCTCGTTGGGGCGGATGTCGGTGCGGAGCAGGTGCTCCTTGGCCCGCATCACAAACATCACGCCGAGGATCACGACGACGCTCAGGCCCAGGCCGGCGACGACCAGCAGTAACCGTCGGATCGGCGCGGGCAGCGGCGCGGTCTGGTCCCCCGGCCCGCGGACACGCACCAGGCTCTGGTCTGGGGGGATCTCGCCGGGGGCGATCTGGCTGATGCGGAGGTCAAAGAACCCGTGCCGAGCAAGGTGAGCCTCGGCGGCGGTGGAGTCAGACGCTTCGATAAAGACAGTGTGTTCTTTCCCGGCCGACTCGTCGCGACATGTCACTCGGAAAATGGGCATGGCGTCGGTCCTGGCGTCAGATCTGCATCGTCGCGACGTGGTCCGGGATGATCAGCTCGGCCTCGGTTTTGGAGCGGACTTCGTCTGCGCTCACGCCGGGGGCGAGCTCCTTGAGCACGAATCGGCGGCGGCCCTCGTCCATCTCCAGCACGCATAGCTCCGTGATGACCTGATGCACACACCGGCGGCCGGTGAGCGGGAGCGAACACGCGCGGACGATCTTGGGTGTGCCGTCCTTGGCGTTGTGCTCCATCGTTACCACGACGCGGCGCACGCCCGCGACCAGGTCCATCGCGCCGCCCATGCCCTTGACCATCTTCCCGGGGATCATCCAGTTGGCGATATCGCCCTCCTGGCTGATCTGCATGGCCCCGAGGATGCACAGATCGACGTGCCCGCCGCGGATCATGGCGAAGCTGTCAGCCGACGAGAAGAACGATGAGCCAGGGCGGGCGGTGATCGTCTGCTTGCCGGCGTTGATAAGGTCCGGATCGACATCGGCGTCGTCGGGAAACGGCCCGATGCCGAGGAGGCCGTTCTCGGATTGGAGCCACACGTCCATGCCTTGCGGGACGTAGTTGGCGACGAGCGTGGGCATGCCGATGCCGAGGTTGACGATGTATCCGTCGCGGAGCTCCTGGGCGGCACGGATCGTGATCTGATCGCGGGTGAGGGGCATGACTAGAGCTTAGCCGCGGCCGCGGGGATGGTGCTCGTGGCGACGGAACACGAGGCCAAGCGCCATGACGGGCAGTCGGTTGGTCGGGGCAGAGCTACTTCTGAGATAATTGCGTGAGCCAAACAGAACCTTTCTTCGAACCGAACATCTCGTCCGCTGGACTTCCCGTCCAGGACTGTGCGACCCTTTAAAACGGAGGGTTGCGAAGCCGTTTAAATATTTCTAAGTCTTTTTTGGGGGACGCTTCTTTTCTTCGTCTTTTGCGAGCCTTTCCTCTTCTGCGATTTTAGCCCAAACCCTGTCAAGAATTTCCTCTTCTTCGCGCGACAAGTCGATTTCTTCTTGTTTTTTCCTTTTCGCCACCGTCCGCTGCTCGATTCGCTTGACGCTGGTGGTCTGCACGATGCGGTTCACGTAGCAGCCGGGCGTGTGAACGTGGTCGCCGGGGATTGAGCCGACGGGGACGATCTTCTCGACCTCGGCGATCACGAACGCGGCCGCGGCGGCCATCATGGGATTGAAGTTACGGGCCGTCTTGTTGAACACCAGGTTCCCAAACGCGTCGGCCTTGGCGGCCTTCACCAGTGCCAGGTCGGCGTACAGGCCCGTTTCGAGCACGTATTCACGGGCCTCGCCGGTCTGCGGCGGCGTCGCTTCGCCGCTGGCGGCGGGTCGCCCGGCGAAGGCGCGGCCCGGGATCGTGCATCCGCAGCGGCCGTCGGCTGGGCGAAAGAAGCCGCGTGTTTCTTTGCCATCCGCGACGATCGTGCCCGCGCCGGTGGCCGTGTAGAACGCTGGAATGCCCGCGCCGCCAGCGCGGATGCGCTCGGCCAGCGTCCCCTGCGGATTGAACTCGACCTCCAGCTCGCCCTTGAGGAACTGGCTCTCGAAGTTAGCGTTCTCGCCCACGTAGCTGGAGATCATTTTCTTGATCTGGCGGGTCTGGAGGAGCAGGCCCAGGCCCCAGTCGTCGACCCCGGCGTTGTTGGAGACGCACGTGAGGCCCGTCACGCCGGAATCGCGCAGGGCGACGATGAGGTGCTCGGGGATGCCGCAGAGGCCGAAGCCGCCGACCATGACGGTGATGTGATCGCGGAGCACGCCTTGCTGGCGGAGGTCGGCGAACGCGGCGGCGGCGGAGGCGAAGCGTTTCTTGGTCATCGTCGGGGCTCACGGTCTATCCGGAGCCGCGCCGCTCGTGACGAGCTGCGAGTGGGCCCGGAGGTAACAGAGGTTAGGACTTTGCGCCGGGTTCGTCGAAGAGCTTCTGCTGGTCCTTCACGTCGCGGACTCGCTCGCGCAGCTCGGCCATTTCCTGGGCCATCTCGCCCAGATCCTTGAAGCGATGGTACTCGCTGGCATACCGGATGTACGCGACTTCATCGAGGTCGCGCAGTTTGTCGCAGACCAGCGTGCCGATGGCCATGGAGGGGACTTCGCGCTCGAACTCGCGGTAGAGCAGCTCTTCGATCTCTTCGACGATG
>Ga0105049_10011406_pt1 | contig 10177 bp, 2 predicted proteins | sample MAT06_FD_78087 | JGI IMG/M metagenome (GOLD analysis project Ga0105049, IMG submission 78087) | Freshwater microbial communities from Lake Fryxell liftoff mats and glacier meltwater in Antarctica - MAT-06 | ecosystem: Environmental > Aquatic > Freshwater > Ice > Liftoff microbial mat | place... | reverse complement strand
TTCGATGTCGATGTGGATACCGGCGCCAAGTCGGTCAAGGATATCAAGGAGCAGGACGTCTTCATGGGCGACATGCCCCTGATGACGCCGAACGGCACGTTCATCGTCAACGGCACCGAACGCGTGATCGTCAGCCAGATGCACCGCAGCCCCGGCGTGTTCTTTGACCATGACAAGGGCAAGACCCATTCCTCGGGCAAGTTGCTGTTCGCCTGCCGGATCATCCCCTATCGCGGGTCGTGGCTGGATTTTGAATTCGACGCCAAGGACCTGGTCTTCGCGCGCATCGACCGCCGCCGGAAACTGCCGGTGACGACGCTCCTCTATGCGCTGGGCATGGATCAGGAAGCGATCATGTCGGCCTATTACACGACGGTCGATTACAAGTTCGACAAAAAGACCAAGGGCTGGGTGACGAAGTTTTTCCCCCGCCGCGTGTCGGGGACCCGTCCGACGTTTGACCTGATCGACGCGGCCACCGGCGAAGTGCTGTGCAAGGCGGGTGACAAGATCACGCCGCGCATGGTGAAAAAGCTGATGGATGACGGCACGGTGACCGAACTTCTGGTGCCGCACCGCCATATCGCGGGCAAGTTCGTCGCCAAGGACATCATCAACGAAGCTACCGGCGCGATTTATGTCGAGGCGGGCGACGAGCTGACCATCGACACCGACCGCGATGGCAACATCACCGGCGGCACGGTCAAGGATCTGATGGATGCCGGGTTCACCAGCATTCCGGTGCTGGACATCGATAACATCAATGTCGGCCCCTACATCCGCAACACGATGGCCGCGGACAAGAACATGGCGCGCGAAACCGCGCTGATGGACATCTACAAGGTGATGCGCCCGGGCGAACCGCCGACCGTGGACAGCGCCAGCGCCCTGTTCGACACGCTGTTTTTCGACAGCGAGCGTTATGACCTGTCCGCCGTTGGCCGGGTCAAGATGAACATGCGCCTGAACCTGGACGCCGCCGATACGGTGCGCATCCTGCGCAAGGCCGATATCATCGCCTGCATCCGGGCGCTGGTGGAACTGCGCGACGGCAAGGGCGAGATCGACGATATCGACCATCTGGGCAACCGCCGGGTGCGTTCGGTCGGCGAGTTGATGGAAAACCAGTACCGCGTCGGCCTGCTGCGGATGGAACGCGCGATCAAGGAGCGGATGTCGTCGGTCGAGATCGACACCGTGATGCCGCAGGACCTGATCAACGCCAAGCCGGCGGCAGCGGCGGTGCGCGAGTTCTTCGGCTCGAGCCAGTTGTCGCAGTTCATGGACCAGACCAACCCGCTGTCCGAGGTGACGCACAAACGGCGTCTGTCGGCGCTGGGGCCGGGCGGTCTGACCCGCGAACGTGCGGGTTTCGAGGTGCGCGACGTGCACCCGACCCATTACGGCCGGATGTGCCCGATCGAAACGCCGGAAGGGCCGAATATCGGGCTGATCAACAGCCTGGCGACCTTTGCGCGCGTCAACAAGTACGGCTTTATCGAAACGCCGTATCGCAAGGTTGTCGACGGCAAGGTGACCGACGACGTGCAATACATGTCGGCGACCGAGGAGATGCGCCATACCGTGGCCCAGGCCAACGCGACGCTGACCGCCGAGGGCGCATTCGTCAACGATCTGGTCAACACCCGGCAGGCGGGCGAATACATGCTGGCCCCGCGCGATCAGGTCGATCTGATCGACGTGTCGCCCAAGCAGTTGGTGTCGGTGGCGGCATCGTTGATTCCGTTCCTGGAAAACGACGACGCCAACCGCGCGCTGATGGGGTCGAACATGCAGCGCCAGGCGGTGCCGTTGTTGCAGGCCGAGGCACCGCTGGTCGGCACCGGAATCGAGTCGAAAGTGGCGATGGACTCGGGCGCCGCGATCATGGCGAAACGGGGCGGGATCATCGACCAGGTCGATGCTGCCCGGATCGTGGTGCGCGCGACCGAGGATCTGGAACTGGGCGATGCCGGCGTCGATATCTACCGGATGCGCAAGTTCCAGCGGTCCAACCAGAATACCTGCATCAACCAGCGTCCGCTGGTAAAGGTCGGCGATCTGGTGAAGAAGGGCGATGTCATCGCCGATGGTCCGTCCACCGACATGGGCGAACTGGCTTTGGGCAAGAATGTGGTCGTCGCGTTCATGCCGTGGAACGGCTACAATTACGAGGATTCGATCCTGATTTCGGAACGGATCGTCAGCGATGACGTGTTCACCAGCATCCACATCGAGGAATTCGAAGTGGCGGCGCGGGACACCAAGCTCGGCCCAGAAGAGATTACGCGCGACATCCCCAATGTGGGCGAAGAGGCGCTGCGCAATCTGGACGAGGCGGGGATCGTCTATATCGGCGCCGAGGTTGGCCCGGCCGACATCCTGGTGGGCAAGATCACGCCCAAGGGGGAGTCGCCGATGACCCCGGAAGAAAAGCTGCTGCGCGCGATCTTTGGCGAAAAGGCATCCGACGTGCGCGACACTTCGCTGCGTCTGCCGCCGGGCGATTTCGGCACGGTCGTCGAGGTGCGGGTGTTCAACCGCCACGGCGTGGACAAGGACGAGCGCGCCCTGCAGATCGAACGCGAAGAGGTCGAGCGTCTGGCCCGCGACCGTGACGACGAATTGGCGATCTTGGACCGCAACATCTATGCCCGGCTGAAGTCGATGATCCTGGGCAAGGTCGCGGTCAAGGGCCCGCGCGGGTTCAAGGCCAATTCGGTGGTGACCGAGGAGTCGATCTCGGACCTCAGCCGGGGTCAGTGGTGGCAGTTGGCACTGGAATCCGAAGAGGATGCCAAGGTCATCGAGGCGCTGAACGAGCAGTACGAAGTGCAAAAGCGCACGCTGGATCACCGGTTCGACGACAAGGTGGAAAAGGTCCGGCGCGGGGATGACCTGCCGCCGGGCGTGATGAAGATGGTCAAGGTGTTCGTCGCGGTCAAGCGCAAGCTGCAGCCGGGCGACAAGATGGCCGGTCGGCACGGCAACAAGGGCGTGATCTCCAAGGTCGTCGCCTGTGAGGACATGCCATTCCTGGCCGATGGGACTCCGGTGGATTTCTGTCTGAATCCGCTGGGCGTGCCGTCGCGCATGAATGTCGGCCAGATTCTGGAAACCCATATGGGCTGGGCGTCGCGCGGCCTGGGCATCCAGATCGACGAGGCGCTGAGCGCCTATCGCCGGTCCGGCAACCTGACCCCGGTGCGCGAGGCGATGCGCATCGCCTATGGCGAGGATGTCTATGCGGAAGGCATCGTCGGCATGGACGAGGAGCGCCTGATCGAGGCCGCGGGCACCGTGACCAAGGGCGTCCCGATCGCGACGCCGGTGTTCGACGGCGCGAAAGAGGCCGATGTCAACGACAGCCTGCGCCGCGCCGGGTTTGATACCAGCGGCCAGTCGATCCTGTTCGACGGCCGCACCGGCGAGCGGTTCCAGCGGCCGGTGACGGTGGGGGTGAAGTATCTGCTGAAACTGCACCACCTGGTCGATGACAAGATCCACGCGCGCTCCACCGGGCCCTACAGCCTGGTCACCCAGCAACCGCTGGGTGGCAAGGCGCAGTTCGGCGGCCAGCGCTTCGGCGAGATGGAGGTCTGGGCACTGGAAGCGTACGGGGCCGCCTATACCTTGCAGGAGATGCTGACGGTCAAGTCGGATGACGTGGCGGGGCGGACGAAAGTCTATGAGGCCATCGTCAAGGGCGAAGACAACTTCGAGGCCGGGGTGCCGGAATCCTTCAACGTGCTGGTGAAGGAAGTCCGCGGTCTGGGCCTGAACATGGAACTCCTGGATGCGGAGGTGGACGAGTAACCGCCTGCCAAGGTGCGCAGGATGCGCACCCTACGTAGGGTGCGCATCCTGCGCACCTTCGGCCCGCTCATCCATTCCCCGCGACCCCTTTCAAGGATGCGAAAATGAACCAGGAACTGACCAACAACCCGTTCAATCCGCTGACCCCGGCCAAGGCGTTCGACGAGATCAAGGTCAGCCTTGCCTCGCCCGAGCGGATCCTGTCGTGGTCCTTTGGCGAGATCAAGAAGCCTGAAACGATCAACTACCGCACCTTCAAGCCCGAGCGTGACGGGCTGTTCTGCGCGCGGATCTTTGGCCCGATCAAGGATTACGAATGCCTGTGCGGCAAGTACAAGCGGATGAAGTATCGTGGCGTCGTGTGTGAAAAGTGCGGCGTCGAGGTCACCTTGCAAAAGGTGCGCCGCGAGCGGATGGGCCATATCGAACTGGCCGCCCCGGTTGCCCATATCTGGTTCCTGAAATCGCTGCCCAGCCGCATCGGCCTGATGCTGGACATGACGCTGCGCGATCTGGAACGGATCCTGTATTTCGAAAACTATGTCGTGATCGAGCCCGGTCTGACCGATCTGAAATACGGCCAGTTGCTGAATGAAGAAGAGTTTCTGGACGCGCAGGACCAATACGGCCCCGACGCCTTTACCGCCAATATCGGGGCCGAGGCGATCCGCGAAATGCTGGCCGCGATTGATCTGGAGGCCGAGGCCGAGCAGTTGCGCGCCGATCTGAAAGAGGCGACGGGCGAGTTGAAGCCCAAGAAGATCATCAAGCGGCTGAAGATCGTGGAAAGCTTTGTCGAATCCGGCAATCGCCCGGAATGGATGGTGCTGACCGTGATCCCGGTCATCCCGCCCGAACTGCGCCCGCTGGTCCCGCTGGACGGCGGCCGGTTTGCCACGTCCGACCTGAACGACCTGTATCGCCGGGTGATCAACCGCAACAACCGCCTCAAGCGGCTGATCGAACTGCGCGCGCCCGACATCATCGTGCGCAACGAAAAGCGGATGTTGCAGGAGTCGGTCGATGCGCTGTTCGACAACGGCCGCCGTGGCCGGGTGATCACCGGCGCCAACAAGCGGCCGCTGAAATCGCTTTCGGACATGCTCAAGGGCAAGCAAGGCCGGTTCCGGCAGAACCTTCTGGGCAAGCGGGTCGACTTTTCCGGCCGCTCGGTCATCGTGACCGGGCCGGAACTGAAGTTGCACCAGTGCGGGCTGCCGAAAAAGATGGCGCTCGAACTGTTCAAGCCGTTCATCTACAGCCGCCTTGAGGCCAAGGGCCTGTCATCGACCGTCAAGCAGGCGAAAAAGCTGGTGGAAAAGGAACGCCCCGAGGTCTGGGACATCCTGGACGAGGTGATCCGCGAACATCCCGTGCTGCTGAACCGGGCGCCCACCCTGCACCGTCTGGGCATTCAGGCGTTCGAGCCGATGCTGATCGAAGGCAAGGCGATCCAGCTGCACCCGCTGGTCTGCAGCGCCTTCAACGCCGACTTTGACGGCGACCAGATGGCAGTCCACGTCCCCCTCTCGCTGGAAGCCCAGCTTGAGGCGCGCGTGCTGATGATGTCGACCAACAACGTCCTCAGCCCCGCCAACGGCGCGCCGATCATCGTGCCGTCGCAGGACATGGTGCTGGGCCTGTACTACACCACGATCGAGCGGTCGGGGATGAAGGGCGAAGGCATGACCTTTACCCAGATCGACGAGGTCGAACTGGCGCTTGCGGCGGACGAGGTGCATCTGCATGCGAAAATCCGCGCCCGGATCAAGCAAATCGACGCCGAAGGCAACGAGGTGTGGAAGCGCTATGACACCACGCCCGGTCGGCTGCGGCTGGGCAGCCTGCTGCCGTTGAACACCAAGGCGCCGTTCGAACTGGTCAACCGTCTGCTGCGCAAGAAGGAAGTGCAGCAGGTGATCGACACCGTCTATCGCTATTGCGGTCAGAAAGAGTCGGTCATTTTCTGCGACCAGATCATGACCGCCGGTTTCCGCGAGGCATTCCGCGCCGGGATTTCGTTCGGCAAGGATGACATGGTCATCCCGGAATCCAAATGGCGTCTGGTCGAGGAAACCCGCGACCTGGTGAAGGATTTCGAACAGCAGTACATGGACGGCCTGATCACCCAGGGCGAAAAGTACAACAAGGTCGTGGATGCCTGGTCAAAGTGCAACGACAAGGTGACTGCGGCGATGATGGAGACCATCTCGACCGTCAGGAAGGACGCCAGCGGGGCCGACATGGAACCCAACAGCGTCTACATGATGGCCCATTCCGGCGCGCGGGGGTCGGTGACCCAGATGAAGCAACTGGGTGGGATGCGGGGTCTGATGGCCAAGCCGTCGGGCGAGATCATCGAGACGCCGATCATCAGCAACTTCAAGGAAGGTCTGACCGTTCTTGAATACTTCAACTCGACCCACGGCGCGCGCAAGGGGCTGTCGGACACCGCGCTCAAGACCGCGAATTCGGGCTATCTGACCCGGCGTCTGGTGGACGTGGCGCAGGATTGCATCGTGCGCATCATCGACTGCGGCACCGACCGGGCGATCACCGCGATGGCGGCGGTCAACGATGGCGAGGTGGTGTCGTCGCTGGCCGAGCGCGTGCTGGGCCGGGTTGCGGCGGATGATGTGATGCGTCCGGGCACGGACGAAGTGGTGGTATCGGCGGGCGAATTGATCGACGAACGGCGCGCCGATCTGATCGAGCAGGCCGGCATCGCCAAGATGCGCATCCGCAGCCCGCTGACCTGCGAAAGCGAGGATGGCGTCTGTGCGATGTGCTATGGCCGCGATCTGGCGCGCGGCACGATGGTCAATATCGGCGAGGCTGTCGGCATCATCGCCGCGCAGTCGATCGGCGAGCCCGGCACCCAGCTGACGATGCGGACGTTCCACATCGGCGGCGTGGCGCAGGGCGGCCAGCAATCCTTTCTGGAAGCATCGCAGGCGGGGATTGTCGAATTGCGCAACGCCATCCTGCTGACCAATCCAGCGGGCGACCAGATCGTGATGGGCCGCAACACGGTTCTGGCGATCATGGACGAGGCGGGCGAAGAGCGCGCGCAGCACAAGATCGGCTACGGGACCAAGCTGCATGTCAAGGCAGGCGGCAAGGTCGCGCGCGGTGACAAGCTGTTCGAATGGGATCCCTATACCCTGCCGATCATCGCCGAAAAAAGCGGCATGGTGCGCTATGTCGATCTGGTGAACGGCATCGCCCTGCGCGAGGAGACCGACGACGCGACGGGGATGACCCAGCGCATCGTCACCGACTGGCGTTCGGTGCCGCGCGGGTCCGACCTCAAGCCCACGATCATTGTCGTGGATGCCGATGGCCAGCCGGTGCGCACCGACAGCGGCAACCCGGTCACCTATCCGATGTCGGTGGACGCGATCCTGTCGGTCGAAGACGGCGAAAACGTGGCGGCCGGCGACGTGGTGGCGCGCATCCCGCGCGAGGGGGCCAAGACCAAGGACATCACCGGGGGCCTGCCCCGGGTGGCCGAACTGTTCGAGGCGCGCCGTCCCAAGGACCACGCGATCATTGCGGAAATCGACGGCTATGTCCGTTTCGGCAAGGATTACAAGAACAAGCGCCGGATCACCATCGAACCCAGCGATGCATCGGTGGAAAAGAAGGAATACATGATCCCCAAGGGCAAGCACATTCCGGTTCAGGAAGGCGACTTTGTCCAGAAGGGCGACTATATCATGGACGGCAATCCTGCGCCGCATGACATCCTGGCCATTCTGGGGGTCGAGGCGCTGGCCGATTACATGATCGATGAGGTGCAGGACGTCTATCGCCTGCAGGGCGTCAAGATCAACGACAAGCATATCGAAGTGATCGTGCGCCAGATGTTGCAGAAATGGGAAATCGCGGATTCGGGCGATACCGTGCTGTTGCGGGGCGAGAATGTGGACAAGGCCGAGTTCGACGAGGCCAACGAAAAGGCCATCGCGCGCGGCGGGCGTCCCGCCACGGGCGAGCCGATCCTGCTGGGCATCACCAAGGCCAGCCTGCAGACCCGCAGCTTCATCAGTGCCGCGTCGTTCCAGGAAACGACCCGCGTGCTGACCGAGGCTGCGGTGCAGGGCAAGGTCGACAAGCTGGTCGGGCTGAAGGAAAACGTCATCGTCGGCCGTCTGATCCCGGCCGGCACCGGCGGGGCCACCAGCCGCGTGCGCAAGATCGCAGCCGACCGCGATTCGGCGGTGATCGAACAGCGGCGCGAGGAGGCAGTCAGCGCGCTGGCCCTCGCCAGCCCGATGAATGACGTGATCGGCGGCGACGAATACGACACGCTGATCGTGGACACGCCGGAAAGCCGGGATTGATTGCGGCGGCCCGGTTGCGGTTGAATTGAAAAGGGCCCCCGCGGAGCGATCCTCGGGGGCCTTTCCTTTTTGGCTGATTGGGGCCTGCATCGTCGGACCGTCAGATTTGCGGCAGACCATGTCGGAACCTATGTCGGCATTACGCGATAGGCACGCCGATTGCGGTCAGCCCGCCTGGGCCATGTGAAACTGCCAGCGCGGATCGTCCTGCGGCCGCGCCCCGCCCGGTCCCAGCAACCGCGCCACGTAATCGGCGCAGCACAGGTGGTGCAGCCGGGCGACCCCCGGGATGGCCATCGCCTGCGCATGAACCGGATCGAACCGCGACGCCCAGGCCAGGGCCGAATTGTCCTTCATCCCGTTCTTGTTGCGGGCGCGGTAGAATTGGTCGGTATAGCGGTCCTTGAAGGCAGACGCACTTTTCGTGCCGCGTTTCAGCGCGAAATGTTCGTCGGACCGGATGATGTAATGGTTCATCTGCGCGGTCTTGTGGGTGATCTGTTCGACCGTCGAAAAGCGGATCGGCTGCGGTTCGGTCTGGAACTTGTCGATCACGCGCCGCTCGCTGTCGACGATCAGATTGCGCCCTTCGCCCCAGACCCCGTCAAACTCGAACGGGGAATGGTCCGAATATTTGCGAAACCGCAACGGATCATGGATCAGCGTCTTGAACATGGCGTTCACTTGCCGCTGACCGGGGCCGCAACGCAGGAACTGACGATGGGTCAGGCCGGGCTGATACTTTTGCCAGCCCGAATTGCCAAAGCACTGCCAGTGAAACGCCATGCCGAGAAAATCGCGGCCCATCGCATCCAGATAGCCCGCGATGCTGCCATCACCCTGATGCAGCACCAGAAACTCGTCCACGTCGCAGATCAGCAGCCAGTCCGCGGTGGTCATGCCCGGGTGGGCGCGCATGGCGCGGTGGGCGGATGCCTTGGGCGGCACGTCCTTGGGCGGCGCGTGGCTGAACACCTGCAGCCAGCCCGCCTGCGCCAGCAGGTCCAGCAGCGCGGGCGAGTGGTCGGTGCAGTCGTTGATCCCGACCAGCACCGAAAACCCCATCGCCCGGTACCACGACACCCATTCGACGATGAAGGCGCCCTCGTTTTTCATCGCCGCAAAGACCAGGAATGTCTCGGGCCGGGCGGGGTCGGGGGGCGATGGTACTGCGTCACTCATGGCGGCACCCAAGCACGCCACCCGCTCTGGCGTCCATGGCCGGGGGCTGCTAGCCCAAGTCGGATGATACTTTCCGACAACATGCGCGGCGCACTGGCGATGATCGGCGCGATGACGGCGTTCACCGTCAATGACGCGTTCATGAAAACGCTGGCCGATGAAATGCCGCTGTTTCAGTCGCTGGCCCTGCGCGGGATTGCAGCCAGTCTGATCATGGTGGTGCTGGCGCGGATGCTGGGGCAATGGCGGCTGGACCTGCCACGCCGCGACTGGGGCCTGATGGCGATCCGCGCCGTGGCCGAGATGGCGGGGGCCTGGACCTTTGTCACCGCGCTGTTTCACATGCCGATCGGCAATGTATCGGCCATCCTGCAAGCGCTGCCCCTGACCATCACTCTGGCCAGCGCGCTGATCCTGGGCGAGGCGGTGGGCTGGCGGCGGATGCTGGCGATCCTGATCGGCCTGTGCGGCGTGATGCTGATCGTGCGGCCCGGGCATGACGGGTTTTCGATCTATGCGCTGTACGCGCTGGCCTGCGTCGCCTGCGTGACGGTGCGCGATATCGTCAGCCGGATGCTGAGCCCCGGCACGCCGTCGGTGATGGTGGCGGCGACCTCGGCCATCGGGGTGATGCTGTTTGCCGGGCTGGGATCGGCCTTTGTCGACTGGCAGCCGGTCAGCGTCAGCGCCGCGCTGCGGTTGGGCGGGTCGGTGCTGTTCCTGATCGGGGGCTACACGCTGTCGGTCACGGCCGTTCGCCAGGGCGACATGGCCTTTGTCGCCCCGTTCCGCTATAGCGGGTTGCTAGTGGCGCTGGTGATCGGGATCCTGGT
>Ga0105049_10011405_pt1 | contig 10178 bp, 8 predicted proteins | sample MAT06_FD_78087 | JGI IMG/M metagenome (GOLD analysis project Ga0105049, IMG submission 78087) | Freshwater microbial communities from Lake Fryxell liftoff mats and glacier meltwater in Antarctica - MAT-06 | ecosystem: Environmental > Aquatic > Freshwater > Ice > Liftoff microbial mat | place... | reverse complement strand
TACTCGGAGAAGCCATGGCATTTTTGCGAACGTCCACCCAGCGGTACGACGTCGCCTTCGTGAGTGGGTTTCTATATCACATGCAGGACCCGGTCGAATGCCTGGAGCTGTTAACTCAAAAGGCCCGGGCCCTCTTTATCTGGACCGTGTATTGGGATGAAGGCTTCAGCGCCAAAAACCCGTCAGTGCGCGCCGGTTCCGATGGAGTCGATAAACGGCTCTACAAAGGAGTGGAACTCAACCTCCACCGACATGGGTACGGCGAAGGGATCGACTACAGTCGTTTTTGGGGAGGACCGGATGCCCATGCGCATTGGATGGAACGAGAGGACCTGAAGCGAGTTCTCCGGCTCAACGGCTTCTCCGCCATCATCGAAGAGTTGGAATCCAACCCGAACGGCTCCGCGTTGAAACTCGTCGCGACAAAGCCGCAGACCATTCAATAACATACTGCCTGTATTATCCGAATCGAACCCTTCCAACCGCCTAACGATCCGAGACCTCCCGCTCGACGCTTCCAAGCAGCTCCATGCGCTACTCTTCCGCGCCCGCTCCGGCGCGGGAAAGTTGAATGAAAAACTCGGGTCCGCTGGTCGGTAACCATCTGACCTCGTTGAGCGAGATCGCATTCAAACGATTCAAATCGTTAATCAGCATGCGAAACGATGACGGCGTAAAACACCAAGCGTGCGCATCGATCGTCGTCGGTGTCTTGAGCGACGACTCATAGTGCGCGATCGCCTCCGAAAGCGGACAAATTATCTCGAAGGGTCCTTCGATTCGACCTTCCCACGTAATTGAGCCGGCACCTCGGGTCGCATTTAAAAGATACTCCGCGATTGTCCCAGCACTATGGGTCTTCTGGCCTAAGCAATGGGCATCGATTACCTTTTCCAAACCGGAGATCGGTCTAAAATAATCGAAGCAACGTCGCTTATCCGGGATCGCAAGCGAGAGAATACCGTCCGGTTTCAAAATGTCGCCACAATCGTTGAGGAATGCGATGAGATCCGGAGTATGTTCGATGACATGCGAAGCGACGATCCAATCGAAACAGTTCCACTCGCCAACCAATTCGCAGTACGGCTGACCCTGCCAGATATAGTCGACCTCCTCAATATTTTCGAGCGAGACATTGTGACTGGCATATTTGGCACGCAATTCATCCCGGCTCGCAATGTCTACGATCTTTACATCGAAACCATTGCGCTTGGATGCGACCGGATTATAGCTTGGCCCGATCTCTAGCCCCCGCCCACTACGGTCGAGTCTCCAGAGCAGTTTTTCTTCTCGTGTCACAAAAAAAGGTCGATTCCGAAACCGTCACGGCAACGGCTTCGATCCCCAGCCGTAGACCCACATGGGCCGAGTCGCGACGTGCCAATCGACAAAACCGGCGCGCTGCAGGAAGGCTTCGAACTCGGGTACGCTCGAACAACGAGACGCCTGCGCAGGTCGTTCTCCGGGGATGAAGTGGGTGCGAACCTGATCGAACATCGCCCAACCTTCGTCAGACGCAATATTGGCGTTGTCGCAGTAAAAACGCCCACCCGGTTTAAGGACCCGCATCGCCTCGAGACAATAGGCGTACCGATCCCACTCGTCCAAATGCATAAAAACGACTGTAGTATAAACGACGTCGACGGAGGCATCCGGGATCGGCTGCAAATCGTGTCCCGACACTTCGACCAAGCGAACATTCGGCAACCCGAGCGTTTTTCGCTGTGCCTGTCGCAGCATTTCCGAAGAAACGTCGCATCCGATCCATTCCTTGACGAAATGGGCAAGGCCGCGACCCACCCGGCCGATTCCGCAGCCGATTTCCAGAACGACATCCGTCGGTCGTATCCCCACGGTGTCCCGAAGAATGCCGATCGTGTCCTCCATCGTCGCATACATCATCTCTTCGTCGGCGTACCCTGAAACGTACATGACAGCTCCCTCCTGGCGATTGGCGAGCGCCTCCCAGGTCGCCTTGTACCGAAGCCGTGTTTGAGGTGTCGACGGTTTCTCGTTCATCCTCGACTGACTAGCGCCAAGCTCGTCATGAAGCACGGAAATTTCTACAGATTGTCGGTTGAAGCCCGCGAGCAGAGCCGACAGCATCCTGCCTATCCTTCGAAAGCAGGCTTAACGCGTTCGATTAGGATAGATGGACGTGAGGACCGAAGAAAGGGGAACGTCCCAGCGTAATTTGTCGCGATCGTAGTCCCCGACCTTCTCGGCAACGATCGCCACCGCCAAGGGAGACTCGTATCCGGAGAGCCCCCGTGTCGGCGGATCGATCGACAACGAATGCACTCGGCTCGGCAGCCCCTCTTGAGCGGAAACAATCTTAAACCCAAACGGCTCCGAGAATAACAACTTGAGACCGGCAAGCGGAAAACGCCAAAAGTCCCATGGAAGCTCGTGGGGCGGCCATACGGTGTGGGTGGAAACGTAACAAAGGCCGCCCCGTTTCAGTACCTTGTTGGTTTCGAGGACCACCTTCCACGGAAAGGCGAGATGTTCGAACACGGACATCGAATAGACCGCGTCAAACGTCGCCTCCGCAAAGTACTTGGAAAGTTCATGGGCATCGCCCACGACGTCAACTCCCGGACCTTCATGGATGTCGAACCCGACATACCTACGAGCCTTCGGGAAAAGGTGACGCCGCGTGATCCCGCTCACCGCCCGCGAGCCGATTTCGAGAACCGAGCAATCGCGGACTTCACCGCATTTTCCGTAAAACTCCGGCAGCAAAGTGTGATACGGATCCGCCTCGCTGCTCTTAATGTATGGCCGATACAGACGATCCACTTCCTCGATGGTGGCGTCCAGAGACTTCGCCGGCGTCTTGATCTGTTCGGAGCTGCTCATGCGTGAGTCATGCCCGACAGACTTCATTCTGCGAAGCAAAATGGAATCGATCTCAGGCACACAGACCGAACGAATGGAATTGGGACTCAAACGCGTTTCGCCCGTCGAGCCACTCCAACGTCGCAACCGCAAATCCAAAATAGGAAAAAATTGACCCTGCGCCGTTTTTCAACAACCCCAAAGAAAGCTGGCCAGGCTAACGAGAAACACTCTTTTAGTCGGTTCGAGTGGGAGCGTCAACCCTCAGGCAATTCCAACGAACCTCAAATCTCATCGACTTTCCCCCGAGCCGCACTCACCTCGCGGGACCATGAGTGACGCCTTCCTGTCCGCATTCTCGGGATGGAAGCGACGCGTCCTCGTTACCCTGTTTGCGGTTACGTTTATCGCCATTCGCAAATACGATAGTCTCGTCAATCCGCAATTTTGGGCGGAGGACGGGGGACTCTTTTTTATCCAATCGGAGATGTGGGGAGGCTGGCGCATTCTCTTTCTTCCGTACGAGGGCTATCTGCATGTGCTCCCCCGGGTTCTCAGCGCCCTCAGCGCCTCGCTCCCGATTTTCTGGGCGCCCGGTTTCTTCGCCTGGAGCTCGCTGACCGTCTCCGGCGCAGTGATATGGTGGATACAATCGCCGCGCATTCGTTTTCCGGGGGGCTGGGTCGCCGCCCTCGCGATCGCCCTCGTGCCGCACGAAGGGGAGGTGTATTTGACGGTCTGCAACCTTCAATGGATCATGGCGCTTGGACTGTTCACCCTGACGATTGCCGACGACCCGGCCAATCCTTGCCAACGCATCGGCGAGAGCGCGATGCTTGCACTCTGCGGACTCACCGGGCCGTTTATCGTCCTGGCCCTCCCGTTCTTTGCGTTGCGCGCATGGCAACGCCGCTCGCAGTGGAGCTTCGTGCTTCTCGGCGTCGCGGTCGCCTGCACCCTCGCTCAACTCCCCAGCCTCCTCAACCGACCACCCAGCGAGATCGAACAACCGTTTGCGCCGATCCATTTCGCCGCTGTCGTGAGCAACCGGGTGATTGCGACGATGTTCGTGGGCAACCACTCCTGGGGCGAAACCGTTCATCTGCTCATACTCGTGGGGATGGCGGCTTTGCTGGTGGCCGGATTACGGCTGAGACGACTTGGGCCTGCAGGCGGGAACGTTCTTTTGGCCAGCGCGCTCGCCACGCTTCTCGCGACCGGCTTCAAAGCGCGCTTCGATACCTGGGATTTGAGTATTTTGACGAACGGAGACCGCTACTTCTACGTCGCCAAGGTCATCCTCCTTTGGATCCTCGGCGCTTTCGCCCTGAGAACCGCCGGCCTCCCGCGTCTGCTTCTCCTCGTGCTCCTCCTTGCGCCGCTCGTTTCGAACGGCCGGCGGTTCATCTACGCACCGGCCGAGGACTTCCGATGGCGCGAAGCCGCTCGGCAGATCGAGGCGGGCAAAAACGTCGAAGTCCCCATCCTTCCTCCCGGCTTCGGATTTAGTCATCCGGGAAGAAACCGTCCAGCGAACCCCTAACGCCCGCGAAGAGACTACCGGGCAAACCCGGCGGTTGGCCCGTCCTGCGCTGGACGCACCTGGCGCGAGCTGCGGACCGCATGGAGAACGAGAAGGCAAAAGCCCGCGGCGCCCAAGGCCATCGCGACAAGCGAGAGACTAAAATAACGCGGGCGATAGCGCATCTCGACGCGGTGTTTGCCCGCGGTCGGAATGGCGATGCCTTTGAATGCGAAGTTGACTTTAAAATACGGCACTTCGACTCCGTCGAGCGTCACCTTGAAATTATCCGCCTCGTAGGTTTCCTGCAGGACGGCAAAGCCGGGAGTCGGGGCGTCGATCTCGAAGGCGGTCGAATTCGATGTCAGTTTGTAGCGGGTAGCGGCCACGGCGACGAGAGGGGCACTCGCATCGAGCGGGGTCGTCAGTCTCTTTTCTTCGGACTCCTCCACGGCGGCAAAAGGACCCGCAGCGTTCTCGTCGACCAAACGGAGAAAATCCGCGGTCGTGGCGTAGGGAACGAGTCGGTTCGCAAAGAATGCCCGCGGCCAAGCGGTGTCGCTTTCCCAAATATTTAAATCGAGACTCGCGACCGGCGTATAACCCGCGTCCGCCAACGGTTCGTACGACTCGGCGACGACATAGCGTAAACCCAGGAAGTCGAGAAAGCTCCGTTTGGTTCGAAAAGTCTCAATCGTGAGTTTGAACATCCAATCACCGGGATCGGCCAATCCTTTAATTTCCACCAGCTCGCGGTAAGCTCGGTTCACCAGCGCGTCGGGTCCGCCGATCCCCTCCAGACCGTACGTGGATAAAAAGCCCGAAAAAAGCGAGTGATTCACCCCCGATACCCGTGCCGGTTCGTCAAGATGCGCCGTTACCCACTCGATCGCAGGAGATTTAGCGGCCAGATCCGCACGCACCGTCGGGTTAAAGACATAGTCATCGGCGGCTCCCATCTGCAAATGCTGTCCGTGACGAAAGAAGAGCGCTCCGATCGCGAACGCTCCTACCATCGCCGTCGTCGCCGACAGCGCAGCGCCGCGAGCATGTACTCTCAAGACCAGTGTGAACGCCGCCATAGCCGCAAACGTGACCCCGAGATAGCCATAGAAAAATTCGTGTTCCGGAGCGTGTTTCCACCAGCCGGAAAGTGGCGATTGTGCCAACCAAAGCTGCGGGGTTTCGCGAAAATAGGCGGCGAGCAGCCCCACCACGACAAGCAGACCCAGCGTTACCGGCCGCCAAAGGCGCGGCCGCGCAAGCCGAACGCGCGCGAGATGCAGGCCCCACCCGGCCACCAGCCCCGTCAGAACCAGGGCTACCGCCGAGAAGGTGTTATAGATATGACCGATGTTCCGTACCACCGGCATGGCGAGGATCCAGCTGACGGGCACAAATCCGAATGCCAACGCGATCGCACCCATCCAGCCGGATAACAGCGCAAAGGCCAGGCGCCACTGCATGGCTCTGTGCAGTTGGCAGACGAACCAAAGCGCACCGAGCAAAAGCAAGGCGTTTCCCGCAGGGGCTACGGCACCATAACCGGGAGTGGATTCTCGATAAAACACATCGTCGAAAAGCCCAATGAGCCAAGAACGCGGCAGCTGGGTCACGTGCGGGGCGTCGGACATCGTATGCGCATGTTTCAGTGCTTCGACGAAGGTCGACCAAAAAGGCGCCGTCAGAAGCGTAAACGCCAGCCCTACGGCCGAAAAATAACCCGCCCGTTTCCAACGCATGCCCGGCAGCGGAGATGGCATGACCGCCCAGGCCAATACTCCCGTCAAATTGAGACTTGCGAGCAACATATACGCCTCTTTGGCCGTGCCGCTACATAGGACCATCCCGTTGGCAACCGAAAGGCCCACGAGCGCACCGACTAGTTTTTTCGGATCCGCGGCAGCGATCGCCCTCAGCCAAAAATAGAGAATCCACGGACTGTAGCTAACGCTAAAAATCGCTGCGTGATTGATCCGATAAGTATAAAAGGAAACAAACGCACCGGCGGCGGCAATCAGCGCGGAAGCCAAGCGATCCCTTGTCACGGCCCACACGCAAAAACCGAGTCCGGCGCCAAAAAGCGCTTTGGCGATAAGGAACTTTAAATCCCACGCCCAGCTTGCGCCGTCCGCAAAGATCGCCAGTAGGTGAAGGGGATCGCCCAACATGGACTGCCCCTGCCCGAGCAAGGGAACTCCAGACGAATTATCGCGATTCCAAAGTGGGAGTTCTCCGTCACGGAATAGCGAACGGTGTTGCAGCACACTGTATGGCAAGTGCTGCCACATCATCGCTCCGATATCGGACCCATGGACATCCTCCGACTTAACGTCCGTGTAACCGGGCAGTCGGGGCACCCGGCTATAGAGCAGCGCCACATTGGTATTGGGAGAGACAAAACTCTTACCAAAAAACACCACGGGATAGGAGCTCGCGACCGCCGAGCAGAGGGCAACCACCGCCAAAAACGTCTTCGGACGATTCTGGGCGCGAGCACGAATAAACTCCCTCGCGGCCCAGATCGCCAGAATTCCGCCGATGAGCGCGGAAAAGAGCAGGGTCCGCCCAAGCACTTTGTTCCAGCGCAAACTCTTCCACGGCGAGCCGCGCGAGAGGAGGTCCAGCGGGGAGTCCAATACCAGCGTGAGCGTTGGGTCGCCGTTCTCCGCCGGCACCACCAACTCCAGCTGCGCGCCGGCCGATGAACGAGCGACCATGCTTTCGCCGAGTTGGAAATTCGCCGCCGCGAAGGCATGCACCTCGTCGCCGCCCGGCCCCACGATGCGCGCATTGCGCATCGAAACCGCCGCCGGACCCTGTTCCACGGGGTCCAGACGGAAAGCGGTAAAGTGTCCGCGAGGAAGCGGAAAGCGGAGTGTCGCCAATTCTGCCGACGCAGCGGTCGGACCGGCTTGGATCGAATTGGCTTCGGAGAGCCCTTGCCCCGAATCGAAAAAGAGCTGCGGATGGCAGGCTGTGTCGGACGCAAATTCGACCTCGAACGAATGATGCGCGTCATTTCGAGCCTCGACCCACTGCAGAAAAAAGGCCGCGAGCGCACTGCACACGAAAACGATCAAGAGAGGTCCAACGGCGGATCGGCTGACGGAGAATGGCCTTGCTTTTGACAATCAGGCTCAAAACAACGGCCAACGCCGATTTGCCAAGCCCCGAATTGATGCCGCTGCGGTTCGCTCAATCCCGTCACGACTGGCTCAGCATCGGTCGTACTTTCATCGTGGAAGCCACCGGCGCGCGAGGTCCGCGTCACCTCGGGCGGTAGAGTTTGGAGTCCGGCCTTTAGGCCGTCCGAAATCCGATCGCATTTTCCCCGGACGGCCTAAAGGCCGGACTCCGAACTCCGGAATCAATCTTCGGAGGCTTCCGCTCGGTTTCGCGACGGCCTCTCCCTCGCGGCCGGTATTTGCTATAGTCAGCCCTCTACGCTCTACCCCCTACCATTGGGGTGTGCGCACTTGGCAGCGCGTTTTCGCGCAATCCCGGCCACGACGGGGGGCCCTCCACCGGCACCTCGGCACCGACAGAGCTGGGCTGAGATCGAAGGATCCCCTTGCTTGCGCGGATTCCGGTCGCCCGCCACCCCAGCGCAGCTCGACTCCCCCTCACTGCAAAAGCGTTTGGAGTCCGGCCTTTAGGCCGTCCGAAATCCGATCGCATTTTCCCCGGACGGCCTGAAGGCCGGACTCCGAACTCTTCTGCCGGATTGCGAGACGGTCTCTCTTTCGTGGACTCAGCGAACACGAGCCTATCGGTTAGAAAAACGAGACTCAAAACAATCCCGACATATGTTTCGAGCTCGGACATCCTCCCAATCCCGTACAAACTAAGCACCAAAGTACCAGCGGATCCAATCTCGGCGGCACGGCACTGGCTGAAGGGAATGGATGATGACACTAGCTCGCTGTTTTCGTGTGAGCGTGTGGGGGTTGGTTTTGTCTGCGCGGGCGTTCGCTCAATCCGAGCCGCCCCACACTATGCCTCCTGCCCTCCTGCAAAACCGCGATGACATGGTCGCTTTCGTCTCGCGCACGCTCTCGTGCTGGGAGAAAAACGACCGGACCGCCTTTCTCGACGCATTCGCCGAGGACGCGGTTTTCCTGTATCCTGGCGGCCAGGCGAAAAAGCCGGAACTCGGCGCGCTCTTCGCCGATCTCCAGGCGCGCAAAACCGACGTCAAGGTGTACATCGGTCCCTTCATTGTCTTGGGGAACGAATTCGTCGTGCAGTACCAATTTGCCTGCACGGATCGGAAGAGCGGAAAACGACAGGCCGTCGGCACCGGTGTCCGCGGACGTCTCCGCAACGGCAAGATCGTCGTGTTCAAGGAATATTGGGACGGACACATCGCCGGGGAGCAAATGCGCGGAGAACTCCCGCTCGACGAAGGTCTCCCTGTCACGCCCAGTCCTCACAGCGTCATGATGACGCCAAAACGCATTAATTGAGTCCCGTCTCCCCATGCTCTTCTCTTCCGCCCGTCACTCACTCACCCTCACCGTTCTCCTCGCACTGTGCGCGGGCCCGCTCGGCGCAGAGTCTTCGCCCGCCAACTCGGCCACCACATTTGTAAATACGCGGGAGAATGAATGGTTTAAATACAAACATTCGGACATCACTGAATTGTATCCCTTTGGACGCAGCAGCGCAGCCCATAACAAGGTGCTGGATAAGCTCTACGACTTCAGCAAGGTAAGCAAAGACAGCGATCTTCGCAACAAGCGGTATCTCGTCGAGGGCGACTGGTATGCCGTGGAGTGGCACTACTTGGCGACGAGTGTGGCGACCGGCAAGAAACAGGTGGAGTCGTCGCTCTGCATCGCACAAATCAAAGACCAGCAGATTATCGTTTGGATCGAGTACTTCGACGACACCGTCGGGGAATTGCAGATGGCAGGGAAACTCCCTCTTTCGCCCGATACCGAGGACCCGGCACCGTGGCCGGTAAAAGCAAAACTGAAGCGGATCTATCGCCCATAAGAGGCAGATAACGCCCAGCTCAGTCCCCAACCTCGACAGGGAGTAAATCGGGTTCGCACTCAGACCGCGGTCAGGGTGACTTTTGCTCGTACGGGACCTAGCGGATGGCCCCAGTCCTGCTAGTAGAATCATCGATGTCACTTCTGGCGGAAAAACGTGGAGCCGGCAGTCGAGGCGGCGGCGATCGGCCGCCCGTGCTCTATCCCATGTCAGCCTATACGGAGGGGCTGCGCAAACCGGGGCATTTTCACCTGCTCCGGTTACAAGAAGGACAAAACGACCGGGTGAGTCGGGTCATCCCGCATCGCCACGATTTCTTCGAGCTCATCTGGCTGCCGTCGGCGCACGGCCAGGTGCAGTGCGATTTCCGCACGTTTCCGGTCAAACCCGGCTCGCTGTTTTTCGCATCTCCCGGCCAAATCCACTCCTGGCGCCTGACCGAACCGGGTGACGGCGAAATCGTCAGCTTTACCCCCGACTTCTTTCTCCTGAGCTCGACGCAGCCCGGCCTGCTCGGGCGCATGCCTTTTATCTACTCCGAAACCGTCGCACCCATTCTCCATTTGGACGAAGCGGAAGGCGCTCGCATGGAATCGCTTTTCCGCGATCTAAGATTGGCCGCGAGCGATTCCGCGCCTGGACGCGACGATACCGTACGTGCTTATCTCACGATTATTCTGACCCGATTGCGTCAGGCCTACACTCGCCGCTACTCCGAAATGGACACTCCTATTCAAGGAGACGTCCTCACCCGCCGCTTTCGTTTGGCGCTCGAGGAGCACTTTCCAGAAATGCTCGAGGTCGGCGACTATGC
>Ga0105049_10011404_pt1 | contig 10178 bp, 13 predicted proteins | sample MAT06_FD_78087 | JGI IMG/M metagenome (GOLD analysis project Ga0105049, IMG submission 78087) | Freshwater microbial communities from Lake Fryxell liftoff mats and glacier meltwater in Antarctica - MAT-06 | ecosystem: Environmental > Aquatic > Freshwater > Ice > Liftoff microbial mat | place... | reverse complement strand
TATATCTCCCCACTCCCGCGCATTCACTCGCGGTGCGCTGTAGACGGGTTTCCCGTCGCAGGCGACTGGCGTCCCACACTCAATTATAGTGAGTGTGGGATGAATGCTGTTTTAGCTAAAAATGGATCAATCCCTTCTTGCCAAATAACGTAACTTAAGCGTAAGTCTTGCTGTTGGCTAGCGCTAGGTACTCCTAAAACCATATACCAATCAGGACGCTTGTACCACAGAGTATGGCGGGGGTCGTAGTAAAGATTCAAGTCACTAGCAAGTAAAATTTCCTCAGATGGATAAGTCAGAGGTTGACAAGTCTCACTGAGCAAATCCGCCTGAATGCGGTGAAATTCATCTGGCAAACCTGATTCCCCTATTAATTTACTGGGTAAATCATACATCGTAGGCATGGTTTCTTGTGGTGGACGAGGCGGATCTGTTTGATACATGACTACTATCTTTATTACTTAACTCAAGCTATCTGGATTAATTCCTAATAATCGCAAATGTTCCGCCAATCGTTGCGATCGCAGCTGTTCTTGTTCCAACTGCAATTGGGCTTCTGATGCTTGTTGCTGCGCTTCTAAGGCTTGTTGCTGGGCTTCTGATGCTTGTTGCTGCGCTTCTAATGCCACCTGCTGCGCTGCAATAGCGGCTTCCTCTGGTGTTGGAACTAAATCACCATCGGGTGTAAAATAACGCAATTTACGTCCTTCTACGCCTAAGTACAGGTTAAGTACATCGCTCCAACGCCATCCCCGCGGATTCGGTGTAATTTCCTGATACTTGTTGCCTACCAATTCAAAACCCGCAAATTCCAAATTCTCCGGCGAGAACCAAAAATACTCTGGTGTGTGAAATCGATTTTCATAAAGATTTTTCTTCAAATTCCGGTCAATATCAGCCGTACTTTCAGAAAGTAATTCAATAATCAAATCTGGATAACGACCATCTTCTTCCCAGACTACCCAAGAATTACGCGATCGCTTTTCGGTGTCTTTGACCAAAAAAAAGTCTGGGCCTCGAAAATCTCGATTTCGCAACTGCTGACGGCTAAAATAAATTGTTAGATTCGCACCTATAAAGAAATCATTACAGTCACGCCATAGCCACTCAAGGGAAGTTACTAGCAGCAGTAGCTGCATATAGTGCAATGAAGTTTCCATCTCCGGCTCATCACTTAACAACCGAGTTGCATCGGGCATCTGCTGTTCTAGCTGTTGCGCTGTGACAAACATCATGGTTGTACCTGTTTGATTGTTGATTTAATTTTAAGCTGTGAGATCAGGAGTTTGGAATTTTCTCGCTCATCTCCCCTGAATTTGTGAAAGCTGAGTCACGGATTCCGCTACACTGAGACTTGGTTTGTTGCATTGTAATCAGGCATGGAAATCGGACAAAAGGTTAAAGTATTTCGCTTGCGCGATCGCGTTTCTGCCCCTGTTGTAAAAAAACTAGGGCAAGTGGGTATCATCCAAGGCTATAAACTGACCGATGGTGCTGGAATCGGTGTAGTGGTGCTGTTTGACGACAACACTTCTACTTGGTTTTTTGAAGATGAAATCAAACCTGTGTAGTTGTAAAGAACTCAGAAGCGGGTTTTTCTTGGTATCTGAAGTTTAAAGCACAGGCTGAGATTCTTTGTTGAGTGCTAAGTTGGAGTTGAAAAGATCGGCGGTGAAAATAGGAATCAAGTAATGGCTCTAATATTGACATTTTTGGGCAAAGGCGGCACCGCTCGTACCAAAATTGCGATCGCCGCCGCCAAATTATTGGCAAGTCAAGGCAAGCGCGTACTCTTAGCAGGACAAGCAGAACCAACATTGTCAATTCTGCTCGGTACTCCCATTGCAGCCGAACCCCAGGAAATCGCTCCCAATTTGCAAGTAGTCCAGTTTCAAGCATCTGTACTACTAGAACGCAACTGGGACGAAGTGAAGAAACTTGAGGCGCAATATCTCCGCACGCCCATATTCAAAGACGTTTTTGGTCAAGAACTGGTAGTATTGCCGGGGATGGACAACGCCCTCGCCCTGAATGCTATCCGCGAATATGATGCCAGTGGCAAATATGATGCGATCGTCTACGATGGCACGGGTGACTCTTTAACGTTGCGGATGTTGGGTTTACCAGAATCTCTCGGTTGGTATATCCGGCGATTTCGGCAATTATTTGTCAACTCCGATTTGGGGAAGACGATTACTGAATCGCCCTTGATTCAGCCGCTCATTAGCAGCTTTTTCAATATCAACTGGACAGCAGATAACTTTGCAGCGCCAACTAACCAAGTTAATAATTTCTTAGAAAAGGGGAGAGCCGCTCTTGCTGATCCTAAGCGTCTCGCTGCTTTCTTAGTGACCACAGGAGATCCCATTGAGGTAGCAAATGCTCGTTATTTGTGGGGTAGTGCCCAACAAATTGGTTTAACTGTTGGTGGTGTTCTGCTTGTGTCTACTGAGACAAATGTTAACCTATCGGAGGAATTTATCCCCCTACCTGTGAGCGTTATTCCCGACTCGCCAACAGGTGACTGGCAACCACTAATAGACGCCCTACCTAACTTTGAAGCACAAGCGTTACAGGCTCCCAAACCAATTGAAATAGACATCCACAATCGTCAAGTACGCTTATTCTTGCCAGGTTTTGACAAAAAGCAAGTTAAGCTTACTCAATATGGCCCAGAAGTCACGGTAGAAGCAGGAGATCAGCGACGAAATATTCCCTTACCCCCGGCTCTCAGTGGCAGACCCGTTGCTGGAGCAAAGTTTCAAAATAATTATTTGATAATTTCGTTTTAAGTTATGGGAATGGGGAGTGGGGAATTGGGAGTGAGGAATGGGGGATGAGGGAAATAAGGGAGATGAGGGAGATGAGGGAGAAGAATTAATAACTAATACTTCAACTTCGCTCAGTACAAGTGCCCAATACCCAATGCCCCATTTCCAATACCCACTTGCCCTGAGCGTATCGCTAAAGCGAAAGCTCCGCTAACGCGTAGCGTCTCGTAGAGAAGCCGTTCGCGTAGCGTCTCGCAGAGAAGGGATGCCCAATTCCCAATGCCCAATACCCAATTAATCAGTAAATCTTATGTCAGAATCAACTCCCATTACCCCAGACCCTAACCCAGCTGAGGTATTAGACTCAGTGGCAATTAATCCCAGCGAAAAAGCGAACGCATCTGCCGATCGCAGTGCGAAAACTAGGCAACTGCTGGGGATGAAAGGTGCAGCGTCTGGGGAAACTTCGATTTGGAAAATTCGTTTGCAGCTAATGAAGCCGATTACCTGGATTCCCCTAATTTGGGGTGTAGTCTGTGGTGCGGCTTCTTCGGGTAACTATACTTGGACAGTGGAAAATGTGTTGAAGGTAGCAACCTGTATGTTACTGGCTGGGCCATTAATGACAGGTTACACCCAAATCCTCAATGATTACTACGATCGGGAAATCGATGCCATCAATGAACCCTATCGCCCGATTCCCTCTGGGGCAATTCCCCTACCCCAGGTAATTATTCAGATTTGGGTATTACTAATTGCTGGTATTGCTTTAGCATTTGGGCTGGATGTGTGGTCTGGTCATGAATTCCCGACAATTACAGCGATCGCGATCATCGGTTCTTTCATCGCCTACATTTATTCTGCACCGCCTCTGAAACTCAAGCAAAACGGCTGGCTAGGTAGCTACGCCTTGGGTGCAAGTTATATCACCCTACCTTGGTCTACAGGACACGCTTTGTTTGGCGATCTCAATTCCACAATCGTGATTTTGACAATGTTCTACAGCTTGGCTGGATTGGGTATTGCCATTGTCAATGATTTTAAAAGTGTAGAAGGCGATCGCCAGCTAGGATTAAATTCACTACCCGTAATGTTTGGTATTACCACTGCGTCTTGGATTTGCGTAGTAACGATTGATGTATTTCAAGGATTGATAGCAGCTTATCTCCTCAGCATCCATGAGAATTTGTATGCAGCAATACTAGTACTGTTAATCATCCCGCAGATCACCTTGCAGGATATGTATTTCTTGCGTGACCCCGTGAAGAATGATGTTAAGTATCAAGCCAGTGCCCAACCGTTCCTTGTTCTAGGAATGCTCGTCACTGGTTTAGCGCTGGGTCATGCTGGGGTTTGAATTATACTTCCATAGCAAGAAGTTAGGAAGTAGGAGTTAGGAGTTAATATACTTCTAGCTCCTAATTTGTATCAAAACATATCGTGTTGCAACTGATCTCTTTCCTTATTTATGGGATTCAACCTTTTTTAGTCCCCATTTGCTTTGTAGTTGCTTGGACTGTAACTATTCTTGCTGTTTTGAGTCTCTGGACGGCGGTGCGAGATAGTGTAACTACAGCCAAGCAAATGCATCAAATTCCCTGTAGTGGTTGCCAATTTTTTACCGACAATTACCGTCTTAAATGTACTGTACGCCCATCTATTGCCAATACAGAAGAAGCAATCCATTGTTTAGACTATCAACCGAAGACGAATCCTTATCTGTATTAGGGAGTGGGGAGTAAGAATTTTAGATTTTGGATTTTGGATTAAATTTCAATCTAAAAGACGCTCGTTCCGACGCTCGTTCCGACGCTCGTTCCTCGCTAACGCTGCGCTATCGCTAACGCTGCGCTATCGCTAACGCTGCGCTATCGCTAACGCTGCGCTATCGCTAACGCTGCGCTATGTTCCAGATCAGTGTTACAGATACCCGCACGCAAGACGCGCACTAAGGCTTCTCCCTGTGGTGGTTCAGGAATGGGAATATCCGTGCGTAATTGCAATTGGTTGCTTTCGAGCCAAAGTCCTTTCATTTCTCTTCACCTCCTTTGCCGAATTATGTTGTCATACCACTTTCAAAAATCTTTACAAAATAATCAATCGGTTGTGTGGGCGTACAAATGTATGCCTCTACCCATGCCTATGTCTCTGTAGTAGGTATTTCAAGAATATTGATTGCATCAACTTTGCTTAACCAAGTAACCAGATCGTCTGAGTCAAGTGCTATCTCACTTCCTAAAGTTTTGATATAAAGAAGTCCGTTGCTAATAATTAAATCTCTAATTGGATACCATGAATCTCGTTTTCTAATCAGAAGTTCCAACGGAATCCCTAGTTTTGAAGTATACTTGCGATATTTCCACCAAGCTCGCCATAGAAGCACAGATTTAGTACAGTGCATCTCATATCCTTTGGGAACTTCGCAGTATTGATACTGATAGAAACCCCGACTATCCACTTCGCCTTTGAGGAGATAACTAGATTCTGCTAATGCCTGATTTATCAATTCCCACTGGGATGATTTTGGAGAAATCGAGAATTCAGATAGTGTCTTAGATAGCTGGATGGTGGCAATTACACCTTCGGCTTTTGCTACCAGTTGGTTAGTGTTATAGACTGTTTGGGCTGTCAAAGCAGGATTTGATAACAAAACTTCTTTTTTCTGAATAGAGTCTTGCACAAACTCTCGAATTAAATCTAGATTAGACAACATAAAATTATTTATACTAAATTAAGCAGTGTCATGGAAGCCACAACTGTACTTAAATTAGTTGCTACACTGTTATTGCACTAAAAACAGGATTATTACCAGTTTTATTTCTCTGTCTGATTAGGACTTTGTTTACTTTAATTTCGGCTATGTCGCCGCTCGCTAGGCTGGTTAACAAAATCAGTGTGTTTAGATATACAACAAATTATTATATTAAATTTTTACGCTTTCGAGAAAAGGTTGAAATACCGGAATTAATTCGGGGCGACTAACTACAAGGGTGGGAAAAGAGCGATCGCTATAATCTTCTCCCGGTGACAACGGAAACGGTTCTGACTTCAGGGATGACCAGACACCGCCAGCAGCTTGGACAATTACCCAAGCCCCGGCTAAGTCCCAAACTTTTGGTGTCGCCTCAATACCACCGAGCGTAGCCCCAGTGGCAACTGTCAAAAAGTTATAGCTAGCCACACCCAACATGCGAATTTTGCAGGGAAAGCCGTTTTTGATAACTGCGGTGCTGCGGGAACAGAGGTTAAAAAAGTGATTGTTGCTGGGACTATCTATACTAGTGTGGATGGGGTGGTTGTTGAGAAATGCTCCTGTTGGAGTTGCTAAACCAGATGAACCTGCCCAAAAACCATGAAAAGCTTGATTTAAGGTTGGTGCGTAAACATAACCAAAAATCGGTGTACCTCGATATAGTAAACCCAGAGAAATTGTCCAGATGGGAATACCGCGTGTGAAGTTGGTTGTACCATCAAGAGGGTCAATTACCCAGCACCACTCAGTACCGGGAAATGATTGATCGCTCTCTTCGCTCAAAATGCCGTAACCAGAGAAATTAGAAGCAACCGCATCCCGAATTTCCTGATCTGCCCATTTATCTGCTTGCGTCACCAAACTTCCATCAGCTTTTTGGTCAGCCTGTACTTTCCCAAAATCCTGCATTAGCTGTTTTCCCACCCTGGTAGTGGTAGTTTGGGCAAAATCAAGAATTGTTGTCCAAAAATCATTCATTGGTTAATAGTCATTGGTCATTGGTCATTGGTCATTTGCCCAATACAGTTTAGTCTAAATCGCTTTCCAAAACCGAAGCGATCGCTTGCTTTGTACTTGTTTGAAATTCTGTGATGTTCACCCGATTCAGAAACCAAATCGATAGCACCATTCCCACGGCTTCTAGAACGAATACCAGTCCATAAGCTAACTCTAAACTTGGTAAAAACTTGCGTCCAATATCCAAAACTGTACCTCCGATGACTACCGCCATACCTCTAGAAAGGGACTGCGCTAATCCCCATGCCCCAATAAACGTACCTGCCGCTTCTGCTGCGGTAAGATCCAGCATCAAGCTAATTGCTGCTGTAGTTAAGAAACCTGCGGCTAAACCGAACAAGAACAAACCTAGTTTGAGAACTGCTGCATTAGCTGTAAATCCTGATATACCCAGCAATATTGTACAGAATGCTACCAACATACAGCCTAGACGTGCAGTTCTGCGCTTACCCAAACGCGGGACAATGTAAAAGCCCGTAATGCCGTAAGCAATCAGTAGACCCGTTCCATAAAAAATATTTAATTTGGTACTTTCCGCTAGGGGCATTTTAAAAACTTGACCCGCATAAGGTTCCAAAATCGGGTCTTGCATAAACAAACTGATAGTCATCACCAATAAAAAGGTGAAAAATATACCTGTTTGTGGGCTAGCCGTCAATATTTTCCAAGCATTGCCTAAAGTAATGCTGTCTTCGCGGTTCACCAGTGTGGAACGGGTTAAGTATTGAGAGTATTTTTTTTCTACGCCGAATGTGGCTGCGATCGCTAAACCAAATACAATTGCTGGGACGATAGTAAATAGCCTGGTGATAGATGCCTGTAAGGTTTCTAAGGTTGCTTCAGGCGTTAACTGATTCAGCAAGCTGGCACTGATAATTGCCCCAACAATAATCCCCACCATTAGCATCGACCAAACCACACCAACTACTTTGGAACGGTTATCTTCTTCAGATATATCCACCAACAAAGCAGCAAAGGCAGTACCGCTAGCACAAATTCCTAGACCGTAGATAGCGAAAACCAAAGCTAAAAGTGCTGTCCAGCCGATTGTTTGGGTTGTCCATGTCCAACCACCTGCACTAGTAGCGGCAAGATTTAGTTGCCATATTACTTGTATAGCTAAAAAAGCTGCGATCGCAAATATTGCCGCGCCCACCCAAACATAAGCTGTGCGGTGGTATCCCCATAACGGCTTGGCATCGGAAATCTGGCCGAACCAGATCCGCGAAGGAGCAACAAATAAAGGCAGTGCTAGAACGACTGATACCAGCGTCGCCGGAATTGCTATTTCTTGAATCATGACTCTGTTTAGTACGCCCAGAGTCAAAATGGACATCATGCTCAACCCCATTTGAAATAAACCCAGCCGGAACATGGTCAGCAGGTTTACCCTTGGCACAGATAGGGATTTTCTTTCGGTATCAAATACTTCACCGCTTGCCATAGCTACTTTTTCGTATGATTTATTAGGATTTAATCTCTCTCTTTAAATAAAGATAAACCCTACCCGCTCGAAATCAGCGAACGAAAAGTGGAAGTTGCGATGCGATCGCAGTTATTTGGCAAGAATTATACACCTCGATTAGCATAAGCTTCAGCCAAGTTAGGATTAATCTTTAGGGCTTGGTTGTAATCCGCGATGTCTACGACGGGCTACGCCTACGCGCAACGAGAGAATTTTAGGATGAAGTAGTGAAACGAGACTCCATTTACTATCAAATTTTTAAGCGCTTTCCTGGGTTACTCTTTGAACTGCTTGATAATCCTCCTCTGCAAGGGCAAAATTATCGATTTGAATCAGTTGAAGTCAAAGAAACCGTTTTTCGCATGGATGGTGTTTTTTTACCTCCAGAGGATGCAACATCTACGGTGATCTTTTTTGCTGAAGTTCAATTCCAAAAAGATGAAGCCCTGTACCATCGGTTCTTTACCGAGTCGATGATGTACCTGAACCGGAATCGTTCTCAGTACGATGACTGGTTCTGTGTGGTAATTTTTTCATCACGCTCTCTGGAGCCAAGGGATCAACAAACTCATCGAATATTTCTTAACAGCGACCAAGTGCAGCGAATCTATTTAGATGAGTTAGGCACGACTAATCAGCAGCCAATAGGTATCAACTTGATGCAGTTGACTCTAGCATCGGATGAAGTTATGGCAGAGCAAGCAAAGCAATTGATTGAGCGGGTAAAATTAGAGGAAACGGACACACTGCCGAAAAACGAAATACTAGACATCATCACCACAATCGCCGTTTATAAGTTTTCTTCGTTGAGTAGAGAGGAAGTTGAAGCTATGCTGGGACTGACTTTGGAACAAACAAAGGTTTATCAGGAAGCGAAAGCCGAGGGTCGAGAAGAACGGGAAGCTGAAATGTTAAAACTTACCGTACCTCTGTTACTAAAAACAGGGATGAGTATGGAACAGATTGCTCAACATCTCAATGTTGATATAGAAGCTGTTCAGATCGCCGCACAGCAAAACAAATAGAATGGACATTTCATGTCTGTTGCCATATTTTTGCAAAATAACTGGGGAAGTTCATTTGAGCGTTGTCAGGATTTCAATTGTTTTTTGGTAATCTTGTGTTTTTTTGGCGTTACTGAAATAAATCAGCCGCTTTTTGCAAATCCGCGATGCCTACGGCGGGCTGCGCCTACGCTCCTTTCATGTCTCCTGACATAAAACTGGCATTACCTCGGTTTTGGTAGGCTTCAGCATTATTTTCATGCTTCTTGCGCTAACAGTGTTGAATCTACAGCACTGGCTGGTTTAGCTGATAAAAAAATCGGAGTGCAAGCAATTATAGATAAAGCAGAAATTGTGGCTACAGACTTAATACGGAAAATGAAGAATTTTAAAAATAGTTTTTAGTTATTGTATTGCACTGCAACTTTGTTGTGGGCAATCAAGTCACATAAAAATATCAATATTAAATTGTGGTTTTAACTACGCTATTGCATTGAATTAGTAAGATAAACTTGCCGTATGTATGTCATCAAACTACTTACCTTCATCTAGTAAAAAAACAGGCATAAGCAATGAACAAAGAAGTAGTCAAAGTAATATTATGGGAAGAAAATCAAAAAGATTTTCTCAAAAAATTCTATGATCTCCAATTTACTCCCAGAGTCGGAGAGGAAGTTTACCTAAAAAAGGAGAGATGGAAAGTAACCAGAGTTGAGCATGATTTAGAAATTAGTGAGATTAATGTCTACATGGAATTAATCAAAAAAGCCAAGCAGGAAAAATCATCTAATTCATAAATATAGCGATTTTGATTTGAATGAGGTACACAGATACAGCACTTTCGGCGGCTATGAGGTACATCCTCAAAGCTGAAAGCAATGATAGGAGAGGGGCTAGAGGAAAACTGTATTGCATAATAACCGGAAGCGCTGTAGGGGCGCACTTGTGCCCCTACTATTATTTTTTTCTGTACCTTACCCATACGGGACTGCTATAGAAGCAAATACACTTAACTCAAGTAGTAGCGATCGCACTGTAAACACACTACATCAACTTCCCACACCCAATTTTGTCTATAACGATACACTATAAAAGTAAAGAAATGTAAATAAACTAAATTTTGCAACCGTGGAAAATATCACATTGGGGCAAAATGGCCCAGTTGTTAC
>Ga0105049_10011402_pt1 | contig 10179 bp, 10 predicted proteins | sample MAT06_FD_78087 | JGI IMG/M metagenome (GOLD analysis project Ga0105049, IMG submission 78087) | Freshwater microbial communities from Lake Fryxell liftoff mats and glacier meltwater in Antarctica - MAT-06 | ecosystem: Environmental > Aquatic > Freshwater > Ice > Liftoff microbial mat | place... | reverse complement strand
CGAGAACACCGATTCCAAGCACTTCATGCGACCACATTCCGTCCTGCGGTTACGACCTTGTTCTTCCAATACCCCTTCCATTCCTTGCTTTCTCAACGCGCCCTGACTAAAGTAGTCACAATCGAAACGTTGGCGAACCTTGAGGCGCACATGGCGAAACGGGCGGCCACCCCAAACTTGGGATATACCTCACCAGCGGCGAGGCCTGTGCCCATGAGAACTCTCCGCGATTTCACTTCGTGTCACTTTAACTGATACCGCCTGGCCCGCCTTCAGGGCGGAGGCCACCTCTTCGCCCAGGCTCAGGCTGTCGATTTCCATGAAGGCTCCGAGATTCGGGGTGGGGCAACCCCCGTGAGAAAGTTGCACAATCATCCCCTGATGGATCGACATCCGCCAGATGGGATTTGATAATGATACAGATGAGCCAGGGACACGAGATCGATTCCCGGTCGCACGGCGAATCCACGCTACCTTCGCTCGGCGAGGCCGAGTCCGAGGCCCCATGCGCGCCGGTGAACTTGATGTTCAGCATGGAATCGGTGCTCAGGGCGATCGCAGCGGCGGCACCGGAACCGTGGTTCCCGTCCCTGTTCGCCTCGGCGGCGGGCATTTCGCGCGATAGCCTCGACGAGCCGCTTGCGGAGCTTCGCCAGATCGGCCTCGCGCAGATCGCCGACTGGATCCGCGGGCAGGGCCAGGGCTACTCACTGACGCCCGCCGGTGAGGCCGCCGCCAAGGAGCCGAGCGTTCTCTCGAAGCTCCGCGACGGCCCGCCCAACCTGCCGCCGCCCGCCCTGGAAACGCTCACGGGTGGAACGCAGACGATCGCCCTCGGAAAGCCCGTGGAAGAATGGCCCATCGCCAAAACGGTGGAGCTCGACCTTCGACCACCGACCGTGACACCGGCGCTGTTGATCGCGAACCTGTCGTGGTTCATCGTCGGACTCTTCGTGGCGTGGCGCTGGAACGTTCCGTTCTCCTCCTACCTCGCGACCGGCAATCGCGAACTGCTCCTTCGCATGGGTGCCATTGATGGCGGCTCGTTGCTCCGTGGCGACTGGTGGCGCCTCTTCACCTGCTGCTTCGTGCATATCGGCCTGCTTCACCTGCTCGTGAATCTCTTCGCACTGGCAATGACCGGCCCTCTCGCCGAGGTGCTCTGGGGCCGGTTGCGGCTGACGCTGATCTACCTGGTCTCCGGGCTCGCGGGCAGTTGTCTGGCGATGATCCTGCAACCGGTGGCGAACGGAGCGTCGCTCCTTCTCGCGGGGGCGTCCGGCGCGATCTGGGGGCTGATGACCTCGCTTCTCGCCTGGCTGCTGTTGAATCGAGACCGGCTGCCCCCTGCCCTCGTGGCCGACTGGAGCCGCAAGCTGGGGCTGATGTTCCTGCTGAACATCGGGGTGAGCTTTATCCCCGGGGTGAGCTGGGCGGGCCACCTGGGCGGCGGGCTGGCAGGTTTCATCTCCGCCGGGCTGGCGAATGCCTGGCGTCTCGGCGACCCTCTCCGACGCGGGGCGGCGATCGTGATGCTGATCCTGCTGCCGGTGGCGTGTATCGTGGCCCTGGCCGCGGCGATGAAGTACGGCGCCGCCTGGACGAGTCTCCGAACCGTGCAGGCCCGCGAGGCGGCGAGGGAGAAATGGACGAAGGATCGCCAGGAAATCTTCGACCGCGACATCGTGCCCAAGCTCGAAGCGATCCAGCCCGGTGTGGTCAGGCCGTTGCATGACGAGATCATCCGCTTCGTGATCGCCGGCCGGCAGAAAGTGAACCCGCAGGCTCGCGAAGCGTATGAGGTTCAACTGGATCCACTGCGCACTCAGGCCAAGGAAGCGATCGCGTTCCTCCAGGAACGGCCCACGGGGAAGTACAACCTGGATCTGAAGATCCTGCAAGCTCGCGAGTTCGCACGGGCTCAACTGGCGGTGCTGGACCACCTGCGTCAGCTTCTGGACGCGAAGCAAGTGCCCGACGAGGAGGAGTGGAAGAGCCTACGTTTCCAGCGAGAGCACGCGGAGCGCTTCGCCGAGCCCCTGTGGCACAAGCCGATGGGCCCGGTCCTGCGTCCGCCGCTGCCCGCTCCTCCTCCGGCCGCTCCGCCCGAATTGCCCGCGATTTGACCACCGTCGGTGCCGCGACGCCGCGAGGTGGTATCATCGACAACGGCGGCGCGCTCCGCTGCGCGTCGCGGCCAAGCTGAAAACCCACCATCGAGCCTGCCCATGCAAACCTCTCGACGTGAACTTCTCGCCCTCGGCGGCACCGCTGCGGCAGCAGCCCTGGGAGCCAACGCCACGGCGGCCGAGCCTGCGAAAAAGACCTTCCGCATCGGCGTGGTTTCCGCGGCGATCCTCGGCAAGCCCCAGGCGCGGAATGGGCACACCTGGCACTTCGCTCACTACCTGCACCCCGAGCTCAATCTCGATGTCTTCAAGAAGATCTATCCTTACGGGTACGACAGCTTCCGCAAGACCTACCGCAATCCGAAGTTTCACTTCGACCTGCTCCCCTTCCCCGAAACGCGCATCACCCACTACTACGATGCGGACCCGAAAGTGGCGGCGGAGTTCTGCCAGGCGTTCCCCGGGGTTCAGGTGGCGACGAGCCTGGAAAAGATGGTGAGTGAAGTCGACGCCATCTGGATGGGCGACGCCTCCGGCAAGGGCGAGGATCACTTCGACCTCGTGGCCCCGGGCCTCGCGAAGGGACTGCCCACCTTCTGCGACAAGCCGATCGGCGGCACCGTGGAAGGGACGCGGAAGATCCTCGACTTCGCGAAAAAGCACCAGGCCCCGATCATGTCCGCGAGCATCTTCCGCTACGAGTGGGGCATGGAAGCGGCCCTGCGCATGCGGGACAGCGGCGAGTTCGGCGCGATTGAGCACGTCTCCGCTCGCCTGCACAGCCGATACAAGCTCGATGCCTGGATGATCTACGGCCAGCACCCGGTGTGGACGGTGATGACGCTGATGGGCGCCGGCGTGGACGCGGTGAGCCTGTACGAACACAACGATACCTGCCACGGCATGATGACGTACGCGGATCGCTATCCCTGCCATGTGTGGTATGGCCAACCTTATGAGAAGTTCGAGTACAACCGCACGGACGTCTACTACAAGAAGAAGCTCTATTCGTTCACACCGTCGATCGAGGGGGACTTCGTCTACGGGCATCACTACGAGATGGTGCGCATGGCCGCGACGTTCCGTGACATGCTGCTGACGCGAAAGGATCCAGTGCCGCACCAGGAGATCCTGGAGGTGACGGCGGTGGTGCACGCGGGGGCGAAGTCGCTGCAAGAGAAGAGCCGCCTGGTGAAGCTCGCGGAAGTGATGGGGTGAGTGGAGTCGCCGGGGGCGAGGAGCCTTGCGATTCCGTCACCCTCGTGTCATTCCCAGCACCGCGGCGGCGGTGATCGCGGCGGTCTCGATTCGCAGCACGCGAGCCCCAAGCGACGCCTCGATCCAACCGCTGGCGCTCTCGCGCTCACTGGCGTCCCAGCCGCCTTCGGGGCCGATCGCGACAACGATGCCCGACGCCGTCACCGCGATTTCCGACAGGGGACGCGACGCCTCCGGTGCCAGCAGGACGCGGGTCGGCGGCAGGTCGGCTCCAGCCACGAACGTGGGCCAGCGTGTCAGCGGGTCGATCGTCATCAGCACATTTCGGCCACACTGCTTGCTCGCTTCGATCACGGCCTGGCGAAGGTTCTCCAGGCGAGCGGCCTTCGGGGCCACGATCGTGCGAGCGGTTTCGAGAGGCGTGAATCGCGAGACGCCGAGCTCCACAAGCTTCTCGATGAGGAAGTCGCCACGATCCCCTTTGGGCATCGCCGCGGCGATTTCGAGTGAGTAGGGAAGCTCGCGGTGGGTGGCTTCACGGGCGACGATATGAAGCACCACCGACTTGCGGCTGAGTGCCACCACATCCGCGGGATAATCGCAGCCATCGCCGTTGAAGAGGACGACACGCTCGCCCGTGGTGCAGCGTCGCACGGTCGTGAGGTGATGGGCTTCGGGCCCTTCGAGCACAAACTCCCCTGGCGTGAGAGGCTCAGGGGAAAAGAAGCGAGCACTCATGTTGCAAGTGTCGCGGGTTCACAGGTCGGCGGCAACCGCGAAGGCGGTGGAGGCGTCGAAATTGTTGTCGAGCTGTGGCACCGGCGAGACGCTGCGAGACGCTGGTGCCACAGATCAAGCGGATTCAGGCGATCTCGACGCCGCCCTTGCCGCCGAGGCGTTCCCAGGCGCCTTCGCGCCACTGGAACAGGATCTCGTTCGGGCCGCGCCAGGCGACGCAGTACGAGCCGGACATGCAGTTCACGGACCAGCCGTGACGGCGAAGTAATTCCACGTTCGGAGCGCTTTCGACGGAGACGAGCGGAGGTGCGATAGATTGCATGGTTTCTCTCAACGTTTGGGTGTGACGCGGCGGGCTTCCTGCCGTTCCACACGATGCCCCTCGGATGGAACATAGCCCCAAAAATCACGTCATGCGGCTTCCCGGCCGCCGACGGGAGAGAGTCTTTGACTTCGTCCTCCCTGCGATGCGACTTCATGGAAAAGCTTCTGCCACTTCTCTCGTTTCGATCTCGGATTTGTTACGATCCCTGTTTCCCGAACACGCGATGTGACCGGCGGAGTCCAACAGCAGCCTCGATTGAGGTCATCCCCTCAGCCACCGGTGATCTTCCTTGGCCACGGTGGCTGGCTTCCCCACCCCGTCGCTCACGCTTCGGGTTCGCCAGGTGGCACGCTCCGCTTCGCGTCGCGACGGCCGCAAACCGATAATCTTCCTTGGCTGCCCGCGAGCCCTTCCTCCTGCTGGCCCAGCGAAAGAATCTGGCGGACACGCCGAGGGCCGTGCGTAGGAGTGCCCCACGGGCCAGGAGCACTGGCGCTGGTCTGGCGAAGCTGTCAGATCCTAGCTTTTCGTGGCGAAGGCGGCCTTCCGCGAATCCGTCGGCAGGGCCAGCTTCAGGTTCTCGACGAGCCATGTTCCCGTCAACATCCCGCCGATCATGCCGACCGTCATGCCGAGAAGGTGCAGCGTCGCTTGCAGGGCCGGGTCGCTCAGAGTGAAGGCCGAGGCGGCCTGGCCTCCGAGGATCATGCCGACGATCATGCCGAGGTTGCCGCCGGTGTACATCGCGATCGCATGGTCCCGGGTCACGCTGCCGGGCTGCCGTCCGAGTGTCAGCATGGCGACGTTCGCGAAGCTGAGCATGCCCAGCCACATCCATGGCTTCGCCAGCGGCTCCGTGCAGGAACAGCAGTGGGCACATCGCACCGCCACGAATCCGAGGTCCGCCCACCAGCCGAGGATCATGCCGAGGTTGCCGAGCGTCAGCATGCCGACGACCATGTCCAGCGCGTGAGGCAGCGTCGGCCTGCGATGCCACGCGAGGCCCAGCACGGCCCCGCCGACTGCGAAGGGAAGGGCGAGCAGCAGCGACGTTCCCAGCAGTTCCGCGAGAAGAACTCCCTGGATCGCGAACGCGACGCCATGAACCCAGGCCTTCGCTCCCACGGCGCGGGGCTCCGCGTCCGCATCACTCCTTTGGCAGTGCAAACCGACTCGCGTGGCGGAGAAGATGAGCGTGAGGCTCGAGATCACCATCAGCAGCGCCGCGGCGATCGGATGCAGCAAGCCCGCCGCCGCGAGGGCCATGCCGACGAGGTTATAAGCCAGGGCTCGCAGCAAGCTGCGGCGGACGGCCTTCACCGTCTCACGGCTCAGGGCGATCGCCCAGGGAAGCACACCGAGATCGCCGTGATACATCGCAATGTCCGAGGCTCCCACCGCGAGATCGGTGCCGGAGGACATCGCAACTCCGACGTGCGCCGCCGCCAGGGCCGAGGCATCGTTGATGCCGTCGCCGACCATCAGGGGCTTGTGACCCTGACTTCGAAGGGCTTCGATATGCTGGCGTTTCTCGTCGGGCAGAAGGCGCGAACGTGTCCCGGAAACGTTGAGTATCGAGGCTCGTTCCGCGGAGTCGCCGGTGAGCACCTCCACGGGCAGCTTCATCGCGCGAAGCTCCGCCAGCACGTTCGTGGTGGAATCGCGGACTCGTTCGGCGAGGAGCACCGTCGCGGCAAACTCGCCATCGATGGCGACATCGACACGAGCGTGAAGCCCGGAGTCACTTGCGATCGTGGAATCGGTGTGTCGCTTCGGAACAGCGCTCGCAATCCACTCGACGCGGCCGATGCGCACCTCGTGGCGGTCGCCGTCCTCGATCTCCGCGATCACGCCGCAGCCGGGAATCGTGTGAATCTCGTGCACTCGCACCTCGTGCGACACAGGGAGCGAGGCGAAGGCGCGAGCCACCGGATGAGAGCAGCGGCGTTCCACCGCGGCGAGCCAGCCGAGAACGCGAGTGCGATCCGCTCCGGCCGCCACGGTGTCGATGTCCGTGATCGCGAGGCGGTCGTCCGTGAGGGTGCCAGTCTTGTCGAAGACGACGCGATCGATCTCCGCGAGCCGTTCGATGACATCCCCACTTCGTGCGATCAGTCCACGCTCAGCGAGGCGGTTCAGTGCGGTCCACAGAATGATCGGAGTCGCCAGGCCGATGACGCAGGGGCAGGCGACGAGCAGCACGCTCATCGCGTGGAAGAGGCCAGTTTCCCAGCCCCTCGGCGTCAGGAAGCTCCAGTAGCCAAAGGTGCCGAGGGCGACGGCGAGCACCAGGGGCAGGAAGATGCGGCCGAGCGCGTCGGCCCGTGCCTGCATCGAGGTGGGCGTGGTTCGCGCAGCCTCCACCGCGGCGAGCAGGCGGTCGATCTGCCGATCAGTGCCGGCAACACTGGCGACAATGCGGAAGCCCGAGTCGTGCGCGATCGCACCCGCGAGCACCGTGTCGCCGGGCCGCCGCACCGTGGCGAAGGGCTCGCCATTCACCGCGGCCTCGTTCACAAAGCCGCTGCCCTCGCGAATGATGCCGTCGACCGCGATCGCCTCGCCGGGGTTCACCTCGACGCAGTCCCCCGCGCGAACCTCGACCACGGGCACGGATCGCACCTCGTTCGCATCGCTCACCACTCGGCACGTTGCGAGTCGGTCGGACCACGCTCGTGCCGCGGCCAGCGCCGTCGCCCGGCTTCGAGCGCCGATCGCTTTCCCCAGCGTGTACACCACAAGCAGAACCGAGACGACCTCGAAGTAAACGGCGCCCTGCCCGGTGAAGTGAGCCTGAAGCGATGCCGCCATGGCCCCGCCCATCGTGAGCAGAAACAGCGACTCGATCGTGAGGTTCCCGCGCCGAAGCTCACGGCAGACGACCGCAACGAGCGGCCCGCCCAGGAGTGCGACCACCACGAGCGTGGCCAGCAGGATCGCGGTCTGCGTCGCCCAGCGAACGTTCGTGGGTACGTCGTCGTGCAGGTTCAGGGCGAGCCCGAAGATCATCGACTGGCCGATGACGAGCAGGCCGATCCCAAGCCTCAAGCCCAGGCTTCGCGGCAGCAACGACTCGCGAGGCGACTCGCCCAGGCTCAGGCAGCCGTAACAGCAATAGACCGAGTTTCGCCCTGGAATTCCAGGGCCGGAGAGAGGACCGCCGCAGTGTGAACAGTAACGAGACATCACGCTCCCGCTCAGCGTTCACGGCCGCCGATATGGCGACGTAGGTCGCGGAGGAAGGTCTCGAAGCCCGGACGATGCACGTCCTCTTCCGCCACCTGGATCGGCCGACGACCCCCATGCAGGACGAAGTGCGCCGCGGTGAACGAAGGATGATCCCAGTGGATGTGGTCGATCCGCCGAACGTTCCAGTAGTCGACGTCGTCCCACGTGAAGCCGAACCCCATCGGGAACCACGGCGAGCGACTCAGCCCTTCGTCCCGCACCACGATCCGCGTGCGAAAGCGAGCCGTCCCGATCAGTGCCAGGAACAACCCAATGCCGCCGAGAGGATAGGCGAGAAACTGCTCTCGCGGCGGGCCGAGCTGAGAGCAACCCAGCGCGATCGCGAGGAAGACGCAGGCCGCGAACGCGACCAGCACGTTATGGCTCGTCGCCGGTCGATAGACTCGCGGCTTCAGCGATCGCGGCGGCGAAGGCTCACTTCTTTTCCGGCGCGGGGCCATCCTTCTTCTCCGGTGGAGCCATGTCAGACTCCGTCACCGCAATCGCCTTGAGGGCGGCCTCGGTCATCGTCGCCGAGCCGTTGGTCGCCCGGCCGGGTTCCTTCGCCCGGGCCGCCTTCACCACCGCGGCCGTGATCGCGGGTTCCTTCTCGTCACCCTTGTTTCCGAAGCTATTTCGCACGAACGTCAGGGCCGCAGCAATCTGGTAATCCTTCAACGCCGAGCCCTGGGCCGGCATCTGGCCGTTGAATTCCTTGCCGGCCACGGTGATCTTGCCGCTGAGCCCATACAGCACGATCCGGCTCAGCCGGGCAGGCGACGCTTCCGCACCCGCCACCCACTCCGACCCCGCGAGCGGCGGAATCCCCTGGGCCGGATTACCCAGCCCCGTTGGCTGATGGCACGCCTGGCACACTGTCATGTACACCTGGGCCCCCACGCTCTTGTAATCGTCCAGCGTCCGCGGGTTCGGCTCGGCTACCACGGCCCGGCCTTCAGGAGCCAGGTCGTCGCGATCATGCACGTTCGAGGCGAACCACGGCACCTCAAGGCCCAGCACCGTGAACGAGTCCGTCATCGGCCCGCTCGTGGTGCCAAAGTAATAACCGCCCCACAGCAGCAGGCAACCGTAGACGACGTACACCAGGAACGGCACCGGCTCGAAGCCATCCTTCGGCTCGGCCTTCTCACGCATCAGGATCGAACTGGTCGGTCGATCCGACCCCGCGTCGCCCTCGCCGCCGGGCAGCGGGTCCACGCCGACGATGGCGGGATTGTTCATCGCGGACATGTGCCGCTGGTGCATCGCCTGCACGCTGTCCTGGCCGCCCAGCGAAGGAATATCCGTCGAGGTGGGGTCCATGAGAGGTTCGCTCATTCCTTCGCCTCCGGCAGGTCGACCGCGTTTTTATCCAGGGAAATCAGGTATTCGAAGAGATCCTCGCCCGGGCTCGTCGGCACCACCTGATACTCTTCCTCGCGCGTGGTGAGCCAGTAGTTCAGCATCTGGGCACGCCCGGAAGCGTCTGCGGTCTGGGCCTCGAAGGCACTCTTGATCGCGTCCACACTCTTGCCGGGCGAGGCCGCGGCGTAAGCGGCAAGGATCGCATCCTTCTTCGAGGCGAGCAGGGTCTGCCACTCTGCGTCGGTCGGCCGCCAGCGGTAGCCGGGGCGAACGGTCCACTCCCGGCCCAGGTCCAGGGCCGTCTCGGATCGCGACCCGTCGATCTTCTCACGCGAATACAACCAGGGGAAGGACGGCATGATCGACCACGCGTTCTGACTCCGTGGGTTAAGCAGGTGCGTGTGCTGCCACTGATACGACTTGTTGCGTCGGCCGATCGTGGAGAGGTCCGGGCCGGTCCTCATCGTGCCCAGGAGCACGGGCTTGTCCGCGAGGTAGTCCCGCGCGACGGTGCGCCGCACGCCCCAGCCGCGTTTGATGTCCGCCCCGGTGAGCATCTGGCCGTTCTCCCACCAGTTGCCGAAGCGATCGCTGCGAACCTGCTGGCTATGGCAGTACAGGCAGCCCTCGCGCTGGTACACCACCTGCCCGGCGAGGGCTTTCCCCTCGAGCGGTTTGGGGTAAGACTCCGTCGCGGACTCCGCGTAAGGCTGCTCCGGTTCAAGCTTGATCGAAGGCAGGATCACGAGCCCCAACCAACTCGAGGAGATGGTGAGCACGGCTCCCACGAAGAGCACCATTCCACGATCCATACCATTCTCACATCAATATGGGGTGAACCAACCGACGACCTTCAACCTTCAGACTGTGGCACCGGCAAGGGGCGGGTGCCACAGTTCAAGGCGCCTCGCGGTTATACGATTGAGGCGTCACGGCTCGATGCGGCGTCACCGGGCTTCTCGTGGAAGAACACGGGGCCTCGCTGCTGACCCCAGCCCATCACGTTCATCGCCACCAGGGTCGCGAAGCACAGGTGGCCGGTGGCCATCAACACTCCCGCGATCGAACGGCTGAAGAGATACGGAAGCAAATATGTCACGATGTTCCCGAAGGGGACGTTGGGGTTGTTCAACATTCGCCCCTGCCACCAGCCGCCAATGGAGAGGCTCACGAAAT
>Ga0105049_10011396_pt1 | contig 10181 bp, 9 predicted proteins | sample MAT06_FD_78087 | JGI IMG/M metagenome (GOLD analysis project Ga0105049, IMG submission 78087) | Freshwater microbial communities from Lake Fryxell liftoff mats and glacier meltwater in Antarctica - MAT-06 | ecosystem: Environmental > Aquatic > Freshwater > Ice > Liftoff microbial mat | place... | reverse complement strand
TCCAGCCTGTGATCTCATATCAGCTACGTTTTCTGTCAGGCCATCCAGCCATTCATCGAAATTGTCCCCTGGACCGCGATTCACACCCAGTCCCCAATCACGCACGATAAAACCGGCTTCGCCTAGCATCGAGCGGAGCCGATGCGTACCCCATGCGCCGCTGCCAAGGCCGGGAACGACGATTACTGGCTCACCACGGCCCATAGCAATTTGCCTTGGTGAGCGATGAGAGGCTACGAAATCAAGAATGGCGCGTATTGGCTCTGCAACGAGGAGTGGAAGGGAAGGACGCTGAACAGTGAGCGTATTCAAAATCTTCTTTCAATGTGTGGATGAAAGGATTGTCACTTGAGGCACTAAATTGAATCGTCAGAGTCATGCCTAAAAGACTGTAAGACAGCCAGCGGTCTCATCTTGGTAGCTACCTTTGACAAAATTCGATAGGAATCTCGATCAAACTGCGGCTGTGGCCACTCAACCATCTGCCATAACTCCTCATCCGATTTGGCTATGCCAAGGACGCACCAATTGTCGACGAGAAGCACTTCCCCACCTTCCCTGAGATAGGCCGGGCCGGCAAATGGCCATACTTTGAGCCGAAGCTTTGACAAGCCTTCGAGCAATCGCATGCTGTGCGCGACGGTGGGCTCAGCACCGACGCAGGCGCCCCTGCATTTCTTTAGTTGGCGTGCAAAACAGGCGCTTCCGGCCTTGATCTTTTCGAGCTCAAGAACCGCATGGCAGAGACCATAGTTGACGGCGAGTTCGCGCAGTGCGGCAGTCGCCGCCTTCGCTGATTTGAATAGCCCATACCGATTCTTGTTTTCGCCCGGATGCAAATCCCGCGCGTAAACGATTGTCGGCGTCAAATGGCCGTTCTCGCTTTCTGCAAGCGAAATTGTGCAAAGCTCGCTGCTCCGCCGCAACTGGCGATTATGTATCGGCTGCATTTTCTTGATGAGTTCGGATTCTTTCAGGAACGCGCCAACTTCGCCTCCGGTATCGATCCATTCGATTCGCCGCACTTGCTGGGCGAGACGCAGTTCCTTGGCCGAGCTGTGGTCAGCCGCGAAGTGCGACAAAACGCGTTTTCGTATGTCCTTGGCTTTGCCGATGTATAGCGGCAACTCATTCTCACCATAGAAGAGATAGACGCCCGGCCCGTCGGGAAGGGTGTCGATGATTGAAGAATCAAGATGTGATGGGAGACTTTGCCGCGCGGTCAGCTCCCTCAGGATTGACTCAAAATCCGCTGGCGAATGCGCGCGCTGAACCTGCTCCCAGAATTGGTGAATCAGTTGTGCGTCAGCAAGTGCCCGGTGCCGACCATTCACGCTTAACCCATGTCGTTCGATGAGCGAATCGAGGTTGTGCTTGCGATACTCTGGATACAGCTTGCGGGAAAGCCTGACCGTGCAGAGAACAGTCGGTCGAAACTCATATCCTGCACGACGAAAGGAGGCCTTCAGAAAGCTGTAGTCGAAACGTGCGTTGTGGGCAATGAAGAGCCGCCCATTGAGGCGCGCCAGCGTTTCTTTCGCAATCTCCTCAAAGGTCGGCGCATCACGCACCATGTCGTCGGTGATTCCCGTGTATGCCTGAATCGAATTGGGTATTTGGGTTTCCGGATTGATCAGACTGCTCCACTCACGCACGCCGTCGTCATCCACTTCGACGATACCGATTTCGGTGATGCGATCGCGTGGGGCGGTAAGTCCGGTCGTTTCAATATCGACAAAGGCGAGTGGTTGCATGGATCTGCTAACAAGGCCGAATTTTGTCAACGTCGCCCAAGCGCCCCTGCACTTCGCGCAAGACAGCGCAGCGACAAAGCCCTTGCACGGCGGCATTATCGGTCGTTGCTAACCGTGTGGCCGAACGCTCAAGCGCGCGTCGCCGCTCTGTTTCACGAAACAATAGTATTGCGTTCGTCGAATTCATTGACTCATGGAGCCTTTGAAACTCTTCCGTCGACAGAGGCGGATGTGTGACTGGCGATGCCATCGGGTCTATCTTTATTTTCCTCATAATCAGTCGGGAGGAAACGGATCATGTCCGCTGCAAGCGGCACGACGATATGCGTCAACGGCCTCACACAATGTACCCAACATGCTGTAATTATATACAGCGTGTTGCGCAATAGCTACGAGCGCTCTTTTCCAACAGGACGCCGTGGTGCCCATGAGCATCGATTCTTGGTTACATTCACGGCCCAAGTGAGGGAAGGAAGAACTCGTTTGAACCTGTTGGTATTACTTCGGTCTCGGCCGCGTTAAATCGGCGTCTGGTGCCGATAGATTGCCTCGCCGCAACTCGCCCACCGCAATAGCCACCGCCTTGGCAACGTTAGCAACCTCTTGTTGAAATGCCACATCACGATCCAACGCTTCATGGCTCTCAGCATATGATTCGTAGTAACCCACAAAACGATCCAGCCGCGATTGCGCACCTGCATCGATGAGTCCCATCCAGTCGAGCCAATCAGATAATCCGCGGCGCACGCCCTCAATACCGGCGACATCACCATGCACAACCAGTCCATACGCACGGCCCGCGAGATGTTTGGGGTAGGGCCAATCTTTTAGCTCAAGCGCCTTTGCCTTTTTTGCGTCTTTTCCCGATGTAGTGGTGGGGTCAGGATTGCCGCCATCGGCGCATACGAGGCGATCAATCATAAGCTTCAATACGCTAGGCGTTTGATACCAGTAAACGGGAGTCAGAATGATGACCGCGTGCGCTGCCACCCATTGCTCGTAAATCTGCGCCATCCAATCGTTGGTCTGGCGCTGGCCGTGATTGGGGTAGCAGCTGCAAGGCCAGTGGCATAGCGGCATCGCGGTTGAGACGCAGCCCTTGCATGGATGAATGTGCAGGTCGTAATCTGAGGTCAGTAAACTCAGGTCCAATACATCGACTTCAATTTTCTCAGCTTCGAGCACCTGCTTCGCCATCTCTGTCATGCGAAATGTTTTGGAAATTTCGCCGGGACACGTGCCGTCGTTACGCGCAGCACCGCAGATGAGTAGCACACGCGATGGCGTGGCCGGGTTTTTCTGTTTTGCCTCCGCTGCCAGTAGCTGGTCGCGGGTTGCTTTCCATTCGATTGAAAGATCGTAATCGGGGTCGGCAAACTCGCGGCCCGCTTTCACCGTCACCGGCGCTTTGTGCCCTTCGATGTAGTTGTCCCAGGCGATCTCTTCGACCTTTGCCAAGGCATCTTTCACCTCTACAAATGCGGGGTCCATGAAGGAGCGCGAAAACTTGAGATGAAATTCGTTGCGGCCCAGTGGTGCTGGCGCTTGTCCTTTACGTGGTTCTGTCATGTGGATTTTTCCAGGGTTGATTTCAGTGGGAACGTCTCAGCAGCGTCGAAAGCTTAAGCAGAAGTGTTGCTTGACAGCGCAACGCTGTCTGTTCGCTCGCGAACACATGCGGCAATTGTTATGCCACAGTGGCTTTCATCAGCTCAGCGAAGTACTTCGCGTCACCAGTTTTGTTCAGCTGTCTTGGACAGCAGTGGTGATGAGTAATCAATTGCTTTGCGTTGAGGCGCTCGGACTGCAGCGTCTTTAGCAGCATCGGAATTGAAAAGGTATCGACCAGCCCGGTGGTGATCGTCACGTTGTGCGACCACAATCGTTCCAGGTGCAGATCGACCTTGGCGCCGTGCACGCCCACATTGGCGATAGTGCCGCCTGGCGCCACGATATCCTGGCAAATCTTGAAGGTGGCTGGAATGCCGACCGCCTCGATTGCCGTGTCCCCACCGCGTCCGCCGGTGAGCTTCATGACCTGCTGCGCTGCATTGCCGTCCGAACTGTTCACCGTGGCGGTCGCACCGAAGCGCTTGCCGACCGCAAGCCGGTTGTCGTCCAGGTCAATCATGATGATCTCGGCCGGCGAATAGAATTGCGCCGCCAGCAACGCCGCGAGGCCAATCGGCCTGGAACCGACGATGGCCACGCCGGGAGCCCACCTTGACTCTTGCGTTCATTACCCCACACTCAAAGCCGGTGGGCAGGATGTCGCTCAGCATGACCAACGCTTCTTCGTACGCGCCGTCGGGAATCGGGTGCAGGCTGGTGTCGGCATGTGGAATCCGCACACACTCAGCCTGCGTGCCTCCGATACCGTTGCAAGGTATCCCGCCGCCCGTGGTGCAGTGCGAGTATCGAGTCGATCAATAGTGCCACGCGCGCCTCACAAGCGTGCCGGTGACGATTTCGGCGGAGCCGACGGAGGTTCGGGCATTGGTCTGTGATCGCACGAACCCAAGCCGGGCGCACAAGATCACTTCTGGAATGACCCAATCGGGTAGCGCATGGCGCATCGTCATTTGGCCGGGTATATGCCTTTTTCTCTTGCTTCCGAAATCGCCTTCCAAGGACCGTACTTGTGTTGCTCGGGAGAGAAGCCCGGCGTATAAGGCGGAAATGCGGCGTCCACCGGCTTGTTCTTGCGTGCCGGGAAATCCGCGTCGAGATTCAGCTTTACCGGCCTTGGCTGGCTGTTGACGTAAGCGGCCACGTCAAACGCCTGCTCATCGGTCAACACCGCCGTGGTATGGGTGATGCCGCTGGGCATATTGCCCTTGATGAACCCTGCGGCCAAGGTAACCCGTGCCATTCCGGCGCCATTGTTATAGCTGTCGGCGCCCCATACCGGCGGAAACTGGTAGCCGTCGGCATCGCCGACCTTGCCACGCCGCATCCCTTGGCCGTTCTCGCCATGACAGGCCGCGCAAGTGGTCGCGTAGACCTGTTTTCCTGCAACAGGATCGGCCGCGCGCGCAAGCGGTTTGAGCTTGAGCGTGCCGCCTCCCTCGAGTTTTGCGCCGACCGGAATGCCGGTCGACAGAAAGTGCAGATACGACAGCATCGCCTTCATTTCTGCGCTTTCCAGCGGCAGCTTTCGGCCATTCATGCTGCGTTCCATGCAGCCGTTGATGCGCTCCTCAGTGGTGGAGACCGCGTCTTCGCGCCCGCGATACTGCGGGAAGCTCACAAACGTACCCACCCACGGGTTGCCGAACTTGCGGCTGCCTGCATCCATATGACAGGAGACGCAGGCGAGGTTATTGCCTGAGAATCGTTTGCTCGCATCCTTCACCTCGGGTCCGATGTGCTTGTAGGTTTGTTCCATAAGCGCCTTACCCTGGCGCACCATCTGGCCGTACTTGTCGTCAGGCAATTTTCCAATGTCGGGCGCTTGCCAGTCTTTCTGACCTTGGGCCAATGCGACTACAGTCCATCCGGTGCCGATGGCCAATCCAATGATGATTCTGTTGATTTGTTTCATTTCAATCTCCATAGGTAGTTATCCGTCCGCTCCTTGTCCTGGCGTCACGCCTTCAGGCTCTCGCTGACTCGCTTTAGAAGTGCCTTTACTTCCTTGCCAAGCGCATGTATTTCCGGCTTGTCGACCAGTTGCAATACGACCTCGGTATCCATGAACACGACCGTAATGGCGCCGTCGGCTTCTTCGCGCACCACCACGTTGCACGGCAGTAACAGGCCGATGTCGGGGTCGGCCTCGATCGCGCGGTGGGCGAGCGGGGGGTTGCATGCGCCGAGGATGCGATACGGTCGGCTTTCGATATTGAGCTTGGCTTTCAGCGTCGCCTTGACATCGATATCGGTGAGTACGCCGAATCCTTCCTTTTTCAAAGCCTCAGTGACTTTGGCGACGGCGGCATCGAACGGCAACTTTAGCTGTGTGCTGAATCCGTACATGAATCAACTCCTTTGAGTGGCGATACTTTTGATTCGGTGCGGCGATTTCATTTCAATTGTCGCCGCCATGAACGCAGCGCATCCTTTCAGACTCGCGAATTTTCAGCTTACCCACAGCGACTGCGGCGAGGAGCACCGCCAAGCCGGATGCTGACTTCTGTCACCAATCCGCGCCTGAATCAAACGCAGACTAAACAACTACCGGCGAAAGCCGGTGGTTTAAACCTTGTGATCGACAATCACGATCCGCCGCTACTTGGCGGGCATCGGCTGCATCATCTGGTCACGCTGCATCATCTGCTCCATCATCATCTGCATCATGTCCATGCGTTTTTCCATCATGTCCTGGTGCTTCATCATGTCGCCGTCTTTCATGCCGCCTTTCATGTCGTGTTTCATCATGCTGCCATGATCGCCTCCGCCCATCATCATCGGGCCGCCCATGCCACGCATCGACTTCATGTTTTCCTGCATGGTCTGCATGTGTGCCTGCATCAGCTTCTGGCGTTCCTTCGGGTCGGTTGTCGCCCGGATTATTTCCATCTGCTGCTGCATTTTTTTCATGTTCTCCTGCATCTGCGGCATTTGTTTGTCCATGTTCATGCCCATATTCATTGCCTGTTTGGCGGGCGCGGCTTTTTCCTGCGCGGATACGATGGACGCCGACAGGGTGCAGGCAACCATTGCGGCAACGAGTATTGAGGTTTTCATATTGGTATTTTCCTTAGCGGTGAGTGAATCAGAGTGACCGTAATTCACGGTTACATTTACGCTGAAAATTCAAATTGCTCAGTGCGTTGCCGAACATAGACTTACGTAATCAATCAATCAATCAGACATAAAAAGCGGCTGCTTCGAAGTTCCCCCACGATTCGTGCACGTTGCCCGGCATGACGATGCCGAGGGAAGGGAAGGTTCGGTGCGTTTCGCTCCGCGCCTCAGCCCGCTATGGTCATATAGCCCATCCAAGGCCAGTAGGTAAGGGAGAAAATAACCAGCAGCGCAGTCGCGGCCAGTGTGATCACCAGGCCGGTGCGGATGAAGTCGCGGGCGTCGAAGGTATCGGTGCCGTAGGCGATCATGTTCTGCGGGGCATTCACCGGCAGGATAAAACCGAAGCTCACCACGAACTGCAGCAGCATGGTCATGCCCACCACGTTGATGCCGGGTGTCTGCACCGCCAACAGTACGCTGATGATGATCGGAATCATCGTGGAAGCCAGGGCGGTTGCGCTGGCGAAGCCGAGATGGATCACGATCAGGAACAGCGATAGCAGCATGAATATCGCGAAAGCGCTGGCTTGCTGCAGGCCAAGGTGGGTGACGATCAGGTCCGCGAGCCATGGCGCGGCGTTGGTACGCAACAGGGCCGTGCCGACACTGATGCCGACCGCGAACAGGATGACTGTTCCCCACGGAAAGCCGCGTTGCGATTCCTTCCAGTCCATCACGCCAAGGCGGGGCAGCAGCATCAGGGCGATTGCGGCGATGGTCGTCGATGAGGTGTCGAAGTTGTGCAGCGTCTTTTCGGTGGCCCAGAAGCTCAGCAATACCAGAACGATGACCAGCAGTTTCCATTCCCGCGTCGTCATGCGCCCGATCGCATCGAGCTGCTGCCGGATGGTCACCTGACCGCCCGCGATCTCGTCCATCTCGGGCTTCATCATGCGGGTCATGATGAAATAAAGCGCGACCGACATCAGGGCCGAGAAGGGTGCCCCGGCGATAAACCACTCCATCCAGGTGATGCTGGTCTGGAACTGCTTCTCGATGAAGCCCACGGCCACCATGTTTTGCGCAGCGGCGGTCTTGATGCCCACGTTCCAGACGCTGGCGGTTTGCGCCGCGGTGATGATCAGCAAACCGGCGAAGCGGCTGCGCTTTTCCACCTTGAAGGCGAGGATGAAGCCCATCATGATCGGCACCAGGCAGGCCACGCGCGCCGTGGTACTCGGCACGATGAACGACAGCAGGAACCCCACCACCATGGCGCCCATCACGATGTGGTTGGTGCGCGTATCGACCTTCGATAGCACCACCAGCGCGATGCGCCGGTCGAGCCCGGTAGCGGTCATCGCCGCAGCGATGAAGCAGGCTGCCGCCACCAGCGCGACGGCACTGTTGGAAAATCCGGATAAGGCCAGGCTCAGCGCCGCGCCGGTGCCCATGTCGGCACCGGCGGGCTTGGCCGCATCGGGCGCATAGGCCAGGAGAAAAATCATCAACGCGCCGATCACCACCGAACTTACCGCATAGTCGAGCGCCTCGGTCATCCACACGATCACCGCGAAAGCGAGGATGCCGAGCATCACTTGCCCGGCTGCCGGCAAACGCTGCGGCGTCGGCATCAACACGATGACGAGTAGTGCGACCACCGCGAGGATCAATCCGATTTTCTTGGTCATATTGCCGCCGGCGCTTGCGGGCGCCGGAGCAGGGGAGGGGGCGGGAGCAGCAAGTGGCGGGGTAGATGCGGTGGTCATAAATGCTTCTTTCTTATTTACCGTTGAAATGAGCCAGTCGTGCCTACGCAACAACGCATTGATAGAAAACGTACATCGCCATTCGGCGCGCTTTTCCGGTTCGAAGTGTCTGGAGAAGCGCGCGGGTCGCAGGGTTTGTCGTACCGGTCGTCAACCGGTGCGGTTCAAGCGCAGAGCATTGAACACCACCGAGGCCGAACTCAGGCTCATCGCCAACGCTGCGATCATTGGTGAAAGCAGCCAGCCGGTAAAGGGATACAGCAGGCCTGCCGCAAGAGGAATACCCAAGGCGTTGTAGACGAACGCAAATACCAGGTTCTGCCGCATGTTGCGGATAGTCGCTTGCGAGAGCAGTCGGGCGCGCGCAATGCCTCGCAAGTCTCCTTTGACCAAAGTGACTTGCGCACTGTTCATCGCCACATCGGTACCGGTGCCCATGGCGATGCCGATATCCGCTTTGGCCAACGCGGGCGCATCGTTGATGCCGTCGCCCGCCATCGCGACGGCCTTGCCTTCGGCTTGCAGCCTGGCCACCAGATCGAGTTTGTCCTTGGGCTTGACTTCGCCGTGCACTTCATCGATGCCCAGTTTTGCGGCGACGGCCTTGGCGGTAATGGTCCCGTCGCCAGTGGCCATCACCACGCGAATGCCGGCCGCTTTCAATTGCTGTAGTGCTTCCGCCGTGCTGGCCTTTACTGGATCGGATACGGAAAGTATCCCGGCTAACACGCCGTCAACACCCAGGAACATGACGCTCGCGCCTTCGGCTCGCAGCGCATCGGCCTCTTTCAGCTGCGGATTCAGATCGATGTTCATATCTGCCATCAATGCTGCGTTGCCGAGTGCAAGTGTTTTGCCTGCGACCTTTCCACGCACGCCGATACCCGTTCCCGACTCGAAACTCTCGGCCTTCTCCAGCGCCAGCTTGCGGGCTACCGCTGCCGCGACCACCGCCTGTGCGAGCGGATGTTCGCTGCCCTGATCAAGACTCGCAGCGAGGCGCAGAACTTCCGCCTCATCGAAGCCCGTTGCCGCGATGACGCGCTCAAATATCGGTTTGCCTTCCGTCAACGTGCCGGTCTTGTCGACGATCAGCGTATCGATGCGGCGAAAGTTTTCGATAGCCGCCGCGTCGCGAAACAAAATGCCGCTGGTGGCCGCCTTGCCAGTCGCAACCATGATCGACATCGGTGTGGCCAGCCCCAGCGCGCAGGGGCAGGCGATGATGAGTACAGCGACGGCATTGATCAGCCCAAACACCCAGCTCGGTTCAGGCCCAAAGAACCCCCAGACAAGAAAAGTCGCAATCGCGATGGACACGACGACCAGCACAAAGTAGCCGGCGACGGTATCGGCAAGTCTTTGAAGCGGTGCCTTTGAGCGCTGCGCCTGCGCCACCATCTGCACGATCTGCGAAAGCATGGTCTCAGCGCCGACTTTTTCGGTGCGCATGACGAGGGCGCCTGTCGTATTCATGGTCGCGCCGATCAGTTTTGCGCCGGTCTTTTTCATGACCGGCATTGGCTCGCCGGTAAGCATCGATTCATCGACTGCGCTGCTGCCTTCGGTGACTACGCCATCGACCGGTACCCGTTCGCCGGGGCGAACCCGTAGCAGATCGCCGAGATGCACATGGGTGAGCGGGATGTCTTCTTCGCCGCCGTCCGCTTTAATGCGGCGCGCAGTCTTGGGTGCCAGACCGAGCAACGATTTGATGGCAGCTGAAGTCTGCGAACGTGCTTTCAGTTCCAGAATTTGTCCAAGCAACGTCAACGAAATGATCACCGCTGCCGCCTCGAAATACACCTGCACGCGGTCCATGGTCACAAAGTTGGCCGGGAAGACATCCGGTGCGACAGTGGCCACAATGCTGTACGCGTAAGCCGCACCCGTGCCAAGGCCGATCAAGGTCCACATGTTGGGACTGCGTGTCCATACTGATTGCACGCACCGGACGAAAAACGGC
>Ga0105049_10011393_pt1 | contig 10183 bp, 6 predicted proteins | sample MAT06_FD_78087 | JGI IMG/M metagenome (GOLD analysis project Ga0105049, IMG submission 78087) | Freshwater microbial communities from Lake Fryxell liftoff mats and glacier meltwater in Antarctica - MAT-06 | ecosystem: Environmental > Aquatic > Freshwater > Ice > Liftoff microbial mat | place... | reverse complement strand
GTTTGAAAAACGGTCGGATGGTCAACGGCAGCCTATGTACATTTTTAGGGGTCGCGCTTTAAAAAAGCCTGTATAAAGCTGTGCGACAGAGAGTTTACATGAACGCCGTCGTTCAACTACAAGCCAGCGATTACAACAATTTAGCATGGCATCAAAGTAAAAAGGAACTGCCCACGATACTTTTCTTAAAACTGATGAAAACAACCGTCAATATATTATTGTGTATGAAATTAAGTTTATAAATTACAGAACTCGATACAGACACTTAAAATGAGTTTTTATGAAAAAAATGATATTCCTCTTGTTGCTGGTTGCCATTGTATTTTCGGCAAAAAGCCAGTGGATCAATAACCCGTCTGTAAACACGGTGTTGTGTAACAAAGTGGGGAGCGATTATGATCCGGTGGCGGTGTCTGATGGTGCCAATGGCAGCATTCTTTTTTTTATAGATTATGCCAACGAAGGCATACATGCGCAACGCATGACCACTGCCGGAATGGTAGCCTGGGGCAGCAGCAGCAACCCGGTAAACGTATGTGTGAGCGCAGGTGAAAAATTTGGGGTATCAGCAGTGGCAGATGGGGCCGGGGGAGCATTTGTAGCTTGGACAGATTATCGGCACAACGCGAATTTTGGTGAAATTTATATTCAAAAAATATCTGCTTCGGGTATAGCGGAGTGGACTGCAAATGGCTTGAGGGTAACCAATAATATATTAAGGGATGACTTGTTGCCCTTACTTTGCTTAGACGCCGCGGGCGGCGTTATCGTTACTTGGTATGGAGACGATTCAGTGGCTCAAACCATTCAGAGTTATGCACAGCGTTATAACAGCATCGGAGCCGCACAATGGACAGCAAATGGAGTATTGGTAAGCACCGCAGCGGGTTTCAGAGCCTCCTCTAGTATTGTACCTGATGGCGCAAATGGTGCCTTTATTTTCTTATTAGATACGCGCAATGACCCCAACGGACTGAACTACAATTTTATTGTCAACAACAATCTTGTTAATTCAGATATTTATGGTCAACGGCTCAATGCAGTTGGCAGCAGGCAATGGACAAATGAGGGTGCCGCTATCATCACCGCTCCGGGCAATCAAAATCATAATTTAGAGGGAAGTGCCATACCAGACGGTAGCGGAAATGTTATCCTCGTTTTTGATGATGGAAGAAATGATGGTGGCAGTTTTACTAATGTTGACGTCTTCGCCCAAAAAGTAAATAGCAATGGTGTGCCGCAATGGACGGCCAACGGAATAGCCGTATGTACAGCAGCAGAAAATCAGTTTGTAAATGACATCGTATCTGATGGCGCAGCCGGCGTCATCGTTTCCATATCGTACGAAAATGTTAGTCGTTGTTATGCCCAAAGAATTACCAGCGCTGGCGCCGTTGCCTGGACGGTGGATGGCGTGCCGGTTTCGGAAGTGGGTGAAATCGTCTCAGGTGGTGCACTGGCCATCGACGGAAGTGGCAACAGTATTTTTGCTTATAATTCAGGCAACTTCAATTTTGTAACTGCTCAAAAACTAAACGGTGCAGGTCTGAAACAATGGGGTGCAGGCTCCATTGTTTGCAATAATCCAGCTGGCACTTTGGAACCGGTCATCACGGCCAGTAGTGCGGGGAGCGTGATCATTGCATGGAGCGATTTCAGGAACGCAGCCTTACCTGCTGAAATTGACATTTATGCTTCCAAGGTATCTCCTTCAGGACTTCTGTTTGGAGGAGGTTCAAGCGCTTTCACCACCATCGCCAGTGGCAACTGGAACAACCCTGCTATCTGGTTGGGCGGTATGGTTCCTCCCGTAGCTGCAGTGGTCGTTATTCGCCACAATGTAATAGGAAATGTGAATGCCAGCTGTGCTACAATTACCATTCAGGCCCCCGGAAACCTAACGGTGAACAATGGAATCAGCATTACAACCAATTAAAAAGTACTGTAAGAATAGCTGGTATGTTGAACGGAAGTTATAGTCTTTAATAAACTTCTTTTTATTCATGTTTCGGTTCGGGTAATTCAAATTAGTCGCCCCTTGTTTTATTCAAAGTCATTGATACAAGTTCGAAATTGTTTGTCGTAGGTTTTAAATCAATGTATTTGTCTATGATCCTTCTGTGTTTATAAATGATAAAGGCGTTCTCAACAGATGGATTTATTTTATTGAGATTTGCTTCTGTATTTATATCAGAAAAAGAAGGCACAAAGATTAAAGCAATATTTTTTATATTAATCTCCTGCCCAAGTTGTTCCAATTCTTTTAGTCGTTTGTCTTTATTGAAAGAATGTTCATTGCCATAAACAAAATAGGCTTTCACATACTTTTGTCTTTTAATACTTTCTTGCTCTAAAAAATGAAGCCAACTTTTTATTTCGTCCCAATCAGGATGGTTGCCAACAAAATAAACAATGCCATGATACTGACCATATTTACATACCAAACAAGTCTGGGTTCCTTTACCAGGGCCGTATGCATGAAAGGGAATAAAAGATGGTTGGTCTTCGCCAATATTTAATCCCGATCATTGATCGTCACTGGCTTTTGCAGGATAATTCGGAATATTTAATCCTAATACAATATCGTGTTCGGCAATTTGTAAATTGGCCTTTAATAAAACCCGCAAAATTCCACTGCCGCCCCGGTTTTGAAGAGGATATTTTTTCGTATGTGGTATTAGAAGTTTATCGTCATCAAAGTTTAGTTCGTCAACATAATATTCATTTTCTATGCCGGGTTCTTTAATTGACAAATGAATATGTGCTGGTAAATGGTCGTTTGGATATGGTGCAGGTCTGATTGTATAAATGGAATATTTCCCATTTTCGTCACTTTCAACCCACCCACGAATGTGTCCGTGTGGTTTGGCTTTTTCGTCTGTATCGCTTTTAGAAGAATAATAGCCGTCGTTATCGGTCTGCCAATAATAAATGATAACATCGGGCGCAGGCGTTTTTCCGTCAAGCTTAAAAACGCTGCCCGTTACTAAAAGTCGTTGCCCTTTTTCAGTCCAACCTGCACTGCTGTCAACAGATTGAATGTTGGGTGGAATCCCAACAAACATGAGTTCGCAACCGTCGCAGCCACCACCAACAAGTTTGTTGTTCTTGCTGTTGGTTTGAACTGATGGCGATGAATTTTTTGTTTGCCCATTACAACTTGCCAACAAACCAAAGAAAAGAACAAAAATTCCAAGTTTAAATAGATGTTTCATATTTGTTGTGTTGTTTTAAAGGTTGTACAAACGAGGGTAAATGAACATAGCTGCCCAACTGCTCACGAACGCCTGAAATCAATTAATATTTTTTTAAAATACAACATCCCCCAACAGCAAACAATACTCCTCTAAAAAATAAGAAAAAGTCCTGCAATTGATTCATATATAAAATGCATCCCCTTAAAACCCATATTTGTAAATTTCTAATCGGGCCACTACTGGTGGTAGCTCGTAGTTAATGCAACATTGTATATCCATACATTTGCAACCACTCGATTAGTGACTTTTTTCTAACAACGTCTCAGGTAGGGACGTTGCGCAGTAGTTTACTAAACCAATCAAAAAAAGTAGTCAAAACTGACGCAACGTACCCTTTTGGAAACGTCGCTACTAAGTAATTCCGTTGAATATAGTAAACCAGACTTTGATTATTTTACTTTTTGAACGTTCCCTGATTTAATGAGTACTCAAGATTTTTAAAAAAATGGAGGAGGGCGCAGGCAGGCGCAATTGCTTCGATCAAGTGAATGCAATGGGCACAGCGAACAGCGCTGCAAGATATTATTGATAAGATGGTAGACATGTAAGACATCTCCTTTAGCTAATTCTCAAGTATTATCTTGTACAATGTTGATGGTTGATGCAGTGTTGGCATTGAAACAATAGTCAATAGCTTATCATAATACAATTTTTAGTACTTCTGTAATGGCCCCTTCTCTTCTGTTCCATCATCAAAACGTATGCTATAAAAATAATGACCGGCGGTAAGTTGCTGGAGGGTTATGTTATTTTTACCCGGAATAATTTTTGTACGAACCAATATTTTACCTGCAGCATCAGTAAGTACAAAACTGGCTGATGATACAGCATTAGATACCACGAAAAGCTGTTGCAAGAATGGATTTGGGTAAATGGTAACCATTGTTATCTGGTGATTAAAATCCAGCTTTCTTATATCAGAAAGGGTTATTTTTCCTTCAACATCCAGCTGCTCTAACCTATAATAGTTTTTACCAGTAAAAGGTAATGCATCAGTAAATTCATAGCTGTTCACTGTATGGCTAAATCCTGCCCCATTTACAAAACCCATCGTTTTAAAATTTATTCCATCTTTACTGCGCTGCACGTTAAAACCTTTGTTATTATTTTCCTGCGTAGTTTGCCACTGCAATACAGCGTTTTTCCGGGTTGTTTTTATTGCTTTAAAATAACTCATTGTTACGGGCAGTACGATGCTGCTTTGCACCGTAATAAAACCATTTCCTATGGTTGTAATGGTGATCCCGGTATAGTTGTCTTCCAGCTTGGTAAAAATATTGCTGCTGGGATTGTATTTAAACGTAGTACCGCCGCCATTCAATCCACCTTGTGTGGCAAAGCCGAAAAGTTGGTTGTTGTATGCTATCAACATCCCATTAGAACCTGCGCCCCTGTTGGCTGCACCGAAGGGAAAAGCAGCATCCAGATTAAATTTATTTAGCAACCCAACGCCTGGTGTGTATTCTACTATAGAACCATATCCATTTGCCGCTCCGGCGCTGGTACCCGTATAAAGTTTCCCGTTAAGTTCTGTAAACTCTCCTTGAGGATTACTGCCAATACTAGAAGAAAAATTAAAAGTAGTGATGGCCGTGTTGGTAAGAGGATCAAATTCAATAATGGTGCCGTCGTTATTAGCATTACCCCCATTGCTGGCCGGTACATAAAATTTTGAACCAAATGCGGTAAAGCCACCGTACACATTTCTTATCGACGGAAAACTTACAATGTTGGTATAGACGTTGGTTACAGGATCCCAACTAAACACATTCCCGAATCCATTGCCGCCACCTACGCGGGCAACACCATAAAACTTATTATTACTGTGCAAAAGAAATTTTCCATTTATCTGGTTTCCACCAGCCATGGTAAGATCATATTTTTTTGTGTAGGTGTTGGTGGCAATATCCCACTCAAAAATAACTCCTGAGCCTGAACTTCCACCCGTAGAAGTAGTACCATATAATTTATTATTAAAAACACTCAATGCGTTTAAGGGCGTGTTGCCATTGGTAGCAGCAAGGGGGAAGTGGTACAAAACAGTGTACACCCCGCTGGTAAGATCTTTTGAAAAAAGTACTCCCTTGTCGTTGTTTCCGCCCTGCGGAGTTACGCCATACACTTTGCCCCCGTAACTCAGCAATTTGCTAGTAATAAACTTGCCTTCGTTTTTTTCAAAATCAAATTTTTTGGTAAGCATATTGGGTACCACATCCCATTCTACAAGGGTACTTCCATTAAGGCCATATAAACAGGTACCATAAAGTTTGCCATTAAAAAGAGTTAAGCTTGTATTGGGCTGGTCTCCTGTAGTTGGGCCCGGATATACTCTTTTGGTTATGGCATTAGCAACCGCATCCCATTCAAAAAATGCACCTACGCTATTTGTACCCCCGATGGTGTTGGCTCCATAGTATTTATTGTTGTAAAAAACAAGATCCCCAAAAGCGCCGGCTCCGGTTGAAAAATCAAATGCCAATTTTGAGGTTAGCGTGTTAGATGTAGGGTTATATTCTGCAATGGCTCCATAACCAACCTGTCCAGGCCCCTGGTTGCTGATGGCATATAAAACAGTACCGTTGGAAATAAATTTTCCGGTAAAATTTCTTGGATTACTTTCCAATAAAGTAATTTTAACAGTGTAAATATTGGTAACCGGATCCCATTCAAAGATCACTCCATTAGTATTTGAATTGCCGGCGAACTGCATTGCCCCGTAAAATTTATTATTAAACAAAGTCAACCCACTCCAGCATTGTCTGCCAATAGTTGGAGTGTTAGTAAGGTTAATTTTATTTGTGCAAATATTGGTGGCCGGATCGTATTCTATAATGGCACCAAAACCGTTGGCGGCCCCATTGCCGGTGGTAGCGTACAGTTTATTATTAAATGCTGCAAGGGTATTATTGCTAAAACCACCATGCGCAGAAGTGAGATCTATTTTTTTTGTAAATATATTTGTTGCAGGATCAAATTCATAGATAGTTCCAAAGTTGTCAGACCCTCCTTGGGCGGTAATACCATAAAACTTATTATTATAAAGTAGCAGGCTGCCATTAGGCCTGTTGCCATTTGCAATGGTAAAGTCAAATAATTTTTGCGATATACCAGTTAATGGATCATAGCGATAAATAACGCCTTCATTATTTTTGCCTCCAAGAGGTGTAACCCCGTACAAAAAACCGTTGTATTCTCTGAGGTTGGTGAAATTTGGCTGGGTGCCCGGGTAGATCGCCGGAAAACCATGTGCCTCTGTTACGATACTACCGGTGGCATCTATTCGAACAATACGCCCGAGATTGTCTTCTCCACCTCTGAAAGTAGTTCCCCACAACTCTGTAACCTGCCCCTTGGCGTTTATACTAACCAACAAACAAATTAAAAAAACAAGTGCTTTACATTTGATAAATATCTTTTTCATGATATGCCAAATGTATAACACCCATACATGTTGTATATACCCATTGGTGGGTATTTATTTTGACACTTTGCGATCACTCATACTGTTCCATCAAATTTTTTAGCTAAACCTTTTTAAAAATCAGTTGGTGGCACAGATAAGTAGCTAAGCCTCGTGTGTTGGCTTATCTAAACATTATTTTAAAACGCGCTTATGGCTGAACTTCAAAGACACCCAGCCACAGAATAGGCCAGCCCTGTGTGTACAAGCTGGTGAGCGCATAGAATGAATATTTCACATGTTAAGATGCACGCCCTACCAGGTACAAAATTACAAATGGTAGAAAGTATTACCTACTCCCCCTTTAATTCTTTAAGTCTGTTTTTAGCATCATCGCATTTTTCATTTTTTACTTTTCTCCGCGTAATCAAACACCAAATTGCAAAAAGTAATCATACCCAATTTAAATGCAGCATCATCAATGATAAATTCAGGTGTGTGATGTGGACCCACCATTTTTATGTCTTTTCCTTTTGCAGTACCGCCCAAACGAAAAAATAAGCCCGGCACCTGCTGGGCATAAAATGAAAAGTCTTCTGAACCTGTGATAGCAGGAACAAGCAATACATTTTCTGCTCCAGCCGATTTTTGCATAGAGGGCAACATGGCTTTGGTAAGTGCTACGTCATTAAAGGTAACAGGATATTGATAAGAGTAGGGCAACTCTACTACGGCTGTTGCACCGGCAGCTTCCGCCGTTTTTTCAGCTATTTGTTTTACTCTGTCAAATACCAGCGTTTCATCCGCATTGGTAAATGTTCTTACAGTGCCCAACATTTCTACTTGTGTAGGAATAATATTTGAACGATTGCCCCCGTTAAAAGCGCCCACCGTAACTACTGCAGCATTTTCGGTCAGTTTCAAATTTCTGCTTACAATTTGTTGCAGACTGGTAACAATTTGAGCAGCAACAAAAATTGGATCAACCGAGTTCCATGGTTGAGCCCCATGGCTGGGTTTGCCATTCACCGTAATTTTAAAGTCGGCTGCTCCTGCCAAAGTGCCTGCCGGATGATAAGAAAGTTTGTCAATCTCTAATTGTGAATCAATATGTAACCCAAATATCACCTCCACTTTGGGGTTGTCGAGTACCCCTTCTTTTACCATCAATTTGGCTCCAGCCTCTTCACCTTTTGGGGCGCCTTCTTCTGCCGGTTGAAAAATAAATTTGATGGTGCCACTTAAGTCCTTTTTCATACCTGCTAATATTTCTGCAACACCCATTAATATGGCCACATGGGTATCGTGCCCGCAGGCGTGCATGACGCTGGTTTCTTTTCCGTTGTATAGGGTTTTTACTTTGGAAGCATAGGGCAAGTCGTTTATTTCCTCAACTGGCAAAGCGTCCATATCGGCTCTTAAAGCTACGACAGGTCCAGGTTTACCGCCTTTTAAAATACCTACTACTCCAGTAACTCCCACTTTTGTTTTTACTTCAATACCCAACGATTGTAAATGTTTGGCAATGATTTCTGCTGTACGAAACTCGCGGTTTCCCAATTCAGGGTTTTGATGGAGGTCGTGCCTCCAGGCAATTACCTTTTGCTCTATGGCGTTTGCTTTTTTTGTAATCAGGTCGCTGTAATTGTTTGTTTGAGCTGATGCAGTTAAGGCATTCAGGAATAGGATGCACACAAGGGTGATTAATTTCATGCTCGTTTTTTAGAAATTGGTTGATAGATATACCAAGAAGGATTCACAAGTTCAGTGATACTGCTCGTTGGTCAATTAAGGTAACTACAAATTTATTCACAAAAGAATATAATTATTAAATCTTACCCCTCTACCAAAAAATACTACTTTTCAGGTATATCCCGGGGGCAGTAATGCCATATATTTACATTATAAAAAAAAATTATGAAATATTTATCTACTCTCCTCCTGTTTGCAATTGCAGGCTTACAATTGCAGGCCAAAGTATGGCGTATCAACAACACGCCAGGCGTTACTGCCGACTTTACCACCGGTGCAGCAGCCATGGCTTCTGCCAGCGTATTAAGTGACGACACGCTGCACTTCGAAGGGAGTTCAACGGCTTACGCTGGTTTCACTATAAACAAACGTCTGGTCATTATTGGAACAGGTTACTTTCTTACCGGCGCAAACAGTAACCCAGGGTTGCAAGCCAATATAAATAGCGCAAACTTTAACGGTGCAGTCATTTTTTTTGATTCTACTTCATCAGGTTCCAAAATTATTGGCCTGGATAATTTCTTTTTTGCTAATGGGCCGGTTCTTGGCTCGGCTACCGATAATATCACTTTAATCCGTTGCAGGATATCTAGTGCCGGCCAGGTCTTTGGCGTTATTCCCAACACAAAAATGGCAGGCTGGACGATTAACAAATGCCACTTTAATGGAGGCGCCAGCTTCTCCGTTTTCGTTTTGGAAAACTGGCAGGTAACCAATAATATTTTTTTAGGTGCGGGCAATATGGAAAACACCTCCAATGTCAATAACCTCATTCGCAACAACGTGTTCAGAAGTGCCGTAAATGTTTTCAATGCTTATTTTTCAAACAATATTATTACGGGTACAACATTTAGTTCTACCAATTCCACCGTTAAAAATAATATTTCGAGCGGCACTAATTTACCGGCGGGCAATGGCAATTTGAATAGCCAGACTGATGCGGTGGTATTTCAGGGACTCACCGGAAATAGTACCGATGGGCAGTGGCGTTTGAGACCGGGCAGCACAGCCATTGGGGCTGGCGAAACAGTTGCCAGTATCACACCCAATGGTGGTGCGTATGGTACCGCAGATCCTTATGTACTAAGTGGTATCCCGGAAATACCAACTATTTATACATTAACTGTACCTGCAAGTGTGCCAAGCAATGCCACTACCATGCCGATTACCATTAGTGCAAAAAGTAATAATTAAAGCAAACTAAGCAATCACTCAATTAAATGAATAATTGCTGCTGCTGTGTTTCAATAATGATGAACCCGGCATTGGTCCGTTCAGCAACATTCTTGCGTCGCACTCTTGTACTGGTATTTCATTGTTCAGCTTTACCCGCGCAAATGGTTGTTCACATCGATGTAGATAAATGGGTCACTTAAACAAGCAAAGATTCTTATGATGAAACATTGGAATTCCAGTCAAAATGAAAGTGACAAAACAATAAAGATTTTCACATGAAAAAAATAGGTACCAGCATCGCCATCAGCCTACTGTATATTTTTGCAGCCGCGCAACAGCCCTACCCAGCTGCTCCTGCTGCAGCAGGAAATATTACTGGCATTGAATATTTTGTAGATGCTATCCCTGCATTTGGTGCCGGCACTCCTTTAACTGGATTTGCGGCTGCCACTGACGTGAACGCATTTGCAGGCACGGTTAATATTGCCGGACTAACCCCAGGTTTTCACCGCATCTACTTCAGGGCGAGAAACTCGAATGGTATTTGGAGCCTTACCTCAAACTCTTTTTTCGATAATTATACCGTGCCGGTTTATCC
>Ga0105049_10011391_pt1 | contig 10185 bp, 4 predicted proteins | sample MAT06_FD_78087 | JGI IMG/M metagenome (GOLD analysis project Ga0105049, IMG submission 78087) | Freshwater microbial communities from Lake Fryxell liftoff mats and glacier meltwater in Antarctica - MAT-06 | ecosystem: Environmental > Aquatic > Freshwater > Ice > Liftoff microbial mat | place... | reverse complement strand
TCGCAGCCTCGCAGCCTCGCAGCCTCGCAGCCTCGCATGGCTAATTGCCCTAATTTTTATTGTACAGACTGCATCTTTTACAGAAATTAGTGCGCAGTGTTTCGAGTCAGATGGCATGACAGTAAGGCCATCCTATTATAATATCATGATTGCAATTGATGATTCATGGGTTGATAATGTATTTAATGGCGACTTGGAGGCAGCCAGAATATCGGCTAATTTCCAAATTGATAAAACCATAGAGGCTTTGAATGCTCCTGAAAAACCCTTCGCAAATTTCTTCAAGCTGAGTTTTAAAAAAATATTTTTTCCAACTTTTGTTGGTGGGCCAAATAAATTGCCGGGAGAATCTACGCCCATATATTCGAGTAGATTATTTAATTTCTATAATGACAAATATTCTTGTGTGCCATTTGATTGCGTGATTTATTTTACCTCCGACACCGGAACAGATCACAACACAGGGGCCAATGGAGTAGTTATTACTCCAGGGAATGATGTTCCTTCACTAGCGCATGAAATTGGACATACTTTGGGGCTTTCTCATCTTGGGGTTGACTGTTGTGCTACCGAAAACTCCATGATGTGTGATCCACCCAAAATGACAGCGTCTATTTCTCCGCAAAATACAGCGTGTGGTTTTGGCGTTGCGCATGTGAATACAGCGATCTTTACGCCTGCTCGCTGTGCTACTCTTGATCTGCCTGAGGAGCAATATGAAGATGATTTAGAGTGTCCGCCTACTGGTAGTTATGCTATTTCAATTGCACAGAGCAATCCAAACCCAGTGATTAACTGTAAAATAGAGGGCGATATTAATACTGTGAGTGTTATAGTTTTTAATGGGTATTCACAACAGGTAGACCTACCGGTGAGAGTATTTATCGGATCTTCTTTTGCTTCTACCTTAGAATTCGTGCAAGACCCGAACTTGGATTTCAACTGCATTAAAACATTCCCAAGTAAGACGGAATTCTGGATAACGGACGCTAACTGCGGGAATGAAACCAATATTCCGATTTGTGCAGGATGCTCTAAAACTTTAAAGTTTAAAGTCAGATATTTAGGAGGCCTGCCTCCTGGTGCTAATTCTATTCCAGTTACTGTTGCCCTAGGAACAACACCTTACAAAACGTTGAATGTCACACCTGTTAAATCAATCCAAGGTGGAAATTTTTCTTCGCTCCTAGTAGGGCCTAATCCTTTGTTAATCAACGGAACACTGGTTATGGACAACACTACTCCATTTGAGTTTGGACGTAACCTACTTTTCGCTTCAGGCGCAGCATTGGAAATAAAGAGTGGAAGTGTAGTTAACATGACACATATCGTGGCAGAAGGCTGTTCCACAATGTGGAAGGGCATTACTGTGCGCCAAGGTGGCATACTCAATATGAGCATGATGACCTCTGTCAAAGATGCACAGATTGCAATCAATGTCCAAAAAGGTGGCACTGCAAACATCCAGTCCTGTGAATTCGAGGACAACAACTTCGCAATCAGCACCTCCACCTTAGGCTCAGGTAATCATAGTCTTACGCTACTTGGAAATACATTTCAAACTTCTGATGCCGGACTAAAGCCTCCTTATACTGGCCAAAGCCCTGCTCCTGGCACAAAAGGCTTTGCTGGCATCTATGTCAAAGACCTGGTAGGGGGCTTAAGCATTGATAAGGACGCGATGTTCAAATCTACGAATGAGTTTCACAACCTTAATTACGGAATCTTGGCCGAAAACACTGGGGTAATCCTGCGCGACGCACTATTCACAAACATACTCAAAGAGACAAGGCCTCCAAATTATCCTGGTCCAATTAACACAGGCACTGCTATATACTTAAAGGGAGGAAGTGCTGATATTAAGGGCAATTATGGAAGCGTTGCCCCTGATCCTGTGGTCTTCGACAATTGTCATACAGGGATAAATGTGTTTGCTGGATCTATAAATGTGGGAGGATGTGAAATGGATCACATGACCAATGGTATTGTAGCCGGAGGTGGTGCAAACAGGGCCTATTCTATCTTCTGGAATAATGTAACTGCTTCAGAGCGCGGTGTTTTGGTCTCTTATCAGGCGGGTTTGCCAGGGCAGTCAAGCATTGACAACAACCTGGTGCGCATGTTAGGAAACGCCAACGGAATAGGCATTTCTACCGGTGGACAAGAAATGTTCCCTCAACAGGAAGGTTTTGTACACCACAACCATATTACGATAGAAGAAGGTGCAACAGGTATACAGGTCGGTGTAGCCAACCGTATCAAAGTGACCCAGAATAATGTGAACCTTTTGGGCAGTGGTACTCTTTTTGGCATCAAGATGGAAGCTGGTGATCAGAATACCCTCAATTGTAATAGCGTTTCCAGCACGGGGGGTAGCAACGATGGTATTTATGCCATACATGCCAGTCGAGCCAGTGTGTTGTGCAACATATCCAATGGCCCGGCCCGAGGGTTGCACTTTGAAGGAATGCTTGCAGGTAAAAATAAGGCGAATATTGGCGGAAATGTTATGGAAAGCAATGCCGATGCCGGACTACTGCTGGGTACAGATGCCGTGACGGGTGAGCAGGTACACCGGGGAAATAAATGGATTGGAACAGAGGCTTTGGCGGGGGCTACTGCACCAACTGTCTCAAAATTTATTGTAGATGCAGGTGAAAACCCGGACTTTATACCCGATTCTTGGCTTCCAGCCTTATGGTTTGATGATATTTCAACTCCATCCTCCTCCTTTGATTGCGGCGCAAGTACAAGCTGTCCGGCAGAACCAGTCCTTTCGGATTATCCGTTAGATATCAAAATCGTGAAGGGGCAACTAGGGGGCTCAAGCTATCAAGCGGCTAACCAATGGCTTTCACAGCGCAGGTTTTATGAGCGGGTCATAGAAGATGGCAACCCATACCCTGGCAATTCGGACGTTTCAACCTTTTTATCGCAGGCTCAATCCAGCGGCCTTTCGGCTTATGCCTATGTGCAAACGGGTATCCGCCAGCTGGGAGCCATGACGGAGACTGCCCGAGCGACGGCAGTTTCCAATCTTTTAACTATGAACAGCACCTTGACGGGATCTGCATCCTATCAGGTGAATGAGAAAGCTGTCAATACCATTTTCTTGCAGACGGTTGCCTCAGGCTATCCCGCACTCACGTCGACCCAAACAGCATCTTTGGCAAGCATTGCTGCACAATGTCCATTATCAGGAGGAGAAGCAGTGCTGCGTGCCAGAGCGTTACTCGATCTGAATTTAGAAACCCCAGTTGTTTACAACGATGCGGTCTGTTATGGTCAACGACCATCGGGCGAGCGATTTGACGTGGTAAATTCTTCAGATTTTATCCTTCGGGTTTATCCAAATCCCGCGTCAGAATTTTTGACCTTAGAATATAATGCTGCAACGGAAGAAAATTCACGGAATTTTCTTTTGTTTGATATTTATGGTCGCCTTCTACGCACAGAGAAGTTGCCGGAATTAAACGGTAGTGTTCAAATCAGCACAGAAAACCTTCCTGACGGCGTTTACAGCTATAGTATTGCTGGAATGACAGGTAAGGTTGTCATTCAACACTAATTTTAACATATTTAGCCCTAGGTGCTGCGTTGCACCTAGGGCTAATTTTTATGCAAATAAGCTATGAGGCAGTCGATCTCCTTCATCCTTTTTCTGTTCCCTGTTTTTATGTTCGGCCAGAAATTTGATTACATTTGGATAACAGGTGATGATAACCAAACACTTGATACAACCTATGGCGGTAGCATTTTAGATTTCAATTATTATCCTCCCAAAGCAAGTTACCACTACCGAGAGCATAATATGTTTACAACAAACTCGAGCATTTGTGATTCCACTGGGAATCTACTTTTTTATACCAATGGATGTATAATAGCAGGTGCAAACGATGAATTGTTGGAAAATGGGTACAATATTAATCCGGGCTCATCTCATTCTTTATGGTGTGATACCTACAAAGATGGATACTCTGGAGGTCAACAAAGTTCAATAATTTTACCGGTGCCTGATACCGCTAACGTTTTTTATCTTTTTCATAAAAGAACTGTGTTATATTCAAATCCATTCAATGTAATTAGTGACAAACTTTATTATTCTCGTGTGGATATGAATTACAATAACGAAAATGGAATTGTATCAGAAAAAAACATCGTCGTGATGTCCGACACTTTAGCTCTTGGGGAAATTGTAGCGACTAAGCATGCGAATGGAAAAGACTGGTGGTTAATTACACCTCGCAAAAACAGTAACCAATTTTATATTTTTAAGTTTACAAATCATGGGATTGTTGATACATTTCAACAGACTATTGGAATATTGCCCGACCCTGAAAGTGAGGGTGTACGTCAAATTGTATTTTCACCCGATGGAAATAAATTATATCGAGCTGGCCGTTTTCAACCAATTATGGTATACACATTCGATCGTGAAACAGGTGTTTTTACCCAGTTCGATACCATTCATTATGATTACGGAAATCAACTTATTGGCGAAGTTGGGTGTATTGTGTCACCTAACGGACGGTATCTGTATCTCTCCTGCCGTAAATCTTTGTATCAATTAGATTTATGGGCGGCGGATATAAGTGCATCCCAAATAAAGGTTGCTGAATGGGATGGATTTGCAAATCCATTTCCAACATTATTTATTCAAGGTCAGTTGGGCCCTGATTGTAAAATATATATACTTGCTGGAGGCGATACCCGATATTATCATGTCATCCATAATCCAGATGAGCCCGGAATGGCCTGCAATGTAGAACAGCGAGGGGTGAAATTTCAAACGCCAACTGGTGCCTCTATGCCATTTTCTCCTAATTACCGCCTAGGGCCAATAGGCAACCCTGGTGTGCCTTGTACCGCTACGGTAAGTATAAGTCAACCTGTTTGGCCTATACAAGGTAAGTCTGTTTGGGTTTATCCCAATCCGGCCAACCACTCCATCACGATTGAATATGCAGATATTGGTAGCTTGAGTAACCAATTTTTGCTTTTCAATAGTTTGGGTCAAATCGAAAAAAAGGTTGTGTTACCACCGGGCAAAGCCAGCTTGCAATTTAGTTTAATTGAACTTCCAGATGGTATTTATTGGTATGTCATTTCTGGATTGCAGGATAGTTACGGCAAGCTAATAATCGCCCACTAATTGAGCTACGATTCACAGAAAGCGCAATCCTCAAGAAATCGCCATCCGAATCCTACGCTCCTGTGGCAAATAATTATTCAAACGATTCGGCAGGATTTTTACCCAGCCTAGATTCAAGCCTTCAAAACGCGCAAGTGTCCAGCCTTTTGGTGCTGCTTCCGGAGGATCGAAGGTTTCTTTTTTCAAAAACAGCAGGGCTTGTTCGCGGGATAAATCCACGGCAGGTAAATCTGCTGAAGCCCATTGGCTCAATGCCAGGCCGTGGCTTGGCACAAAGTCTTTGCCTTTAAATTCACCCATATTTGTCCCAAACCACTTGGTTTTCAGAAATTTATCGACCAAAAGATATTGGCTTTCCAATACTGCCGGTAAGGCGAGGACTTCTCCGGAAGGCGTCAGGAAAAAATTCGCATTGGCGTCTGGACTTAACCAGGCCGCAGCCTGAGGCACGAGGCTTTTGGACAGCGGTTTTATGCTTTTGAACTGGGCTGAAGGACTGTGTTTTTTAGAATCACCTGATTTCTTGTGAAAAACGCTGAGAAAAAACCCTTCTCCTTTTACTTTGTGGGGGTAAAACTGGCAACCAAAATTGGTCTGGACAATGCCCCATGCCTCCGGAATTTCCAGTTGAATCGGCTCCAGTTCAAAGTTTTTGGTTAGCCACTTGGCGTTTTCGGTGTTTTCTTGGGTGTTGTAAGTGCAAGTGCTGAAGAGCAAAATACCGCCCGGTTTAAGTGCCTGTACCGCCGCCGCGAGGATCCGGCGTTGGCGGCCTGCACAAAACTCCACCTGTGGCAACGACCACTCGCGCATGGAATCAGGGTCTTTGCGGAAAAGCCCTTCGCCGCTGCATGGGGCATCTGCAACGATCAGATCAAACCAGTCTTCCAGCTGAGCAAACTCTTCCACTTCGCCACTGGTAATGCCGACGTTTGGCGTTCCCCAACGTTCCAGATTTTCGCGAAGTGGCCCGGTACGCGGACGAATGGTTTCGTTAGAAATGAGCAAACTATCTTCCGATGCCAGGTCTGCAAGTAAGGTGCTTTTCCCGCCTGGTGCTGCGCACAAATCCAGGATTTTCAAGGGTTTGGAGAAATCAACGGTTTGCCGCAATGCTTCATAGATGAACATGGAAGAGGCCTCCTGCACATAGTATGCGCCTGCGTGAAACGTTGGATCGAGGGTAAAAACAGGGCGTTCGGACAGGTAAAAGCCTAGGGGATGCCAGGGGATTCTTTCCTTTGCCCTCGCCTGCCAAGACCTGTCGGGCAGGAAGGCTATGGCGGGTAAAACAATACTTTGTCTCTCAAGTCCAAGGTCAAAAGTCTTTCGAGGATTAAGTCGGATGCTTACGGGGGCCGGGGACTGGAGTACTGCTTCGAGCAGTGGCCAGTCCTCCCCGAGCAGGGCTTGCATTTGGCGAATAAATGGAGGCGGGAGCTTTGGATGCATTTTTTTTGGTGTCTGTGTCCAGACAAGTTTAGGCAAAAGTCAGTCGAATCCCTGAGAAGAAAGGAATCATCTCTATTTTTACGCCGCTAAGTTTTTTAAAACAATCTTTCTGAAAGGTATCGACATGCAAGCAAAAGCCGCCATCTTGCTCACCATCAATCAGGTAAATGACCTGCTCTGTCAAATAGAGCCGCACGAATACCGCCAACCGCTGCCTGAATTTGATGGTAGTACGTTGGGGCAGCATTTTCGGCACATACTTGAGTTTTTTATTTGCCTCGAACGAGGTGTGGTTACTGGCATAGTGGATTATGCTTCCCGGGAGCGAAATTTGCTTTTTGAAGATTATCCGAAGGTAGCCATGGTGAGTTTAGATGCTTTTGCGGAATCCTTAGAATTCTTGCCGCCAACCATGGAGTTGGCATTGAGGGCTGAATTTGGTGGTGCTGATCGCCCATGTTACCACAGCACCGTGGGACGTGAACTGGCTTTTGTGTACGACCATGCTATCCACCATTTGGCGATGATCAAAATCGGGCTGCGTTGTCACTTTCCACACATTCAGATTGATCGGAATTTAGGTGTTTCGCCTTCTACGATTAAAGCGCGGAAGTTGGTTGGGTGAATTGGGAATTTGTTTATTTGGGGATGAACCAGGGCTTGGGGTTAAGTGCCAAAGCAGATTAAGCCTCCTCACAAACGGCCCAAATAAGCTCAGTACCCTCGAAAACCTCCATTTTGCTGAAAACTAGTCGAAAACTCAACCGGGAATCTCCTTTTTCAACCCGCCCGGTGCCTTCCCCGATCAGTCCATCCCACTGAATGTTTTCCACAAAAATGTTTTTTCGAAAGTCTAACTCCTTCAAACCGTAAGCTTTGTAGAGGCTTTCTTTTGCGGTCCAAAATAAGTGGAGCAGGTCGAGATATTCAGCTTTTGGACGGCTTTCGACATAACTTTTCTCCGGTTCGTTCAAGAATTTGTGTGCAATGCGCAGCATTTTTTCGGTCAAAACCTGAATGTCGCAACCGACCCCGCACCGCCCAGCCTTGAGAGAGGGAGTAGTTTCGCTTCCATTTACTTGATTGGATGAAACAGATATTTGCGTGGTCTCGCCATTCGCCCAGACTGGAGGGCTGAGGGCTACAATAAGTGCCCCTACAGTGCCTTTTGAATGGCTGAGTGAACAGGCTAAATGCTTGTTTTCAGGAAAAAAAGGCTTTGAAAAAGCATCTTTGGCCACGGGGAGACGCTGTGGCGCATCGGTGAGTTTATGTAAAAGCCATCGCCCGGCAAGCCATTCCAGGCGACGAACCGGGTTGTGGTGCTTTGCCAAATCGCTCTCCTCTTGTGCCGACAAGGGTAGATCTATACGAAAAAAAGTTTCGGGCTCGGCTATCTGCCAAAGCCCGAAACTTGCTTCTGCGAATGGATGTGTGATCAGGAGGAGTGGCATAGTCTGGGTGCAAAGATCAAAAATTTGCGACATGAGCCTAAATTTTGATCTTTGCATAAAATAAATAAGCCACCCAGCCCATCCGATTTTTCGGAGCGGGATCTGGATGGCTTATAATTTTAGACCTACTTAAACTCAGTTAATTTTCACCAACTTAATCTGCGCTTGACGCCCATTGCCAATAATCCGGCAATTGTACACCCCGCTTTCCAAGGCATTGGTGCTTACCGAAATTTGGTGTGTACCAGCTTCCAGCGCATCATTTTGATACACCGATTGTACCATACGGCCTGCAAGATCAAATAATTGGATCTCTACTTTTCCGGCTATTGGCAAATCAAAATTGACCGTAAAGTTTTGGTCAAATGGATTGGGAAACGCGAAAGTATTTAGCGTAGCACCCTCAATTCCATTGGTTCGATCACTGGCCCAGGTTTCGTAGAAATATACCCTTGGGTTTTCGTTTTTAAATACAAGGGCTTCAGGTTTTCCAGCTACACAGGGGTCGCAGGGCTTAATTCTTGCCTGAAAATCGCTGCCACGTTGCGCCCAAAAACCTGGCTTTAAAATGACCCTTATTCCGCCATAAAACCTCGCCTGTGTACCTGCTTGAACCACCACTGAGCCCGAAGTTATCACGGTTTCGCGCGCCTTGTACACGCCTACAGCAGGGTTATCGTTGACGGTTCTAGTTTTAGGACAATCTATTCTGATATCGCTGTCATTGATAGAAAGAAAGATGTTGCCCGATCCAATCACCATAATCCGACCTTGCGTGGTAACCGCGCTGGCAGGTATGGCAACTAGCTGGGTACCATCGTTTGGCGTACCAAGCGCTAGTGGCACACTGAAGCTTACTCCGCCATCTAAGGATAACCAAATGTCTACATTAGCACAATTGACTGGCGCGGCCGTAGTATTGGCTACATTCCAGGAAATAGTAGTATTGTCTTCTGCGGTCAGGCATGCGCCATCAAAACCAATACTGGTGAGGAGAAATGGACCTGCATTGGCATTTACATTTACTGTTGCAGTAGCCTCATCTGTGCAAGCTCCGACAGGTGCATTGTCGCGAACCGTGACGGTAAAATTCATGCTTCTGGTCACACTTGGCAATACTTCCCAAACACTGGGTGTCCCATTGAGAATAGCCCCCAGATTTGGGAAATATCGGCTGGGCGAAGCTCCTGGAAATACAGATCGAAAAACAGGCCCGTTGGTCGCCGTAGCTTGTGGAGGGCTTGGAATAATTTGATTATCAAACTGCTCCCAGCAATAAGTCAGGGCATCTCCATCCGGATCGTTGGCATTTGCCGTAAGTCTGAATGGGGTATTTGCTGGAATGGTGTAGGTTGCAGCACCCGCTACGGCTACCGTCGGGGCATTATTGCCTAGTATGACGGTGGTTGGGCAGGTACTTCCCGTACCTGTGCTCACATAATTGCCAATTTCCTGCAAACTAATGGTATGAAAGTAGTTGTCGCGCGAGCCTTGTACATTCTGGACACCGCAAGTGCCACCGTATGACATAATGGTGCTGCCACTACCTGGCTCAAAAGCGGTACCCGGATTCAATTGCCCTGCATTTCCACAAGATCCTGTAGTACCGTCATTAAAAGTATGATTGGCGCCAAATTGGTGCCCCATCTCGTGCATTTCCAACGTAGCGTAACTGGCCGCATTAGCCGGATTCATTACGGTGGCTCCATTGGCTTTATTTGAATTGTTACAAGCATTGCCAAGTTGTAAGGAGACTCCGCTGGCGCCACCAAGCGGCCTGGTTCCATAGGCCCGTGAAATATCGTAATTACCACTACCAATGATCCCATCCACAATGCCCTGATTTTCAGCAGCCATGGTGTTTTGGTTCCCAGCTCCGTTGGTATAACCATCCGTGACCGCGTTGGTGAAAATAAGGAGGTTATTGTTGGCGATTAATTGCAATTGGATGCCTATTTCATTTAGATAAACCCCATTGACCGTGGTTACGAGCGTATTGAGGGTGGCCAATGCACCAGTCACCCCCGTAGGATCCGTTGGAGGATTGGCATAAGCAGCAGTGTATTCGCCTGTAGTCGCCAAGGCAACACGGTAGGTTCTGATTTGACAATCGCCTGCTTTTTCAGC
>Ga0105049_10011388_pt1 | contig 10188 bp, 6 predicted proteins | sample MAT06_FD_78087 | JGI IMG/M metagenome (GOLD analysis project Ga0105049, IMG submission 78087) | Freshwater microbial communities from Lake Fryxell liftoff mats and glacier meltwater in Antarctica - MAT-06 | ecosystem: Environmental > Aquatic > Freshwater > Ice > Liftoff microbial mat | place... | reverse complement strand
GCTGGGCATGTCGGTTGCGCCGATGACCGATGAGTTGGCGCAGCGCGTGGGGCTGCGACGTGCCGCGGGCGTGATCGTGCGGAGCGTCAGCGCCGAGTCGCCCGCTTCGGGCTTTGTCCGCGATGGGGACGTCGTGCTGCGGATCGACGGCGTGGAGTTGAACAGCGTGGAGGATTTCAAGGGCGCGCTCAAGCAGATGAACCTGCGGCGCGGCGTGCGGTTGATCACGCTGTCTCAGGGTCAGCAGCGGATGATCACGCTGCGGAACGGGCGCTGAGCGGGGATGAGCTGATCGAACGTGTGATGAAATGAAAGGGGCCGCGACGTGAAGTCGCGGCCCTTTGTGTTTCCTGCGATTGAACTCGGTGTGCTTTGAAGCGGGAACAGAAGGAGCGGAGGAGCCTGCGTTCAGCCCTTGCGGCCGGAGTCACCAGGCTCGCGAGATTCCTTTGAGGGTGCGGGAGATGCTTCGGGAGCGCGAGCCGCGGGCGCGGGCGCTGCGGCGGGCGACGCTTGGCGGCTCGGAGCGGGGGCCGGGGCGCTTCGCGCCGGAGCGGCGCTGGGCGTGCGGGTCGCGTTTGGCGATGGCGCGGGGCCCATTGAAGGTGATGGGCCGTTGGCCGGCGCGGGCTTGATGGACGGGGCGCGGCCCTGATTGCGGCTGGGGCGCGGGGCGAGCTCGTTGGGCTCAGCCTTCGGCGTGCGCGAGGGGGACACGATCGAAGGCGTGCGGGGGGAGTCGTTGCGCGGCGAGAAGCTGCGCGAGGGAGAATCCGAGTCATCACGCGAGGGCATGATCATGGGGTTGATCGGCGCGCGCGGGCCGGGCGATGAAGCCGCGGGCTGGCTCGGAATGCGCGGCGAGACGATACTTGGCGAAACGATGCGAGGCCCGCGCTGGCCGTTGGAAGTGATGAGGCCGGGGGAGGGAGCGCCGGAATCAGCAGGGCGTGCGTTGCGAGGAACCGCGATCGAGTTCGGGCTCGGGGCGGAGTTCGGGCGCGGCGACACGACCGTGGGGATGGTGACACTGCGACGAGCCTCGGCCTCGGCCTTAGGCGTCTGCGAGATGACCGGCACCTCGATCGACGGCGTGATGGTGGGCATCGGGCGACGTGTGACGTTCGGCATCGGCGTTGACGACGTTGACGGCGTCATGGTGCGCAAGGGGACGTTCTGCGGCGCGACCTTGTTGTGCGGCTGGAACGCGGGGGCGATCGGGCGGGTCTTGATGTCGGCGTTAGACGGGGTGGTCGTGAAGGCGCGGGGCGCCCGCGAGGGCATCGGCGACAGTGTGTCGTTCGGGCGCGCTTCGGGCTTCGTGCTCGGCGTGAGCGAGGTGACGCTCGGGCCGGAGACGCCGCGGCGCCCGAGGTCGCGCGAGTCAATGACCTGGAGGGGCTTGTTTGGCGCGGCGGCCGGAGTGTTCGACGGGTTGAGATCGGCCTTCACTGCGGGCGCGATTGCGCGGCGCGGCGTGTTCGGAGTGAGCACCTTGGTGCCGGCGTCGGGCGTTGTCTGCGGCTTCGCTTCGGGGAGACCAAACAACTCGGGCTCGCCGGAGCGGGTGCGTGCGGGCATCGCGGGGAGGATGGCCGAGGGCTTACGGGGGGCGGTGTCGGCGCGCGAGCCCCTGATCTCCGGTGTGTCGATCGTGTCGCCGACGCGGCTGGTGTGGTCGGCAATCGTGGTGGGGCGCTGGTCGTTGGCGACGAGCGGGATCTCGTTGCGGGGCGGCTTGGCGTCGCCCTGAGCGCGGGCGCGATCAGGCGAGCGCGAGGGCTGGAGTGTGGCTTCGCCGCCGGCGCGACGGCTGGGGTTGGCGGTGATGCCGCTGCGATCACTGGGACTGTTTGGAGCGCTGGTCAATTCGCCGGAGGGGATGTCGGTCTGGCCCTTGATCTGCGGGCTGACACTGTCTCTGCCGCCCAGCTCGTTGAGAGCGAGGCTCGGACCTTTGTCAAGGCCGCCGAGCGGGGCGGGGGTGTTCGTGTTGTTCGTGTTGTTGTTGTTACTGTTATTGTTGACGATAATCGTCGGGTTGTTGATCACGATGTTCGGCTGGTTCACGAAGATCGGCGCGCGATCGCGATACGAGCCCGAGTGGTGCGTGAACGGCGAGTAGTAGCCGGAGCGATGACGGAAAGGAAAGCTGTTGCCGATGGTGATGGCGAAGCTGAAGCGGTCGCCATCGTCGTACCAATCGTTGGATGAGTAGATGAAGCTCGTGCTAATGCGGGAGCGCGAGTAGGGGTAGCAATCATCGCCATACCAGCCATAGGGCCGGTAGTGAGAGGTGTACGTGACAATCGTGCGCGGCGAGTAGTACCACGAATCGCGGTAGTAGGGCGTCGGTCCCAGCACGACGACCGGCGCGCAGTAACCGTCAGCGATGATCACCGACGCAGGGCCGCACTCGTCAACGATTCGCCAGCGATATCCATACCCATCCCAGATCCAGGCGTAGCGCGACTCAATGATCACGGGCGCAATCGGCGCTACATACCAGTATGCAGAGCGGTAGTACGACGGGCGCCACCAGACGCGATCATAGTGGCCGTGCCACGAGCGCCAGGCGTTGTGAGCCCAGCCGCGGTCGTAGTAGCGAGCGCCGTTGGAGAAGCCGAGGCGGAAGCCGAAGTCGTCGTCGTGCCAGGATGCACTGGTCGCGAAGCCGGAGAAGATGAAGTCGGCCCGCGCGGCGGGCGTCGCGAACGCGAGCGTGGCGGCCAGACCGGTCGCGCAGATCAAAGCGCCGGGCGACAGGCGGAACGAGCGAGCAATCGAGTTTGTGTCGGTGGTCCGCATGAGACGGTCCAGTCTTTGAATGTTCCGGGCACACGAGGCCCGGCGGATGGCTTCGAACAGGCGCGGCTTTGGCGACAAAGGGCGTGCCCAGTACTGATTCCGCTTCGCTACTCATTTAGATGCAGGATGTGCGGCGAGTGCGGGTGATTCGGTGACCGTTTACGTAAAGTGAGGCATTCGACGGGGCGGTGGGGGAAGGGATCGAGGGATCGAGGGAAAAAGGGATCAAGGGGTCGAGGGAACGGGGATGAGGGGTTTCGGTAGCAAAAACGCCCCAGCGGGGGCCGGGGCGTCGAGGTGCGAATGGATTGCGAACGAGCGACGCGCGAACGAGCGCCGATTGGGTTGCGGGCGGGGCGAGATCGGAAAGGCGGGAGCGGCGACCGCGTGGCGCAGGCGTTGCGGTGTGCCTTGACGCGGACCCAATCAATCTTCGGGCACATGTGCGCCGGTGACGATGGCGCGGAAGGCCGAGCGGAGCCTCTTGGTGACTGGGCCTTCGCCGCCGGGGCCGATTTTGATGTCGTCGATCTGCGCGACCGCGATGATCTCCGCGGCGGAGCCGGTCAGGAACACTTCGTCGGCGCTCTTCACCTCTTCAGGCCGCATATTTTTGAGCGTGCAGGGGATGCCCATGTCGACGCAAAGATCCATGACGAAGCGCCGGGTGATGCCTTCGAGAATGCCGGACTCGGTGGGGGGCGTGTAGATCTTTCCGCCGCGAACGATGAAGATGTTGTCGCCGGTGCATTCGCCGACGAAGCCGTCGAGGTTGAGCATGATGGCTTCGTCGCAGCCCTGATCGATGGCCTCGACCTTGCCCAGGATGTTGTTGAGATAGTTGAGGCTCTTGACGCGCGGGTCGAGGCACTCGATCGGCGTGCGCGGGCGCTTGGCGACGATTATGCGCATGCCCTTCTCGTATTGATCGGGCGAGTAGAGCGCGATCTGATCAGCGATGCAGATGACGCCGGCGACGGGGCACTTGCGCGGGTCAAGCCCCAGCGTGCCATACCCACGGCTCACCACAAGGCGGATGTACCCATCGACGATGCCGTTGGCCTTGATGCAGTCGCGCATGATCTGGACCATCTCGTCGCGTGAGACGGGGATGCGGAGGCGGATCATCTCGGCGCAGCGCCAGAGGCGTTCCATGTGCTGGCCGCACTTGAAGATTTTGCCGTTGTAGATGCGGACGCCCTCGAAGACGCCGTCGCCGTAGAGCAGGCCGTGGTCGTAGACGGAGACCATGGCCTGGGATTTGGGCTGCATCTTGCCGTTGACGTAGATGTAGGGGCGCTCGCTGGTGATCTCGCCGGCCTTGAAGAGGTGCTCGGTGTCGTGGGTGAGCATGGAGCCCGCGCGGGCGCGCTTGGTGGTGCTGGCGGTGCCAGCGGTCCGCTGGGCGACGCCGTTGGATTTCGAAGCGAGCTTGGGCTTGGCGGTGGCCTTCGCGGCGGGCTTGATGGCGGGCTTTTTGGGGGCGACCTTGGTGCGCATTGCGGGAGCTCCGGGTGACGGCAACGCGCTCAGAGCGCGAGCGATCAGGTGACCACTTTATCGACCCGATCCGCGGGTCGAATCACTGGGAGCGATGGTAGCCGGGAGCGAGTGGGGGAGGGTGCGGGGGTGGGTTGTGAACGGTGTAGGCAAAGACCATCGATGCGTGTAGACATCGAACGACTCTGTGTGTCGCCTTCCGCTGGGTTCACTTGAAAACTTGCTTGATCTCAATGTACGCGCCGTCAGGCACTTGCGCGTCTGACTTCAATGCCTCGTCGTATGGGAGTTCGACGATCGGCTCGACCTTCTTTGCCAGTCGGTCGTACACGCGGACGCGCAGGAACGCGGGCGTCGTGCGAACCGCTCCAGGATTGACGGAGTGCTCATCGTCCTCTTTCACCATGCTGGTTTGAAAATGCTCCATCTCTTTGGATGATGCTTGCCGATGATTAAGGATCTCCCTCAGCTCAGCGTTTACCTGTGAATCGGCGGTCAACCCTCCGATCAGGCGTCTATTGCCGATCGGATCATCAATATCCACCGCGTTGCGAATGAGATTGTGATCAGTAATGGAAAGCGCTGTCAGGTCGTCACGCCCTTCTATTTTTTCTGGCTTCTCAAGAAAATCTGTGTAGTTATCCCATCGGTCCCACTCTCGGGCTGCCTCAGGAGTGAAGCTCGTGAAAACCTCAAATGAGCCATTGAATGGTTTGAGGCGCTGTAGACTAGATCTAGGTGCGACATCCGGTCCCTCGAAGGCAACGATGATAGTGTCGCTTTTGAGCTGTGCTAGCTGTCGTTTATACAGTGCTGCTGAAAAATTTCTACTCTCCTGACCATATTCTGGTCTAACACGATTGAAGACTACATACCACTTGGTATCAGGGCTCGCGCCCGCCGCGAGGAGAACGTCGAGCTCCGTGACTTTCTCGCCGCTCTTTCTCACTGTGTCGAGGAGATAAACCCCTGGCCGTTCCACGGCACCGACGACGAGCACGGTCTCCGTCCGGGAGGTGAGTAGCGTGAGGCCGGCTTCGGTACTCACGCGGTCATACTCCCGGTAGCATTCATCGCGCAGTGTGTTGAAGTTGCTGAGTACTCGTGCGTTGAAGCCCAGATCAGCGATCTTGCCGTGTTCGTCGGGCGTTGCGGGCGTACGGACGATTGACGCGGATGGGGTCGGCGAGGGTTGCGTGGCGGCTGGCGAGCTTGTGGTGGTATCGGCGGCGAGGCTAACGCGCTGGACGAACACTTCCGAATAGCCAGCCAAAGACGTATCGGGCTGGAGCGGATCGTTGAGTTCCTTCCAGATGACAACCCGCTTGGTCGCTGGGGAACCAAACTCGTTGCGAACGCGCAACTGAACGTCAATCGGTACTGATGGATCCCAGCCGGCGAGGATGAGCATGTTTCTCAGAGAAGCTTCTTTCGCATCTGTCGGCAGAACAAACGCTCCCGCGCGTGTCAGTGTATCGCTTGTCCACGTACTGATGAAAATAGTTTGGGACGGCGGGTCTTGCGATGTGCCTTTGGCCTGGGATGCCGCGGACGGCTCGCGTTTCTGCGGCTGGGATGTCGCTTGGTTTGCGCTCATCGCTGCGAGCTGCTTCGTCAGCCCCTCCACGGCGTTGGCGGTGCGGGATTGTGCGGCCCAGGATTGCCACGCAGTGAGGCCCAGGCCCAGGGCGACGAGCACGAGCAAGGCGAGGTTGATTCGTTGCAGCATGATGCGTTCCTTGAGGTTGAGGTTGAGGCAGAGTTTGCGGTAATGGTCCAACGAGCCGAAGCGGCGTTGAGCTTCGAGGCGCGCGGCGTCGGGGGGTTTGCCGGCCGCGCGTTCTTCGGCTTCGAGTCGTTCGAGATGAAACTCGAGCTCGTCGTCGATATCGCGCTCGATCTCTTGTTGCGAGCGGGGGTCAGGGTCGCCCAGAATGAGTCGAACAAATCGCATGCGCGGGGCCTCCGGCGATTGGGCGTTTAAGCGAAGGACGCGCTTGGGCTGGTGAGCGGGTCATCGCTGACCACGCCGTTGACCGCGGCGGAGAGGCTGTCCCACAGCGAGCGCTGCTCAGCGAGGCGACGCTTGCCGTCGGTGGTGAGGCGGTAGAAACGGGCGCGACGCCCGGTTTCGCTGATGCGCCAATCGGCGGTGAGGTCGCCGCGTTTGGTGAGGCGGTGGAGCGCGGGGTAGAGCGAGCCTTCTTCGATGGCCAGGACGTTGTTGCTGCGGCGTTCGATCTCGCGTGCGATGGCGTAGCCGTGGGCCTCGGCGCGGCTGAGGACCGAGAGGAGCATGACGTCGAGGGTGCCTTGGAGGAGGGTGGGCTGCGGGCGGGGCTCGGGAGGTTTTGGCATGGGGTGCTCCGTGATCGGGTCGATCAGGAGAGTATACATTGAATGACTATGGGTTGCAAGGCGATGGGTATGGAAAAGTTGAGGTTATAGAAGACTGGATTGCGGAGAGACTGGAAGTCTGCGCGGACCCCGGGGGAAATGGGGGCGTCGTATAGAGGACAGCGGGGGGTGAGGTTGCGCGGGTATGAAAACACCCGCTGGCGTGAGCGCGGCGGGTGTGCGGGGTGAGACTTGATCTGATGGTCGCGCGCGATCAGGCGCGACGACGGCGGGCGGCGGCCAGGCCAGCGAGGGTCAGAGCGGCGGCGGCGGTGGGGGCGGGGATCTGGAGGGCGGTGATGCCGCTGATGAAAGTGCGCTGGAAGTTGGCGAACCCGGCGTCGTTCAGGACGATCGAGGTGAGCGTCTCGGTGGCGAACGCGGCAGAGAGGTCAAAGCGTTGCATGTCCAGGCGCTGACCGAAGGTGTTGTTAAAGATCTCTCGGGTGTTGGTGTTGTTGATCACGTTGGTCCAGACGAACTGGTTGTAGTCGCGGATGTTGTCGTTGCCGATGAGCGAGAAGGTCTGTGTGACAGCGTTGGTGGCATTGAAGGTGATCGAGGCAAAGGGGGGATTGCCGTTGGCGCCCCAGAACGTGTTGATCATGGTGAAGACGCTGGTGACGTTCGCGATGTTGGTGTTGACGGTGAGGGCGGCGGGCGCGGGGCCGCCGTTGGCGGCGGAGTTGGCGAACCAAGCCCACGGGGTATTGAGATCACCGACGCCGCCCATGTTGACGGGGACTTGGTCGGTGTTGTGGGTGAAGAGCTGGGGGCCGGTGGGGAAGGTGCCGCCGTTGGCAAGGAAGGCGTCGTTGCGGCTGCCGTTAAACTGGCTGGAGAAATCGACGGGGACGTATTGGGCGAGCGCGGCGCCGGAAAGCGAGAGCGCAGAGACAACCGAAACGAGGATCGCGATCATTCAAAATACTCCCATCTCGCTCGCCGCCGGGAGAGAGGCCCGGGGGATCGGCTGTACGAGGATGAGTGGACCCTACCCCAGTTTGATCCCTAGGGCAAGGAAAGCGCCGAGTGTATACGAAGGTTTACGGGTGACTCAGTGCGTGTTGGGGTTCGTCAGGTGAGCGGGGTGATTCGAAGGTGAGGGGTTTCCATTGGTGCGGGAGGTGGTGGAGGCTGGGGGCTGGGAGGATGGAGGGGCGGTGTGCCGGGTGGTTTGGCTAGCATCGAGGCATGACGACACGACCGATGAATACGCCGCTGGTGCTGGTGATTCGTGATGGTTGGGGAGCGAACCCGCACCCGGATCACGACGATTTCAACGGGGTGAAACTGGCGAGCGAGCGGGGTCTGACGCCGGTGGGGGACCGGCTGGTGCGGGACTATCCGTGGACGCTGATCAAGACAAGCGGGGAGGATGTGGGGCTGCCTGAGGGGACGATGGGCAATAGCGAGGTGGGGCACCAGAACATTGGTGCGGGGCGGATCGTGGATCAAGAGAGCGTGGCGATTACGAAGGCGTGCCGCGTGGGGCTGGAGAGGAACGAGGTGATTGCGGGTGCGATTCGGCGGTGTGTTGGGGGCAGGCGAGCGGATGGCACGCCGTCGCGGGTGCATCTGCTATGTATTGCGAGTGATGCGGGCGTGCATGGGCAGCTTGAACATCTGTTTGCGTGCTTGCGGGCGTGCAAGGCCTTGGGTGCGATGAACGTGAGCGTTCACCTGTTTACGGATGGGCGCGACACGGGGCCGTTTACGGGCAAGGGGTTTGTTGAGCGGGTGGAGAGCGCGATCCGCGAGATCGGCGTGGGGCGGATCGCGACGATCTGCGGGCGTTACTTTGCAATGGACCGCGACAACCGGTGGGAGCGAGTACAGACGGCGTATGACGTGTTGACGGGCCTGGCGGGGAATGGGGGGGTCGGGCGGAGTGGGGGGGGAGGGCGCGTGTTTGCGAGCGCGGCTGAGGCGGTGCAGGAGTATTACGACCACCCTACGGCGGCAAACATGACAGGCGACGAGTTCATCACGGCGCGGTGTGTGGCGTCAAGCGAGCGGGAGGCGGCGGACGGAGCGATGCACGAGGGCGACTCGGTGATCTTTGTGAACTACCGGGGGGATCGCCCACGCGAGTTGTGCTCGGCGTTCTTGTTCGCGGATGAGCGGTGGGGTCGGGTCAAGCCGTCGCCGGATTCGGGGCGAATCGGCTTTGATCGCGGCAAGAAACTCGGGCTGCACTTTGTGATCATGACGGAGTACTGGGATGAGCTTTTGGGGCCGGCGAATGAGAGCGGCGGGGGTGTGGCGTTTCCGAAGCCGCCGCGGATGGTGAACATCGTGGGGGAGTACATCTCGAGGTTGGGGCTGCGGCAGTTTCGGTGCGCTGAGACGGAGAAGTATCCGCACGTCACGTTCTTCTTCAACGACTATCGCGAGGAGCCGTTTCCGGGTGAGAGTCGGCGCAACCCGCAGAGCCCGAAGGTGTCGACGTACGACCAGAAGCCGGAAATGAGCGCGAGCCTGGTGTGTGACGAGGTGCTGAAGCGGTTGGCGGCGGAGGATTGCGAGGACGTGTTGGTGGTGAACTTTGCGAATGCGGACATGGTGGGTCACACGGGGGTGCTGGAGGCGGTGATCGCTTCGTGCGGCGCGGTTGATGTGTGCGTGGGCAAGATTGTGGAGGCGACGTTGAAGCGCGGGGGGAGCCTGATCGTGACGGCGGATCATGGCAACGCGGAGCGGATGTTTGATCCGGAGACGGGCTCGCCGCACACGGCGCACACCGTGTATGACGTGCCGCTGATCGTGGTGCGGGCGGGGGCGGCGACGGGCGGGCTGGAGTTTGGGGGCGGGGTGAAGCTTCGCGGGGATCACGATGTCGCGGGGTGGTTTGACCCGGCAGCGAGAGCGCGGCGCGGGCGGCTTGCGGACATCGCGCCGACGATGCTGGCGATGATGGGTTTAGACAAGCCGGCGGAGATGACTGGCGAGAGCTTGATCGTGTGAGCGGGTGCGCGCGAGCGGTGAGCCAAGGAGGGCACGTGCGCGAGCGAGGTCGCTAAGTCAGGTCGGCGGGTCGAGGTCGAGGAAGCGGGAGCGCAGGGCGGCGGTTGGGATGATGCACGAGGGGGAGCGGCCGAAGAGGCGGTAGCGGTTGCGAGCGACGAGCTGATAGACAGCGTCGCGGAGCGAGCGCGGGAGCGGGCGGAAGATGCGTGCGAAGGACCAGGGCGGGCCCAGGCGCTGGGCGATTTCGAGCGCGGCATCGGAGGAGGTCCAGACGCGATCTCGGTCGATGAGCACGACGCTGGCGAGCGCGGCGGGGTCGATGGTGGTGTTGATGAGGAGTTGGCGGGCGATGGGGGATTGGAGGGCGGCGAAGCGGAAGACGGCGCGGGGGTCGTGGCGGATGACCCATTGAACGCTGGCGTTGCAGAGGTTGCAAACGCCGTCATAGAGCATGATGGGGTGAAGAGATTCCGGCGCGGGGGCGGGCGTGGGAGAGGGCGGATTGGTGGGTAT
>Ga0105049_10011386_pt1 | contig 10188 bp, 12 predicted proteins | sample MAT06_FD_78087 | JGI IMG/M metagenome (GOLD analysis project Ga0105049, IMG submission 78087) | Freshwater microbial communities from Lake Fryxell liftoff mats and glacier meltwater in Antarctica - MAT-06 | ecosystem: Environmental > Aquatic > Freshwater > Ice > Liftoff microbial mat | place... | reverse complement strand
CCTATTTTCACAAAGGCGCGGGATATTCAGGACGAAAAATAGGACGGATGTTTAATGCCTCCTTGCGGTGGCTGGGTTACGAAAAAATAAAAACTAAAATGTGGAACGATAGACTTTCTGTTTGGAGTCGTGAAAAGTAGAATTGATGAAGGAACCAGTATTAATTACCGGCGCGTGTGGTTTTATAGGCAGCCACTTATCAGAAAGGCTTCTTAAAAGGGGTCATCCCGTCACGGGAATAGATAATCTTCAGACATCCAGCATCGAAAACATTAAACATCTGGAGAAGTATTCTGGCTGGAAGTTTATCGTGAGCGATATTCGAGAGAAAATACCTGTGGCAGAAAAGATGCGCATAATATTTAATCTGGCATGCCCGGCGAGTCCGATTCATTATCAAAACAGCCCGATCGATACGATTCTGACGAATATTATGGGCTCGTTGAATGTGCTTAATTTCGCCCGATCCTGTGAGGCCCGAGTGGTTCAGGCTTCAACCTCAGAAATTTATGGAGATGCGTTAGAGCACCCGCAAACGGAAGGATATTTTGGAAACGTAAATACCGTGGGCCCCAGAAGTTGTTACGACGAGGGAAAGCGAGCCGCTGAAACGCTATTTTACGAGTTTAATAAAAACTTTGGCGTCGATATTCAGATTGTTCGCATCTTTAATACCTATGGACCAAACATGGCGAGAAGCGATGGGCGCGTGGTAAGCGAGTTTGTTATCAGAGCCCTTGAAGGAAGAGCTCTTGAAATTTATGGACTCGGAGAACAGACGAGATCTTTTTGTTATGTGGATGATTTGGTCGATGGATTGATTGCGGTCTCCGAGTTGGGCGAAAAATATACCGGCCCGATAAATCTAGGAAATCCGGACGAAATGACAATTAACCACATCGCCGCCCTCGTTTTGGAAAAAACAAAGAGCAAGAGCGAGATCGTTTATCACCCGGCGAGGATCGATGAACCAAGGAAAAGAAAACCAGACATCACGCGAGCCAGGCAGCTTTTAGGTTGGGCACCCAAGGTGGGTTTAAATGTCGGCCTTAATAGAACAATTCAATATTTTATGAAGCCCGAAGCTTTAGAAAGAACAGAGCATGAAAACAATAGAAATTAAATGTACCGGAACCCAGACTCTTGATTTCAAGGAAATAACCGAGTTTCAGGGCAAGTTTAAGTTTCGACAAGCCAGCGACATCGACAAGATTATTAAGAGCATCGAAACGTATGGGTTTAGTTTTCCGTTCTTTATCTGGAAAAGTGGAAAATTAAACTACTGCCTGGATGGTCACGGTCGATTGTCCGCCATGCAGCAATTAGAGAAGCGCGGTTATCAGCTGCCGGCCTTTCCAGTAGTTTTTATTGAAGCTAAGGACGAAGCAGAGGCAAAACAAAAGCTTCTTCGAATGAATAGCGTCTATGGAAACATCACCGCCGAAGGGGTGCTTGATTTTCTAAACGGTGTTGAAGTGGATTTTAACGAGGTTGCGCTGCCCTCTGGCGAGTTGATTATGTCGATCGACACAAATTTTGATGCCATCGACCACTGGAAAGATATGCCAGAGTTTGTACAGGAGGATTCGGTTTACAGAAAAATTATGGTCAGTTTTTTAAACCAAGAGGATGTCGACTCCTTTAGTAAACTTATGGGCCAGAAAATAAACGAAAAAACCACTTTTATTTGGCACCCAGAATTAAAGCCGTCATATCAAAACACGTTTAAATGTGCCTCAAATGAATCCTAAGTATCCAATTTACATACCTTCAAAGGGTCGAGCTGAAACTCGCTTGACGATGAAGTCCTTAGATAAAATTGGCGTCGACTACCATGTCATTGTCGAGCCGGATGATTATGAAAATTATGCAGCCCTCATCGATAAAAGCAAAATTCTGGTCTTAGATATGTCATACAAGGAAAATTATGATGCCTGTGATGACCTCGGAAACACTAGAAACAAGGGCTCTGGAGCCGCTAGAAACTTCGGAGGAGATCACTCGCGGGCGAACGGTCACGATCGACACTGGATCATGGATGATAACATTCGATGGTTTTATCGACTGAACCGAAATATGAAATACACGATTCAGGACGGAACCATGTTTAAAGTGATGGAGGACTTCGTCGATCGCTATGAAAATATCGCAATGGCCGGTCCTCAATATTCCAACTTTGCCCATACAAAATATGCCCACCCTCCCTTCCATCTGAACACGAGGATTTATAGCTGCAACCTGATACGGAACGATCTCCCCTACAGGTGGAGAGGACGATTTAATGAGGATACGGATTTAAGCCTTAGAATGCTTAAAGATGGATTTTGCACGATTCTTTTCAATGCCTTCATTCAGGAGAAAATGGCCACTCAGAGGATGAAGGGTGGAAATACAGATACCGTTTACGTGGATGGAACGATTTTAAAGAGCAGCATGATAGAGCGACTTCACCCTGACGTGTGTCGAATGAGCGTTCGCTTTGGAAGAGTTCACCACTATGTGGATTATAGAAAGTTTAAACATAATAAACTGCGTCTAAAGCCCAATTTAGACCTAACAGAACAGGTAAACAATTACGGAATGAAATTATTCCAGGAGAGAGAAAATGAAACAAACAATTCACTGCAAGTATGATGAGCTTCTTGCCCTCACGGCCTTTCGCCCACATCCCAAGAATCGCAATAAACACCCACAAAAGCAGGTTGAGCGACTCGCAAGCCTTTATTCGTCGCACGGAATAAGACATCCGATCATCGTTTCAAAGAAATCGGGATTCGTTGTGGTGGGACACTGTCGATTGGCCGCTGCTGTACATTTAAATATGCCCACATTTCCAGTGGTGTATCAGGATTTTACGACCGACGCTCAGGAGTATGAGTTTTTGCACGCTGACAATGCTATTGCCTCCTGGGCTGAACTAGATATTGGGGAGATAAAGTTCGACCTCCAAGGCATTGAGGGAATTAGTATCGAAAACCTCTCAATCGAAGGACTGACTGACGTCACCAATCACGCCCGCCTAAAAGATTTAAATGCTCTAAATGAGGTTAAAAAGCCAGTTAAAGCCGAAAAGAAGCGAATGTGCTTTGTCTGGCCTTCTGAAATTTGGTCGATGGGAGCCCATAAGCTGGAAGTCTCTCAACGAGCTGAAGACTGTCCTGAAGCTCAGAAAATTTTAGAAACTTATCAAAGCTCTAAGGAGAATGCCCCCGTATTTCTTTTAAGCGACGAAAAAATGATAAGCATCGACGACATTCGAACAAAGCGACTTGAGGTAAAGATTAGAAAGGCTGGGGCGGCATGAGAGAGCCAGGGGAGGAGAGCAAGCGAAAGGGCAGAACCAAGGGCACGCCGCGAACCAGGGGCAGGCCCATTACTTACAGGCCAGAGTATTGTGATGAGCTAATTGCTCACATGCGGGGTGGACTAAGCTTTGAGAGCTTTGCTGGGAAGATAGGAAAAAGCAGGGATACGATATACGAGTGGGAAGCTGTTCACAAAGATTTTACAGATGCCAAAAAAATTGGAGAGGGATTATGTCAGGTTTGATGGGAAAATGCGGGCATAGCCGGAATGCTGGGCTTAAAACAAACAAAGGATGGCGTACCGCTTGGAATGTTCAGCCCTGCGATTTGGATTTTTAACATGAAAAACAGATTTAATTGGAGAGATAAGCGCGAGTTGACTGGTAAAGACGGAGAGCGGCTTAGTGTTTCTGCTTTGGTGGCCAGGGTAGAAAATGGCGATTACGGGAACTGAAAAAGCAGCCGTTAAACGTTTTAAGGATCCCGTTTACCACATAACGAAGGTACAGGGAGCGAAGCTTCAGCCGTATCAAGAGAGCGTATCCATGGCCCTGGCGAATCACAGCAAGGTCGTGGTTACGAGCTGTCACGGGCTGGGAAAGACATTCACTGCCGCGCGAATAGTTCTTTGGTTCGGATCCGCTTTTAATAAAAGTAAGATAATCACTACGGCCCCGAACTTTCGACAAGTTCGAGCTTTATTATGGTCGGAAATAAGAACTGGATTTCAGACCTCGAAGCATGAGCTCGGCGGCGATATGCTCACGACTGAGTGGAGGCTTGATACTGATTGGTTTGCGATGGGAGTTGCTTCAAAGCATGAAGCCGGATCTGACACGCACGGATCAGGATTTCAAGGAGTTCATGCCCCTCATGTTTTAATTGTGTTCGATGAAGCTCAGGGGATTCCTCCTGACATTTGGAAGCAGGCCGAGGGTATGTTAACCTCCGGCAACGTGCGAATGCTCGCGATTGGAAATCCACTTAGACGCGGAACACCGTTTCACCAGGCCACTTTGGATCCGTATTGGTTTCACGTGAAACTATCCTGCTTCGACTCCCCGAATATGATAGCAAATAAGCTGACGAATATGGCCGAGCTTCGGGAGGAATTGGCCAAGCTATCGGCCACGAAGATTCAAGACAGAATTTCCGCCATGGAAAAATACAAAGTCGTCGATAAGAATATCGTCTCGGCTCAATGGGTTTTAGAGGCATGTTTAAAAAAAGGGCTTACCCATCCTTTGGTGCTCAGCAAGGTTCTAGGAGAGTTCCCAGAGACCGACGAAAATTCTATGATCCCAATCGACCTACTTGAAAATGCTATAAACAAGGGTCCGAGCGCGCTGCCTCCAAAATACATTGGGGTGGATGTGGCGAGAATGGGCGGGGACTCAACGGTTCTTTGCCTCATTAATGACGAGGGGCTTTGTGGGATTCAGATTTATAACAAAAAAGAAAACACTGAAGTGGCCGGAATTATCTCTGAAATCATTAATCGTGGTGGTATTGAGGCTGTCGCCGTGGATGCGACTGGGTTGGGGTCGGGCGTGATCGACATTTTAAAAGAGAATCGAAAGCAAAACTTCATACCCGACATTACTCTTATGGAGGTTCACTTCGGAGCGGGTGCAAAGACCGACAAAGACAAGATGCGGTTTGCGAATCTAAAGGCTCAGATCTTTTCTGATGTTCGAGAGACTCTTGAGGCTGGCTTTGGGCTAGATAATTCCGACTGTTGGGAGGAGCAACTTCCGGACATTCGATACTTCTTGGACTCTAAGGGGCGCCTGATGATTGAATCAAAAGACGATTATAAAGCCCGCACAGGCAAGGAATCACCCGATGAGGCTGACTCACTGGGGCTGGCAATCCACGCGAAACTTCACTACAACAAGAGACAGAACTTCGGTTACGATCTGGGTGGAATGAATCTCGAGAAAACCAGCCTTTGGGGGAAATAAATGAGCGATAAAATACTCAAACAGGATGAATTTTTGGAGCTCGGTCTTTCAGGACTTAATCGCCAGGGTGGATGGGTTTACGAAGAGTTTTTAAAAGAACTTCAGGGCATCAAGGGTGTTAAAGTCTACAAAGAAATGCGCGACAACGACGCGATCGTGGGCGGCACCCTATTCGCGATTGAAATGCTTATGCGACAAGCCGACTGGCGAGTTGAGGCGGAATCTGACAAGCCAGAAGACATAGAGCGAAAAGAATTTGTGGAATCCGTCCTCGAAGACATGGAAATGTCATGGGGCGACGTTATAAGTGAAATCCTGTCGATGCTTCCCTTTGGCTGGGCCTACCATGAAATCGTTTACAAAAAGCGCGGTGGCTATAATTCCGATGAAAAGCTTACGAGTAAATATTCCGATGGTCGCATTGGGTGGAGGAAACTTCCCCTAAGAGCCCAGGAAACACTTTATGACTGGAAGTTTGACGACGAGGGAAACGTCCTTGCGATGATTCAACAGTCTGCCCCTGATTATCGACTTAGAGAAATTCCGTGGGAAAAAGCTCTTCTTTTCAGAACTAACACAATTAAAGGAAATCCAGAGGGTCGGTCAGTTCTGCGAAACGCTTACAGAAGTTTTTATTTTAAAAAGCATATCGAAAACATTGAAGGAATTGGAATCGAAAGAGACTTGGCGGGTCTACCAGTTGCCCTTGTTCCTCCCGAATTATTGGGCTCGTGTGCCTCGCCAGAAGCGAAGGCGACGCTGGCTCAAATAGAAAAGATCATCAAAAACATCCGCAGAGACGAGCAAGAGGGAGTGATCTTTCCGAGCATACGGGACGAAAAGGGAAATCAGATGTTCGAGCTCAAGCTTTTAAGCACGGGCGGACAGAGACAGTTCGATACGGACAAGGTGGTTAATCGACACAATCGAGGAATTGCCGGGTCACTTTTGGCAGACTTCATTTTGTTGGGTCATGACAAGGTGGGATCGTTTGCGCTTTCGAGCGATAAAACCCACATTTTCGGCACAGCCATCGGGGCCTGGTTGAAAGCAATAGCTTCTGTCATGAATACCATAGCAATTCCTAGGCTGTTTCGTCTCAATGGAATGGCAACAGAAAATCTTCCTAAGTTTGTTCCTGGGGATGTTGAAAGTGTTGACCTTGAGGCAACGAGTAACTTCCTTCAAAGGCTTTCGGCTTCAGGGGCATCGATATTTCCAGATCCTGAAATTGAAAACTTTCTTTTGCGGGCGGCCGGGCTTCCTGAAAAGGACCACCACAATCAAAATAATATGGGTTTTGATACCACCGATAATGGCCTGCTTGAAGAGATTCAGGCAGCCGTAAGTCGTGGAGAGGTTGCTCCTGAATTGGCGAAAACCTGGATAAAAAAGGGGTTTAAGGTCTCCGACGACCGGGCGGATTTAATGCTCAAATGATGCGAGTTAAGAAGGCTACTATCGATCGTGGTGAGTGGAAGGTTTTACGACAAATCATAGACCGAATACAGCCGCTGCTTTCCACCTCCATCAATCGCCAGCTCTCAAGATTTAAGGGGAAAATAAATCTTCATGACCTGACAGAGCTTATTCAGCAAAGAAGGTTTAGAGAGATTGAGGCGATCATTCCGTTTTCTGGTGCGCTGGATGTAAACAGTCTCGACAGGCTCTATTCAGGGGCTTTGTTAAGCTCAGCGCAATCCACACAGGAGTTCATGCGGCAAGCGATAGGCAGAATCATTCCAACGATTGGTCAGCCGAGCGGGTTTAACGTCAATACGGCCAATCCTAGAGTTCAGAGATTTATATTGAATCAAACTGCAAGCTTGGTGCAGGGCGTGACGAGAGAGAGCCGCAGAGCCATCGCCTCCGCCATAACTTCAACGATTGATTTCGGTACTCCGCCAAGAAGAGCTGCGCTGATGATCCGAGATGCTATTGGACTAACGATTCAGCAACAAACGGCGGTTGAAAACTTTCGAGCCAAGCTGGAAAACGTGGTGCCTGGAAAATTAACCAGGTTTCAGCAGGAATCATTAATCAGCAGCACAAGGTCGTCTCGCGTAATTGATCGTGAGTTTATCGCCAATCTCTCGCAAGAAAGAATCGATCGACTGACGGACGACTACGCTGAACGACAGCTTACCTACCGATCAAGAGTGATAGCCCAAAACGAACTTCAAGAGGCTGTAAATGCTGGTCAAAGAGAAACATGGGAGCAGGCAAAAGAACAAGGCGTGGTGAATGCTGCCGAAACTCGAAAGCAGTGGATCGTAACTCCCGATGATCGTCTTTGTCCGATATGTGAACCGATGGATGCTGTTGAGGTAGGTTTAGACGAGCAATTTTATATACCCGGCACGGATGAATATCTTGACGGACCCCCGAGTCACATCAACTGCCGGTGTGCTTTAACCATGATATTTGCAGAGGAGAGACAGTTATGAGCAAGATCACAATATGCGAAATGCTAATTCCATTGATCGAAAAGAAGCTTGAAGAGAAAAAACTTAAAGAAGAAATTCTTAAAGAATTGCACTGCGTCATGGATACGCTGGGAATGGACCACTTAACCGCCGAAGGATTTAAGATCACGCGAGTGAATATTAATTTTGAGGAATCGGAGTTTGAAGCTTAACAACTGGACAGAGACAGTTAAAGCCGTATGGAATACCATAAGTCCTTGGAGTGGATGAGTTTATGAGCAAGCCAATTAGAAAAATCGCTCCGTTTAAAAAATCTAACTATCTCTCACAGCCTAAGCAGTCTGGATATTTGGGCGCTATTGACGAAAGTTTGAAGTTAAAAGAATTTGCCGAGGCAAGGGGAACCGTTGGGGTTTATACCGCTTCCATCCACGCTAAAAGGGGTTACCTTATGAAAGAGGGTGACGAAGTTGCCCTTTATTTGGACGGGGATTATGGAAACGATAGCTCCGATGATGGTCTACGAGCCGAGGCAACTAAGATTGAATCCGATTTTATATTGGATGGCTTTTATGATGGGCTGAATTTCAAGGTCGTCGACGCGATTTATCTTGATAAGGATCTCACGCCACTCGATTTCATTGCTCGCCGCGAAGTGGTGGACAAGCTTATTTCAGCATCGGACAGCCTTAAATCTATGCCGATCTATTTTGTAAATGACGACGAGATTCTGGCTAAGGCTGAATCGGTGGGCGAAAATTTCGACTATAGAATTTATGCCAAGTCGGCGGTGGGTGCTTATCTCAAAGAGGATCCCAATTTCATTCAATTCACACCAACCATTGCTTTAGATCTATTGGTCGAAAAAAAGGACGGTAAGGTTTTCAAACTCTCCATAATGGACGGCGCTGTAACTCGCATTGTTGCAGAACTAACGACCGACGAAAATATTATGGTCGGCAAGTCCGTTAAAGTAGCCGCAAGCCTGTGGAACTCCGAAAAAAGTCAGTTTCAGGATTCGATCTATTTAGGCGCATCTGATGCTCCGATGGGGATAGATGAATTAGTGGAAAAGATCTTGGGACTCAGAAAATCCAAGATTTTTAAAATGGATGAGGAAAAGCACCTTGTTTATGGCGTGGTGTTACAGCCTGATGTTGCCGATCTTCAGGGCGATATTATGAGCGCGGAAGACATTGAAAAGACCGCCCACAACTTTATGCGAAAGAGTCGAGCCATCAGATTTGGGCACGAGCGCGAAGAGAAAGCGACGCCAGTAGAAAGCTACATCGCAAGAAAAGACTTCAAGATGGTCGACGAAACGATTACAACAGGAAGCTGGGTGTTGGGTGTTCATGTAGAAAACGATGACACCTGGCAGAAAATCAAGTCCGGGGATATTAATAGTTTTTCGATTGGTGGAACCGGGACAAGAGAACCGCTAGACGGTTAAGATGTATTAGTGAGAGAATTTCAACAACATGGTTAGATTTAAACTTTCAAACATCGAAACGGAAGAAGTCAGCCTTGTGCCTAAGGGTGCAAACAATAAAAAATTCTTCCTTATAAAAAGTGCTGACGGCGATAAAGTCGTGAGCATGAGTGGGCTGATAGAAAAATTCATGGATCAAGTTAAAGAAGAAAAAGTTTTGGATGGAGTAGAGCCGGAGATCGACGAAGTCGCTCGCGTGGCCAAGCACCTCATTCAGACCATCCGGGATTTAGTTCCGGAGGGAACCGCTAACCAATTCTTTCAGAGCCTTTTGAAGGAAAATAAAGGGGAAAAAACGATGGATAAAGTAGAAGGTAAAGAAATCGAAACCCCCGAAGCCAAGAAGGACGAAGGTGCGAAAGCCCCCGAGGCCACTCCGGCAGAGGGTACAGGTAAACCAGCCGCTGAAGCGGTTGAGAAAGCTGTAATAGAAAATGTTGAGCTTCGTAAGGAACTCGACACACTTCAAAAAAAATTCAAAGAGAGCGAGGACGTCCGAGTAACGAAGGAGTTCATCGAAGAGGCGAAGCAATTCAAAAACCTTTCGATCAACGCAGAGCAATTCGGACCCGTATTGAAGTCGGTTAAAGAATCCGCTCCAAAAGCTTATGATAAAATAGTTGAAGTGCTGAAAAGCGCCGAAGAACTTCTCAGAAGCAATGAAGTTATGAAAGCCCAGGGCTCTGATGCTAAACATGCAACAGGTTCCGCTTGGGAAAAAATCGAGAAAATGGCAGACGCCATGATCGAGAAGAGTTCAAAACCTCTAAAGAAGACTGAAGCGATTGATATCGTTTTGAAATCTGACGAAGGCAAAAAGCTCTACAATCAATATGAAGTTGAAGGAGGTAAAGCGTAATGGCTTCCGAGGGTATTTTAGTTTTAATTCCTGGTCTTAAAGCAGCTGCTGATCTTAGTGCGAAACAATTTCACGCTGTTAAATTAACTGGCGATCATATCGTCAATTTCTCTGGTGCTGGCGAACTTTCAGTTGGGATTCT
>Ga0105049_10011384_pt1 | contig 10188 bp, 8 predicted proteins | sample MAT06_FD_78087 | JGI IMG/M metagenome (GOLD analysis project Ga0105049, IMG submission 78087) | Freshwater microbial communities from Lake Fryxell liftoff mats and glacier meltwater in Antarctica - MAT-06 | ecosystem: Environmental > Aquatic > Freshwater > Ice > Liftoff microbial mat | place... | reverse complement strand
CTCTGGTCACTTCGAGCTGATGCGGCTAATCCGTGGGGTGAGGAAGCCGGTGGCGACGATGCTCGTGCCGCTCATAGCTTCCGCTGGCCAATCTTCGGGCCTGTGGCTGGCGCCGGGGCCGCTGGCTTGACGCCCACCTTCGCCGCTGGTGCGGCGGGCTTGGTGGGCGCCTTGATGTTCAAAGTGGGTGCGGGCTTGGCGGGCGCAGGATTCTTCGCCGCCGCAAGGTTGGCCTTGGCCTGCGACTTGGCCTGAACGGACTTCACCACGCCCGAGACCGCCGCGGCGACCGGGCCAAGGGGCGTCACGCTCAGCGCCCCCATGCCGACGACCTTCGCGCGCGTCGCGGCTGGAGCCTTGGGCATGTTCTTCCCGGTCTTGCCGGTGGCCGCGATCTTGAGGTTCATCGGGACTGTGCCAGCGCCGCCTCCGGGGCCGGGACGGTTGTAGAGCGTGTTGTACGTGGTCTTGATGTTCTTGGCACCGGCCTTGAGGTGATCGGCGACGCCGCGATCTGCGAGCTGCTTGTCGGTTGGCTTGGCCATGGCTGGTTTCCTGAAGTGCCGGATCGGTTCTCGAGCCGCGAAGGTGTCCCGGCGCGCGAGAGAAGATACCAAGTTTCTGGCTCGATGGAAAGGCAAACCCGCCAAGCCGGGTTCAATTCTCCAAGTACGTGTACCCCTCGAGCCCGTCGTCGTAATACTTGAGCAGGCTCTTGCCCTCGGCGAGCGTCAGGCGGCCCTGGCGGCAGGCCGCCTCGATGTCGAGCCGCATCGCGCGCTTGAGATCCTCGGGGTCGTACTGCACAAACCGCAGCACTTCCTCGACAGTGTCGCCCTCGATGACTTCCTCGATCTCCCACTCGCCGTGCTCATCGATGCCGATGTGGACGGCGTGCGTGTCGCCGAGGAGGTTGTGCAGATCGCCCAGGATTTCCTGGTACGCGCCGAGCAGGAAGACCGCGAGGTAGTAGGGCTCGATGCTGGTGATCGGTGTCGAGGGCGCGCCAGTGGTGCCGACGCTGCCCGCCGCGGCGATGTCAGAGTCGGTCGCGGCGGCGTAGCGAACCTCGTGCAGCTCCAGCGTCTTCTTGTCGATGCGCTTGTCGACGAAGTGATCGATCTTGCCGTCCGAATCGCAGGTGATGTCCGCAAGGATGCCGCGGCGTGTGGGCTCCTCGCTCAGCCGGTGGATCGGGCAAATCGGGAAGAGCTGGTCGATGGCCCACGAGTCGGGCATGGACTGGAAGATCGAGAAGTTGCAGAAGTAGATGTCGCTCAAGAGCTCGGGCAGGTTCTCGAACTCCTCGGGGACGTCGCCCCGCTTGGCGGCGCGCTCGATGAGCTTGTGGCCCAGGGCCCAGAAGAGCTGCTCGGCCGCGGCCCGCATGGGGAGCGACATGTAGCCCAGCGAGAAGAGGCTCATCGCCTCGTCGCGCGCCTGTGTCGCGTCGTGGTACGCCTCGAGCAGGTTGCGATCTGTCACGCTCTTGTACGCGTCGAGCAGGTCGAGCACGGGCTGGGGAACTTCGTTCCCCGCGCTCTGCTCGGCCTTCATTGCCGCCTCGATCGAGGCAAGGTCGGGGTTCTCCTCGAACTTGCTGGTTCCCAGCACGTCCATGATGAGGACAGAGCCATAGGCGACCATCGCGCGCCCGGACTCGCTCACAATCATGGGGTGCGGCACCTTGGCCGAGTCGCAGACGGACTTGATGCGGTAGACCACGTCCGTGGCGTACTCCGCGATCGTGTAGTTAATTGAGCTGGACCACGCCGACTGCGAGCCGTCGTAGTCAACGCCCATGCCGCCGCCGATGTCGAGCATGCACAGGCCCGCGCCCATCTTGTGCAACTCGCAGTAGATGTGGGCGAGCTCGTTGACCGCGTTCTTGAAGACGCGGATGTCGTAGAGCTGGCTCCCCACGTGGCAGTGCAGGAGGTTGAGGCAATCCAGCATGTCGTGCTTCTTCAGGAACTCCACGGCCTTGAGCACCTCGGAGACGAAGAGCCCGAACTTGCTGCGGACGCCCGCCGAGCCTTCCCAGCGTCCCGCGCCCTTGGCCGAGAGCTTGACACGAAGGCCGATGCGCGGACGCACGTTGTACTTCTTCGCGTGAGCGACCAGCAGCTCGAGCTCGCTGAACTTCTCAACCACGGGAATGATGTTCCGACCCAGCTTGGTCGCGAGCGTCACGGTCTCGATGAACTCCGAGTCCTTGAAGCCGTTGCAGATGATCGGCATCCCGTTGACGCCCGCCCCGCCCGCCGTGGCCGAGAGGCCCAGCACCGCGAGAAGCTCGGGCTTGCTGCCTGCCTCGAGCCCGAAGCCAAGCTCAACCGCGAGCGAGGCGATCTGCTCGCAGACGTGGCGCTGCTGGTTGACCTTGATCGGATAGACGCACGAGTAGCCGCCAGCGTACCCCTGCTCGGCGATGGCGTCGTCGAAGGACTTGCGGATCTCCTTGAGACGGTGAGTCAGGATGTCGTTGAAGCGCACCAGCACCGGCGTGTGGATGCCGCGCTCGTGCAGGCCCTGCACAACCTCGAAGAGGTCGATCTGCTTCGAGACTTCCTTGCTGGGCATCACGGTGACGTGGCCCGAGGCGTTGACGCCGACGTAGCCCTTGCCCCAGTCGGGGATTCCATAGAGCTGCGCGGCGTCGGCCGCGGTCCAGGTGCCGTGGAGGAATGCAGAGCGAGGACTGGAGATTGTCGCCATGGGTGCTGAAATTCCTGCCACGCGCTATTGGCATGGCTGCGGACGGGTGCGAGTGGCGAAAGGAGATGTTGCCTCACGCCGTGATCAGAACCGAGTTCGCGACGCGCTGAGCGCTTCGTGCGGGTTCAGAGCGGGCGCTCAGAACAGGCTCGACGCGTGCGCGGCGTGGCTCGTGACTCGGACGCTGCCACCAAGGGAAACGATATCGGATCCACGCCGCGAGGCAAGCCAAGAACCATGAAACTGCAAGAACCAAACGAGGAAATCCAACGAGCCAGATCCAGCGAGCCAGATCCAACGAGCCTCACGCGCAAGCGTGGGGCCTTCCGGTTCATCTCCGCCACCACCTCTTCCCACACTTCCCACAGCAACGTGTCACGGCGTTGCGCGGTCCCCCTTCGCTCGCGCGGAGGGCTTGCCAGCCTTTTCGCTTGCCTTCTCACTTGCCTTCTCACTCGCCATGTGCGTGTCGAGCCACTCCACCATCTCTGCCAGCACGTGGCCGACGCTCTCTCTGGCCATGTAGCCGTGCGACTCGTGCGGCAGGATCACTAGCCGCGCCGTGCCGCCGTTGCCACGGATTGCCTGGAAGAGCCGCTCGGACTGGATCGGGAAGGTGCCGGGGTTGTTGTCGATCTCGCCGTGGATCAAGAGCAGCGGCGTTTTGATCTGGTCCGCGTAGGTGAACGGGCTGAGCGTGGTGTACACGTCCCGCGCTTCCCAATAGCTCCGGCGCTCAGACTGGAATCCAAACGGCGTGAGGCTCCGGTTGTACGCGCCGCTGCGCGCGACTCCCGCCCGGAACATGCCCTTGGGCGCGTGGGCCAGCAGGTTGGCCGTCATGAACGCGCCGTAGCTGTGCCCGCCCACCGCAACGCGCGTGGTATCCGCAACGCCCATCGCGCCAGCCTTGTTGATCGCCGCCTGAGCGTTGGAGACAATCTGCTCGACGAACGTGTCGTTCATCGTCTCCGGATCGCCGATCACGGGCATCGACGCATCACTCATCACCGCGTACCCCGCCAGCAGCAGGAAGAGCTGGCTCGACCCGCCGATCTGCGTGAAGCGGTAGTCCGAGCCCGCGACCTGCCCCGCCGTCGCCGCGTCCGAGGCCTCGTTGGGATATGCCCAGATGAAGAGTGGCAGCTTCGTGCCTTCCACATACCCCGGCGGCAGGTACATCGTCGCCGACAGCGGCGTCCCGTCCGCACGCGTGTACGTCACGATCTCGCGCTTGATGCCGCGAAGTTCCGGCAGCGGATCGGTGAAGGTCGTGAGCGCACGCGCCTCGCTGGTTTCATTCCCCTGACCCAGCCGCCGCTCGAACAAGTTTGGCGGCGTCGTCTTGCTCTCCATCGAAGTGACGACCCGCACATTTGCGTTGCCATCGCCGATCACATCCACCACCGTCTCGTACTTCTCACCCTCGTTGCGCCACTGGATCTCGCGCGAGAAATCCGCGAGCGTCATGCGCGAGAGGAAGGGCCGATCCCCTTCGGGCGTGGCGCCCTGCCCGGTCAGGAAGACCGCCTCGCTCGCGCCGCTGCCGATCACCTTGATCAGGTTCTCGCCTCGCGGCGTTGTCTCAAAGACTGGCGAGCCCGGGTCGTTGTACCGGTCATTGACAGAACGATCAAAGACCAGCCGCGGCTCCGCGACCATGGCCGCGTCGCTGCCCAGTGAGATCAGCCAAGTGCGGCTCCAGCGCCGCTCCCGCTCGAACTCGCCGAGCATCGCGCGGTCCGAGGCGTCGGGCGCCTCGCCCGCAGGGTCTTCAAGCCACGATGCGCCGCGATACCGATGCTCAAGCTTGATGAGCTCGCGAGGCGAGGCCGTCGCTGCCGCGGCGTCATTCATCGCCAGCACCATCAGCCGGTCGCGGTGGGGAACCTTCGCACGCGGATCGCCGCCATCGAGCGCCTCGGCCCAGAGCAGCGTCGCGTCGCGCGAATCGATCCACTGGATCGAGCGCGGCCCGGTCTCAACACCCTGCGTCGGGATGTTGTCACGCATCGGCACCTTCGCGATCTCGCGAACATTCGTCCCTCGCGATCCCTCATCCAGGCTCCAGACCTCGTAGGTCTCGGGGAAGAAGCTCCAGGGAATCTGGTACGAGTATGGCCGCTCCACGCGCGAGATGAGCAGGAACTTCCCGTCCGGCGAGGGGGCCAGCGTCGAGTAGATCGCCGGATCGCGCACGTCCACGCGCGCACCCGAGTCCACGTTGATGATCGCAAGCTGCGCCGCCATCACATGGTCAAAGAGCGCCTCATCGTGCGGATTCTGCAGCAGGTCCTGGAAGGTCCGCACCGGCGCGGGCTTGCCATCCGCGATTTGGATCGTCGGTCCGACCGGTGTGCGTGGCTCGGGCGGCCGCGGGCCGCGCCCCTCGGGAATCAGGCGCACCAGCACGTGCTTCTGATCGGGCATCCATTGCGCGGGGCTTCCCGCCGCGGCGTTGAGGATCGGTCCCACCAACCGGCGCGCCTCGCCCGTACTCGCGTCGCCGATCCAGAGCTCGATTCCCGCCGTGCTGCCCGGCGCCGCGGCCTCGGTGACCGTGTTCGTGAAGACAAAGCGCGAGCCATCGGCCGACCACATCGGCGACGAGACGCGCGCGTCCGCGGGGAGCGTGATGGCGCGCTCGGTCCCGTCCGCCGCGGAACGCAGCGTGAGACCGATCGTGCGGATCGGCCCGTGTGGGCCATTCGTATCAGGATTGATGCGCGAGCCACCAAGCCGCAGCATCGGCGCCGAGAGGTCCGCGACCGGGGGCAGGCTCCGCCGGTGCAGAAGCATGAGGTGCGACCCATCGGGCGACATCGACACGCCCGGCGTCGGCGGCGTATCAAGCACGCGCCGGATCGCCACCGGCGGCTGCTTGTACGTCGGCAGATCAACAAGCTGCGCCGCCGCTGCGCCAGCCGTCACAACCAGCGCGGCCACCAACGAGGAAACAACGGCAGGGCGATCCATGTTCATGCACAGATGCTACCGAATCCGCCGCCGCGCGGCGGCCTCGAGTGGCAATCGGGCCAAACTCTTTTCGGCAAACGCTAGCGGTCCTTCATGCCCCCATCCATCGTGTCCCCCCAGAACCGCACCGTCGGCATGCCCGGTACAAAGGCTTCCGCCGCGAGTTCCTCCGGAACCGGGTTGCGATGCGGCGCTCAGCAGCCACCCGCGAACGCACCCGCCAGCACGATCAGCGCCGGGAGCAACACTCTCGGCAAGATCACCGAAGTGAGGCACGCGTGGATTCGGTGTTGGTAAGACACGGTGCTTGTCATTGGGGGCGGCATTGTGTCGATCCCCGTACCCAGCACTCCTTGACGCAGAATCTCTTGCAGAATCCTCGTCGCCCAAAAACCGTTGCCGCCCGCGGCGGGAAGGTGCGGATGAGAGATGGGCCAGCCACCACCGGCACGCAGGGCGCGTCGAGGGATCCAAGTGGCCCGGGGTACGAGGCAGGCCGTTCCCGGGATCGTTCAACCCGCGTCCCAGTCGACGCGAGCGAGGTATGACATGCTCAAGACGTGTGCTTTGATGGCGCTTGTATCAGTCGCAGGCTCGGCCGGTATCGCCAATGCCGAGATCGTGTACGGCGTCACCCAATCCGGCTTCTTGGTGAACTGGGATTCCGCAACACCCGGCACGATCAACAGCGGTTCCGCGATCCAGGGCCTCCAGAACAACGAGACCCTTGTCGGCATCGACTTCCGCCCCGCCACCGGCGAGCTCTTCGGACTTGGCAGCTTCAGCCGCCTCTACCGCCTCAATGCCATGAACGCAATGGCGACACAGGTTGGCTCGACGTTCTCGACGCCGCTCAGCGGCTCTTCGTTCGGCTTTGACTTCAACCCCACGGTCGATCGCATCCGCGTCGTGAGCGATGCCGACCAGAACCTGCGCCTCAACCCCATCACCGGGGCGGTCGCCTTCGTTGATGGTTCGCTTTCGTACGCCGCAGACGACGTCAACGCCGGAGTGGATCCCAACGCCGTGCACAGCGCGTACATCAACAACTTCGCCGGTGCCACCAGCACGCGTCTTTACAACGTTGACACCGGCCTGGACGTTCTGACCTTCCAGGATCCACCGAACGCGGGCGTCCTTCGCACCGTCGGCCCCATCGGCACCGATGTCAGCGACATCGGCGGGTTTGACATCTCGAGCGCCACCGGCGTTGCGTACATGACCATCCGCGACACGCAACTCAACCGCTCGACCTTCTGGACCATCAATCTCCAGACCGGACAGGGCATGATGATCGGCGAGATCGGTGGCGGCTCGATCATCACCGCGATGTCCGTCGTCATCCCCGCGCCGGGCGCGGCAGCGCTTCTGGGCATGGGCGGCCTCGCCATGCTCCGCCGCCGCCGCTGATTCCGGCTTCCAAATTCATCATCCCGAAGAACTCGTGAGCACATCGTGGGGATTCGTTGGCCAGGCCGCGCGGGGGAGCGCGGCCTGGCTTCGTTGCTGCGCACGCTTCGCTGATCGGCGCCTACTCGCCGCGCCCAAGGAACCACACCCCGCCAACCGTCGCCGCGCTCACCACCCACAGCACCAGCAGCGATGAGCACACAACCGGAACCACGAAGAGCGCCATGCCGCCCATCAGCGCGGGCAGGTTCGCCTGCTTCTTCCCATAGACAAAGAGCGCGGTCCCCACCCCGCTGATCACAAGCCCGGACGCCAACATCTCCGTGTCCATCGTGCCTCCCGTTCCCCCTGGCTTACGAAAGATCGGACCCCCGCCTCGCCTCGCCCCGGACCGCACCCCGCATCGCGCCGCAATCGCACTTCTAGGACCAGCCGCGTCCATCCCTCCCGCCTCCTCCCTTCCCCCACCCCCTCCGTTCGCGTCGCTCGGCCTTCCCCAAAATGGCAAGAGAGCCGACGCCCTGAAGCGCCGGCTCTCGTGTTGTTTGTGAACTGATTCGCGGCAGGTCAGTGCCGCGTGGGCTGATTACCAGCCGCCGCGGCCGCCGCCGCCGGAGCCGCCACGGCTGCCGCCGCCGCCGCCGCCGCCGCCGAAGCCGCCACGGCTGCCGCCGCCGCCGCCGCCGCCGAAGCCACCACGACCGCCGCCGCCGCCGCCACCCTCGCGGGGCTTGGCCTCGTTGACGGTCAGGTCACGGCCGCCAATGTTCTGGCCGTTTAGGGCAGCCATCGCGGCCTTGGCATGCTCGTCGTTGGGGAACTCAACGAAGCCGAAGCCGCGGGGGCGGCCCGTCTCGCGATCCATGACGAGGGAGGCGGAGGAGACCTCGCCGTGCTGAGCGAACAAGTCGCGGAGCTCGGACTCGGAGGTATTGAACGAGAGATTGCCGACGTAGAGCTTCATCTGATACTTCCATCTTTGCCCGAAAACCTGAATTTGATCCGGTGCTTGAACTCGGGCAGAGGAAGCGTCGGGAGGCCTGAGGACTCGACCGACATGGCCGGGCCAGAACAGAGCTACGAAGAAGTCTAGGCGCCCGCCAACACGCGGACCACGGCCCCGTCCACCAATCTGTTCACGCCACCTAATCAGGGGGAGGTGGAGGGGGTGGTGGAGGGGTGGTGAAGGGGGTGGTGAAGTGGGTTGGAGGGGCGTTCGACCCTCTCTGGCGTCACCGCATCTTCAATGGCCGAAGAGCGATGCGCACTCACAGGACGCGGCGCGTCTGTTCAAGCCCGGTCCACAAGTGCCTGCACGCGTGCCGCGATTGCGGCCGCGACTTGCGCGTCGTTCGCCGTCGCCGTCACGTGCCCGACCTTCCGCCCGGGGCGCGCCGACTTTCCGTAGATGTGAACGTGTGCACCCTTGATCGCCAGCAACTCCCGCACCTCCGGCACCGATCCGATCAGGTTCACCATCACGCTGTGCCCGCGCGCCTCGCACGAGCCCAGCGGCAGGCCTGCCACCGCCCGAAGATGGTTCTCGAACTGGCTGGTCTGCGCCCCCTCGATCGTCCAGTGCCCGGTGTTGTGGACGCGCGGGGCCATCTCGTTGGCGAGCAGGCGTGATGCGGTGCCGTGTCCCGCCCCGAGATCAAAGAACTCAATTGCGAGCACGCCGACATACCCAAGGTGCTCCATGATCGCTCGCGCGTGCGCTTCTGCGAGGCGTTGCAACTCCGGCGCGACTCCGGGTGCGGGCGCAATCGTGGTGCGAAGGATTCCGCCCGAGTGGATGTTCGCTACCAGCGGATACGCGCCAAACTCGCCGCTGCGCCCACGCACCGCAACCAGCGAGAGCTCGCGCTCAAAGGCCACCATCGACTCAACCAGGCATCGCACGCTGGCCTCGCCCTGCTGCCGACCGTGTGACGTGATGCGATCCCAGTCGGCCTGAAGGTCCGTGTCCGACCTGATCACGCCCTGGCCCTTGCCGTCGTACCCCATGCTCCGCGTCTTGAGCACCGCCGGAAGTCTCACGTGCGAGAGCGCACCATGCACCTCCGCGGCCGATGCCACCGGCGCGTACGCATGCACCCCAAGCCCGAGCCAGGAGAAGAGCGTCTTCTCGGACAGTCGGTCCTGCGCCGCGGCGAGCGCCACGGGTCCGGGGTAGACAGTGGTGAGCGACGAGAGCGCTTGAACGCACGACAGCGGCACATTCTCAAACTCAAGCGTCGCGGCGTCCAGGCCTTGCGCGAATCGTGCCAGCGCGGCCTCATCATCGAAGGAAGCACACACATGCTCGCCAAACGCTGCGGCACACGCCTCAGGATCGGGATCAAGAAAGCGCAGCGACAAGCCCAGCGGCCCGCCCGCCAGCGCCAGCATCCGCCCAAGCTGTCCCGCGCCAAGCACGCCAATCTTCACGACAGTTGCCCCGGTTCGAGAAATGTTGAGCACGGCCACGACCGCCAAGCAAGCAGCGATGGTACCGAACCACACTAAGCCACGTCTCGCAGCGACGCCGCGAGCGCGAGTTTCAGTGCCTTCCTCTCGCCCGCTTGCTCTTGGTTCATCAGAGCGGCTCGCTTCCCCGCGTCTGCCCGTTTGTGCATTTCTCTCCCTGTTGCCTAGTGCCCAGTGCCTTCCCTCCTTCTACTCTTCCGCATGCGGACGGCGGTCTTTACGATTCGCAATCGGCTGAACACACCCCCGACCGGGCTGGTGGCGTGGCTGGTGCGCTGCCTCCTGCTCGGGCTGCTGGCGATTGTCTCGGTGATGGCGATTGTCATCGCAATCCCGCTCGCGGTTCTCGCGCTCGCGGTTGGTGTGATTGTGTGGGTCGTGGGAAGCGTCCGCCGCGCGGTGCTCCGGGCACAGGCTCCCAACGGCGCGACAGACGGCCGCAAGAACGTCCGAGTGATCCAGCGCCGCGAGTCGGGTCCGGTCTGACTCGCCCGAGACAACACCTCACAAAAAGAGAACCGCCCGGACCTTTCGATCCGGGCGGGTTCAAGATCAGATTGTCCAACCGCGAAGCTGATTCCCCGAGGGTTCCAGCCAGCGGCGTGCCTTTACGCT
>Ga0105049_10011381_pt1 | contig 10189 bp, 8 predicted proteins | sample MAT06_FD_78087 | JGI IMG/M metagenome (GOLD analysis project Ga0105049, IMG submission 78087) | Freshwater microbial communities from Lake Fryxell liftoff mats and glacier meltwater in Antarctica - MAT-06 | ecosystem: Environmental > Aquatic > Freshwater > Ice > Liftoff microbial mat | place... | reverse complement strand
CTGGTGCTGGACGAGGGTGCCGCGGGATCGCCCCGCCTGACGGAGTTGGCGGGGATGACGCTCGATATTCGCCTCGCGCTCGGCGATCCCGCCGGGCGGCGCCTCGCGGAATTCACGGGCTCCACCGTTCTTACACACTTTGGCATGAGTGGCCCCGCGCCGATGAACTTGTCGCGCCACGTGGCCCGCTACCTTCAGGATAACCGCCACCCGCCCTTGGCGACTCTGGGGCATCCAGACTTCCCTACGCCGGAATCCGCCGACACGTGGCTCCGGGCACAGATCGCCTCCAATCCGAAGCGACAGGCCAACACGGCGCTAGAGGCGCTGTTTCCCGAGCGCCTGGCCCGGATCATCGCCGGGGACGACGTGCGCTTAACGGACTTATCGAGGGAGCGCCGCCTCGCCCTCTCCCGCCGGATCGCCGCCCTGCCCATCCCCGTGACCGGCGACCGGGGCTATTCCTTCGCAGAGACCACCGCCGGGGGGGTGGACCTCCGCGAGGTGGATGCCCGGACGATGGCCAGCCGGGTGGTGCCGGGGCTGCACCTGTGTGGAGAGATGCTGGACGTGGACGGGCGCATCGGGGGCTTCAACTTTCAGTGGGCATGGGCCAGCGGCTATCTGGCGGGGCGAGGGGCGGCTCGGGCGATCACGGAAGACAAGTAACATCAATACTCTACGAAGCTCCTCGGGGACTAGACTGGTGGCGGCCAAGTCGCAGTCCCGGGTTTTTTCGCTTGCGATCCGTTCCACTGCGGACGTTCCCTCTCGGGCCGCCGGAAAGTCCCCCATGGGACCGATCCGGCCATCCCTCACGCAGCCCGACAGAGTTCCTGGTGCCCCGAGGCTCTGCATTTAGCAAACTTGGGTCGGAATTCATCTTGTGACGGCTGCGGCGGAAAAACCAACGCGGAGGAAACCGCCAGTATGTCTAGCGTTACAATGAAGCAGTTGCTGGAAGCGGGCGTCCACTTCGGCCATCAAAGCCGTCGCTGGAATCCCAAGATGAAGCCCTACATCTATACCGATCGCAACGGTATCTACATCATCGACCTCAAGAAGACCCTGCGCCTCCTGCGCGACGCGACCAAGTACGTGCGCGACCAGGCGTTCGAGGGCAAGAAGGTCCTCTTCGTCGGCACGAAGAAGCAGGCCAAGGACATCATCATGGAGTCGGCCAACGCCGCGGGGATGTTCTACATCAACAACCGCTGGCTCGGCGGCCTTCTGACGAACTTCCAGACGATCCAGAAGTCGGTGCAACGCCTCATCGAACTCGACAAGAAGTTCGAGGACGGCACCATCGAGAACTACAGCAAGAAGGAACAGTCGATGCTCTCCAAGGAGCGTCAGTCGCACGAGAAGAATCTGGGCGGGATCAAGCGCATGAAGCGCCTTCCCGACATCATCTTCATCGTGGACCCCTCCAAGGAATACATCGCGGTCAAGGAAGCCAAGAAGCTCGGCATCCCCGTGGTGGCCGTGGTTGACACCAACTGCGACCCGGACCCGATCGACTTCGTGATTCCCGCCAACGACGACGCGATCCGCTCGATCAAGCTGATGGTCTCCCAGATCAGCGAAGCGTGCATCGAAGGCAACCAGGCCCGCGAGGGCGTTGGCGCCCAGGACGAAATGCACGAGTCCATGCTTGGCGTTCCCATGAGCGCCGAGGAACTCGAGAAGCACTTCGACGTCTATGGCGGCAACACCGCCCCTGTCGCCGCGGCAGCCGATGAGGCTCAGGCCGGCCAGCAGCTGTAACGACTAATCCGGCCCTCCCCCGCGGGGGAGGGCCGGCATCAACTTACAAAAGGCGCAACGCATTCAATGGCTGCTAACATCTCGGCATCGTTGGTGAAGGACCTGCGTGAGAAGACTGGCGCGGGTATGATGGAGTGCAAGAAGGCGCTGACGGAGTCCAACGGCGACCTCGAGGGCGCCGTGAAGATTCTCCGCGAGAGTGGCGCCGCCAAGGCCGCCAAGCGCGAAGCCCGCACCGCCGCGGAAGGCCTGGTTGATATCGCGATCTCCACCGACTCCAAGGGCGGCGCCATCGCCGAGCTCAACAGCGAGACGGACTTCGTCGCGCGCAACGAGGAGTTCCAGAAAGTCTCCAAGGCGCTTGCCGCCACGGCCCTCAAGGGCAAGACCACCAGCGCCGGGGCCCTTGGCCCGCTGACGCTGGAAGGCCACGACAAGGCGTGCAGCGAGGTTGTGGTGGACCTGCTCGCCAAGATCGGCGAGAAGATCACCCTGAGCCGCGCGGACTTCCTGGAGGGCGACCTGGTGGTCGGCTACATCCACCCCCCCGGCAAGATCGGCGTGCTCATTTCCGTCAAGCTGGACGGCGCCAAGGGGAACGACGAGTTGGTGGAGACCCTGCGCGGCATCGCGATGCACATCGCGGCGACGGGTCCCCGCTTTCTGGACGGCTCTCAGGTGGACAAGGTGACGCTCGACGCGGAGGCGGATATCTACGCGAACATCGCCCGCAAGGAAGGCAAGCCCGAGAACATCATCCCGCGCATCGTCGATGGCAAGATCAAGTCCTTCTACAAGGACAACTGCCTCGTCGACCAGCTCTATGTGAAGGGCGACAAGGAGACCGTTGGCGCCGTCCTGGAGAAGGCCGCAAAGGCCGCGGGCGGTAAGGCCTCCATCACGCGCTTCGTTCGCTACAAGGTCGGCGAGACTGCCGTCGCCGCCGCCGGGGAAGAGTAACCAGCACGCCGTAGGAAATACCCAACGCCGAGTAGGCCGCGAGCCACCATGAGCGATCAAGGTTCCGAAGCGCGAGGCACACAGGCCCCCCCCAAGTACCGGCGGGTGATCCTGAAATTGAGCGGCGAAATGATGAAGGGACGCGAGGCGTTTGGTCTCGACCGCGCCTCCGTCCTCTTCATGTCCGCCGAGATCAAGTCCGTCTATGACCTCGGCGTGGAGGTCGGCGTCGTGATCGGCGGCGGCAATATCTTCCGCGGCAGCAGCGAGGCAGCGGCCCACATGAAGCGCGCCGTGGCCGACCAGGTGGGAATGCTGGCAACCATCATCAACGCCCTCATGCTGCAGGACGCGCTGGAGCAGATGGGCGTCCCCACGCGGGTCATGACCGCCCTCCCGATCCAGTCCGTGGCCGAGGCATATATACGCCGCCGCGCCATGCGCCACATGGAAAAGGGCCGTGTCGTCATCTTTGGCGGCGGCACCGGCAGCCCCTTCTTCACAACGGATTCGGCAGCGGCCCTCCGCGCGGCGGAGACCGAGGCCGACGCCCTCCTCAAGGGGACCAAGGTGGACGGTGTCTATACCGCCGATCCCCGCAAGGACCCGCAGGCCAAGCTTCTCAAGAAGTGCAGCTATCAGCGCGCCATCGTTGAAGACCTCAAGGTGATGGACACCGCGGCGATCTCGCTCTGTCAGGAGAGCGCGATGCCCCTCATCGTGTACAACCTCTCGGTACCCGGCAACACCCGCCGCGTCGTCTGCGGCGATGGAACGGGCACAATCCTAAGCGGAGACGAATGACATGGCAGAAACCAAGGAACTCTTCGACTCGTCGGAGCATAAGATGGCCCAGTCCATCGAGTCGCTCGACCACCACTTCAACACGCTGCGGACCGGTCGCGCGTCGTCGGCCCTGCTCGACGACATCCGCGTGGACGCCTATGGGGTAATGACGCCGCTGCAGCAGATGGCAACGGTCTCCACCCCCGATGCGCGCACCATCGCGATCTCGCCCTGGGACAAGAACCAGCTCGTCGCCATCGAGAAGGCCCTCCAGGTCGCCAACCTCGGCATGAACCCCCACAGCGACGGCAAGCTGATCCGGCTCTCGATCCCCCCCCTGACCGAGGACCGCCGCAAGGACCTCGCGAAGAAGGCCCACGCCATGGCCGAGGAATCCCGCGTCGCCATCCGCAACGTCCGCAAGCACGCCAAGGAAGTCATCGAGAAGATGAAGAAGGACAAGAAGCTGACCGAGGACCTGGCCCACGACGAGGTGGAAAAGCTCCAGAAGCTCACCGACAAGTGGATCGCCAAGGTGGACGATTCGATGAAGAAGAAGGAGAAGGAGATCATGGAGGTCTGATCAGCCACCCTCGCCCGCTCTCTTCAGAACAAGGCCGATGAGACTATCCGACAGCTGCAGGCCGTGCTGACGAAGATTGTATAGCGAATCCTCCAGATCTTCCAGTCTTCCCTGAAAATGAGCCTCCAAGAGTAGCCAAACGGTACCCGAAAAGCGAATCGACGACGAGCGGGCCCGCGCACGGGCCCGCTCGTCTTCGGATAGGGCCATCGAATCCTGAAGTTAGGTGGCCGCAACGATGACTGATGCCTCACCTTTTTCAATCTTTGTGCTCATCAACCGGCCAATACCGGCATTGGCGGGAACATATCGGGCTACACGCGGGTAGGTCCATCCGACTTCTGCCTCGACGTGAGGGGTGACCACCACTTCTGGATAGACTTGGAAAAGGAGATCCAGAATCCCCGCTTTCTCCAAGGCGATCATGCAGGAGCTATCCGGAATGGCCTTCGTCGAGGAAGACGAAACTCCTCTTCAAAGCTCTCGGTGGTGATATTGGTGAAAGTCACCCCCCGCTTTCCCACCTCATCGAGAAACTGAGCACGCGCAATCCCAAGTATCTCCGCTGCCTTGCCCTGAGATACAGGGGCGCCCGCGTCAGAGCCCGATCACAAACTCGAGACGAGCCTCCTCGACGGAGACATCCTCCGGAAGCTCAAAAACCAGCGTTGCCATGTTGAAGACCCCCGAATGATCTAGATGGGCGCGGGGCGCCTCTGCATCGGGAAACCCACGGGCACTTGGCTCGCAGCAACCGGAAACCACGATCAGGGATTCAGCCCGTGGAGGCTCTTTGGCACGAAAATGCCGTCCTTGCGGATCAGCTTGCCGTCGAAGTGGATCTCGCCGCCGCCGTAGTCCTTGCGCTGGATGCAGACCATGTCCCAGTGGATCGCGGAGCGGTTGCCGTTGTCGGCCTTGTCCTCATACGCGGCGCCCATGGCCATGTGAAAGCTGCCGCTGATCTTCTCGTCGAAGAGGATGTCGCGCATCGGGTGGAGGATGTGGGGATTGTAGGCAAGGGAGTACTCGCCCACATAGCGGGCGCCCTCGTCCTGGTCCAGGATCGCGTTCAGTTTCTTCGTCTGCGCCGCGTCGGCGGCAACGGCGTCCACGATCTGGCCCTTCTTGAAGGTCAGCTTGATCGCGTCGAAGGGAATGCCGTCATACACGGTGGCCGCGTTGAACTGCACGGTGCCGTTGATGCTGTCGCGCACGGGCGCGGTGAAGCACTCTCCGTCGGGGATGTTGCATTCGCCGGTGCAGGGCTCCACGCCGATGTTCTTGATCGAGAAGCTCAGGTCGGTGCCGGGGCCCACGATGTGGACGCGGTCGGTCTTCTCCATCAGAGCCTGGAGCGGCTTGGTCGCCCTGGCCATCTTGGGATAGTCGGTGCAGCAGACACGGTAGTAGAACTCGGCGAACTTCTCGCGCGGCTGCATGGCGAGCTGGGCCATCGAGGAGGTGGGATAGCGCAGCACGCACCACCGCGTGTCGCGGACGCGCTTCTCACGCACCGGGTGGCCGAGGATGCGGTTGTAGAGTTCCATCTGCTTGCGGGGAACGTCGGAGGACTCGAAGATGTTCCGGCTGCCGCGGACGGCGATATAGCAGTCGGAGTTCTCGATCTGGGCCATCTCGATGCGGAGGCGGCGCTCCAGCATGTCCTCCTTCGCGCCGTGGAGGAACTTGCGCTCGATCTCCGGGTCCGTATAGACAAAGTAGGGCGAGGCCCCCACGCGCATCGTTTCCTCGACGATGGCCTCCGCCAGGCCCAGCGTGTCGTCCCCGATCGCGTGGATGAAGACCAGCTCGCCCTTTTTGGCCTTGGTGGAGTGACGGATGAGGATGCGTGCTAGTTCGCGGTCGCGCGGGTCGATGAAGGGCATGGTGGCCTCCGGTGCAATGGTTGTGGGGCGATTGGCCTATGGGGAGAGGCGGGGGGCAAAGAAGATTCTCTTTCCTTCGGCGGGCGCATTGGGCATCAATCGCCGCAGGTCACGGGAGAATCGCGTGGGACGCAAGATCGGCCATAGCGGCAGTCAGCCGCGGAACAAGAAGAAGGCGAAGCTTCGTTCCCTCCTCGGGGGGAGCGAGTGGGGCGTCTACGAGCCGCCCAACAAGGACTCGCTCAAGATCGCCCGAATCTACGTCAACTATGGAATCGAGTCCGGCGTGTCGCTCGATGGCGAGCTGATACGCCTTTCCAACCGCCGCCACCTGCCCGTGGTGGCCGGCGACCTTGTCTATACAGACGGGCGCACGGTCGAGGGCATCCTCCCGCGCGGCAAGGTCCTCGTCCGCTATGCCGACGAGGGCGGCGTCCGCATGATCGCCTCGCATTTGGATCAGGTGGGCGTCGTGATCAGCGCCTCCACGCCGCCGTTTCACGAGGGCTTCGTGGATCGCTACCTCGTCTATTGCCGCATCGTGGACCTGCCGCTCTTCATCGTGGCCAACAAGATGGACGAGCCAGAGCCCGACTTTCTGGAGCGCGTGGAGCCCTTTGTGGCCGCCGGCGTCGATGTCTATCCAACTTCCGCCACCACCGAGGAAGGGCTCAAGGCCCTCTCCAAGCGCCTGTCGCGCGGCATCACGCTGCTCTCTGGGTTCTCCGGCGTTGGCAAGTCCACGCTCATCAACTCGATCCTCGGCGAGGAGATTCCCACCCAGGAAGTCAGCCCCTCCACCAAGCGCGGACGCCACACCACCACCGCCGCGGAGGCCTATGAGCTGGGCGACACCCTGCTGATCGATTCCCCGGGCATCAAGAAATTCGGCTTCATCGGCATTTCCGCGGCGCAGATCCTGCGCGGATTTCCAGAGCTGGCTCCCTATGCCGACAAGTGCCGCTTCGAGGACTGCCGCCACGTGGACGAAAAGGGCTGCGCCGTGGTCGAGGCCGTGGACGAGGGGTTGGTGGACGAACGCCGCTACATCTCCTACGTGGAGCTGCTGGAGAGCAACGTGGAGTAGGCGGGATCAGGTATCGGCGAAGGCCGCCTCGCGCACCTGCTCCACCAGCGGCGCCACATGGCGCGCGCGCCCGTGGAGGCGGTTGACCGCGTTGTGGGCCGCGATCTTGTAGGCCTCCGCCAACGTCGGGTAGTTGAAAACCGTTTCCAGGAAGTAGTCCACTCCCCCGCCGAAGTGCATGACGGCCTGGCCGATGTGAAGGATCTCCGTGGCGCCTTCGCCGATGCAGTGAACGCCCAGCAGGCGATTGTCGCTTGTTGCGAAGATCAGCTTCATCGCGCCCGTCCGGTCGCCCAGTATCTTGCCGCGCGCCGTGTCGCGCCATAGCGCCGTTCCGATGAAGTAGCCCTCGTTCTCCTCCTTCAGCTTCTCCTCGGTTTTGCCCACCATGCTGATCTCGGGAATGGTGTAGATGCCATAGGGGATGGACTCCTCGTTGGTGGTGAAGGGGAGCCCAAGCGCGTCGGCGGCGGCGACGCGGCCCTGTTCCGCGGAGGTGGAGGCGAGGCTGGGGAATCCGATCACGTCGCCCGCCGCATAGATCGACGGGATGCTGGTACGGTACTTCTCGTCCACGATCACATAGCCGCGCTTGTCCATGACAACACCGACCTCGACGAGCCCGAGTTCAGCGGTGGCCGGCGTTCTTCCCATCGCGAAAAGGCAGGCATCGGCAGAGATCGTCTCGCCGCCGTCCAGCTCCACATTTACGCGCCCCGTCGCTCCCTTGGCGGTTTCCAGAACGTCGATCTTCTTGTAGTTCTGGCCGAAGATGAGTCGGCACCCGCTCTTGCGGAGCGAGTCGTAGAGGATTTCCGCAATGTCGGAATCGATGAAGCCCATCGGAACCGGACGCGGATCCACCAGGATCGTTGGCACGTCGAGCGCGGCGAACATGGTGCAGTACTCGATGCCGATGACGCCCGCGCCCAGGACGATCATGCTGTCGGGGAGTGGGCGGAGTTCGTTGTCGCGCCCAAAGACGCGGTCGCTATCGAAGAGGTTGTCGTCGTCGAACGCGAGGTCGGAGGGGCGTCGCGTTTTCGTGCCCACGGCGATCAGGATGCGGTTGGCCTTGTAGGTGAATTCCTGCTGGCCCAGCACCACGCCGACCTCGTGGGGCCCGCGCACGACTCCACGCCCGATGATGCTCATGACGTTGTTGCTGATAAGCTGCTCGTTGATGGCCGCGCGCTCCAGCGTGATCACGTGGTTGGTGCGGTCATAGAGGTCGCCCGCGGAGACCTTGTCCTTGAGGCGGAATTTCTCGCCATAGTACCCGCGCTGGCGATACCCGGTCAGGTACATCACCGCCTCGCGGAGCGACTTGCTGGGAATGGTGCCCGTGTTGAGGCACACGCCGCCGGCCATCGGCTCGCGTTCCACCAGCGCTACGCGGGCGCCGGCCTTCGCGGCAAAGATAGCCGCCTTCTGGCCCGCGGGCCCGGACCCGATCACGATCAGGTCGAGCTGCGTTTCCTTCTGCATGGAGCGCACGTCCACGAAATCAAGGCTGGCGAAGTCGCTCGACTGGCTCAGGCGGTCGGTCATGGGCTCCGGTTCCGGGTTCGATTGCTGAAAAACCTATCGCAGCCTGCCCGCCCGTGCAAGCGTCCTGTTGCGGCGTCGATTCGGTCCAACGTCGGGAATTGCTTGACCGTCATCCCCGCGGCAGTACCATAGGAAGGTTGACGAAGAGAGCAAAAGGAGAGCCAGAGGCACCATGCGAACTGCCGTCAGGACCTATCGAGTAACACTGCCGGGAGGCATCGAGCGCGAAGTTCCGGAGGGGACGCCGGCCTCCGATCTGGCCCCGGAATTCACCGGCGCCGGCATGCCCGTGGTGGCGTGCCGATTCAACAACAAGATATCCTCGCTCGACCGCCCGGTTGACCGCGACGCGACGATCGACTTCATCGACTTGTCGAGTCAGGACGGCAGCCTGATCTATCGCCGCTCGCTCACGTTTATCCTGCTGCGCGCGGTGGACGAGCTGTTTCCCTCTCTCCACGTCTATATCAACCACTCGCTCAAGAACGCCTACTACGGCGAGTTCTATGGCGATGACCTCAACGGCGGGAAGCCCGTGCAGTTCGCCCCGACGGACATTGCCAGAATCAAGGCCCGCATGGCCGAGATCGTTGCCCGCGACGAACCCATCACCCGCCGAGAGGTCTCCATCGAGGAGGCCAAGGATATCTTCGAGAAAGCCCGCCTGAAGGACAAGGTGGAACTCCTCGCCTATCGCGCCGAGGGCCCTATCAGCGTCTATACAAGCGGCGGCGTCACCAACCACTTCTATGGCCAGTTGCTTCCCTCCACGGGACACCTGAAGAAGTTCGATCTCGACCTCCAGCCGCCGGGCTTCGTCCTCGTGTTCCCCCCCCACGGAAAGCCCAACGAGATTCACGAGTACCACCACGAGGAGCGCATCTTCGCCGTCATCCAGGAGTTCGAGTCCTGGTCGCGCATCCTCGGCGTGCGCACTCTCGCTCATCTCAACAAGCTGGTGGATACTCGCGAAATCAACGAGTACATCCTCGTGGCGGAGGCCCTGCACGAGAAGAAGCTGGGCCACCTTGCCGACGAGATCGTGGCACACACACGCCAACCGCGCATCATCCTCCTAAGCGGGCCTTCATCCTCGGGGAAGACCACCACCGTCAAGCGCCTCTCGATCCAGCTCCGCGTCAACGGCCTGAAGCCGCTGGTGATCGGACTGGACGACTTCTTTGTTGAGCGCGATCGGACGCCCAGGGACGAGTACGGCGAGCTGGACTTCGAATCCTTTGGCGCGATCGACGTGGACCTATTGCAGGACGTGGTGCGGCGCCTGATCGCGGGAGAGGAGGTCGCACTCCCCAAGTTCGACTTCGTCAAGGGCCACCCGGAGCCCGGCCACGTCGTGCGGCTGGCGAAGGGCCAGCACCTGATCCTGGAAGGAATTCACGCCCTGAATCCGGGTCTGCTTCCCCAGATTCCCGACGGACTGAAGTTCAAGATATACATCAGCCCGCTGACGCATCTGAACATCGACGATCACAATCGAATCTCCACCAGCGACTCGCGCCTGATCCGCCGCATGGTGCGCGACTCGCGCTATCGCGGGTACGACGG
>Ga0105049_10011379_pt1 | contig 10190 bp, 3 predicted proteins | sample MAT06_FD_78087 | JGI IMG/M metagenome (GOLD analysis project Ga0105049, IMG submission 78087) | Freshwater microbial communities from Lake Fryxell liftoff mats and glacier meltwater in Antarctica - MAT-06 | ecosystem: Environmental > Aquatic > Freshwater > Ice > Liftoff microbial mat | place... | reverse complement strand
CTTTACGCCGCCATGCTCGACCAACCACCACTCCAACTCAACGACGACTTCCGCCACGCCCTCGATGTGCTGGAAAAAACAGACACCCACCTTTTCATAACCGGCAAGGCTGGCACGGGCAAGAGCACCCTGCTCCAACTTTTCCGCAATACCTCGCACAAAAAAGTGGCTGTGTTGGCCCCCACAGGCGTGGCCGCCTTGAATGTGCAAGGCCAGACCATCCACTCCTTTTTTGGTTTCCCGCCCCGCATCGTCACGCCCAGCGAGGCCGCCCGAAAAGTGACACGAAAAGACTTGCTTCGGATTTACAAAAACCTGGAAGTGTTGGTCATTGACGAGATTTCGATGGTGCGGGCTGATTTGCTGGATGGCATGGACAAGTTTCTGCGCGTCAACCGCGAAAACTACCGACCCTTTGGCGGCGTTCAGGTCGTTTTTTTTGGCGATCTGTTTCAACTCCCGCCCGTGGTGACACGCGACCCTGTGGAATCAGCTTATTTCAGCGAGTATTACGAAAGCCCTTATTTTTTTTCTGGAAAACTATTTCAAGATGCTGATTTTCAGCTAGAAACGCTGGAACTTCGGAAAGTTTACCGCCAGGAATCCCGGCATTTTCTCCGACTTCTGGAAGCGGTTCGTCTCAATGAGGTAGATTACGACGATCTCGAAGATTTGAACGAGCGTTACCAGCCCACATTCGCTGAAACGGACGGCTACATCACGCTGTGCGCCCGCAATGCCACTGCCGACAAGATCAACCAGCGCGAACTATCCTTGCTCAACACACCTGAGCACGAGTTTGTCGCCGACGTAAAAGGTCAGTTTGATCCCGGACTTTATCCCGCCGATTTTGGACTCCGGCTGCGCAAAGGGGCACAGGTTATGTTTGTGCGCAACGATAATGAGCAGCGGCAGTTCGTCAACGGCACCATCGGCAAAATCACGCTGCTGAATCAGGACACCATCGTGGTAGAAACCGAAGAACACGGCGGTAAAAAACGCCGCATTGAGGTGGCGAAGTCAGAATGGGAGATCATCCGTTACAAAGGCGGGCAAGCAGGCGGGCTTGAAACCGAAGTAGTGGGTTCTTTCGCACAATATCCCTTGCGTTTGGCTTGGGCCATTACCATCCATAAAAGTCAGGGAAAGACCTTTGACCGCGTGTTGATTGACCTGGGAGGTGGCGCATTTGAGCACGGTCAATTGTACGTCGCACTTAGCCGTTGTCGCACTTTGGAAGGCGTGGTGTTGCGACATCGCATTAGGCCGCAGGATATTATCACGGATGAGCGGGTGGTGGAGTTTTATGAGGGACGGTTCAGAGAATAAATAGTAGGCTTGTTGCGGTGGAGGGCTTGAATGCGTGAATGGTGTAACTTGTTTATAGAATTGTGTAATGGTTTCAAGACCCATCAGCTACACCTTTGTAGTGCTGATTAAAACACTACGCTTTCTTTTACTCATTTTTTTTTGCTCCCTTTCTTAAGGGAGGCTTGAACCTGAATCCGATTGCTTTTGGCGTTCCAAAACCCCTATTTCCTGATTCTTTCTTGCGTAAGGATTTTGCTTGAAGGCTGCAGCGCTTGACGACTCAAGCCGTTTTCTGCTTTCATGTATGGTTCGCGGTGTTTTAGTTGTGTTCTGGTCTTGATGCCCAGGGCACGACCAAATTCGTATTGCTTGTTGCAGCAGCGCCCCTTAAGCCATATTCCCTTAACCCCGGTTCTAATCAAAGTAGGGCAGAATCATAATTTATCTAAAATCATGTACCGCATTAAATTAGATGTATTAACCAAGATTGTATGTTTGACAATGCTCATTCCATTCATCACCTTAAACTTGTTTGCGCAATCGGCTCGCTGCGGAATTTATGAAAAAGGAAAATCCATAGCCCAACACGCTCAAACAGATCAAACAACTTGCACAGACAGCGGTTGCTTCCACCTCAGCCTGGAAGGGCCTTTTACACCACAAGAAGAAATCACGCTTTGTGCCGTTTTTAACTACATCTCCACCCTTGTTCAGGCACAAATTCCCAATGCTTCCGTAGGTGTCTATATAGTGAAAGAGGTGTTTATTGATCCTCAAACAGGTGATATGGACCATGAAATAGCGGGAACTGCGTCTCCAGTATTCTCCAAGTTTGATTGTGGCATAGCCAATAGTGCGATTTTGGGCGCGCTTCAAGGTATAGCCCAAGGAGGGCTTGGAGAAGGATATATTCGGCTCAATTCAAATCTTGAGTGGCACGCTTATGACCCCAATGATCCAAGTACAGACAGTGTGCCAGCAGGTACTTTCGACTTGTATTCGGTGGCGTTGCACGAAGCTTTTCATTTGTTGGGTTTTGCTTCCAATATCAACACCCTGGTAGATGCCGGTGGATTGCCTATCGGTGGTGGCTCCAGTCTTGGCAACATATATGCTCGCTGGGACACCTATTTGTATTCAGAGATTCAGGACAAGTTCCTGCTCCGAAATGTATCTGGCGAAACGGAATGTTGCGACCAAAAGGAATTTGACAACGAACACTTTACCCTGCCTGGTGACATAGAACATTTGTGCGCGACCGACCTTTATTTCCGTGCCGCAGGGGTGAATATCGCCGAAATAAACTCGATTGCTGGTCAAAACACCACCAACACCCTGAGCCATCTGCCAGACGCTTGCAATGGAGGGCTTCATGTGATGAACCCCTTTCTCTTGTCCGGCGAAAAACGACGCAGTCCGACCAGCGACGAACTAGCCATCCTTTGTGCGCTGGGTTATTCGGTGGCGAACTGCGGAACTGCCGCTTGCAGTTTGCAGGCAGAAAACGAGGCGCTTTCCTCCCTGGAACAGGGCAAAGTATTGATGTTCAATCAATTTGATCTGACAGCAAACGATATTTTCCCATCAAACGGAATATTCTCCTACGATATGACCTGCGGCAATGTGCCCAGTACCTCCTACCAAATCAATGGCCCAGCCATCACCATCCAAACCGCAGGATTGCAACCCGGCATCTATCACTTTTGCTACACGATCACGGGTTGCGATGACCAATGTGACGCTGCCACGGTAACCTTTTTGGTGACAGAGCCCAGCGGAGGAATATGTTGCAGTCAATTAAATGGCTGCAATATCAACTGTCTGGGCGATATGGAATCCTTTGTTGGGGACGCCGATATGAGGCTATTGCTTTGTCAGTGTGCAAGTGCGAACGAGGATATGTGTATGTTTCACGTCAATGGGTCTAATCAGGTCAACTCCCCTGATCTGTTGATCAACAGTGGAACAATTGGTACTTGCACGGGTGAAATTGTCACCGTGCCAGTCCCCAGTGGCAACAAGATGTTGTATTTGGGAACCGCTAATTTCCCACCCCCATTTGACCAAAACCGGGAAGCCGTTTGCTTTCCGCTTTGCGAACCTATACTTCCCAACGATGGAGTGAAAGTCCGTTTTTTAGCATCAACGCAAACGTGTCTTGCCAACAACCCAAGGGCAAGGATTGAGTTTACAAGCGCCCCGCCTGTGCCTTTTGAAATAGTTTATACGAATCCCGGGATTACAGGAGGGCCATTTTTTGTGCCATTCCTTTCAAAAGTGACCGACGATCCACCGTTTGTGCCGCATCAGACGCAGCCAATCACCAACAACTCCGATTCAGCATGGAATTACCTTTTGCTGAGTTCGGACATTGAATATTTCCCAAACTTCAACACAGGCCTTAGTGCTTTTTATGACAACATCGAAGTGCTGCTCACCCGAAACTTCAGCAGCCGATACACCATCGCCGCCTCAGTTGTTCCGGGTACACCTTACCTGAATGGGGTGGTCATGATAGATTACACGGTATGCAACACAACCGCCGATCAAACCCATGAGATTGGTTTTCAGGCGGCTTTGCCACTTGGAATGACGTTTGTACCCTCTACAGAATTTCCAACACTGAGCATTGCTGAACCAGCAGATTGGCTGCTCCCGGGCGCCTGCAAGCACTTGTACCTGACGGCGCAAATAGACAATAATGCTGCGCTCATTGGTCAGATATTGAACGTGACCCTGAACGTTACGGGCTTGCCCATTGCCTGTTGGAAAGAAACAAGTGTAACCAGTGAAATAACGCCCATCGAAAACCCGTCGTCTGCTTTTACCTGCCCCTGCATGGGCCTTCAAGAACTCAACATTGACGCAGGTGACCCTTCCACCGACCCGAACGACCCAAATGTAATCTTGACGCCGATTTTCGACACAGAAATCCCTGTCCATACCCTGAGCAGTGTTTACTCGCCCAATACCTTGTTCAATACCTGCCTTGCCATCAAAGGCAATTTGCTCATTGACAAAAACTACGACCTTGCCATCATTGGCGGGGAGCTGCGGATGCAGCCAGGTGCAAAAATCATAGTGGCTTCTGGTGCGCAATTGACCCTCCGATCTATAAACAACGGCGTCGGCACCGCGCATGGCATCCACGGCTGCGACCAAATGTGGCGAAGCATCGAAGTGCAGCCAGGCGGGCGTTTGAGGCTAGACAGCAATGTTATTCAAGATGCCGAATTTGCGGTGGACATCAAAAGCACCGCCGCTGCCACGAGCACATTTTTCTGCAATTGGAACGACTTCGACCGCAATCATGTGGGCGTCAGGGTGAACAACGATGTTTTTGCTTCCCTGAATCAGCCTTCCGGGTTTTTAAAAAACAAGTTTAGGGCGACGAGTGGGTTGTTGCCTCCATTTAGCGACGAGCTCCTCAACTGGGAAGCCGAACACCCTTTTGCAGGCCTTTTTGTTCGAAATACGCCGTTTTTCGTGGGTGCAAAGGGGGATTGGGACTCTGACAACCTTTTTGATGGCTTGCGCAATGGAATCATTGCAGACAAAGCCGCCCTTTTTGTGTATTATGCTACCATTCAGCACTTACAAGGCGAGCTAAGCATGGCCCAAACACCTGCCATTGACAATTCCCGAAGGGTTGGAATATTTGCAAGAAAGTGTGACAAAATGGAGGTGATGAACAGCCAGATCATCGAGGCTTCGAGGGGTGTATTTGCCATAGGGGCATCCGTAAACTTTTGGAACAACTTGGTTGATAAGGTAGATATTGGCTTAGATATTCACGCCCCTACCCACCAGAGTATTTTCATTCAGGGCAACGAAATTTATTTCCGCGGCATGGGGGTCAATATCACAGAGGCCGAACAAGCCTTAAAAGTGTACGTGGGCGACAACGACCCAATAGCATTGATACCTTCTGATATTGTCACGCTAAACAAAACGGCGATTGCGGCTGGTGCAGGGGCAAAGGTCAAATTGCTGAATGCTAAGATTTGGAACAACAAAATACACATCCCGAACTACGGCGTGGGGATCAGCCTTGGTCTGGCTGGAAACTGGAGGGTACAAGAGAACGAAATCACCTATCAAAATGCGAGTTCGCCACCCGGCGGGATGATTCTGGATGGCGTTTTATCCTTGCTTTCCAACAACAATTACTTTTACCGAAACACGGTTTTGGGGGACAACCCAGCGGCCAATTTGCAAGGATTTTCTTTGTTTTACTCACAGAACAACGTGTTCTGTTGCAATAGAACAAATGGTACTGCTTACGGGTTTGCGGCAACAGGTGTTTGCGCGGGCACCAAACTCAGACATACTGAAATTGGTAGCCATCGAATAGGCTTGTATATCCCTTATGGCTACATAGACGACCAGCTATTGGCTGGAAACCAGTGGAACGGTACCTATTCAGCCTATTCAGCGCAACATCTAGGCTCGCAATTGGATATCCAAAACTCAAACTTTAAAGTAGAATTGCCCAAGATGCTCCCACTATGGCCGACGTCTCCATCATCTACGGCTGCCCCGGGCCAATGGTTTGGCTCCAACATGACAGGTCAATCATCGGGCAGTTGTGCTTCCAATATGATTGAATGCCCCTTGCCGCCGATCCCTGACCCCGGAAACCCGCCACAAGATTTTACAAAAAGTGAAAAACTGACGGCTTCCTACACTTTTGGGTCAACGCCCTATGAAGCAATGCTGCAATTCGAGGGTGGCCGCAGCCTCTACGCTAAATTAAAAGAAAATGGTGGACTATTGGGGAAAAACGAGGCAATAGATCGTTTTTATGCTTCCGAAACTGGCGAGGATATTGGCACACTTTACGAAATTGACCGGCAAATTGCCGAAATGTGGACAACAGGCGCGGCCACCCCAGTGCGAATGACGGTACCCGAAATTCTGGCATTGAACAAAAACCTGGTCGCTTCTGGCACCTTGGTGGCCAACCGGAAGATTGTCAACCAAATCTATTTGGAAAGCACCGCATCAGACATTTTCACGCTCAACGCATACCAGCAAAAAACGCTTTTGGCTTTGGCTTCACAGTGCCCCAAAGTCGGCGGCGAGGCCGTGCTCCAAGCCCGAATGCTGTATGCCAGATTGGTTGCGACTACCTACTTTGACGATGGCGTTTTGTGCCAAAACAATGGAAACATCACAAACGTTACCAACACAGCCTCCCAATACAAAGCTGCACTGGCGCCCAACCCATCTTACAACCAGTTTAAGCTACAAGTGTCTGGCTTGCCAAGCAGTTCGAATTTGCTGCTGAAAATCACCCATCCAAACGGTGAGACGTTGAAAGAATTAAGGTTACAGAATGGTGAAACCATAGACCATGTCTTACCCTCAGGCTTTTACTTTTGCTATGTTTATGTGGGAAGGGAGTTGGCTGATGTGTTGAAATTGGTAGTTGTGCATTAATTTCTGATGCTTTACGCGTTAAGGAACGCGGCACCAATAACTTAGTGATTTGATGCCACCCTTTGTTCCATCATACGGCCCCTATTTTTCTTTAAATAGCCCCACTATTCGCAGAAAAATAGGGTTGTCTGATGAAAAAATGGTTGACCTGAAATGACTAAGTTATTGGTGCCGCGTTCCTAACGTTCAGATTTTCCGAGCGGCGTAGATATTTCATGGGTACTTAGTGACCTTGTGTGTAATATTCGTTTTATTTGGGCCACGCACAAAAAAAAATCACATAGCATGAATGCCGTCCAATTTTGTAAAAAATCCTGCACCTTGACGTGGGTATTCCTCCTGCTTCTCTCTGGCGTCCTTTGGGCCCAGCATTCCCCCTATCTGCCTGACGCAAGCTATAACCCGCTGAAAGTCAATGTAAATTTTATCATTCTTCAGCGGCAAGATGGTTCGGGTAATTTTCAGGACAATGCTGCCGACCGAACTTTTCTTCAAGGCATGATTAACGTGACCAACCAGGTTTTTGCAAACTTGGTGGATCGGAACCAGGAATATTACCCTGGGCAGAATCTGCCTTTTTTGCCCAACGCCAAGATCGAGATCTTACCCCATTTTATATTTAGAAAGGACGAAGCAGGGTGGAACAACCGCAATGACACCAATTTTGCTGGCGTACCTTATTTGTCGGGCTGGTATTTGGACTCCTTGGACCGCGAGATATATAACCATGATACCCTGCCCAAAGCCATCAATCTGTATTTTACAACGGACGGACAACTTCACGAACAGATGGTAGTACTGGGTACCACTACAGATTATGATAAGCTCGTATTTTTCAAACAACATGCTGCAAGCGAAATACCCACGGTACCAACAAGGGGTAATACGGAGGAACAGTATCATTCCATGCGATGCCATGTAGCCAATGTGTGGCTAAAACTTTGGTGGAAACGCAAGGTGCTGCAGGAACCAGACTGGACGATGGAATATGAGGCAGGGAAAAGTATTGCCCACGAACTGGGGCATCTTATGGGATTGAGCCATACTTCTGACAAACATACACATGCCTTGATGCGCACTCGGTTTGGAGGCGTGCGAGATTATATGACTACCACTGAAATCGCCAAGATCCATCAAACCTTTGGCCAGTATCCCTCCTTGTGGCAATTTGTAGACGGAGCGGTAGTTTATGGCAGCCCCAACGCAGACTGGGTCGTAGCAAGTAATGAGACTTGGACGGAAAACAGACGTCTTTACGCCAACGTCCTCGTAAAAACCGGGGCTACCCTGACCATTGCTGCCGAAATGATACTGCCCAATGCTGGTACGATTACGGTAGAACCTGGGGCTAACCTACAGATAGATGGAGGAGCGGTCAGGCGGGTAAATGGTACCGTAGAAGGCTTGTTCATCGGCGACACGCCTAAAAAATAGGGCCGCATCCGCTAACAAATCTAGGAATTGTATAGAAATGGCAGAATAAAAGCGCCTTGTTTTCTCAACAATCTGCGGCGAAAATCCTTCCTTTGGGGCAACTAAAATCGTCTAATTGTATTCATGCCCCATCTTTCAAACAAATATTCGCACATGAAAAACGCTACCTGCCTTCTGCTCCTCCTTTTTTGTACGCATGTCGCAACGGCTCAACGCATTGCGCCGGAACGCCGTCCTGGAGAAATCATCATTCAACTAGAATCTGGTTCAAAGCTTCAAACGGCTCTTTCTGAGCTGAATCGCATGGCGCCGGCAAAATTTTCTTTAAAAACCAGCTTGGCCAAGGATTGGAATATTTATCTCCTAAAAGTGGACGAGAACCAAGACAACAGCGCACAAATGCTCGCTATTGCCCGCAGTGTCCCGAGCATTCATTATGCTCAATGGAACCATAAAGTAGAAGAACGCTCGCTTGAGCCCAACGATACCGAATGGTGGCGTCAAGGAGACATGACGCTCATCAACGCCCCAGAGGTGTGGGAAACCTCCACGGGCGGTCTGACACCCGCTGGCGACACCATTGTAGTAGCCGTGCTTGAAAAAGGTGCCCTCATGACGCACCCTGACCTTGCCCCCAACCGCTGGTGGAACTGGCACGAAATCCCCAATAACGATATAGATGATGACGACAATGGCTTTATAGACGATTTTGGCGGCTGGAATCCTCAAACCGGAGCCGACGATCTGGGCACCAAAGGGTCTCATGGTACGGCTGTTTGTGGTATTATCGGTGCAAAGGGCAACAATGAACAAGGGGTAACGGGTGTCAACTGGAATGTGAAAATGTTGAATATCTCTGGGATGGATTATGAGCATGAGATCATACAAGGTTATGAATACGTGTGGAATATGCGCCGCATCTACAACCAAACCAATGGTGCAAAAGGTGCATTTGTGGTGGCAACCAATGCGTCCTTTGGGTTTAACAATGAACCGGCAGCAGAATTCCCAATTTGGTGCGCCCTTTATGATTCCTTGGGCAAAGTGGGGGTTTTGAACGTTGGGGCCACCACCAACAACAACGTTGATGTGGATATAGTGGGGGATATGCCCACCACCTGTACCAGTGAATACCTTATTGCGGTCACCAATATCTCCAAATCTGGCAATAGGGTGCCAGCTGGCTTTGGTAGCATCTCTATTGATTTGGGCGCCCCAGGGTCAGACACTTACTCCACCCATAGTGGAGGGCCGAACAATGACATTCCAAGTTACAATAACATTGGCGGCTGTTCGGCGGCAGCACCACACGTCACTGGAGGCATTGCATTGCTTTACAGCCTTGGTTGTGAGCCGTTTACGAGCGATGCCATCTCTGATCCGGTTAGCTGTACCCGCCGTGTCCGCGACGCGATTTTGAACAATACAGAACCCAACTCGACCTTGGAGGGCATTACCACCACGGGTGGGCATCTCGATTTAGGACGGGCCTTGGCGGGTGTTCGCGAAATCTGTAAAGGTGCAGTGGTTGGGCCGCTTGAATTTTGGGATATTGAGTTGCGAGAAGGGGGAAGCAAAGTGCGTGTTTATTACCAAACCCCCAACTTTCAGCCGTATAACTTCCGGGTATTCAACATTTTAGGCCAACAGTTGTATGAAAAACAATGGACGCCGCAACAATTCTCAGAGAGCTATTTTGACTTTGACTTTGATACGACCAACCTGCCTAAAGGGGTGTACGTTTACTCCATCGGACGGGGCAATGTGATAAAATCAATAAAATTCCCAAAAATTTAGAATACGGTTTGGTTTTTTGGCTCTGCTAGTTTTACCTTTGCCGCCCGAAAACCAACAAGATCAGCCTTCGCCCTAAGGGGCTATGGCGGGTAAAGGCTCCGTAGCTTAATGGATAGAGTCCCTGACTACGGATCAGGAGGTTAGAGGTTCGAGTCCTCTCGGAGTCACCCACTACTGTTAAGTGTTTGAGTGTGTGAGATTTATCT
>Ga0105049_10011378_pt1 | contig 10190 bp, 7 predicted proteins | sample MAT06_FD_78087 | JGI IMG/M metagenome (GOLD analysis project Ga0105049, IMG submission 78087) | Freshwater microbial communities from Lake Fryxell liftoff mats and glacier meltwater in Antarctica - MAT-06 | ecosystem: Environmental > Aquatic > Freshwater > Ice > Liftoff microbial mat | place... | reverse complement strand
TATGAACAGACACCAGACTATCTCCCTTGATATAAAGCATAGAACGCACCTTTTCGCTACCCGATTTCAGCACCACTTCCATTGTCCAGCCGGGTTTGCAGCTTGCCGGTGGGTCGTCCAGCACACCCACAGCATACCAGGCGCGTTTAACGGCTTCGGTTTGGGGGCTGCATTCGCCGTAGAGCTGTTCGGCGGTGGCAATGGTTTGCTGGCAAAAGACTTCGTAGCCATCGGCAGGGCTAAGTTTAGGTAGTGTAGCCAGGACTAATTTTACCGCATTGTTGTAGGAAATGGTCGGAAAGACGTCGTAAGGGTGTTTGAGCCCGTTTGTTCCCTTGCCGCCTTTGATAAGCAGATAAAACCATTTGTTGCCAATGCCCGAATTATGGTGTACACCTCCATTGTCAGCGGGGCTGCTGGTTGACCGCCAGGGGGCTTCGAGATAGGTATCGGGGTCGCCTTTGGCGGTGGGGTTGGCCATATTTCGAAAACCGCCGGGTTCAAAAGCTTCGTTTAGCACCCAGTCTCCCCCAATAGTCTGGTGTTCAATGGTCGTGCCCATCATATCGGCAATGCTTTCGTTCAGAGCACCCGATTCGCCCCGATAAATCAGATCGGCGGTGTGCTCGATAACCGCATGGGTAAATTCATGGCCTATGATAGCCAAATTAGCCAGGGGCTTCTTAATCATCATACCGAAATAAAACTGGCTTTCGTCGGGCGACCAGCAGGCGTTGGCTTCGTTGTAGCTTTTGGCTTCTACCGCAGTACCGGCGTTGTCGTAGCTGTTGAAGCCAAATCGCTTGAAAAACCGGGCCGATTGCCGGAACCCGTACAGGGCGTCGAAGTCGCCCCGGGCGCGCAGTTTGGCATCGTTGAGGGTAGTATCAGTGGTCCATTGGAGAAGGCGACTCCCAAGTTCCGGCGACAGGATGAGGACGGTCGGGCTTTCGGTGTCATCAAACAGCGTGAATTGGGGCTTTTGCTGGGTTCCTCCCTTTTGAACGCCAACTGGTTTTTTGCCGTGATGGAAGGTATTGACCAGCCGAATCTTGGAGTTGGGAACAGGTGGGGGAGCGCAGGTACGGATGCGGTTTTCCGAAGCCGCTACGGCCCCGGTCTGGGCATCGAGATACCAGCGGACAATGCCCGTAGCCGAGCGGACGGTAAACGGCTGGGCCAGTTTGAGGGCACTGGCCGGGTTCAGGTCCGCATGAACCCAGATTAATGGCAGCGGTTCAGCCAGGGGCAGGGCCATCGTTTCCGAAACCGGGCTGGTCTGAAGCCTCAGCGCGGGTAGCCCGGTAGCCTGGCGTAGTTGCGGCAGCAGGTCTACTGGCGGTCGGGGCGTACCGGGCGTTTGGGTGGGCAGAAACAGCGTACCGCTGGCCCGCTGCACGTAGCCGCTGCTATCGAGCGAAATACTGTATTGCGAGAGCCGAATAGCATGATCCCGGTAGCGTTGTTCATACCGGATTACGGGTGCTTCGCGGGTACCGAAACGGCCCGTTTCGCGCAGGGTAACGCCAAATTTTTTGAGCATAAACGCCGGAAATTCACTGGCCGACAGTTTGCTTTCGGTATAAAAACGGAACGACGCGGGCAAGTCTGAATAGCGGCCCGGCTGCTCGTCATAAATGAGCGATACGGGCATGGTATCAGGCTGACTGACGCGCTTTTTAAACGCGGCCAGCATGGTTTCGTTGGGGTCGGGTTCGTCTTTTTCGGGCGGGCTGGCGGGTTGATTTTTCTGACGGTCGGCCTCGGCAAGATCGGCTTTGAGCTGGTTGATGGTCTCTATTTTGGCCTGTTCCAGTTCCCGAATCTGGGCGGGGGTGGCCCCGTTTTTCTTTGCTTCCCGGATCTGTTCGTCCAGCAGTTTACCCATAAAAACCGGGTCCTGATACTGTTTCAGCAGTTGTCCGGCTTCCTGAAGTTCGGCTTTTTGGGCGGGGGTCAGTTCCTGCGCCCGCAGTGCGGAACCGGTCAGGATGAGAAGAAAAAGGAACAGGTGATGCATAGCTACAGGGCGTTTAGGGTTTTATGTCGGCGATGCGGTAGGTGCGTAGATCCAGAAAATACTCGGTGGGTGATATGAACATTAGTTTTGCCCCGCCCGGCGTTGGCTCCGACACAACCAACTGGTTGCGCGGCAGAACCTCGGCATAGTTAACGTGCTGAAAAATGGGCAGGTAAAACTCCGTCACCAGCAACGAGTTGTAGGCATACAACGGAGTCGGGTTAAACGGCACCGTGGCTAAGTACGTCGGCTGGGTCATGCGCCCGGCTTCGAGGATATGTTCTACGCCCGTTAGCGTTTGCCAGCCGTACTTGTTTTTGCCGAAGACGTTACGTTTGCCCGTTGCCTTGCCGAACGTTTTCGTTACCTGTCCGGGAACGGCTTTTGTGCGGTATCGCTGGCAGGAATTTATGCCAACGTCGTCGGTGCCGCAGAACAGGTACGTGCCGCTGGGGTAAGCCACCACAAACGCTAAGCCCCCGGCGGTGCCACCGAAGGTGTCGTCGTTCGTAAAGAGCCAGGTCGAGGTTTTGCGGTCCAGATATACGCTCGTTTCGGCAGACTTGCCATTTTTGGTGTACGAATATGTCAACTGTTCACTGAATTTTATGGGCTTTTGCGCAACGGCAGTTGAACAGACGAGCAATGAAAAGAGGAAGGTTCGGATACGCATGGCAGGCTACTTTTCCAGTTTAGTCAGCAGCGTTGACGACTGTTTGCGGCCTTTGTTGTCGGTCTGTTCTGACTTTACCACGCCGATGCCCGGTGCGAGAAACTCGGATACCGTTAGCGTTCGATTGCCCATAAACCGGACGTTGAGCGTGTAGGTGATTTTGACGCACTCGAACGTACCCGCCGGGGTGGTCACGCTTTCGTTACCGGCTACCTGTCGGTCGGTGATGGTGGCGTTGATGTTCATGAGCGACATGCCGCTTGCCAGCGATGACTTTATGCTGATGGTGGCATCGTTCAGCTTATCGCCCGGATTGAGTTTGGCCGGATACGCCAACTGATCGCCCGAAACCGTCATGGTGATATCGGCCGACTTCGGAACCATGTCGGAGCTGATGTTGCGCACATCGGTAAAATACGTGCCGCCAACGCACTTCCCCGCCGACTCACCTTTGGCCAGCAATTTGCCTTTCATGTCGTAGGTTTCCACGGCCATCACCAGCGATGTCCCTCCGTTAACGGGCTTGTAGTCAACGATTTCATACTTGAGCAAGGCCGCTGGTTTGTCTTTTTTATCGTAGTTGGTCAGCTCGAACTTCATTCCTTTTTTGAAGGAGAAGTAATTACCACAGTCCTGAGCCTGAGTGGTTTGGGTCAGGAACAGAACGAGCAGAAGCAGGAGTGATTTTTTCATGGGATTGTGTGGGGTTTACTTACATTTCGCCAGTACGTCGGCGGCTAATTTTTTGGCTAATTCGAGGTTGGCGGTATTATCGGGGCCGGCGTTGGCAATGACGCGGAACTCGGTGCGGCCCGCCAGTACGTGTAGTTCATTTTCCGGCACGCTCCACGATGCGGCATCGCCCAGCCCCAAAAACTGCTGAAACTCAATTTTCCGGTTCATAATACCCCCCGCTACGTCCTTCCCGGCTTTCTTTTCGGCTTTGGACGTCATGCCTTTCTCGGCCATTTTTTCGCCCAATTGCTTGTCCAAATATGCCTTCGTTTTTGCGAGTTCTTCGGGCGTTGGCGTGCGGTACATTTGCAGGAAGCGGGCTTTGGCATCGGGGTGGTATTTTTCTTCGATTTCCTCGATCCAGGCCAGCCCGATTTCGTACATCTCGGGTACGTTTACCTTCATGCCATTGAACTCGTGGGTAATCGTTTTGCCCGTTGCTATTTCATATTTGTACGTGTCACGGTTGGCGTATTTCTCCGATTTAGTGTAATCGAGTTCGGCCTTGCTCATGTCGCCGGTGTAGTGTTTTTTGATGGTGGCGAGGGGCAGGGCTTCGTCCATCTTGGTCTGGTACGTGAGCAGGCATTTGCCCGCGCCGGGGCCGCTGCTTTCGGCTTCCGGCAAGTCAGCTACGGAAGCTGTAGTGGTGGTGGCGTCGGTAGAACTGGTTTTGGTTTTGCCGCCACAGGCCATTAGCAGGGCGAGGGCGGGAACGAGGAAGGGTGTTTTCATCGGGGATACAGGTTTTACTGGTTTTATGAACAGAACTGGCTTGGTGAATGGCATTAGTTGTCGAGCGTACCGAAACTTACTTTACCCTTGCTTTCCTCGAAATCTGTCCCGTTAATAATGTAGCGCCCATTGTCGAGGGCAACAGCACCACCGGTACTCCTATCAGACGGATTAATATCGGTTAAAAGCTGCCGAACATGTTCGGGTTTGGAGAACTGAAATACATAAACGGCCCCCTGATTCGGTATCCCACCCCCGTTCCGGTTAGGTGCGCCAATCAGGACATAATCGCCCTGAACAGCAACGCTGTAACCAAACCAGTCACCGGCGGCTCCCGTCGGGGCAGATAACGTATGCGAGACATTCCAGCTTCCACTGGTTCGCAAAAAAGCGTAGGCCCGCCCCTGGCTCGCATTGCCCGAAACGGTTCTTCCATAAGAACCCACCACGGCCCGGTCACCGGCAATAGCTACGGATTGACCAAAATAGGCATTAGCCACATCTGCACTGGTCAGCCGAACCTGCTGAATCCAGACATTAAAAGTACTGCGCAGAAAAACGTAGGCGGCTCCTTCGTTGGCGTTGCCGAGAATGGTTTTTCGCGGGGCACCCACCAGAATAGACGTACCCGAAATGGCTATGCTGGTCCCGAACCCATCGGTAGCGGCCCCGTCGGTGGCGATTAGGCGTTGGTCCTGACCCCAGACGGGGCCAGCCAAAGAGAAGGCCGTAATCGAAAAAACATAGACCGCGCCCTGTCGGCTGTTGGTCCCAATGGTTTTTCCCGAAGCCCCCACCACCACGTAAGTCGGCGAAATAGCTACGCTGTTGCCAAACGCATCGAATGCTGCCGGGTCGGTACTGACCAACTGCTGAACCTGACTCCAGACCCCGCCCGCCGATTGGAAAAACATATACGCAGCCCCCCGGTTAAAAGCTCCGCCGATAGTTTTTCCGTAGGCACCTACCACCACGTAGTTTCCCGAAATAGCTACGCTGGCCCCAAAATAATCGAACGAAGCCCCGTTGTTGGCTGTAAGCCGGGTCTGCTCGGTCCAGCCGTTGGCCGTGCGCCTGAAAATATAAGCGGCTCCCTGACTGGCGTTACTGCCAATTTCTTTGTCTGGTGCGCCCACCACGGCAAAATCGCCCGAGATAGCCACACTCCTACCGAAGTTATCTCCTTCGGCCCCGTCGCTGGCGGTACGCACACTGAGCGGAACGCGGTTGGGGTCGCCGGTTAGGAGCGGAAGCCACCGTTGGCCGTCGTAGAGGTACATGGCACTCTTGTCGGTGTCATACACAAAGGCACCGGCCTGGGGTTGGGCAATGGCTTTGCGCTGGGTGCTGGTAAGCCGGGGCGGATAAAATGCTTTGTCATTGGCCGGCGATTTGAGGTCCAGCACTGCCGACGGGTGGGGGGTGCCGCCCATGCCAATCTGGGCCTGCATAGAAAATGAACAAAGCAGCAGCAACAGCAGCCCTGCCAGGGTAGTTAGTTTTTTCATCAGCTTATTCGGGACAACTCTGGGTTAATTCGTTCATGTACCGGGCTTTTACGGCACCGGCTTTCTCCATATAATCAAAGGCGTCTTCGGGTTTGGGGTATTTCTTTTTCAGCGCATTGAGTTCGCTGCGTTGACGGGTGTAGATGTCTCGTTGACGGGGAATACAGGCCATTTTCCGGCGAATTCTGGCCCGTTGTTCGGCGGCTCCCTCGCCCTGCATATCATCGAGTTGAATTTGCAGCCGCCGTTCCTCGATGCTTAGTTCGATGTTGGCCAACCGATACTCATTATCGGTTTCGGCAGCCATTTTATTGGCGGTGCGGCTTATTTCGGCTACGTCGTTGAACATCGCGGCATTGGCCATACCGTCCATAGCTTTCTGTTGCAGTTCATTCATAAGTTTGCGCTTCCGGGCCAGCAATTCCCGGATTTCCGCGTCCTCTTCCTGGTTGTCTTCGGTCTGTTGCTGCTGCATGGCCTGTTGCTGTTCGCGCTGACTTTGAGCCAGATGCGGCATCATCATGTCGCCCATCGTTTTGTAGCCCGCGCCCGAAAACTGGCGGGGTTTGGGTTTGAACACCAGCAGTTGGCAACCGCTCTGCCGGGTGGCGTCGGTAATGGTAAAAACCAGATGAATGTGTTTGGTTTTGTCGTTTAGAATCAGCCCCTGCCCGCCCATACCAACAGCCGCGTAGATGTTGGTAAGGGGTGCGTACTGACCCGTTGCGGGGCCGAGGTCTTTGAGCGAAACGAACGCCTTACCCTCCGGCCCGTTAAACTCGTAAACAGCGTAGGTGCCAACACTGGTCTGCTTGCCGGTTGTTTTGTCGGGGGCTTTACTTTCGTAGATTTTTTTGGCCGAATTCCAGAACATATCGCCCTGGTTCCAGGCATCGAAACGGGCCATGGTAGTAGTCTGCATTCCGTCGCCGGCGGTCATCTGCATCAGTACTTTGCCGCTCTCTTTACCATCCACAAACATCCGCTGAGTCATATTGGGCAGGATGGCCCAAAAATCAAACTTCCCCTCGGCGTTCCCGGCGGCATCGGGTATGGCCCGCGCAATGTCATCGCCGAACAGGCCCACCACCCCGTTGTTGATGTTGATATACTGGTCCAGTTTAACCGTCTCCCCTGTTGCGGCATCTTTACACGATACGCTCATAAAGTGCGTGAAGCGGTACAGACCGTTTTCGGCGGGAATCGGCTCCGGTTTGGCCGAAAACGTGGGCCGGGTCAGGACAATTTCGGCTGGCCCCGGCGTGCTTGTTTCCACCACAATCTTCTGGCCGAAGGCTGCGAAGGGCAGGAGGAGGAAGAGGAGTTTTTTCATGGTTTTCGTTGTAGAGACGGAAGATTTTCCGTCTCACTCGCGTCAGCAATTATGTAAATACCATACGGGTGATGAGACGAACCAGTGTCTCACCAAAGTCAGAACTGACGAGTCAGTTCACCCACGGTCTCATTGGCAGGCCGACGGTCTTTGAAGGTAGTCTGCATGGAGATACCCATGTCGTAGCCCCGTTCTATAAGCCGAATGGTACGCCGGGCAAAGCTCTGGTTTACAATAATTTCGTAAGGATGGCCTTCGCTGGGGGAGTTGGCTCCGCTGGGATCGAGGTCTTTTACCGAGAATACACCCCAGTCGCAGGGGTTGGGACTACACGAGGCCAAAATCCGCACCCGGCTCCGGTTGTCATAAAACATCATTTTAACAATAGAGCGGGTATTCGGGTCTTTACTGACCCACACATCGGTAGAGGGTTGGGCGGGTGGCGTGGCCGCCGAAAAGCAAAAAAGCAAACCCACAAGGGTAAGGTAAGCAAATAGAGTTTTCATGGGAAATTGACGGTTTTAGGCGTTACAGTTTTATGAATTCAACGCGCCGGTTGTTGGCTTTGCCTTCGGGCGTGGTGTTGGGTACTGCGGGTGCCGTTTCGCCCTTACCGTCGGTATCAAGGCGGGCCGCTGCAATGCCAAACTCGCTGGCTAAGGTAGCTTTGACGGAGGCCGCCCGGCGTTTACTGAGGTCGAGGTTTTTGGCATCGTCGCCGTCGGAGTCGGTATGGCCAATGATTTTGACACGTACCCCGGCATTTTCGGTCAATACCCCGGCAATTTCTTTCAGCACACCGTAGGATTCGGGCTTGATTTTGTCGGAGTTAACATCGAACAGAATGCCCGTCGTGCTGAATTTTCCTTCTGTAATGAGTTTAGAGCGCGTATCGGGCGCACCAACGGCATAACGCACATCGGCGACCATGAACTCATCTTTGTCGTCGCGGGTGGCAAAATTCATGTAAGCACTGCCAAACTTGAAGGAATTGTACTTGAGTTTTGCATCAAAAGCTTGCGGAATATCCAACACTTTGGTTTCGTTGGCATAGATACGCAGGCGTGTTTTTTGCCGCCACACAGAAATCTTCACAAAGGAAGGTTTTGTATAATCACCACAATCAAATTCCTTTAAGTTCAGCCCTTCATTTTTACTGACCTCCTCGCTGTTTTCATAAACAATATATTTACCACCACCACAAGGACCCCATTGAAAGAAGATTCCGTTTTTTATGTATTTGTTGGACAACTCTTTCTTAGGATTCTCAGCAGCCGACAAATAAAAACTATACGCCAGTATATTGCTGGAAACATACCGGGTAAGAACGGTAAACTCAAGCGTGAAATTTTCGGGCATATTTTTCACGTATTCGGGCTGAAAGAAGCCGTCTTTGGACATGAACAGCCACTTTTCGGGTCGACCTTCGAGGGTTACGATTTCGGCAGATGAGTTGGTGTTCCAGCCCAGCGGGAAGTCGCCCACGGCTGTGGCCGAGAAATCGTCAAAAGCGATCACCTTTTCGCCCGGCACAAAATCGAACTTTCTGTACGATTTCAGCGGAGCCGGTTCGTCGGCCCGGCTCTTCTGAGCGGTGTTGCCGTTGCTTCGCCCCCCACCAACCGACGCGCCGTTATTGTTGCCGTTTTGACCGGCATTGTCCGCGTTCCCGTCAGACTGGCCGTTTTGCTGGTCGCTGTAGGTATCGTCGGCGGGCTTCTGCGGTTTTGGCTTTTTATCTTTCTTTTTAAAGATGTTGCCGATGCCCTGTTCAACTTTGTCGAGACCCCGGTTAATACCCTGATCAACGCGGCTGTTGACGCGGCCTTCCACGTTCCGATTGACGGTTTCTTTGGGGTCTGCCACCCGCACCTGAGCCTGAGCGGTGAGGGCCGCCGTGACGCTTACGCCAAAAATAATTCCTGCAAATAGATAGTTCATGGCTGACTGGTTCTGATAGTTGTTTGTTGAAACATCCGAAACATACAACGCTATCTGGTTGACCTTCCGACCGAGTGAACCCGCTCCGGCTTTGGGTGAGTGAACGCGCCGTTTGGGTAAACCAAGGGGCAACTCATCGCGCTAACTTTCCTGCCAGCAGGCCCGTTGCCCCAAATGAACTGCCGGTACACCCAAACGCCAACGTGGTTAACCGGGCTTTGGTAGCCGGACTTTTTTTTGTAGTATTGATTGGAACAACGTGTTGATTAGAACAAAGTGACGCAAAGCATGATGCGCGGGCTGTTTATTTGGTGGACGATGCTCGGCCTGCTCACCGGCCCCAGCATCCGCGCGGTGGCCGCGCCCGATACGCTGCGGCTCAGTCGTTTTCACGACCAGCGGTATGCCTACGACCGGGCCGTACTGGCCGTTACCAGCCCGGCTACATCGTTCCGCGACATCCGGGCGAAGGCCGACTGGCAGCCCCTTCGTCGCAAACAGGCCACCTCGGCGCAACGGGCCTATTGGATGCGCTGGGTGCTGGAAAACGACACCGATTCGGCCCGGACGATCTATGCGTTTGTGCATGATAATCAGACGGCTACGGTCTATCTGGTTTGGCCCGCCCATGTCGATTCGCTGCGAACCGGCTCCATGATACCGGCCCGCTACTGGCCCGCTCCCTATAGCGATCAGTACGTACCTATGCCGTTACCAGCCCGCCAACGAGTCACGCTCTATGTGCGGCTGGCCAACGCACCGGGTTTACTGCCCGCGCTGACCAACGCTGACCGCCCCCGTCCGTCGCTGGGTGTGCGGCTCGAAACCGACGTGTACCACACCCAAAACCGGCTGAACGACTACCAAAAAAACAGCACCGAACTGCTTTACCGCTCCTGGATTCAGGGCGCGTTACTGTTTTGGGTGCTGTTTGTGGGGTTGATCTACGCCCGGTATCGCCAGCCGATCTATCACTATTACTGGCTCTACGGCCTGGCCGGTTGCACGTTTGCGCTGCTAAAAACCCGGTCATACACCCCGCTTGGTTACTGGATTGGTCAGGTTCCGCTGCTCCGGGCGCACCTGCCCGAAACCATCATGTGGCTGTGTCTGGCCGCCTATCTGCTGTTTATCAGCGAGTTGCTCAACCTCCGGCGCGATCATCCCGGCATGGCCCGGCGGTTGCGGATCGCGGCTGCGGGCTTCGCCGGTTTCGGCATCCTGTATGGTTCAGTATTGATGCTG
>Ga0105049_10011376_pt1 | contig 10191 bp, 7 predicted proteins | sample MAT06_FD_78087 | JGI IMG/M metagenome (GOLD analysis project Ga0105049, IMG submission 78087) | Freshwater microbial communities from Lake Fryxell liftoff mats and glacier meltwater in Antarctica - MAT-06 | ecosystem: Environmental > Aquatic > Freshwater > Ice > Liftoff microbial mat | place... | reverse complement strand
TTCTTCTCCTGTAAAAACTTCACTCCCGACCCAAACTGCGAGCGCGCGCGCTGCTCCGGACTGACTTCGGCCTCCGTCTCGCCCCGCGCCGATGCCACCGCCAGCACAACGCACAAGAACACCGCGACGATAACCGTCTGGCCAAACTTGGTTCGCATTGATGTGTTAGACATGTTCCCCTGCTCCGTGCTCATTCCCGCCGCAATGGACGGGGCGCCGCCGCTCGGATCGCCCGCAATCGCTGCAACAGCGGCTGGCCGGTCCGATTAAATCGCGGCCACCGCCTCACCGCCGCGACCATCACCTGCACCAACCCCTCGAAATCCGCCACACTCACATATTCCGCCCGTGGCTTTTGACCCGGGCCGATATTGTGATAGTTGCCCAACGGCAGACACAAACCCGCCGTCCGATATCCGTGCGCCGCGAACGCCGTCGCCTCGCAACTCCCCCCATCCATCAACGCCCGCTGCACCTTCACACCGGCTGCCAGTGCCGTCTCCTGCAAAAACATCGTCCCGCGCGGATCAAACGTTGTCAGCCGATCCCCCACGCGCACGACCGGCCCCGCCCCGATTCGCGCCCACGCTCGCGCCCGGCTCATCTCCACCGACACCACCAGCGCCGCACGCGGAATCACCCCGGCCCGCGCCATCTCCAGCGCCCCGTGAAATCCCACCTCCTCCGCCCGCGTAAACACCCCCCACACCGGCCCCCCTTGCTTCCGCTGCGCCACCGTCCGCAACATCGCCAAAATCGCGCTCACCCCCACCAAATCATCCACCGCCGCCGCCTGCAACCGGCCCCGCCGCACCGCAAACGCCGGCACATCCCACATCCCCCACGTCCCGCGCGGCAACGTCACATTCATTTGCATGCGCTTGCTGCCCGTCACCCGGCGCACCTGCGCCACCTTTGCCCCGAACCGAACACGCGCACCGGGAAACATCTCCGCCGGCACCCCGCCAAAGAACACCACACTCTTCCCGCCCAACGCTTCGAACCCCGGATGATCCATGTGCGCCACGAAAACCAACGGCCGCCGGCCCGTCCCCGCGCGCACGATGACATTCCCCACTCGATCACGCGCCACCCGCAACCCCCACTCGCGGCCCAACTCCTCCACCAACGCCCGCACCCCCTGCTCATGGTACGGCGCTGTCGGAATCCGCAACACCCGCTCTGCCAACTCTAAAAGTTCTGCGCCTTTCATCCGCCCCACTATACCGCCCCACCCCGCCCGCTCCAATTCCAAAGGCCAGTCCTGCCGGCTCAGGCGAGGAAACCTGAACACGTCGCGGCAAACCAGCCGCGCCAGCCCGGCGACTCCCAAAACTCGCGCTTCGTCACAACCGCGCCGCACGTGGACAAGTACGGCTGCGACGAGGCACTTGCGTTGCCGGTCGCTTCGTGGTTTTACTTCCCGCCATGAGCACGAACCAAGTCGGCGCCATCATTACCGGCGGGGCGACGGACTGGCAGATTTTCCAACAGGACGAACACGGCCACGGTGCCATCCACCTCACCGGTCGCTGGGTTCATGACCAAGCCGGTCAGGTTGAGGTGCGCGTGGTGAACCAGGCGACCGGCGTCGCCCTCAACACCCATTTGGATTGGCACCCCGCCACCACCGCTGCGGACGGCACGTGGCAAACATCACTGACTGGGATTCCGGCCGGCGGGTTGTACTGTCTCGAAACCCGGTACCGGCCGCCGACCGTGACGGCCGGCGAATGGGCGCCGCGCGGCGACATGCGCCACTTTCTCGGCGTCGGCGATCTGTGGGTGATCGCCGGCCAAAGCAACTCCGCCGGTTACGGTCGCGGGCCGTATCACGACGCGCCCGAGTTGGGCATTCATTTGTTTCGCAACAGCGAGACGTGGGCGTTGGCCACGCATCCGATGAATGATTCGACCGACACGAAGCATCCCTGCAACCGGGAAGGTTCCAACTCCGCGCACTCACCTTACCTGCATTTCGCACGGCTCTTGAAACAGGAACTCGGTTATCCCATCGGCTTGGTGCAAACCGCCTTGGGCGGCTCGCCACTCGCGGCGTGGAACCCCGTCGAAAATCCCGCCGCCGTGCTCTACCAAAACATGCTCCATTGCATCGCGTTGGTCGGCGGGCGGATCCGCGGCGTCATCTGGTACCAAGGCGAGTCCGACATCGGCAACGAACAAACCGCCACCTCCTACGCGCGACGTTTCACGGACGCCGTCGGCGCGTGGCGGGCCGCACTCCACCAGCCGGACTTACCGGTCATCACCGTCCAACTCAACCGCGTGTACGGTGCTGCCGACGAAACGGCGCACCGCAACTGGTCGCGCGTGCAAGAATCCCAGCGGCAGGTCGCGCGAAAACTGGCCGGGGTGACGGTCGTGCCGAGTTTCGACCTGCCCTTGAGCGACCCGATTCACATCAGCCCGGCCGGCAACCTACTACTCGCTGATCGCCTGGCGCGCTCCGCTTTGGCGACAGTCTACCGCCACACCGACCAGCAGCCGGCACCCGATCTGCAATCTGCCCGCGCCAACGCCGACAGGACGGTGGTCGAACTGACTTTCGCCCCCGTGACCAGCCGCATTGACACGATCAATGTGACCACGAATCCGTTTCGCGTCGAGGACACCAGCGGCTCCGTCCCGATCACCAAGGTGAGCTATCAGCAGAATGCTACGGTGCAATTGACACTGGAACGCCCGCTCACCGGCCGCGCCGTTGTCCACGGCGGGTTCGGTCGCAATCCCGACACGATGCCCATGGATGTCGAACGGTTTGTCCCCATTCTCGGTTTCTACGACGTGGAGATCGCCGGCGTTCTCTAACCGCATCGCTCCCAGCGCCGCGAGCAGGGTGGCGAAGTCGTGGAAGTTGCCGCCTGTAGCCGGACACCATGCCCACTGCGACCGGGAACGTCAGCCGCCGATCCTCGGCCTCGGTCGGGAAATACAATAGCTTGGCGCGGGTTCGAAAGTCACTGGTGCCGGCGACTTTTGCTGTGGTGGTGCGAGCGTCCCCGCGAGCCGGGTGGCGGCGTTCGGAGTTCAGGCTTCCGTCTGGGTCGCGAAGTGTGCGCGGTGATTCGTCAGGTGGCCAATGCGGCTTCGCGTTCGAGCAACGCATCTTCCGCGCGGCCGCCGGCATGGGTCTGCGGGAGCGGCGGGGCGTAACAGTATTGCGGATTGGTCTGCATCTGCCGGTGGATGGCGAGCATGCCCTGCCAGGTCGCTCGCAAGCTCTGCGGCGCCGGGGGCATATCATCTTTGATCAGCTTGTGCAGCTTCGGCAGGTTGAAGAACGGCACCGCCGGGAACATGTGATGTTCGATGTGATAATTCATGTTCCAGTACAGGAAGGCGGGCACGCCGCGCGTGAGGTAGGTGCGACAGCAGAGCCGGTGGTCGGGAACATTCGGCGTCAGCCCGTAATGTTGCGGCATGCCGGCAAGGAAGCCCAGCCAGCCACAATAGTGCGAGCCAATGTTGAAGAGGAAAATCAGGAACCAGTGTCCGGTCGCAAGAAAGGTCGCGGCCAACACCCAGTGGCCGATGAGCGTGAAGCGCGCCCAGTTGCGATGTTGCCGGCGAATTTCCTTGTTGCTCTCCGGCATCACGAACTCGAACCAATCATTGTCGAGTTTGCCGGTCGCGCGTTTGTAATAGACCTTGAACGCGTTCCACGTGCCCTGCGGATTCCACGCGAAGAGGCTCAACCAGAATTTCCAATCCTTCAACGACATCTGCTGCGGCAGAATCACCTCGCCATCGTAATCGTTGTGCGTCGTGACTTGGTGATGCCGGATGTGGCTCGGCCGAAACCAGACTTGATCCCACCAGCCAAAAAACGCGAAGAGCTTCAGGAAAAATTCGTTCACCGGCTTGGTCTTGAACGGCGTCTTGTGGCTCAACTCGTGACACGCCGTCCCGCCAAGAAACGAGCCGATCGTCCCATGCACAAACAACGCCGCGAGCAACACCGGCACCGACCAGTACCAATTCGCGCCGCTGACTTGGCGGAACGCGAGATACGTCACCACACCCGTCGTCACCCACAACGCGAAATGACCACCGGCCTGTTTGAAGCCTTGCCAGTCGCTGCACTTCATCAACTCGCTCATCACCTTCGGATCCACTTGGCAGCGGTACCAATTGATCTTCCGGTCTTTTTGAAATTTCTGTGTGGTCTCCATGATGAGTATTCTTCGATAGCCAACCGTAGCCTGACGACCCATGGCTTTACAATGTCTGCCACTCACTTAATGATGTCTATAATGAACTATTTTGGTCCCGTACCTCAATTCACTTTTGGTGATGTTGTCTATAATGCCGGTGGGCGGCTCGGGCCACGCGAGCAGGAAAACCTCCAGTTGGTCTATCTCTACACCGGTGAAGCAAACATTTGGGTGGATGGTCACTTGCGCCATCTGGGTCCGTGCGAAGCCACGCTGCTCTTGCCGGGTCATCGGGAAGAATTTCGCTTTTCGACCACCAGCCCAACCCATCATGGTTGGTGTGAGGCGGGCACACCCAAACTGGAGGATTCCGTCCGCTTGCTCTACGAGCGACTGCCGGTCGCATTGCCCTTCAGCAAGCGCATGATGAATTTGGCCGCGCTGGGACTGCCGCTTCGCGACGACTCACACCCCAACGTCCGCCCCCTCCACGATGCACTCGCGCAGACGATGTTCTTCGAGTTTTTCCGCCTGGCAGGACTACTCGACACCCCTTCCTCGCCGCTCCCTGAACCGCTCCGTCGCGCCCGCGTGCACATCGAACAGCGGTATGCGCAGCCCTGTGACTTGGCGTTGCTCGGCGAGGTTGCCGGCATCACGCCCGCGCATCTGATTCGTTTGTTTCGCCAACATCTGGCGACGACACCCATTGAGTTTTTGTGGCGCACGCGAGTGGAAGCCGCCCGGCAACTATTGGCACAAAGTGGCCTCAGCATTGCGGAAATCGCCTACCGGACTGGCTTTCAATCACCGTATCATTTTTCACGATTATTCCGGAAACACCTTCGTCAACCACCCCGCGAATACCGGCGAGCCGCTTGGGCGGGGAAAGGCGGCCAAACTCAACCGCCCAATCCCCATCCGTAAAGGACCGGCCTCGCGGGACTCGCGGCCCACCGTCTGCCGGTGGTGCGAGCGTCCCCGCGAGTGGGAGATTGCGCAAGACTCTGAAAGTCGGCGCGAAGAAGATCGTGACGCTGCGGATACCAGCGATCAGATGAATTGGATTTCGCTCACAAGTTGGGCATTGCGCTCAAGGAAGCCAATGAGACGGAATACGGGATACTGCTGCTTCGCGAAACCGACTATCTTACGGCGAAAGAAAGCGAATCCGTCCTGAGCGACACCAACGAATGGCTCAAGCTGCTGACAAGCATCATCAAAACCGCGCGAAATCACCTCTGATTGAGATTGTGCCCGCTCATTCTCCGTTCTCCATTGTCCATTATCAATTGCCCATTGTTCCCTGCTTGACTGATAACTTGACTCATGCTGGACTAACGATTGTGAGCTACGAACCTCAACTGACAGTCAGCCACCGGTTGGTGGCGCAGATCGAGGCGGTGGCGGCGTTGCGGCAGCGGATTCAGCACGCGGCGGTGGAGCTATCATGGATTCCCGCCCTGCAAAAGGACACTCGCACGCGCAACGTTCATGCGTCCACAGCCATCGAGGGCAATCCGCTGACGCTGGAGCAGGTGCGCGCTTTGGAAGAAGGGCGCATGCTGGCGGCGGCGGATGTGCGGTCGCAGCGCGAGGTGCTAAACTATTTTGCCGGGCTGCGATACGTGGAGAAGAACGCGGGCAAGAAGACGATCCGGCACGACAACATTCTGGAATTGCATCGGATTCTTGCGGCGGCCGTGATGGATCAGGGACAAGCCGGTCGGTACCGGACCATCGCGGTGCGGGTGGGGCGTTACGTGCCGCCCGCACCGGGCGATGTCTCGGGGTTGATGATGGAATTGCTGGACTGGTGGAACAAGCAGTCCGCAGAACTCTCGCCGATGATCAGTTCGGCCATCCTGCACTATCGGTTTGAGGCGATTCATCCGTTCGCCGATGGCAACGGACGGACCGGGCGCGCCCTCGCGCTGTGGGAACTGTACCGGCGCGGGTTCGATACGCATCACATTTTCTCGGTGGATGAATACTACTGGGAGGATCGGTCGCGCTACTACGCCGCGTTGGAGAGAGTGCGCAGCGCTGGCGACGACCTGACCGGCTGGCTGGAGTATTGCGCCGAAGGTCTCCGGCAAACGCTGGAGCGCGTGTGGTTGCGCGTGCAGGCGTTCCAACCCACGCCCGGCAAGAAGCTCGTGCTGCGTCCCAAACAGGAGCGACTGCTGCAACTCCTCCGCGACCACAGCGGCCTGACCCCGGCAGAAATCTGGGCAGCTCTCGACGTTTCCCGGCAAGGGGCGATGGATTTGCTGCGGCCCTTGCTGGAAGCCGGCATAGTAGAGAAGATCGGCGGGAAGAAAACGGGACGCTATTCCTTACGCCAGCGCTGAATGGGTGGTTGCGCTGCGGTACCATCCTGCCAGTCACGCCGCTGCCCGCTCCCTCCTCTCCGTGCCGGCGCGACGACAAAAAATGGCCGCGCCCGCTATTGACATTCCTTATATGTCACACTAGAAACATTTCGTTTCGTAATGGCGAGTTATCCAACGAAAGTCCAATGCAAGTCGAGGCCCTGAAAATTTTTTGCGACGTGGCGCGCTTGCGGAGCTTTTCCCGGGGAGCCGAGGAAAATCACGTGACGCAGTCCACCGCCAGCCAGACCGTGCATCATCTGGAGGAACACCTCGGGGTGACGTTGATCGAGCGGTCGCAACGGCCGTTGCGGCTGACCACCGAAGGTCAGACTTTTTACGACGGTTGCCGGGAGATCATCCACCGCTACTTTTCTCTCGAACGAACCGTGCGCGCCATCCCGACGGACGCCAACGCCGTGGTCCGGGTCGCGGCCATTTATTCCATCGGGCTGGGCGACATGAGCCAGTTGACGCAGAAGTTTGCCGAGCAATTTGCGCCGGCCCGCGTCCAGATCGAATACCAGCCGCCAGACCGCGTGTACGCGAGCGTGGCGGCGGAGAATGTGGATTTAGGCATCGTCTCGTTTCCCCGGTCGATGCGGGAATTGACCGTCATCCCCTGGCGCAAAGAGCCGATGGTGCTCGTCTGCCACCCGAAACACCGGCTCGCCCGGCAGAGCAAAGTGTCGGTCGGGGCGCTGGACGGTGAGAACTTTGTGGCGTTCGATGAGAACCTCGTCATCCGCCGGGAGACGGATCGGTTTTTGAAGAAGCACGGGATCAGCGTCAACGTCGCGTTGGCTTTCGACAATGTGGAAGCCATCAAGCGCGCCGTGGAAGTCGCATCCGGGGTGGCGATTCTGCCGCTCCCGACGCTGCACCGCGAGATCAAGTCGCGCGCGCTCGTCGCGATTCCTTTCAAGGACGCGGACTTTGTCCGTCCGCTCGGTCTCATCCACCGGCGCGGCAAACAACTTTATACGAACGCGCAACATTTCATCGGGCTGCTGCAAAACGGCTCGAATGGCAACGGCAGCAACGGACATCACTAAATGAAAATGCATCTCAACGGCGTACCGGCCCAGGGGTTATACGATCCGCGTTTTGAACACGACGCTTGCGGCGTCGGCTTCATCGTCAATATCAAGGGCAAACGCTCGCACCAAATCATTCAGGACGCCCTCACCGTGCTCCTGAACCTCGACCACCGGGGCGCGTGCGGCTGCGAAGCCAACACCGGCGATGGCGCCGGCATCCTGTTGCAAATGCCCCACGAATTTTTGAAGAAGGTCTGCGACGACGAGAAGATCGCGCTCCCGGGTCGCCAGGAATATGGCGTCGGCATGATGTATCTGCCGCCGGCGGCGGACGACCGTTACAAATGCGAGAAGCTCTTTGAAGAAATCGTCGAAAGCGAGGGTCTGCAACTCCTCGGCTGGCGCACCGTCCCCAGCGATGATTCGTCGCTCGGCAAAACCGCCCGCGCCGCCGAGCCGGTCGTGCGCCAAGTCTTCATCGCCCGGCCCCACAAACTCACGGACGATCAGGCGTTCGAGCGCAAACTCTACGTCCTCCGCAAAGTCGCCGAAGCCGGCATCCGTTACTCGGGCGTGAAGGGCGGCGAGTATTTCTACGTCCCCAGCCTCTCGGCCAAGACGATCATCTACAAAGGCATGCTGATGCCGGCGCAGGTGGGCGCGTTTTATACGGAGCTGTCCAATCCGCTCATGGAAAGCGCGCTGGCGCTCGTGCATTCCCGGTTCAGCACGAACACGTTCCCGAGCTGGTACCGGGCGCATCCGTACCGCTACCTCGCGCACAACGGCGAAATCAATACGCTCCGCGGCAACGTCAACTGGATGAAAGCCCGCGAAACCATGCTCGAATCCGACCTGTTCGGTGACGATCTCAAAAAGATCCGCCCGATCATCAACGAGGACGGCAGCGACTCGGCCATGTTCGATAACTGCCTCGAATTCCTCACGCTCAGCGGCCGGTCGCTCCCGCACGCGATGATGATGATGATTCCCGAGCCGTGGGAAAACCACGAAAGCATGAGCCTCGAAAAACGCGCGTTCTACGAATACCACTCCAGCCTCATGGAAGCGTGGGACGGCCCGGCCTCCATCGCGTTCACGGACGGCACCCGCATCGGCGCCGTGCTCGACCGCAACGGACTCCGCCCGTCCCGGTACTACGTCACCAAGGACGACCAAGTCATCATGGCCAGCGAAGTCGGCGTGCTGGACTTGCCGACCAACCGCATCCTGCGAAAAGGCCGGCTCCAACCGGGGCGCATGTTTTTGGTGGATACCGAACAGGGCCGCATCGTCGCCGACGAGGAAATCAAAAACAGCATCGCCACCGCCCAACCGTACCGGCTCTGGCTGAATGAAAACTCTGTTCAATTGCATGAGTTGCCGGAACCTCCCCACGCGCATGCGGACAATCACGCCTCGACCCTGCTCCAACAGCAGGCGTTCGGCTACACGTTCGAGGATTTGCGGATCATCATCGGCCCCACGGCGCGCGACGGCGTGCAGCCGCTCGGCTCGATGGGCACCGACACACCGCTCGCCGTGCTCTCGAACAAACCGCAGTTGCTCTATAACTATTTCAAACAACTGTTCGCCCAAGTCACGAACCCGCCGATTGACGCGGTGCGCGAGGAAATCATCACTTCCTCCCAAATCGGTGTTGGCTCCGAGGGCAACCTCCTCAACCCCGGCCCCGACAACTGTCGCCAGATCAATCTCCAGCACCCGATTCTGATGAACGACGAGTTGGAAAAACTCCGCCACGTTGACCGACTTGGCTTCAAAGCCGGTACGTTGTCCATCCTCTTCCCCGTCGCCCAACAAGGTGCCGGCTTGGAAGCGGCCATGACCGACTTGTTCCGCGCGGCTGACGAAGCGATTCGCGATGGCATCAACATTCTGATCCTGTCCGATCGCGGTGTGACCGCCACGCATGCGCCCATTCCGGCTTTGTTGGCGGTGGCCGGGTTGCACCATCATCTCATCCGGCACGGGTCACGCACGAAAGTTGGGCTGGTGCTGGAATCCGGCGAGCCACGCGAAGTGCATCATTTCTCGCTGCTCATTGGTTACGGCGCGAGCGCGATCAATCCGTACCTCGCCTTTGCGGCAATTGACGACATGATCAGCCAAGGGATGCTCAAGGACATTGACTACAAGAAGGGCGTCAAAAACTTTGTCAAAGGCACGGTCAAAGGCATCGTGAAAACGATGGCGAAGATGGGGATTTCGACCATCCAAAGCTATTGCGGCGCGCAAATCTTCGAAGCCATCGGGCTGAACCACGACGTGATTGACCGGTACTTCACGTGGACCGCCTCGCGGGTCGAAGGCGTGGGCATTGACGCCCTCGCCGCCGAAGCTGTCAAGCGGCACAACCACGCGTTCCCCGATCGCTCCGTCAACGGTGAGACACTCGACGCCGGCGGCCAATACCAATGGCGGAGCGATGGCGAGTATCATCTCTTCAACCCGGAAACCATTCACAAACTCCAGTTGTCCACGCGCACCAACAACTTCAAGGTGTTCCGCGAATACACCGAACTGGTGAATAACCAATCGCAACACCTCGCCACGCTGCGCGGCCTGCTCGATCTCAAG